>Ga0256405_10004522_pt1 | contig 25883 bp, 21 predicted proteins | sample RumenRJG_02DNA_FD_189096 | JGI IMG/M metagenome (GOLD analysis project Ga0256405, IMG submission 189096) | Bovine rumen microbial communities from Lethbridge, Alberta, Canada - RJG_02 | ecosystem: Host-associated > Mammals > Digestive system > Stomach > Rumen | place: Canada: Alberta... | reverse complement strand
GTACGATTACTATATAGGGTTTGCCGCAAATTACCCATCCAGTCCTGAGACAGCCCGCTTCCTTCCTTTGTCAGGTACCGCTTAGTGTAGGACGATGCCAGAGTATCAAGGTTCCAGGAGTCCAGGTTGTTCTGGCGAAGCGTGACACTGAAAGACAGGTTCGGCCCGGGCTTGTTGTTTCTGGCCTTGAATCCCACATTGACGTTTTCATTCAGCATCCAGTCCTTGTTCCCGGTAAAAGAAGTCTCATCCCGCGACATCGGGTCCATCCCGCTATAGGCCGTGGAACTTGTTGTACGCCCGTCCGTGTCTTGGTGCGTCAGGCTGAACATCTGGCGCCACGTGACAATGGCGAGCTTTCCGGTACGATAGGCGAAGCCAGTCTCTATGCGATGCTGTTCCGAATGCCTGGAAATGGAGGTCTCGTTCTCCACATCATGCTCCGGTATCCCGGCTGTCTCGAAATACTCCTGTAACGTGCGGTTGCGGCTGCGCATCCGCTGACGGGCATAGCTGTAACGTGTATCGAAACCGTTGCCGTAGAGCGGGCTCTCCCAATACTTGTTGAGGCCCATCGTGAGGTCGGTCATAGCCCGGTAGTCGGTCAGCGGACCGGGTGTGGCTGTGATGCTGCTGGAGTTCATGCCGACGTTGTTGGTCATGACATCGGCGTACAACTGGATCAGCTCCGAGAAGAAATGTGCGTTGGTGCCGGCCCCGTAGCGGTACTGCGGCTTCCCGTCCTCCTGTTTCGTCTCATCCATACCGGCAATCGCACGCACCTGCAGGTCCGTGGTGCTGAAGATCGGGTCCTTGGTCTTGATATTGACGACGCGCTGATCCTCCCTGACGATATGGTCCAGCACCTCCAGAGGGTTTTTCTCGTCGTAGACCTCCATCGTCACGACCTGTTCCGCCCGGAGGTTCTCCATCGGGTCCATAGGATTGAGGCCGAAGACCAGCGCCCCGTTGACATAGGACCTGGCGACTTCCTTGCCGGAAATACGGATGATTCCCGTCGACCGGTCAATCTCCACGCCGGGCATCTGCTTCAGAAGGTCGATGGCATAATCTCCTTCGTTTACAGTCAATGCGTTGGCGTGATAGACCAGCGTGTCACCCTTCATCGTCATCACCGGGACTTCGGCGGTGACAGAAGCCGCATCCAGGGTCTCAGTCTCCCGCTGCCGGGGGACAATCACGACATTTTCACCGGGCATCAACACGAATGACTCCGAGAAGGGAGCATAGTCGTCGTCCACCATCGAGAGGGTAACCTGCCTGGTTTTTATCCTGGAGAAACTGAATCTTCCCAGATTGTCCGTCTTAGTTCGGGCCGTATCCTTTCCGGCGACCAGGACAACATCAATCCCTGAGACCGGCATATCCACGTTGTCCAACCCTCCCATCCCTATCTCCATCCGGTAGAAAGTCTTGCCGACGATGGATGACAGGGTATCGGCGGCTTGACTCTGCCCCCAGAGCGAGAGGGGCAGGCAAAGACCTGCGATCAGTAGCAGGAAAAGGATGGAACGGTTTCTCACAGACATGGTATTCTACTGCGTCGACGGTCTCCGGGCAAAGACGTAGATGCCACCAGACTCAGACCGGTATATACCTTCGCCAGGAATAGAGATTATCCTTTTTCTTTTGTTGAGCGTGACTCCCGGCAGCTTTTTAAGCATTTCCGCGGTGAAGTCCTCGAACGGAATCGAGTCACTCTGATCGTAATTCCAGGTATCTCCGTCCAACGTCACAAGCGGAAACGGAGGTTCGTAAACAGGGGCAGGTGACCATGGAATTATGACAATGTTTTCCCCTGGAACAATCTCGAAAGACCCTGTAAGATATACTCTCGTCGTGTCTCTCTTAGTAAGGGTATTTGTACCGCTCCACGCAATGGTGATTTCCACTTGCCCGGGATCAATCTCCGAAATATCGAATCTTCCTGAACGATTCAATCTCGTACGTAGCGTATCACCGTCAGCAACAAGCGTGACATGAAAAGCATCTCCTGGAGGGACTTGATAGACTTCCACTACGTCACCCGTAGATGAACGATTTGCTATGCGCCAAAATACCCTGCCAACTATTGAGGATGTGGATGAATGGGGCTCCTCCTGCCCGTAAAGCGCCAGGGGCAGGCAAAGACCTGTTGCTAAAAGCAGGAGCAATCTTAATCGGAAGTGGGTAATAATACAGGGCATAACTATCATACTATAAAATTATCAATACTCCTCAACTAAACTAAGTCTTCTTATGGTGACGCTGACGGGTTCATGCCGAAAAGGTAGGCACCGTTAACCTCGGTCATATGTACCACTTTTTGGGGGGCGGAGATAGTTCTTTCCCCGTTTCTTTTATTGTACACATACTCGACTCCTGGCACATCTTTCAGATTTGTCATAACAAACCCTTTCTCTCCCAATCCGCCCAGATCGGTGGGATAGTGGTATACCCAACTGTCCCAATCCGTCGTCACAATCGGTTTTTTAGACATCTGTAACATACTCTCTTCAGGGTAATCCGGCCCTTGAAGGGGAATAAGCAGGATATTCTCACCTGGCATTAACTCGAACGAGGCAGTGAAAGGTTGAACAGAACTTCTTTTATCGGGCTTTATACAAAGCGTAACTTGCTTGGCGACAATTCCAGAAAATGAGAATCTACCATAACCTTCTGCCCTGTCTGATTTCGTCCGGAGTGTATCTCCGTCAGCAACAAGAATGGCATCAAAGCCTTCCCCTAGATAAGAGGTTGCGAGTATGATATCGTGATCCCACCCAGATCTGACTTCAACAGGAATAAAAGCCTGACCTACAATGGATGCAGCATCATCCTGCCCCATAAGTGTAATGGGAAGGCAGACCATTGTGACAAGAAACAGGGCTAGTCGAGAGATAGAACAAAACATCATTGTTAATCTTCTTTTCGTATATAACGCAAAACTAAAAAAAAATAATGAGATAAAAAAACTTACCTTTTTATCGTTATAGAATATGATGAGCGACGAATGAGTTCCGGGCGATACTCAGCCGCAGCAGACAAGTCCCCGCTGACGCGGGGACGCAGGATGCGAGGATGGACTGAGCCCGAACTCCATTTCCGTCGCTCCCCTTCTTCTTTGAGAGTCAGGGAAGTTACAAAAATAGACCTACTAAAACGAATACTTGCGCCGTTTTAGAACAGTTGTAGCGAAGCCCGTTTATTTCAGGCGGAGGAAGGAGTAGCCGAAGCGTTCGCAGGCGGCTTTCTCCAGTTCTTCGCGGTCGTCCGGATGGGCGATGGAAATCAAGGCCTTGGCCCGCTCGGCCAGGTTCTTGTTGCGCAGGTAGACGATGCCGTACTCGGTCGCCACGTACTGGGTCTGGAAACGGGTCGTCACCACGCCGGCACCCGGCGCCAGATGGGCCACGATCTTGTTCTTGCCCTTCAGGGTCCGGGAAGGCAGTGCGATGAAGGTCTTCCCTCCCTCGGAAAGCGAACCGCCGTACATGAAATCATGCTGGCCGCCGACGCTGGAGAAGATCATGTCGCCGATGCTGTCCGCACAGACCTGTCCCGTCAGATCCACCTCGATGGCCGAATTGATGGCGCACACCCGGGGATTCTCCCGGATCCGGAACGGATCGTTGGTATAGGCGACATCATAGAATTCGACGTCCCGGTTGTGGTCCAGGAACTCGTACATATGCTTGGAACCCAAAGCCAGTGAAGCAACGCTGACCCCCGTATGGTTCTTCTTCAAGGTGTTGTCGATCACGCCTTCCTCCATCAGCCGGACGACGCCGTCGGTCATCGCCTCGGTATGCAGGCCGAGATGCTGGTGGTGCTTGATGCCGTTCAGGATGGCGTTTGGGATACCGCCCACGCCGATCTGCAGCGTCGCCCCGTCCGGGATCTCATTCGCGATGAAACCGCCGATGGCCGCCTCGATCTCCGTCGGAGGGCCGAATTCCATGGCCACGGGCGGAATGTCGCACTCGACCGCCGCCGTGATCTGCGATTCATGGATCATGCACTTGCCGTACAGGTACGGGATGCTTTTGTTGACCTGCGCGATGACCACCCGGGCGCACTCGACCGCCGCCACGGAAATATCCGCCGAGATGCCGAAACTGCAATAGCCGTTTTCGTCCGGCAGCGAGCAGTTGATGAAGGCCACGTCGATCGGCAGCAGGCCGCTGCGGAACAGGTACGGGACCTCGCCGAGGAAGGCGGGGACCATGCTGCCGTACCCGGCCGCCACGTGCTTCCGCTGGTCCGCGCACAGGAAGATGCTGTTGACGATGAACGAATCCTTGTACTCCGGCTTGCAGAACGGTGCCGGACCGGTCGTCACATTGAAACCGGAGACGATCTTGACGTCCCGGAGTTCGTCCGCGCGCCGGGTCAGCGCCTCCTGGAGCATGACCGGAACGGAAGTGCTGCCCTGGCAGCAGATGGTGTCGCCGGAACGGATGAGTTTCATCGCATCGTCGGCACTCATGTATCTCATAGGCTATTCTTTGTCTAGTTCCACAAACAGTTGCAGCCGCTCGTCCAGCGCCTGGAAGTCCTCGTCGGTCAGCAAGCGGGAGACGCACACGCGGATACCCGACTGGCCGCTGCCCGTCGTGTTCAGGGCAATGGCATTGATACCGCAGCGCATCAGCCTGACCATCAAGGAATTATTATCAAGGTTCCCATAGCCGACCGTATAGAAGAAGCCGTCTCCGATCGTCTGGTCCATGTCCTTGTCATACACCAGATGGAAACCATGTTTCTCGAAAATGTCCCGGGACCGCTCGGAACGGCGGCCGTACTCGCGCAGTTCTCCCACGAAATTGTAGCGCCCTTCCACAGCCGCCTTGAACATCGCCGCCAGCGCATACTGGGCGGAATGGGAGGTGCCGGAAGAAGCGACATACAGGTAGGTCAGGATGTAATTGTCCCCGAAACCGCCGATGCCGTAACGGCGGCGGAGTTCGGGATACTCCCGGTGGTAGAGTTTGTCGGAGATCACGGCGACGGCGATGCGCTCGCCGGCATAACTGAAGATCTTCGAGGCGGACAGGGTGATGACATAGTTGTCCGTATACCGGGCCACCGTCGGCTGGAACGGCGGCTCGAACGGACGGGACATGTCCTTGCGGAAGTCCATGCACAGGTAGGCCATGTCTTCCAGCACGATGACGTCGTACTTGTTCGCGCAATCGCCGATGATCTGCAATTCCTCTTCCGTCAGGCAGATCCATGCCGGATTGTTCGGGTTGGAATACAGGATGGCGGCGATGTTGCCCTTCGACATGAACTCCTCGAGTTTATCCCGGAGCCGGCCGGCCCTGTACTCATAGATGTCGAAAATCACGTTCTTGATGCCGAGCACGTCCGGCTGGCGGCCATGCGCCGGGAATCCCGGACAGATATACAGGATCGTGTCCTTCCCGGGCTGGAGCTGGGAGCACTCCAGGATCAGGTTGAAACTGCCCTGCATCGAGCCGACGGTCGGCACGATGCACTGCGCCGGAACGTCGATGTCGATGAACGCCTTGACGAACTGCGAAGCATTCTGCTTGAGTTCCGGCAGACCGCTGATGACCGGATAGACAGACGCCACCCCGCGGTCCAGCGCCTCTTTCTGCGCATCGATGCCGATGGGACAGGCTTCGATGCCCGGGACGCCGATCTCCAGGTGGACGAACGGCTCCCCGGCTATTTTCTCCAGCGCCGCGCCGACCGCGACGCTCTGACGGATCGTCGCTTTCGAGATGTCCGCGATGTCATGCTGGTCCAGGATGTCCTGGATGACTTGTTGGGAAATCGGCTGTTTCATCGGGCAAGATGTTGATTGGCAAACTCATATCCGGCATCGAAAGCCGCGATGTTCGTGTCCACGACAGCCTCGCCCTTACGGCCGAAGACGGCGCGGATACCGTCCCGGAGCTTGTCCGGGTCCAGGATGCGGAGCACCGAGGCCGTGGCTCCCAGCAGCACCATGTTGGCGCTGCGCGGGGATTTCACTTCCTTGGCGATCGTGTCCACGTCGATGGCGATCAGGTTCGGAATCCGGTGCAATTCGGCCATGACGGCCTCTGTCGCAGGATAGTTCGGGATGTTGACAAAGGGTGTCGTGTTGGTGATGATCCAGCCTTCAGGGGTAAGATAGGGTAAGTAGCGGAGCGCCTCCATCGGCTCGAGGGAAACGATCAGGTCACAGCCGCCCCGCGGGATAAGGTCGCTGTGGATGGGATCGGAAGAGAGACGGAGATTGCTTTGGACATCGCCGCCGCGCTGGCTCATGCCATGGACCTCCGCCTGCTTGAGGTAAAGGTTCTGGTCGAGGGCGGCCCGGCCGATGACGGTCGCGATGGAAAGGATGCCCTGTCCACCGACGCCTGCGAGAATGATATCTTGTTTCATGGTAACGATCAGGTTGAAAGGTTATTTCTTGGCGGCATGGCGGCGGGCCGTCTGGATGCACTCGCGCCGGCAGATGATGACCGAGACGCCGTGGTATTCCAGTTCCTCGCGGATGGTCTGTTCCATGTCCGGATAATTCTTCGGCAGCGGGATGATGGTCCGCAGGTGCTCCGGCTCGACGCCCAGGCCCAGGCAGATGGCCTCCAGGCGGCCGGTGCCGGCGGAATCCTGGCCGCCGGTCATGCCGGTCGTCAGGTTGTCCGAGATGCAGAGCGTGATGTCCGCCTTGGCGTTGACGGCATCCAGCAGGCCGGTCATGCCGCTGTGGGTGAAGGTGGAGTCGCCGATCACCGCGACGGCCGGCCAGACGCCGGAGTTGGCGGCGCCGATGGACATCGTCACGGAAGCGCCCATCTCCACACAGGTCTGGAACGCGTGGAACGGAGCCAGCCATCCGAGGGTGTAGCAGCCGATGTCACTGAATACCCGGGCCGTCGGATAGTCCTTGATAACCTGGTTCAGCGCGGTGTAGAAGTCCCGGTGGCCGCAGCCCTGGCACAGGGCGGGCGGACGGGGAACGGCGACCTGGGAGGCCGCATACTCCGCACGGGCGGGAAGGCCGAGGGCGGCGCGGACGCAGTCCGGGGTCAGTTCGCCGGTGCGCGGAAGGGTGCCGTCCAGGCGGCCCTTGACGGTGATGCCGGTATCGAAGACGCCGCAAAGCATCTTCTCCACGAGGGGCTGGCCTTCTTCCAGGACCAGCAGGGTCTTGCAGCGGGCGGCAAGCCGGCGCGCCAGGCCTTTCGGGAAAGGATACTGGGAGACCTTCAGGACCGGATACGGACAGCCGTCCGGGAAGTTTTCCATCAGATAATTGTACGCGATGCCGCAGGCGATGATGCCCAGGCTGTCATCCGGGCCGTCCGACAGGACATTGAACGGAGACTGCTCCGCCGCCTCCCCGAATCCGGCATAATCGGCGATCAGCGCCTGGTTGCGGACCTTGGCGTTGGCCGGCAGGAGGACCCACTGGCGGGGATTTTCCGGGAAATGCACTTCGTTTTCGGGCCGGATTTCACCGGTCTCGACGACGGCGCGGGAATGCGCCATGCGGGTCGTCAGCCGCATCAGCACAGGGATCCGCTTTTCTTCGGAGAAATCGAAGGCGTGGCGGATCATCGCATACGTCTCCTGCTGGGAAGAAGGCTCGAAGCAGGGCATCATGGCAAATTCGGCGTAGAAACGGGAATCCTGTTCATTCTGCGAGGAGTGCATGGACGGATCGTCGCAAGCGGTGACGACCAGTCCGCCGTTGGCTCCGGTCATGGCGGAATTGACAAAAGCGTCGGCACAGACGTTCATGCCGACATGCTTCATGCATACCAGGGCGCGCTTGCCGGAGTAGGATACACCCAGCGCCGCTTCCATGGCCGTCTTTTCATTGCTGCTCCAGTCGCAGTGCAGGTTGCGTTCCCGCGTCAAGGGATGATTCTGAATGAATTCCGTGATCTCGGTAGAAGGTGTACCGGGATATGCATAGACGCCGGAAAGGCCGGCGTGGAGGGCGCCCAGGGCGAGCGCTTCATCCCCCAGAAGCAAATGTTTTTCAGCCATATCTCAGTTTAAGTGTTAAAATTCGTGGTTTTGGTCCTTACAAAATTACAAATTCTAAGTAAATAATCAAATTATTTCAGAATAATTAAGCGCAAAAACGTTTTCTGATTTCAAATAAACATTCTGGACAATCCCGGGAAAATGACTACCTTCGCAGGACGATGGACGGAAAGGAATTCATAACGGTCATCCTGCCCCTGCGGCTGGTCTGGAACCCCTGGTACGCGGCCGGCGGACATGCGCTTGTCCGTGGCAGCCGGGTCCGTGTCACCTTCGCCGGGAAGACCTACACCGGGGTTGTCGACCAACTTGAAGCAGAGCCGCAGGTCGACGTAACGAAAATCATGGAAATCAATTCTGTAGAAGACCTGCCGCCCATCACGGAAGAAGAACTGGCCCTCTGGCATTTCATCGCTCGCTATTACCTGTGCACGGTCGGGGAAGTCTACAAATCTGCCTACCCCGCCGGCAAGATTGCGGTCGAGCAGGCCGGGTCCCGCAACCGGGAGCGGCTGGAGGCCCGGCTGGAGAAACGCCGGGACATGCTGCGGAAAGCCCGCAGGGACAGTACGCGGGAGCGCTATGCCGCCGAAATCGCCGCCCTCGAGGCCCGGCTCGCCGGAGCCGTCCGGAAAGAGCCGGACTTTGCGTCCATCCAGCTTTCCCCTACCCAAAGCGATGCTTTAAGTAAAATCCATAAAGCATTTTTCAACAACAAGATAGCACTTCTTCACGGCGTCACCGGATCCGGCAAGACCGAACTCTATGTCCAACTGGCCCTGGAGACCCTGGCACAAGGCAAGAACGTCCTGTACCTGGTCCCGGAAATCGCCTTGAGCCGGCAGTTGGAGGACCGGTTGTCCGCCTATTTCGGAGACCGCCTGCTGACCTTCCATTCCGGCGAGACCATCGTCCACCGGCGCGATGTCGCCGCAACGCTCCGGGAAGGTTCCTATGTCGTGCTCGGTACCCGGTCCGCCCTTTTCCTGCCCCACCATGACCTCGGGCTCATCGTCGTCGACGAGGAACATGACAGTTCGTACAAGCAGGACACCGCACCCCGCTACCAGGGGCGCGACACGGCGGTCATGCTGGGCAGCATCCACCGCAGCCATGTCATCCTCGGTTCGGCGACCCCGTCCCTGGAATCCCTGTACAACTGCCGCAGCGGACGCTATGTCCTCGTCCCGCTGGCCGAGAAATACCACGGCGGAAACGCCGCCGGCATCGAAATCATCGACACGATCGCGGAACGGCGCAAACGCGGCATGATCGGCAGTTTCTCCCGCAAACTCATCGGACACCTCGACCGGACGCTCCGGACCGGCGGACAAGCCGTCATCCTGCGCAGCCGGCGGGCCTACTCCCCCGTCGTCCAGTGCGCCGAATGCGGCGCCATCCCGAAATGTCCGAACTGCAATGTCACCCTGAGTTACCACAAGGATACGGGCCGGCTGGCCTGCCACCATTGCGGGCACCAGGAGGCCTATACCGGCACCTGTCCGTCCTGCGGCGGCGCCCTCCAGCCGATCGGCGCCGGCACGCAGCGGATCGAAGAAGAACTGCAGGCGCTCTTCCCGCAGGCCCGGATCGCCCGCCTGGACAGCGACACGGCCCAGGACAAGCACCGGGAAGCCCAGGTCATCCGCGATTTCGCCCAGCGGAAGACAGATTTCCTGATCGGCACGCAGATCGTCACGAAAGGATTTGATTTCGAGGGACTTTCCCTGGTCGCCGTGCTGCAGGCGGACGCCTTGCTGGGCCAGCAGGACTTTCGTGCGGACGAACATGCCCTGCAACTCCTGGAGCAGTTCCGCGGACGGTGCGCCCGCCGCGGCGACGACGGCCTGTTCGTCATCCAGACCGCCCAGGCCGACCATCCCGTCTACCGGCAACTGACCGGAACGGCCGCCTCGCAGGATTTCATCGGCGACCTGCTTGCGGAACGCCAGGCCTTCGGCTATCCCCCTTATTCGCGGATCATCGTCCTGGTCTGCCGCGATGCCAACCTGCCCCGGCTGGAAACCCTGACCCGCCGGCTGGCAGACGAACTCTGCGCGGCGTTCGTCATCCGGCCCACCCTGCTGGCCGGTCCCCTGCAGGGCAGCGTGCAGCTGACTGGTCCCTATGCCCCGCCCGTCGACCGGGTCGCGGGCCAGCACATCCGCCATATCCGTCTCATTCTCAGGAAGGACGCCTCCCTTTCCGCCAACAAACAGCTTCTCGCCGACACCCTGGCGCGGTTCGAAAAGGAAAGCCGCTATGCCGGCCATGTTTTCCCGGACGTGGATCCCGCCTGACCCCACGTGTGGAACATTTTTCGGAAAGTGTGGAACAAAAGTCGGTATTTCCGCCGGCTTATGGATTTTATTTATTACATTTGCATGTTTTAGTTGATATGAACATATGGGTAAAGTCATAGCCATCGCAAACCAGAAAGGCGGCGTCGGAAAGACCACGACCGCCATCAACCTGGCAGCCTCCCTGGCCGTGCTGGAGAAGAAGGTCCTCATCATCGATGCGGACCCGCAGGCCAACACGACCTCCGGCCTCAATTTTTCGCCGGAAGACGACCAGAAACGGACGCTCTACGAGGTCATGATCGGGGAACTGGACATCCGGGACGCCTTGATCCAGACAGAAATGCAGAACCTGCACATGATTCCCTCCCACATCAATCTCGTGGGTGCCGAAATCGAGATGCTGGACAGCGACAACCGGGAATCCATCCTCAAGAACGCCCTCGCCCCGATCCGGGACGACTATGATTTCATCATCATCGACTGTTCTCCCTCCCTCGGCCTGATCACCGTCAATTCCCTGACGGCCGCCGACTCCGTCATCATCCCGGTCCAGCCCGAATTCTTCGCCCTCGAAGGTCTCGGCAAGCTGCTCCAGACCATCCGCCTCGTCCAGGACGGCGTCAATCCCGGCCTGCAGATTGAAGGCTTCGTGGTCACGATGTTCGACGGCCGCACCAAGGTCCATTCCCAGGTCGTCGGCCAGTTGCGGGAGCATTTCAAGGACATGGTCTTCAAGACCATCATCCAGCGGAGCATCCGCCTGAGCGAAGCCCCGTCCCACGGCAAGCCGATCATCCTGTACGACGTGATGAACAACGGCACCGCCAATTACCTCAACCTCGCCAAGGAAGTCCTCGAACGGAACGGCTTGGCGCCAACCCTGTAATCCCATGAGCAGCAAGACACCAGCACGCGGCCTCGGCAAAGGTCTGGGTGCCCTCCTCGGCGAGGCGGGCGACCTGGGCAATTTCCGCAAACCGGTCGGATATGTCAACAAGGAAGTCGTCGGCACGAAGGAGCCGCAGGATACGGCGGACATCCTCCGCATCCCGGTCGACCTGATCGAGCCGAACCCGTTCCAGCCCCGCATGACCTTCGACCAGGCGGCCCTGAACGAACTGGCGGAATCCATCCGCACCTTCGGTCTCATCCAGCCGGTCACCGTCCGCAAGAAAGCCAACGGCAAATACCAGATCATCAGCGGCGAACGCCGCTTCCGTGCCTGCCGCCTCGCCGGCATGGACATGATTCCCGCCTACATCCGGGACGCCAACGACCAGGGCATGCTCGAGATGGCCATCGTCGAGAACATCCAGCGGGAGAACCTCGACCCGATCGAAGTGGCCATGAGTTACCAGCGGCTGATCGAGGAATGCAACCTGACCCAGGAGCAGATGGCCGAACGCGTCGGCAAGAAACGCGCCTCGGTCACCAACTACCTCCGCCTCCTCAAACTGCCCGCCAAGGTGCAGCATGACCTGAAGGTCGGCATCCTCAGCGTCGGCCACGCCAAGGTTCTCCTCGGCGTCGAGGACCAGGCACTGCAGGAACAGCTCTGCGACCTGGTCATCCGCAACGACCTCAGCGTCCGCCAGCTGGAAGAGAAGATCCGCCGGACTGCCAAGGGAGAGGCCCCGCGCGAAGAGCCCCGGCAGGAACTGCCCGATGCCTACTACCGCGTCCTCGAGCACATGGGACGCTATTTCGGCGACAACATCAGCCTCCGCCGCTCTCCCAGCGGGAAGGGTACCATGACCGTCCGGTTCAATTCCGACGAAGAGATGGACCGTTTCCTCAAGGCGCTGGACGAAAGCAACCTGTAGGCCCATGCGGAGATTCCTGAAAATCATACTGCTCTGCCTCTTTTTCCTGGCCGGGACCGCCGCGCGGGCCCAGTTCCGGGAAGAAGCGTTTTCCCAGCAATACAACGACGATGCGGACACCCTGGGCCGTGACACGAGCGATGTCATGTTCTCCCTGAAGGACTATTTCGCCGGCATCCGCCACACCCGCCCCCAAAAGATCGGGACCATGTTCGGCGGCTCCGCCGTATTCGTCGGCGGCCAGCAGATGTACAACCGGCAGTACTGGAAACTGCCCGTCATCTACGGCGGCCTCGCCGCTACGGCCGGTCTGGGCATCTATTACGGCAACCGGTACGGCGATTCCGGGGACAGCCGCGACAAACGCATGCGGAACCTCATGTATGCCGGAGCCGGCCTGATCTACTGGGGCACCCTCATGGACGGCGTCGTCAACTATCCCTCCGACAATCCGCACCTGCCCGGACGCGCCACCCTGTATTCCCTCCTGCTTCCCGGCCTCGGGCAGGCGTACAACCACGAATACTGGAAGATCCCGCTGTACTACACCGGCATGGTGGTCTCCGCCAGCCTCCTGATCAACAACAGCACGAATTACCGCCGCTACAAGCGGATCCACAATGAAGCCACGTCCGGAGACGGGACCTATACGGGTAACATCCCGGCGCAGACGGCCCTGTATTACCGCAACGTGTACCGCCGCTACCGCGACTACTCCGTGGTCGCCCTGGCCGGCTTCTACCTTCTCCAAGTCATCGACGCCAACGTCTTCGCCTACATGCAGGACTTTGAAGTCAACGACGACATCTCCCTGAACCTGACCCCGGCCATCCTGCCGCCGGACAACGCCTACGCCTTCGGAGGCGGCACCGCCGCTTTCGGGATGCGCATCGGCCTGAGATTTTAAGACGCCATGAACCACCGAACGATCCTGACCATCCTCCTCGCCGCGACCGTCCTGTCCCTTTCTCCCGCGGCCGCACAGATTCCGGACACCCAGACCCGGAAGATCAATCCCGTCATCAAGAGCCGGAAACAGCTCCAGAAGGAGAACGAAGACATGAAATCCGAGATCGAGGTGCTCCGCCAGCAGCTCAAGGACCTCGAGGAACAATACCACGCCAGCGACAGCATCGCCAGCGAGATGATCGAGATCTACGAAGAGAACGAGGAGCGCGGCCTGGACGGGCTCTCGCCGGAAGACTATACCCCCGAACTGACGGACAGCCTGCTCAACCTGTGGTACCGCAGCCGGCAGTTCAGCGGCCTCGGCCGGAGCGAAGACGAAGAATACAACATGGACTCGGTCCACTTCACCTCGGACGTTCCGGATTCCATCCTGCTGAAGCGCCTCGCGGCGATGAACGCCTACATCACCCTGCCGTACAACGAGACCGTCAAGAACTACATCATCCTCTATTCGGAGAAGATGCCGACCAAGATGGCCCACATGCTGGCCCTGGCGGATTATTACATGCCGATCTTCGAGGAGACGTTCAACAAGTACAACATGCCGCAGGAACTCAAGTACATGGCCGTCATCGAATCGGCCCTCAACCCGGTCGCCGTCTCCCGCGCCGGCGCCAAGGGCATGTGGCAGTTCATGTACTCGACCGCCCGCAACTACGGGCTCAAGATCAATTCCTACGTCGACGAACGCCTGGACCCCGTCAAATCCGCGGATGCGGCCGCCCGCTACCTGCAGGACGCCTACCGCATCTTCGGCGACTGGAACCTGGCCATCTCATCCTATAACTGCGGCTCGGGCAACGTCAACAAGGCCATCCGCCGGGCCGGCGGCAACAAGGACTTCTGGGCCATCTACGAATACCTGCCCCGTGAGACACGCGGCTACGTTCCCGCCTTCGTGGGCGCCATGTATGCATTCCGCTACTACAAGGAATATGGACTCGTTCCCGAAAACCTGGAGATGCCCGCCCACGTCGACACCTTCGCCATCAACCGGAACCTCCATTTCATGCAAGTGTCCGAACTGGTCGGCGTGCCGCTGGACCTGCTCCGCGACATGAACCCGCAGTACATCCACGATGTCATTCCGGGCAACGAAGGCGCCAGCATCCTGCGCCTCCCGTCCCAGTTCACGACGGCCTTCATCGACCATGAAGATTCCGTCTACACCTACCGGCAGAAGGAACTCTTCTCCCCGGCCACCCTGGAGAACCTGCGCAATGCCGGAACCTCTTCAACCCAGCTGACCTACGTCGTCAAGAAGGGCGACTATCTGGGCAAGATCGCAGCCCGCAACGGCGTCTCCGTCTCCCAGATCAAGCAATGGAACAACCTGCGCAGCAACAACCTGCGGATCGGCCAGCGGCTGGTCATCTACAAGGGCGGCGCACCGAAGACCACTGCCGTGGCCTCCACGGCCAAGACTTCGTCCTCCGCGTCGGCCTCCTCCGGCCAGTCGGGCTATACGACGTATACCGTCCGGAAAGGCGACACCCTCTACAAGATCGCCAGCCGGTATCCGGGCGTATCTTCCAACGACATCATGAAATACAACGGCATCTCTTCCAGCATCAAGGTCGGCCAGAAGATCAAGATCCCGCAGAAATGACAGTTACCAGTCCATCGTGACTTGCAGACGGAGCCCGGCTTTGCCGGGCTTCTTCGTTTCCATCCAGGGATAAGCCAGCAGCGAAGCCTGCAGCCAGGCCTTCCAGTGCTTCCCTTTCCGACCGGCATAGCAGGAAACGCCGAAACCCCTGCCGTAGTAAGCCGGCACGGAAAAGGATCCCGGGGCATTCCGTTCATAGGCATAGACCCGGTCTTCCCAGTCGTCGACCCGGAACAGGGTGCCGCGCAGCCATGCCAGCCAGTTTCCCTGCTGCCAGCCGCTTTCCGCATAAGCCAGCCAGCCCGTCCGCTTCGACCGGACGGCATTCAACCGGGCATTGAGCGTCCAGGCGCCGCGGGTCCAGCCCAGGTCCGCCCGGACATCGGTCCGGTTCCGGGGAGCAGCGGAACGGTACCGCTCGGCCAACCGCCATTTCCAGGTCCAGGCACCCCGCTGCAAGGTTCCGGAGAAAACCCCTTTCAACTGACCTTCCCGCCGGGAGGGATGGTAGGCCGCGTCCAGGCTCAGATCCAGCAGGGCGTTGCCGAAGGCCAGGGTCAACCCTTCCTCGTCCCTGACCTTCGTCCCGCTGCGGATCGCCCCGGCGTGTACCGGCGCATAGTCCGCCGGATAATGTCTCCCGACCAGTCCCAGCCGGCTTTCTCCCCAGGGAAAGACCAGGCCGCCCACGACGGCCGTACAGGACGCAGCCAGGTCCCGGGCCACTTCCGCAAAGCATTCCGTGCCGCCCAGGCAGAACCGGCCGTCCGCGGCCCATTTCGAGGATCCGGCCGGATCATGGAAGGCCGTCACGGATACCTGCCCGTATTTTCCGTACCAGGAAAGGTTGCCGCCGGACAGCAATCCGGACCGTGCCGCCGCGAAAGCCGACAACGTCCAGCGTCCGAGGCTCAGGTCCGCTGCGAGGCCCCGGTACCCGCTGCCGCCGTAGGAGCGGACCGGCGACAGGCCGGCCGGGCGCTTGTACAAGGCTGTGACCGTCGGAATTCCGGTGAGGGAAAATCCGCTCCACAGGGCCAAGCCCTGTCCGAACCGGGCCTGGAAATCCCCTGCGATGACACTCAGCGGGAGCCGCCGCCCCTGAAAGGCGGCAAATCCGGACGTCAGCGCCGGCCTGTCGCCGGGAACGGCTTTCCCTGCCAGGCCGGCTTCCCACCGGCGGCCTTCCACCAGAGCCTTCCCGCTCCCCTGCCATCCGGCGCTTCCTTTCGTGGCCCGGAAGGTCGCGCCGGCCTGCAGCCGGTCGTCCTCCTCCGTCTGGCCCGGAAGCCGGTCCGACGCAAAGGACAGGAACGGAGCCAGGGCCCGGGCGTTCCGGATGCCGAACCCGTCGATCCGCGCCAGTTCGGTCACGGACAGGACATCCCCTTCATGCTGGCGGTAATCCAGCAGCGTCGCCACCTGATAGACGGAGAAAAGCCCCGTCGCCAGCAGCCGGCTGCGCGGCAGCCGGTTGATCCGGACCGGGTGGTTCCGGTAATGGTCGAAACGGGCCAGGGCCTGCTCGTCCAGGGCTTCTTCTTCCGCGCCGCCGGTCAGTTCCAGGGCCGCCCGGAGCCAGTCGTCCTGCCCCCGGACGGAGAGCGGAACGAGCAGAAGAACGATCCACAACCATCTCTTGCACATATTCCTCGCTTTGTTTGACAACCGAAGATAGGGGTTCCCGGCCGGACGGAAGTTGCTCGGGACTGCTTTCCCTGCGGATTTTTACGTTTTTTAACGAAAAACCGCTAAATTTGTAGAATAAAAGTTCAAGCAACAGACCTGCAGATATGAAAAACAAAGTCAGACTCTACGACAAGACGTTCAAACCGTTCATTACGAACACAGAAATCAATGAAGCGATCGACCGCGTGGCCGCCCGCATCAACGATGATTTCCGCGGGTGCACCGACACCCCGGTCCTGCTTTGCGTCCTGAACGGCTCCATCATGTTCACCGCCGAACTGATGAAACGACTGGATTTCAACTGCGAGATCGTGTCCATGAAACTATCCTCCTACGTCGGCACCCGTTCGACAGGCAAAGTCCGCGAGGTCATGGGCATGACGGGCAGCGTCGACGGCAAGCGGGTCATCATCGTGGAAGACATCGTCGACACCGGCAACACGATCGAGGACCTCACCCGGATTGTCCGCGAGAAAGGCGCGACGGAAGTCCGGATCTGCACCCTGCTGCTCAAGCCCGACGTCTACAAGAAGGACATCAAACTGGACTATGTCGCCAAGGAGATTCCCAACGACTTCATCGTCGGATTCGGCCTGGATTACGATGAGATCGGCCGCAACTTCAAGGACATCTACGTCCTCGACCCCGAACCGGATTACCATGTTACCGAACATAAAATGAACTACTACATTCTCTTTGGCCCTCCGGGCGCCGGTAAAGGCACCCAGGCCTCCGCTATGGTCGAAAAGTACAATCTCTGCCACATCTCCACCGGCGCCCTCCTCCGCAAGGAGATCGCCGCGGGCAGCGAACTCGGCCTCAAGGCAAAAAGTCTCATCGATGCCGGCCAGCTCGTTCCCGACGAGGTCGTCGAAGGCATGATCGAGAATGAATTCAACACCGTCAAGGGTGTTTCCGGTTTCCTGCTGGACGGCTTCCCGCGCACCATCGCCCAGGCCGAGGCCCTGGACAAGATGCTCGACGCCCGCGGCGAAGGCGTGACCTCCGTCGTCTCCATCATGATCCCGGACGAAATGATCAAGGAACGCATCCAGCACCGTGCCGCCATCGAAGGCCGCGCCGACGATGCCTCCGAAGAGACGATCAACACCCGCATCCGGACGTACCACGAGAAGACCGAGCCCCTGGTCGACTTCTACCGCAAGGCGGGCAAATATGTCGAGATCGACGGTACCGGCACCATCGAAGAGGTCCGCGCCAAGATCTTCTCCACCATGGATCAGCTTTAAAGCATACCCATGAGGAAATGGATTTTCATCGTGGCAGCCCTGGCTGCCACTTTTGCATGCACGCCGAAGCAGATCCCGCAGATCAGCGGCCACCGGGGCGCCAACTTCATCGCCCCCGAGAACACCCTCGCCTCCGCGGATTCCTGCATCCGTTACGGCATCGACGTCATGGAATGCGACGTCGTCCTGAGCAAGGACAGCGTCTTCTACCTGCTGCATGACTCCACCCTGAACCGCACCACCAATGGCGAAGGACCGATCCGGGAGTGGCTTTCCGCCGACCTGGACACCCTCGACGCCGGCAGCTGGTTCGGACCGGAATGGGCCGGACAGCGGGTTCCCCGCTTCGCCGACCTGCTGGCCAAGGCCCGCGACAACGGACTGGACATCACCATCGACTACCGCACCGGTGATTTCCAGGAGATGGTCGACCTGGTCAAGTCCTACGACATGCTGGAGCACACGAACTTCACGTTCTCCAGCGAAGCGGACACGAAGCGCTTCCGTGAAATGTTCCCGGACATCCATACCCTGCAGGCGTATGTCTATACGCCGGAGGACCTGGACCGTGTCCTGGACGAAATCCATCCCGACATCGCCGTCATGTGGATCGACAAGATCACTCCGAAGATCGTCCGCCGCTGCCACAGCCGGGGCGTCCAGGTGCTCGCCCTGATCCTCGGTCTGGATGACAAGACCCGCCTGAACCGCCGGGCCATCCGTCTGGGCGTCGATGTCATCGCGACCGACAAGCCGGAAGAAATCGTCCGGAAATACCGCAAATAATTGTAAACCTGCCGGCTCCGCCGCGCGTCCCACCCCTATCTCCCATGGCCGAAACTAATTTCATAGACTACGTGAAGTTGTAAATATAGACATCCGCCAGAATCAATAAGAAAATAGGCCGCACAATGCACTGTAGAGGCGATTTCGATGCTCGGCACATCATCGATGATTTTTGATATTTACACCGAATTTTGTTACTTTTTCGCAATTCTTGTTACCCATTTGTGACTCAAAATAAAAAGTAAAATCCGCAAAACAAGTTCATAAAGTTGCGATTTGCTTTCAAATCGTTAATGGATATTTCGGGGCTTTTGTTACTCTATTGCAAAAGTCCCGAACTTTTATTATATTTGCTTTTGGATATAAATGATTGATTCTTATGGAGAAAGAGAAAGATCCACAGGTAAAGGAGCCTGTAAAGATTCGCTTCAAGAAGCTCAAAAATGGGAACACTTCCATATACCTGGACCTGTATCTGAACGGGGTCAGAGAGTACGAATTCTTGAACATTTATCTGCGCCCGGAGGAATCCAGGGCCGATAAGTTGTGGAACAAAGAGCAGCTAAGGCTGGCCAATGCAATCAAGGCGGAGCGTATCGTTAGCATCCAGAACGGAGAATTCGGTTTCAAGGATATCAAGCGAACAAGGAAACTGAACTTCATCCAGTATCTTGAGAACATGGCCGCTAATTATGAGGAGAACGGCCAGACTGCCTGCGGCATTCTCATGCGCAGTTGTATCCGCCGGCTGGTGGACTACAAGGGCAAAGCCATTCCTTTCAGCAGTGTTACCAAGGAATACCTAATTGGCTTTATTGACTTTCTCAATAACGAGAAATATGACTTCGACAAGCGGGGTCGGAAGAGAGCCGACAAACCACGCAAACTAAGTGGGGTGTACAAGGAAGCCCTGTTCGCCCGCGTGATGGTGGCGCTTAACAAAGCGGAGCGCGAAGGCATTATTCTCAAGAATCCGGGTAAATCCATTGATGCCAGTTTGAAGCCACGTGCTGAAGAGAAGACTCGCGCTTACCTCACCCTGGAGGAAGTCAAGAAGATTGCTGAAACTGAATACCGGCCGAAAAATGATGTCAAGCCCGCATTTATGTTCGCCTGCTTCACCGGCCTCCGGTACTCAGACATCTACAAACTGACCTGGGGCGAACTGACGGTTGGGCCGGATGGAACGATGCGTCTTGACACCAAAATGAAGAAGACTAAGAAAGACATATTCATTCCTCTATCTGATAATGCGATAGCCTGGCTTCCCGAGCGAGGTGACGCCCACGATGAGGCACATGTCTTTTACCGGCTACCTGATCAGGTGGGAAATGCTGATGCTCGGCTTCGCACTCTCGTCAACAAGGCCGGAATCAACAAGCATGTTTCCTTCCACGTTGCCCGCCACACCTTCGCCACGCTGACACTCACATACGGTGCCGACCTTTACACTGTCTCCAAGCTCCTGGGGCACGCCAATATGCGGACCACGCAGATTTATGCAAAGATAGTTGATGAGAACAAGCGAAAGGCCGTCAACCTTATCCCCAGTTTGTAGAACCTCCAAATAATCAGTATATTCGCATTATGGAAAAAGATGCACCAAAAGTCGTGAAAATTCACGATGTCAATATTGACCAGGAATATGTTCAGTGGTTGGGTGAAATCAAAGCCCGGTACCGCAGTGCCCAGGTAAAGGCATCCATCAAGGTGAATGCCGAACAGTTGATTTTCAATTGGCAACTTGGACGCGACCTGGTGATACGCAAAGCAGAGGAGCGCTGGGGTGCCGGCGTTGTTGAACAGATCAGTCTGGATCTTCAGGCCGAGTTTCCCACGTCCAAAGGCTTCAGCACCACGAATCTGTGGTATATGAAGCAGTGGTACCAATTCTATTCAACGGCAATTCCAAAACTCCAACAACTTGCTGGAGAATTTCAAATCCCTGACAATCAGGATGGTAAAAAACTCCAACAACTTGTTGGAGAAATACAGCAATTCGAGGAATCTAAAGAGCAAGGATCGGACTTACCAGGGTTGTTTATGTGTGTACCATGGGGACATCACATTCAAATCCTGTCCAAATGCAAGAACATCGATGAAGCCCTCTTCTATATTGTCCGTACTGCTTCCGAGGGTTGGAGCCGCAACACGCTGATGAACTGCATCAAAGCAGACTATTACCATACATCCGGAGGTGCTATTACCAATTTCAGCGAAAAACTTCCTTCCCCGCAGAGCGAACTCGCCCAGGCTATCACCAAAGACACCTATGATTTTGGCTTCGTTTCTCTGAAGAAAGGATATGAGGAAGAGGAACTGGAGACTGAACTTGAAAAGCAACTCACCCGCTTCCTCCTGGAACTCGGTACTGGATTCGCGTACCTGGGCAGGCAAAAGCAGATTATCGTGGCTGGAAAGACTCGTAAACTGGATATGCTCTTCTTCCACATCCCTCTCAACTGTTATGTTGTGGTGGAACTCAAAGCAGTCCCGTTCCAGCCGGAATTTGCCGGGAAACTCAACTTCTACGTGAACGCCGTAGATGACTTGATTAAAACTCCCACCCAGAATCCCACCATTGGCTTGCTCATTTGCAGCAACAAAGACGAAACGGAAGTTCAGTATGCATTCAAAGGAGTCCAGACTCCGATGGGAGTCGCTTCCTATAATAATATTCAGGTAAAGCAGATTCAGGACCAGTTGCCGTCCATCGAAGAACTCAAGAAACGCATCCGCTTGCTGGAGGAGGAATTAGATAAGAAGAAATGAGAGCAAAAGAATACATCGCCTGTAGCGAAGCTTCGCTAAAATACCCGGCCGAAATCAAGAGGATTGTCGCCGATATGTCGCCCCTGCGTGCAAGCAGAGAGCAAACAGTTGATTATTACAATAAGCATCTCATCCCCGACATTCGCCGTCAGGGCTACTTGCTGCAGAAGGATCTGTACGACAAGAATAATGCAATGCAGACTGAGGCTCCGGAGCCATTTCAGATGAACGCCGGTGAACTTCCGGTAGAAATCGCATCTGCCGTCCGCGACGAGTTATTCGAGGTTATTAAGGAAGATGAGACCTTTGGCCACCTGTATTCTCTTCTGGGCAATCTTCGCAACAGTCTGCATCCGAGCAACCCGATAGATTGTGTGCCGGACGAAGATGGAATTATCACTGCGCTGAAAGTGCAGCGTGATGATTACCCAAAATCCACCCTTGCCGAATACCTGGACGACGACACCAACTTTGCACAATATCAGGATCTCACCGACGCTGGCATCACAGATGAAGAGAAGTTGCTGGACTGGTTCAACAATGCATATCGCATCTATGATGAAATGCGCCTGGTCAAGGCCAATCCCATCGCCGCCGTCAAGGTGTTCCTGGATGACAATAGTTTTGAAAACCAAACGGCGAAGGACTTGACGGGCCGGTTCATATGCGAGATTATCTCAACGCTTGGAGGTGAAGATAGACGACTTGATCGCATCTATGATGAACTTGACCGCCACCTCCCGGACGAAGCCTCAGAAGCAAGTTCTACCAAATCCAAATTCCATCTGAAGAACAAGAAAGGCCGTAAAACCGATTTCGTCCGCGTGATGAACGTCCTGCTGGAGATGGGATTTTTCACCGATGCTGACGGCGACCAAGCGAAGAAGGCGGAGTTTTTCCAGGCCCTTGGCAAACTCTTGAACGAGAATTTCAAAGATTACCAGAATCTTCTCTCCACCACAAAAGGCGCGTCAGTTGCTGACCAGAAAGCACTTACGAAAGTCTTCGAGGATATGCTGGACAAACAAAAGAGCATCATCTCCAAATAAGCGCAAAATGTTTTTGTACTGAACGTTCACTACAAAAACGGTCTACTTGCGGACATCTACCTTTGCTCACGATAACAGTCGTGAGCTTTCTTTGTAATATAAGGCGCCAAAAGAAAGAAGCGACACGACATAAACCTGAAAATTTATGTCGCAAGAAATAACTTTCAACGAGCTACCCTCAGCGGTAGCCGCCCTCATCGAGAAAGTCGATGAACTCAAGGAAATTGTCCTCTCCAAGCAGGCAGAGGCTCCGCAGGTTGTAGAAGACAAGTGGTTCGACCTGGACCAGTTGATCGGCTACCTGCCCGAACATCCGGCCAAATCCACCGTTTACGGCTGGGTTTGCGAGAACCTGATCCCGTATAGCAAAACTGGAAAGCGCCTCCGCTTCCTCAAGTCCCAGATTGACGCCTGGCTCTCCCAGAACGCGCACAAGACGGACGATGACCTCCGGATGGATGCCATCAACTACGAATTCGGCAACAAAGGAGGTATGTGATGAAAGAGCCGCGTCTTCTCGGGGATATTATGAAGGAATATCTCCTGGAGTCCGATGACGATTACGCACGGGCTTTCCGCAAACTCTACCAAGAGCACAACGGCCAGTTTCTGACCAACCAGCCGCAGGAGGAGGCAAAGGATGATCAATAGACAGACCGTCCTCGGCAAGACCCTCTACGGGGCCGACATCTACTCCCACATCGTCAGGGAACACTTCCCGAACGATATTGTCATGCACGTCAAAGGAAGGGACTGCGGAGTCATCCGCAACCCCTTCCACGACTGGGAACCCTGCCTGAAGGTGGACATCATCCGTCTGGAGCCCGAAAAGAAGCTCTGTGACGAACTTGCCGTCCACCACGATCTCTCCGGCACCATTCCAGACGGCGACGCCCTGGAATTCGCCGAACGCTACTACGGCAAATCAGGGCAATTCCTCCTGGAGCACCTCAATAAAGAAATGCACCTGCATCTGGAAGAGGACCGCCAATACTACCAGAGGTCCGACGACAAGCCACAAGGGCCCAGATTCTCCTTCTACAAGGCTCCGATTACCAACATCCACCCCTATAAGAGTATCACGCTCACGGGCGCGTATGCGTACATTACAGGGCATTACGCGGCCGACCAGACACAGAAGCTTCGGACGATACAGGATGACAAGCAGGCAAACATGTACAAAGCCGCCCATTTTGACTACGTCACCTTCTGCGGCCAGTTCAAGACCCGCAGCGACAAAGCTGTCCTTGAAGTCTCCAACCTCATTTGCCTTGACTTCGACCATCTGGCCGATGTAGAAGGACTCTTCCAGGAACTCCTGCAGGACGAATACTTCGAAACGGAGTTACTCTTCAGGAGCCCCCGTGGCCACGGACTCAAATGGGTCATCCCCATCGCCGAGAACCGGCTGTCCTACGCCGACTACTTCCGCCGCCTGGCCAATTACGTTAAACAGACCTACGGGATCGAGGTGGACAAATCAGGCAAAGACCTCTCCAGGGCTTGCTTCCTTCCGCACGATCCCAGAGCTTATCTCAACCCGAAATACGCAACCAGATAATGAAAAAACAGTTCAATCCAGAAGAATGGGCCGAGCCCGCCAAGGAGCAGGCTCCCCAGAATACTCGCCCTTCGTCGAACCAGAGCGCCGACACCGGTGACGACATTGAAATCGTCACCCAGCGTATCGAGTCTGCCCGGGTAGACATCACCGAAGGTTACTCCAATTGGCGCGACCTCGGCTTCGCCCTCTCCGACCAGTTGGGCGAGAACGGCCGCGATTACTTCCACCGCATCTCCCGCTTCTATCCCGGATATTCCGAGCAAGAGGCTGATGCCCAATACGATAAGTGTATGCGTGCTCACGGCCACGGCATTACCATCAAAACCTTCTTCCAACTCGCTAAGGACCACGGAATCAACGTCTCCGTGCCCTCACGTACCTCACTTCCCCCAACTCCCTCACACGAGCAAAAGAAAATCATCACTACTGCTCCCGCCTCAAATACTTCGATTGAGGGAAGTGAGGGAAGCGGCGGAAATGAGGGCGAGGAAGAAGAGCAACTGCCAACCTTTTCCGCCCAGGTCCGGGATCTTCTCCCTTCCTTCTTCCAGGAGGTAGTGGACCACGGTGACAATCCCCAGATCGCCGACATCCTCCTCGTGGGCTCCATCGTCTGCATCTCCGCCTGCCTTCCCAACCTTTCTGGTGTGTACGACGACCGATCCTACTGGCCTAACCTCTATCTCTTCGTTACCGCCCAGGCATCCTCCGGCAAAGGCCGTTTGACGCTCTGCAAGCACATCATCCAGCCCATCCACGACCGTATGCGTGAAATCAATGAGGCCGAGGTGATGGACTTCAAGCAGAAGATGCGGGAATACGAGGTCAACAAGAAGAAGTTGTCGGTCGAAAAGCCCGAGGAACCGCCTCTCAGGATGCTATTCTTGCCAGCAAACGCCAGTTCTACCGCCTTCATCCAAGTCCTGAACGAGAACGACGGCCGTGGCATCATGTTCGAGACCGAGGGCGACACCCTGGCCAACACCTTCAACTCCGACTACGGCAACTACTCAGACCACTTCCGCAAGTTCACCCACCACGAAGCCGTCTCATACGTCCGCCGCAAGGACCGTGAGTTTGTCTGCGTCAACCAGCCCTGCGTCAGTTGCGTCCTCTCCGGCACACCCCAGCAGATCAAGAGCCTCATTCCCGACGCCGAGAACGGCCTTTTCAGCCGCTTCCTGTTCTACCACCTCATTGGCGACGATGAATGGAAAAATGTCTTCGCTCGCCGAGGACCAGACACCGCTGATGCTTTCTTTAAGACCCTGGGCCAACGCTTCTACGACTTCCACAATATCTTCATCGAACTGGGAGACGTGGAATACGAACTGACCGAGAGCCAGCAGAGCGCCTTCAACGACTGGTTCAGCTACGTCTACAAGCGTTTTCCGCAGATGCTCGGCCGCGATTTCAAAGCAACGGTCGCCCGCCTGGGCCTGATGACCTTCCGCATAATGATGGTTCTCTCTGCCATCCGCGTGATGGATGACGGCGACTTCAGCAAGCGAATCATCTGTGACCAGCGCGACTTCGACGCTGCCATGATCATGTCCCGTGCCCTCCTGCAGCACTCCGCATACGTTTACGAAGGCCTCCCGAAAGCCACCGTAGTCAAGGAGAAAAACGTCACGCAAAAGACCGTTCGCCGCCAGCTCTTCTGGGACTCTCTGGCTGAAGAATTCGACCGCCAGACCTTTATTGACGTAGCAAAGGGACTCCAGATGCCGATTTCCACAGCGGAGCGAAATATCAAAAAATGGGTCGAAGAAAAACTGATTGAGAGGCTGGACTTGGGACGGTATAAAAAACTGAAATAGTGTTGATTCTCACGTGCGCGAACCTTATAACTGCCGGATTTTATCAAGAAATCCGTAAAAAACTGTAACTTTGTATGTTTAAGCAAGAAAATTATAACCTCAGAAGAGATATGTAAATTGCCACCGAAAAGTGAACAGTTTTGCCAACGAAAGTTGAACAGGTAAAGACCTGTTTGCAAAGGTATTCATTTTTCTGGTTTTTGCTTCATTTTTCTTTCTTTCATCCATTTTTC
>Ga0256405_10004521_pt1 | contig 25885 bp, 19 predicted proteins | sample RumenRJG_02DNA_FD_189096 | JGI IMG/M metagenome (GOLD analysis project Ga0256405, IMG submission 189096) | Bovine rumen microbial communities from Lethbridge, Alberta, Canada - RJG_02 | ecosystem: Host-associated > Mammals > Digestive system > Stomach > Rumen | place: Canada: Alberta... | reverse complement strand
CCGCACCCATCTCAAGGCCGGTGACCTTGTCGTTTGTCTCTCCCTTGGCAGTCAACATGATGATGGGGGTCGCGGACTTTTTCCGGATGTCACGGCAGACCTCCCAGCCGTCCTTGCCCGGCAGCATAATATCCAGCATCACGACATCCGGCTGGAACAGGTCAAAATCCGCCTCCGCCTTGTTTCCGTCGGAGGCGATCATCACATCAAAACCGTCCTTGGACAGATACAGCCGCAGCAGCTCGGCAATATTGGCATCGTCTTCCACTACAAGTGCGCGTTTGCTCATCGTTTTCTTCTCCTTCTCGCGTATAATTCCGGATATTATTATAACCCGCTGTCAGGAATTTTCATTAAAAAAGTGTAAACCCACGTCTCATTCCAGACCGTAGGGCCAGCCGACGAGACCGCCCATGTCATAGACTTCCGTGTAGCCCAGATTTTCCAGTTTCCGCGCGGCTTCGCGGCTCCGTCGTCCGGTCCGGCAGTATACCAGCACCGGCGTGGCCTTCGTCCCGATCACAAGGCCGGCGGACTCCTCCGTCAGTTCGTCCACCGGGAGCAGCAGGGCGTCCCTGGCATGGCCGGTGATATACTCCGGCTCTTCCCGCACATCCAGCAAGACCGCTTCCCGATGTTCCGCCAGAAAGCGGTGGGCCTCTTCAAACGTGAGCCGGGAGGCCATAGCTTTTCTTCCTTTCCGTCATATATCGGAACCAGGCCTCATACTCCGGTCCAAGGCGCCGCACCAGTTCCAGGGCTTCCTTTTCCCGGGCGGCGGCCAGATACAGGCACTGCTGGGCAAGCTGATACTTCCGCGCGACGGAGAAGCGCCGCAGCTCCTCATCCGTGTAGTGGCCGAGCGCCGCAAGCTGCTGCTGGGCGCGGAAGAACTTCACAAAAGCTTCCGCCGTGTCGCGTCCCACAATGGGCTCCAGCAGAGCAAAGTCATTGCCGGACGCGTCCAGCGCGCGGGATGCCATTTCCCAGCGTCTTGGATCGGCATGAGGTTCTGTTCCGGTATAGGGCGTACGGAGGTAGAGGTCGTTGTTCGCGAGGAATTCCAGGATATACGGGTTGATCCGGGTACGGACCGCCCAGGGCATCCAGTTTTCCACCGTGGTGTGGATGTACACATGGGCAAAGCGGCCGAAGAGCGGCTCTGCCAGATCATGGGACGCGCTGGATTCACTGCGGTCGTTGCCGGCCGCCACGATCCGCGCGCTCTCCGGCAGCGGCCAGCGGTTGTTCACAAAGCGTTCCAGAACAATCTTGAAGATCACGGACTGGGTCTGCTTGGTGGCGTTGGTCAGCTCGTCGAAGAACAGGATGTGCGGCTCACCGTTGCGGCAGAGGCGTTCCAGGCGCACCAGCCAGGCGGGCTTGATGTCGACAATCTCATCCTTCGCCTCGTTGTAGACCGCGCGGCCGTTGATGGTCTCGGGGGTCTCGTTCACCAGTTCGATGTCCAGCGCCTGCGGGTCGATCTGGCGGACGCGGTCGGACTTTCCGTCTCCGGACAGGCCGTGGATAAACACCGGGATATCCGCCTCGACATAGGCGCGGATCAGGCTCAGTTCATCGTGCTTCACGAAGCGGAAGGCCCCGTCTTCCGGAAGCTCATCCTCCGCTTCGGGCGCAAGTTCAGAGAGGAACGGGCCGTTCAGATAGGCCGCCCCGTCCTCCCGGCTCCACCCGCCGAAGAGCGCCATGCAGCTGATGAGCAGACGGTTTTCCGCATCATACAGCCAGCGCACCGGCCGCAGTTCGAGAAACACCCGGTCCCCTTCCGAAACGATGGTGCCGTCGGAAAGCTGCAGGTAGCCGTTGGCCCCGCCCTGTTCCAGCGTCAGAACAATCATCTGCTTGGCGCCGAGGCGATAGACCGGTTGCTGCGTGCCGCGGACGGTAATATGGCGTCCCGTATCGCGCAGCGAGCGCTCGGCCAACTGTTTCTCCGCCATGTCGCGGAGGCTCCGGTCCAGGATCGTCGTGGGATACAGGCCGTAATCCACCGTGGTCACCGTGCCGTCCTTGCGCTCATGCTGCAGCAGGGCCTCTTCCCCCGGCTCCAGCAGGAGCGCGGGACGCAGCGCGCAGGCCGTACAGGGATTGCGCCGGCCGAAGCGGTCGACACAGGCGTCTCCGGCGAGATAATAGTTCATCCCGCCGCCGGCCTCGTATACAAAGCCGTCATCCGGAACGGTCAGGAGGGCGAGATCCGAAGCCGGGGCGGCGGTGCCAACCTTCTCGAAGACGGGCAGGGGGCGGTCAAAAACCTGCTCAGGTGATAAGAAAATCGATTTCATGTTTCTCCTTCTCTGCCGGGGGCTTGGCGTAGATCACGCGTCCGCCTTTGGGGTGTATGGGTGTGGTGCCGTAGACCACCCAGAGCGCGTCGCAGCGCTGTTCGGGCATCTCGGCATAGCCGTCCGTAAAAATAATCTGGTTCTCCGCATCGCCCGTGAAGGCATTCACCGCCACGGTGAAGTTGGTTCCGCCGGCGCCGCGGAGTTCCAGTGCGTCGATATCGGCCTCGGAACGGATCTCCCGAAAGCCGTAGAACCGTGTATCAAAGCATCCGACCCGGATCACGGCGTCTTCCTGCATCAGGGCCTTGACGCCCTTGACAAAGGCGCGCAGCAGCTCGGTATCTACGGATGCGCTGGTATCCAGAAGGATCTCGGCATGCGCCACCGGGTAGGGCCGGAACTGATAAGGCAGCATGCCGTCCCGGATCGTGTCACCCGGGAACCAGTCAAAATCGAGCTGAAAGCTCGGCTCCAGCAGTCCGGAAAGGCCGTGGACCGCAGCCGCGAGGCCGGGATCTTCGATCTCGCGGGCGGCACCCTCCGTGCTCTTCCCTGGTTTGGGCTTCTGCTGCGGCTGGGGCTTGTTTCGCGGGTCGTCCGGATTCAGCTCCGGCGTCGGATCCGGATCCCCGATCTCCCGGAGTCCGGCCAAAATGATGTCGTAATACTCCTCCGCGCTGCGTTCGGTGTCATCCGCCAGCAACGTGGCGTTCATAGGGAGCTGGAACCCCTCTTCCCGCAGCATGCGGTTTACCACCGCGTCGGCGGCCCTACGCCAGACCAGACGGTCCCGGCCGCGGCCCCGGTCGTAGTGGTTCAGGCGCAGATGCAGCAGCTGCTGGGCGATGTAAAAGCGCTGGACCTCTTCCGTGCAATAGGACATCAGGCGGCTGTTGTACAGCACCCGGCGGCCGTCGTTGTCCGTCGGGGCGTCACACGGGGCGTCTTCCAGCTCCAGGCGGGCAATCCAGCCGGACCACTGGGGAAAACGTTCCTGCAGGTCCGCACAGAGCTTCTCCGTGTTCAGCATGGCGGGACCTCTTCCTTTGCTTCGCTCCCGTTCTCAGAAGGAGCGGGCTGTGTACGCCGCTGCGTCTCGGTATAGATCATCAGGACCGCGATATCCGCCGGCGACACGCCGGAAATCCGTGAGGCCCGGCCGAAGTTTTCCGGACGGATCTTCTTCAGCTTCTCTCTGGCTTCGAGGCGCAGGCCCAGGATAGCATCATAGTCCAGATCCTCAGGCAGCGGCCGGCTCTCCATGCGTCGGGCCTCTTCCACCTGTTTCAGCTGGCGCCGGATGTAACCGTCGTACTTCATCCGGATCTCCACCTGCGCGACAATCGCCCGGCTCAGCTCCGGCCGCTCCGGATCAAAGGCTTCGAGATCCGCGTAGCTCAGCTGAGGACGGCGCAGCAGATCCGCCAGCGAGCAGCCGTTTCGGATTCCGGCGGTACCGCGGCTTCGGAGCATGGCGTCCAGTGCATCACACGGGGCGAGATACGTATGCTCCAGGCGTTCGAGTTCCTTCTCTACTGCGGCGTACTTTGCCTCCACAGCGGCCAGTGTCTCATCCGAAACAAGGCCGATGGCATGGCCGATGGCGCTCAGACGCTCATCCGCGTTGTCCTGGCGGTGAAGCAGACGATACTCGCTTCGGGAGGTCATCATGCGGTAGGGCTCGTTGGTGCCCTTGGTCACCAGGTCGTCGATCAGCGTGCCGATGTAGCCGTCCTCCCGGTGCAGAATAAAGGGGCTCTCCCCCTTCAGCTTCCGCGCCGCGTTCACCCCGGCGACAAAGCCCTGAACCGCCGCTTCCTCATATCCGGAGGAGCCGTTGAACTGTCCCGCTCCGTAGAGGCCCGGAATTTTCTTCGATTCCAGGGTGGGGTACAGTTCCGTCGGATCGACGCAGTCGTACTCGATAGCGTAGGCCGGGCGGGTCATCTCCGCATGTTCCAGGCCCGGCACCGTGCGCAGCATCTGCAGCTGAACCTCCTCGGGCATGGAAGACGAGAAGCCCTGAATATAGAGTTCCTCCGTGTTCAGGCCCATCGGTTCGATAAAGAGCTGATGACGCGGCTTGTCCGGAAAGGTCATGATCTTTGTCTCGATGCTGGGGCAGTAGCGCGGCCCGACGCCTTCGATGACACCGGCGTAGATCGGACTGCGGTCCAGATTTCGCCGGATGATCTCATGGGTTTCCGCGCTCGTCCAGGTCAGGTAGCAGACCGCCCGGTTTTCGGGTACCGCTTTGGTTGAGAACGAAAACGGCTCCGGTTCGGTATCGCCCGGCTGAAGCTCCATCTTTGAAAAGTCCACCGTCCGGCGGAGCACCCGCGGGGGCGTACCGGTCTTAAAGCGGCGCATGGAAAGTCCCAGAGCGCGCAGCCTCTCTGCCAAAGGCACCGCGGCGGCCAGCCCGTCCGGCCCGGAAGAGCGCAGCAGTTCTCCCACGATCGTCCTTCCGTCGAGATACGTCCCCGTCGCGACCACAACCGCCCGGCAGCGGAACGCAGCCCCGGTCGCGGTCACCACGGCACAGACCGCGCCGTCCTCATCAAGCTCAATATCCGTGACCTCCGCCTGCCGGACCAGCAGATGGGGCTGCAGCTCCAGCGTATGCTTCATGACCTCCTGATAGTGCCGACGGTCCGCCTGCGCGCGCAGGGAATGGACCGCGGGACCCTTCCCGAGGTTCAACATCCTGTACTGGATGCAGGCCTGGTCCGCCGCCCTTCCCATCTCGCCGCCCAGCGCATCCAGTTCCCGGACCAGATGGCCCTTCCCGGTGCCTCCGATGGCGGGGTTACAGGGCATGTTCCCCACGCTGTCCAGATTCACCGTAAAGCAGATCGTCTCCATTCCGAGTCTGGCCGCGGCCAGCGCGGCCTCGATCCCGGCATGTCCCGCCCCGATCACGGCGACATCACATGTTCCCGCTGTAAACCTGATCATAAACGAATTCCTTGTTTCTCTTATTCCCCTGAACGAAATGCAGCACCTCTATATTTCCCCGCCGCAGGCGGGGAGATATACCTCACGGTGCAATCAAGTCAGTTAAGCAGTACAACAATACTGACAAGGAATTATACAGGATTCTTCCGGAATTGTCATCCAAAAAATATAAAATCCGGAAAAGAAAATTCTTGACAAAGACTAGTCTGCGTGCTATTATTACTGAGCGTTCAGGAAATGCGCGAGTGGTGGAATTGGCAGACTCGCTAGATTCAGGTTCTAGTGCTCACTCCGGGCGTGCGGGTTCAAGTCCCGCCTCGCGCACCAAAAGCCCCGAAATCATATGATTTCGGGGCTTTTTCTATCCAAAAGTGATGAAGTCTTGTATTTATACTTTTTGAGCACCAGATTTTTCGGCCCCTTTGGACGCTAGATTTTCTTATAGATTGTTTCGGCTCAAAAGGAAGGGGGTTTCTATGAGAAGGACAAAGATTCTGAACGCCACAGAAGTCAAACGCACAAGCTACACAGAGGCAGCAAACGCATTTTACAGACATTGTAAGCTGAAAAAGGCCGGTACAAACTGTGAATTAAGAGATATTGCGGGAAGCGCTTCAAAATGGTATATTATGACTCAGGAAAGCGCAGCAGCGGCAGCTCCGGGCTGAGATCGCCCGGCAGCTCCGTCTGACAGGTGTTGAATTGAAGGAGCCTTTGATGAAAGAGGACAGACATGTTTTCCGCGGCGGCATCCGGAGGCGGATTCTCGTCCTGCTTCTGGTCAGCATCCTGCTGATCATCACCGCCTACTCGGCAATCTTTCTTTACCAGACCGTACTGGTGGAGCAGATGGTCAACGATACCTATGAGGCGCAGAAGCAGGTGTATATCGACAATGGCCTTGAGGACCAGTATGAGGCCTTCCGCACCGGGAACCTTGACGTCTTCCACAGGGAAATGTTCCACGCCAGGAACATTCTCATTCTGATGCTTCTCGCAATCGTAGGTGTCGGAATGGCCTCCGCCTACTCCCTGACGAGCCAGATCATTGAACCGCTGAACACCATCACGCGGCGCATCGCCTCCATGGAGGTACGCAACAGCCAGTTCGTGATGGAAGATATTTACAAAACCGGCGACGAGATTGAGGTTCTGGCAGAATCCTTTGCCAAGCAGTCCGCCAGGACCATGCTGTACATCGACCAGATCAGACTGGCCACGGCGGAAAAAGAGCGGATCGGTGCAGAGCTCGACACGGCGCGGCGGATTCAGGCCAGCCAGCTTCCCGTGGACTTTGACAGCTTCTGCCGTCGACAGAAAGTCAGCCTGTATGCCGGTATGCGTCCGGCAAGGGAGGTCGGCGGAGATTTCTATGACTTCTTTATGGCAGACTCCGATCACCTCTGCCTGGTCATGGCAGATGTTTCCGGAAAAGGGGTGCCTGCGGCGCTGCTCATGATGACCGCCAAGGTCCTCATCAAGACCCACCTTCTGGGCGGGGAGTCCCCGAGTCAGGCTCTGACCAGCGTCAACAACCAGCTGTGTGAAACCAACGATACGGACTTTTTTGTCACCGTCTGGCTGGCATCGATTCAGCTCTCCACCGGAAAAGGCGTCGAGGTCAACGCGGGGCATGAGCACCCGATGCTCCGGCGGGCCGGCGGTCAGTACGAGCTGGTGAAGTACCGTCATTCCCTCCCCCTCGGGACCATGCTCGGTGCCGTCTTCCGGGAGCACGAGTTTCAGCTTTACAGCGGGGACAGTCTGTTCGTGTACACCGACGGCGTACCGGAGGCCGGCAATCCCGAAGGCGCCTTCTTCGGTACGGATCGAAGCCTTGGCACCCTCAACGAAGCGCCGGATGCAAGCCCGCGGGACACGCTTGTGACCATGCTGGACCGGATCGACCGCTTTGCCGGAGATGCGGAGCAGTCTGACGACATCACCATGCTGTGCTTCCGCTATCTGGGGAATCCTGAGTCTCCGGCTCCGGACGAGCCTTCCGCAGAAAGGAGGCCGGAACAGTGAACAGACTCCGAATCCGCCATGGGCTGAGAATCATCGGCGACATCTTTGTCCCCCTGCTGCCCGGCATCATCTGTGCCGGACTCTGCGCCGGCATCGCCTCTCTCATTTCCCAGGCCGTGCCTCACTATACGGACATTCCCGTGTGGGCTTTCCTTTATCAGATCCTGACGCTGATCCACAGTTCCATGATGACCTTTCTGACCGCCTGGGCAGGCTATCGAGCATCGGAGCGCTTCGGCGGTACACCGATTCTGGGAGGCATGCTGGGTATGATCACATCGCTGGAAGGGATCAACTTCATCGCCCTGCTCATGGGTCTTTACAACGCTGACGCGCCGCTGGATTCCATTCTGCGCAGCGGCAAGGGCGGCGTCTTGGCCGTCATCGCCGGCGCGCTGCTGGTCTCCTATGTGGAAAAGGCCATCCGCGCCGGCATGCCCAAGTCGATCGACGTGGTCTTCACTCCGCTGCTCACGATGCTTCTGTGCGTGACGCCCTATATTGTTTTCATCATGCCGCTGTTCGGCTACGCATCCGGCGGGATCGTAAAGCTGTTCAGCTGGGCCTGCATGTCTGACAACGCCCTCATCCGGGTTCTGTCGGGGTATATCGGCGCCGCGCTGTTTCTTCCGCTTGTGGCCACGGGCATGCACCACGGTCTGGTTTCCCTGTACAGCGTGCAGCTGCAGGAGCTTGGATATGTGACGCTCTACCCGGCTCTCGCCATGGCAGGCGCAGGACAGGTGGGCGCGGCGCTGGCGCTCTGGAAGAAAGCAAAAAAGGCCGGGAATACCGACCTCTGTTCCGTGATTGCAGGTACGCTGCCCGCCGGGCTTCTGGGTGTCGGCGAACCCCTCATCTACGGCGTGACCCTGCCGCTGGGCAAGCCCTTTCTCACGGCCGGTCTCGGCGCAGGTTTCGGCGGGGCATTTGTCATGCTGACCGGTGTGGCTTCTGCCGCCTGGGGTCCCTCCGGCCTGCTCGGGGCCTTTGTGATGACCGCGGGCAGGGGCGGCCCGGTGCGAAGCGTCCTGCTCTACCTGACGGCCCTGGTCATCAGTTACATCGGCGGCTATCTCATCACCAAAGCCTTTTACCGGGAAGAGGAACTGCGCTTTGACGGCAGTCTCTACGCGGGGAGTGAAAGCGCGCGTCATGCCGCTTCCTTTGCCCGGCTCAGTCGGAAAAAGGCCAGAAAGGTGCGCGCCGGCGAAGCACTGATGCTTCCCGGCAGATTCGGTGCGGCAGCGCTGCCGCTTACGGCGCCGGTGGACGGTGAGACCGTCCCCATGAGGCAGATCCCGGACATCATTTTCTCTTCCGGCGTCATCGGCAGCTGCATCGGCATTCTGCCGGAAAACGGTCATATTCTCGCCCCCTGCAGCGGTGTGGTCTCCGAGATTGCCGACACCGCCCATGCCATCACCTTCCGGGAAGAAAAAGGGATGGAGATTCTCCTCATTGCGGGCATCGACACCTTCACGCTCAACGGAAGCGGCCTCTCCCCTCTGGTGAAGGCGGGCGACTCCGTCACCGCCGGTCAGCCCCTCATGGAGATGGACCTGAATCAGATCCGGAACGCCGGGCTTTCCCCCATGATCATCACCGTGCTCTCCAATTCATAAACATTCCGGCTCGGCCCAGGGATCAGTATCCTGAGCCGAGCCGGTCTTTCACGGCATCCGGGTGAAACGCTCCGGAACTCAGCAAAATCCCCACCGCACTGCGGTAACTGTCCAGAGAGCGTGACTTCATAATCGCCTTGATTTCTTTTTTGCTTTCGGGGAACATCGTCTGCATGTAAGCCCAAAGCGTCTTCATGCGCTCCACGGTAAAGACCGGACTCAGCCCATCCTCCAGCCAGGCTTCCGTCAGGCGGTCGTGAAACATTCTCAGCTCTTCCTTCGTCAGCTGCGGCCCGCCCTGCAGGACACGAAACAGCGCCGGATTTGCCACGGCGGCCCGCCCGACCATAACGCTGTCGACCGTCGGTGCAGCCTGCCGAAGAGCTTCCAGATCTTTTTTCTCAGCGATATCCCCGTTATACACCAGGCGGAGTCGGCTGACTGACGCAGCCGCTGCAAAGCCGGCCAGGTCCGCTCTCCCCTGATAATAATCGTCCCTGCATCTGGCATGGACGATACATTTTTTGATGGGGTATTTCTCGTAGATTTCCATGATCGCCGGGAATTCTTCCGTGCTGTGAATGCCCATGCGGGTCTTCACGCTGATTCGGTAGCCGGCTTTTTCCGCGTGATCCATGACCCGGTCCAGGAGCGAATCCAGCGTCGGGAGATCTCTGAGCATTCCCGCCCCTTTGTGCTTGGAAAACACCGTACCGGACGGGCAGCCGACATTCAGATTGATTTCCCGAAAGCCCAGTTCGACAAGACGATCCGCCGTCAGGCAAAAGGCCTCCGCATTGTTCACCAGCAGCTGCGGAATCAGGGGAACCTGTCCGCAGTCTGTTGTCAGCTCCCGCAGAAACTTTGCCCGGAAGCCGCCGTTGCTGTCCGGGGCAATGAAGGGCGTATAGTATTCCGATACACCGGGAAACATCTCATGATGGATCCGGCGGAAATGCGACAGGGTAATCCCCTCCATCGGGGCGTAACAATATTCCATATTCACCGGCTTCTCTCAGTCCCGCTTCATATAATGGGAGATGACAATCTCTCCCGATTTCAAGGTGTTCGGCAGATCGATGATCCGCTGATTCTCAGAGCCGCGGAAGCGGAGACTGATGTTCTCTTTGGCTTCGATAAAGGGCCCGTCCACCAGGATGTCGATCATGGAAAGCATCTCGTCCGTCGCTTCACAGCGCGGATGGCCTTCCGCGTTCTGAAGCTTTTCCAGCGTATACCCGGTATAGGCCCAGATATCCTTCTTCGGAAAGGCGCTTTTCACGCTTCGCAGAAGGCGAAGCAGTTCACGCTGGTTTTCCGGTTCAAAGGGATCTCCGCCCAGCAGACTAAGCCCCTGGATATAGTCGGGGGCAAGAGCCTGCAGGATCATCTGTTCCGTTTCCGCGGTATATTCCTGCCCATAATGAAAATCCCAGGTCTCCTGATTGAAGCAGCCGGGGCAGTGATTCCGGCAGCCGGACACGAACAGCGACACCCGGCAGCCTGGCCCGTCCGCAACGTCAAAGTTCTTGATGGTCCCGTAATACATGGCTCCTCCTGAAAACCGGCTGTCGAATTGCCGTCGACCGCCGGTTTCATCCGTTCATTACTTTTTGACGGTCATCCAGGCGGTACTGGTCTCCGCTGTCTGGCCTTTGAAGCAATAGGTGCAGTAGGCGCCCCAGCCATCCATATACTCGTCCAGATTCCGGATGATGAGCGTCGGCTCGTAGTATCCGTCGATATAGGAATTGACATAGTGCGCTGCGAAATAGTCCAGGTCAAATTCGTTCCCGTTCGGATCTACAAAGGTCCAGTAGCAGGAATCATAGACATTCGCAGACGTGACAAAGGACAGGGATTCGCCGACCTTTTTCTTTTCACTCGTCGGATTTTTGGTGATCACCATATAGACCGCGTCCGTCTCTCCCGCATTCCCCCATACAGGCGCCAGCTCATCGTGCTGCATGACGGCAGGCGGATTGATCGGAGGCCTTCCCGGCGCCGGCTTCATACCCGCAAACACCTTGAAGCTGGACTCCAAGCGGTAGGCTGTTGTCGCTTCCGATGCGGTGAACCAGTCAAAGTGCGTCGTGCTCCTCTCCGCTTCATTGAACTCTTTTGCGCCTGCGGCGTTATACTGAGCCGCCGAAATCGGATTCCCGTCCATATCACTATGGGAGACATAACGATAGGAATCGACCAGCTCCGAATGCTCGACGGCATAAGCCTTGTAGCCGATCACGCCTTCTCTCATGGTAACCGAGCAGCGCACCGTATACAGCTCAGCCGGCGACAGGACCACATTGTCATAGAAAAGATAGTTCCAGCGATCGACATAATAATCGTAGTAGGTATCCGATGCATTGGTAATGAGATCCGGAAAGGATTCATCCGCCTCTTTTTCAATCACGCACTCCTTTAAGTCCGTTGTATCGGCGTTTACCTCCCAGACTTTCAGGCTGGTGGAGCGGTCCGCCGGATGCTGGGTTGCCGCGACAAATTCCATGCGTTCGTTATGATCCAGGTCCATGATACAGTAATACCAGGTATTCTGTTCATCTGTCTGCAGCAGCCCGTCCATCTTGGACAGGATCAGATTGATTTGCATCTGCTGATAGTCGGAAAGCGGCTCGCCTTCCGCTTCCAGTCTTTTTTCCTCTTCCTCTTCCTGTCTTTCCTTTTCTCTCGCTTCGCGTGCTTCCCTTTCCAACTCTTCTAAGGTCTTTTCAGAGTCTTCTGCCTGTTCTTCTTTTTTTCCATTTTCAGCAGGCTGCCCCAATCCAACAGTCTGTTCTCCCGTTTCATGGTTCTCCCCGTCTTCCGCCGATGCGCGGATCCCGGCTCCGGCAAACAGGAAAACAGCCAGCGTCAGTACAAGCAGCACACTCTGTTTCCACAACGCCTTCATTTTGCCCTCTCCTTTCTGTGCTCCAGCCCGATTCATGATGTCGGCCGACAGCAATACTCTTTCTTTCAGGACTCCACTTTGGTTGTCATAATCTTCTTTCATTCTATCGGTATTTCTCTGTGCTGTCAAGAAAGATCTGCTGCGGTTCCATCACAAAGTGTATACAGAACACTGTATAATAATATTGCCTCTGCCAGACAACTCTGTTATAATGAGACATATTTTCAGGAGGTGTGGGTCACGATGAAGAAAAGAACTCTCATTTCCCTCTTCACAGTTTTGACAATGCTTCTATCTCTGTATGCGGGAGTTTTTTCGGCTTCTGCCGAGGACTATGTCTATGTGCCTGAGCTTCTGCCTGCTCCTGCGGAGGACGGCCATTTGATCGACGGAGATGCCCTGACGAAGTTCTTCGATGAATATCTGCACGAAAACTACTGCGACAATGAGGATCAGTGTCTCTCCATCGCGGTCTGGTGCCCGGATACCGACGAATACTGGTACTACAACCCGGATGTGTGGATGTACGGGGTCAACTGGTACCGCCTCCCGGTCAGCATGTATCTTGCCGAAAAGGTTTCAAAGAGTGAACTGACCATGGACACCGTTGTCAACGGCATCACGCTGGAATATGCCATCACCACGGCGCTGGCAGCGACAAGCAACCCCAGCGCATCCTCCATGGTTCTTTATCTCGGCGGCAACATGACCACAAACTGCGCCGACCTGACAACGGGGCTGTCCGGTCTTCCGGAGAGTTATTTTGTCCCTGATTACTATCAGGAGAACGCCTATACCGCACGGCTTATGCTGGAGATCACCAAAACGCTTTATCTCGGCGGTGAGGAGCGTTTTCCCCTTGTCGAGGAATCCATGAAAGAAGCCATGCCCGAGGACTTCTTCAAGCGTGACTGGAACGTCGCCCATGACTGGGTAATTGCGCAGGCCAGCGCCGCTTACTGGGGCGAAGGCGCCGGAGATCGTGTTCACTGCACCGGCATCATCTATACGCCGTCTCCGATTCTTCTGACAGTCATGATGAAGAATATCGCGGATATGGATATCATGGGCGGTGTCGCCTGGCGTTTTGCTCACCTGGGGGAAGCACTGGGTGAGCGTCTGCATCCGGAAGGCGATGCTTCTCCCGATGCATCCAACAGCGCAGGCACGGTTTCGGTGGAAGCTCTTTCGGATGCTCAGGCCACCGGCACAGTCACGGCGCAGAACACGGACACTGCACCGGCCGCGGCTTCCACGGAAGTCACCCCGGAGCCGGCCGTCAGCGCCGCGGTCACTGGGACGTCTCCCGTAGAACCCGCTCCTGCAGAGCCATCTACCGTGGCGGTTCCGGAAACACCGCTCCCCTCTTCCGTGCCGCAGGATGCTGTTCCCCCGTCAGAGCCGCAGACCGTCGTTTCCTCCGAGCCGCCGGCAGAAAGTATCCCGCCCCTGCAGGCTGATGCTTCCTCCCCAGTGGCCAAAAGTCCGTTTCGCTTTTTCCTGATCGGCTTCCTTGTCCTGTTTGTCGCGGTTGTGGCCGTTGCGGTTATTCTGATTCTTCAGGAGCAGCGTCAGCGGAAGCGCCGCCGCAGAAGCAGATCCAGGCGCCGCGATTCATGACATCTTCCTTGATCTGAAGACAGAACCAGGCTGGATCACACCGTAAAAAAGTGGTCCAGCCTGGTTTGCTGTCACATCAGATGTGCCATCACGAAGTCGACGGCACGCTTTGTCACATACAGGTTGTCGTCGCCGGTAAAGCCGTGGTCCGCCCCCTCGATGGTCACAAGCTCTGCCGAGGGGAAGGCCGCGGCCGCCCGCTCGGAATACGAAAGCGGTACAATGCTGTCTGCCGTTCCGTGAAAGATCAGCACGTCGCCGGGGTAATTCCCCATTTTCTCATAAATATCTACGGACATGGCATCCTTCAGATAGATTCTGCCGATGGTCGCCCCCATGAGCTCGACGGTCTCGGGAATCTCCTCCGGGTCCGGTGCAAGCGCCTTCATGTCGTCGCTGATCACGAAGCCCGGGAAGAGCAGAACCATGGCGCAAATGTCCTGGGGGCGTTCTTCAGCCACATAAGCAGCGACAAAGCCGCCCTGGCTTCTGCCCAGCAGGAAAACCCGCTCCGGGTCAAACTCCTCCCGCTGCTTCAGGCTGTCAATCACGGCGTTAAGATCCGCCGCTTCGGTCAGGACCGACATGTCAAGAATACTGCCGTCGCTCCGGCTCCCTTCTCCGCCCCCGATGAAGTCAAACACACAGGCCGCAATGCCGTTTTCCGCAAACGCCTCGGCATATGGCTCCACTTTGTTACAGTTTCCGTTAAAACCGTGCGCAAGGATGACCAGCGGGAAAGGCGCCTCTCCCTGCGGGAAAAGGAGCTTTGCGAAGATGTGTTTCCCTTCCCGGAGGAAGGAGGTCTCCTCCACCGTGTAAGAAAGGGCGGCATCTCCGTTCGCAGGCAGGATCCCTTCCTTTAGAGGACCTGCTCCGCCCTGCAGGTTGAAGAGCAGAAACAGGATAAAAATCACTGCAAGCAGGGCCGAGCTTGCCCAGAGAATCCGTCTTTTCCCGGTTCGAAAACTCTCTTTGTTTTGAATCATATCATATCTTCCGTTCTTCCCGACACCTCTTATGCCATCGCGCTGTCTTACTGCGCTGCAATCAGGTTCTTTGCCCGCTCCAGAAGTTCGCCGTAGAGGACTTTCCCTGCGTCGTTTCTTGGGATTTCCTGGATCACGGCAACCGCGAAGGAACGTCTTACGACGGCGATCTTCCTGCGGATATAGTCCTCAACGATGTCCTTTTCCCTCTCGTCCGTCACAAACACAAGCAGATGTTCATCGATGCCGGAACTGACCGTAAGAACGTTCAGATCCGACATGATTTTTTCATCGATCTCATCCAGACTGATCCTGTGTCCGGAGACTTTAATAAAGCGCTTCAGGCGGCCGACTATATACAGATAACCGTCTTCGTCTGTCTCTCCCACATCTCCGGTTCTCAGAACACCGCCCCATTCATCTCCTTTGCAGAGATCTTCCCCGCTCTGCGCGTAGCCCATGGCCACGTTCCCGCCGCGGTAGACGATCTCTCCCGGGCAGTGCGGGGCAGTAATGGTATTATCCTGGGCATCAAGCAGACTGATCTCGCCGCCGGGAACCGCAAGTCCGACGGATCCGATCTTTTCGGCACATTTTTCAGGTGTCAGCCAGGAAATAGCCGCCGTCGCCTCGCTCTGTCCGTACATCACGACAAATCGCCTTCCGGTTCGCGCGGCATAATCGGCAAAATACGCGTGCAGCTCCCGGCTCAGCTTTCCCCCCGCCTGGGTCAGGGTTCTCAGGCTTGGGAAATCCTCGCTGAACAGATCGATCTGCCGCAGGATTTCATAGGTGTTCGGAACCCCGTGAAAGACGCTGACTTCTTTTTCCTCCACCAGATCCCAGAACTCATTCTCCATGAAGCTCAGCCTTGTAGCAACCGTGGCCGCCCCTCGCAGGAGCGCGGCATGGATCATGGACTGGGCATAGGTGTACTGCATCGGGACCGAGGTAACCGAGCGGTCATTTTCACAGAGCCCGAGGTAATCCGCGATCACCCCGGCATTGAAGAGGATATTCTGCCGGCTCTGCCGCACATATTTGACCGAGCCCGTGGAACCCGAGGTTGTAAGCAGCAGCCCCAGCTCCGGATGCACAGGAAAAAGCTCCGGATAATTGGTCCTGAGCAGGACATAGTCCCCCACCGTGCAGGTATCGCGCATGCCCGCGTATTCACCACGCATTTCTTCCGGCAGAAAAACCAGTCCCGGGCGGTAGGCATTGAGCACGGACCGCCGTGTTTCCTCCGGCGCTTCCGCCGACATCATCAGCATGGGATAACCGCCGCCCAGCAGTGCGGCATAACCGGAGACGGCCCCCACGGTGTTTCGGCAGAGCATCATCACCAGGGGATGTCGTGGATCAACCTCTGAGAGTTTTGCAGCAAGTTCCTGAAGCTCACCGTAACGAAGCGTCTCGCCGCAGTCCCCGATTACCGCGATGTTGTCGGCATACCTGCCGAAGTCCCAGAGCATCTGTCGCTTTTCCATCCCGTTCACCCCTCTCCCCTGTTTTTCTCGCCAAGCTTTTTCCGCACCAGGTTCAGGCCGGACTCAAACGAATTCATTTTCAGGACTTCCCTGCCCTTGAAGCTGATCCCGAAGGCCGCCTCAAGCCCTGCAACCAGTGCCATCTGGGATGCGGAATCCCAACCGTCCTCATGGAAGCGGAAGGTAACCGGGTTAAAGTCAAGCCCGTCGAAGCAGGAGGAAAAGACTTCCCAGTAGGTTTCCGCAATTTTGGCCGGGGTCCAGGTTTTTGCCTCCTCGGCTGCGGCGCTTTCCAGCTTTTCCTCCGTCCGTTCCGCCGCAGCAGCGGAGACGCCGTATACCGGTCTGTCGCCGCTCTCACCGGAGATACGGGCGGGATTGCCGATCATGGTGACATGGTCCGGAACATTCCGGAACACGGCCGCGCCAAGTCCGATGATGCTTCCGTCGCCGACCCGGATCCGGTCCCGAAGCATTGCACCGCTGCCGACAAAAACATTTTCACCCACCACAGTGTGTCCGCCGACAAAAGAGTGCACACCAAGGCGCGTATGATCCCCGATGACGGAGTCGTGCCCGACTGCGGTTCCCGCGGAGAGATAGACATTTTTTCCCACCTTTGCAAGAGAACCGATGAAAGCGCCGCGGCAGACCGCCGTCGCCTCTCCCACCTCGGCATCGGGGCTGATGTATGCCGTCGGCTCGCAAAGGACTGCACCTTCATAGCCCGCTCGCTTCATCTTCTCAAAGGCTTCTCTGCGGACCCGGGGCTCCCCGATGGCAATTACAAAGCGAACCTCCTCCGGTCTGTACTCTGCGCAGAATTTCTGGAAGCCAAGCACCGGGCAGCCCATCAGTTCTTCCGCCAAGGCATGATCGTCGATAAAGACGCCCCCGGACCATTCGTTTCCGGCATCCGCCATGTATTTGAATTCCCGTCCCATGGCCCCGGCTCCGTACAGTGCAAGAATCATTCTGTCCTCCATCCTTTCTCTGCTTTACAGCGTCATGTTCCACGCCGTTTCAATTTCTTTTTCAACCGCCCGGAGCTGCTCGGCTGCCGCCGCCCCCCAGCGCGGGCGGCCGTTTTCATCCGCAGCCGACAGCAGCTTCTTCAGGTTTCCCTGCTGCGCGGCCAGTCTCCTGCTCTCGGCAAAGACCAGTTCAAAGGCCATACAGGCGTGGGCAATCAGTCCGTCCAGCACCGTGTGACGGGCTGCCCGCGGCACACAGCGGTGCCCGGCCACACATTCCAGCACCTCCGGAGATGCCTCTTCTTTCTCACTCAGCAGGCCGCGGCTCTTTCCGATGCGCTCCTCAAAAGGGATTTCGGCCACGACCCGGAAGATGTCCACCTTGTCTGCATCCCGCAGGATCTGGGAAAAGCATCGGGTTTCCCCGTCCAGATTCTCCGGAAGAGAGAGCTTGTTGTGCAGGCGGATGGCGGTTTCGGCTGTCTGTCTCCGCTCCGGTGAAAGATCCTCTGTCGGGAAGGAGCGGAAAAGCCCGTCCCGGAATAAAAGATCTGCGCCGAATTCGGCATGATCCACAGACTGGGAATCCACAAAGGTTCCGTAGCGTCGCACCTGCTCAAAGCGGCCGATATCATGAAGCAGGCCGAGAAACCACGCGAAGTCCACATCCTCCGCATCCAGTCCGAGGCTCCCGGCAATCTTCTCCGAAAGCTCGGCCACGGAAAGGGTATGGACAATTTTATGCCGAATCATCGGATCGTCCGGGTTGTAGCGCCCGGTATAGTCATGAAAGCGCTCAATCGCTGCCGCTCTGTTCATCTGCTCTTCCCTTCCTGAACTGTTCATAGGAATCATAGCGGACCGCCTTCCCGTTTTGAAGTTCAAAGATCAGGTCCGCCTTTCGGATGGTATTCAGCCTGTGCGCCACCATGATCATGGTACAGGTCCCCATCATGGCTTCCAGCGCAGCCTGAACCTCTTGTTCACTCGCCGGGTCCAGCGCACTGGTCGCTTCATCCAGCAGGACCAGGTTCGGCCGGCGAAGCATGGCCCGTGCGATGGAGAGTCTCTGCCGCTGGCCCCCGGAAAGATTCTTTCCGCCCTCCTGAACCTGCATATTCAGGCCTTCCGGCTGCCGTCGGACCAGGTCTTCCATGCCGACCCGGCGCAGGACGTCCATCACCTGCTCCGTTGAGCAGTAGCTCAGGCCGTAGACAAGGTTGTCCCAGAGTGTCCCCGCAAAGAGAACCGGCGTCTGGGGGACCACCGCAAGCGAATGCCGGTACCGGTTCTTTTCCAGCTCTTTCAGGTTGATTCCGTCAATGCGTACCGCTCCGCCCTGCGCCGTGTACAGGCCGAGAATCAGGCTGAGCACCGTGGTCTTTCCCGCGCCGGAGGCTCCGACCAGAGCCGCACTCTTCCCGGCGGGCACATGCATGCTCAGGCCGTTCAGCACGGGTTCCTTGTCTTCTCCGTAGCGGAAGACGACGTTTTCCAGCTCGACCTCGCCCCGAACGGGCTTCGGCAGCAGGCGGCTTCCGTTCTGTTCCAGCCGGTTTTCCGAAAGCAGCTCATGGATGCTGCTCAGGCTGTCGAGTCCCTGGGTGATCTGCGGCGCGGCATCCAGGGTTCTCTGGATACTGGAGATCAGCATGTCAAACAGCGACAGGAACAGCACCACGGTGCCGATGTTGATATAGTCCTTTGAAGCCATGAACACCGCGGCCATCAGGATAATCATGCGAAAGCCGTGCGCAGCGCCGAAGCTGATGTTGTTGAGACGCAGCTGAACACTGTCCTGTACACGTGCGGCGTGCTGGACCCGTTGGACGGATTGGCGGATTTTCTGCGACTCGTTCTTCTGCAGCCCCTGGGAGCGCGTCATCTGGTCCATGGCAAGCATCTCCTGGAAAAGCGCGTTAGAGTCCTCCGTGCGGTAGCGCATCTCGGCCTTTGTCCGGCGGGCCCGTGCCCCGAAACGGCGAATCAGAGCGAAATAAAGCGGAAGCAGGATCGCATAGATCACCAGCATCAGCGGCATACGGCACAGCGACATAACCAGCACAAAAAGAAGATCCTCCGGCAGGAACATGACGTAAAGAGCATCCTCATATAGAAGCATCTTCACAAACTGGACATCCGAAACCAGTTTGGACAGGAGCTTGCCCGAAGGCGTTTCTTCATGAAAGCGCAGAGAAAGAAGCTGAAGCTTCTGGACGATGGCCATCTTGAGTCCGCTCTCCACCGATCTTGTAAAACGGTGATACACCCGGTTGTCAAGGGTGGCACAGATCAGGTTGATCGCCAGTGCCAGCACCGAAAACAGCAGATTTCGCCTGATCGCCGGTGTAAAAAAGGCATGCGAATCGCTGAAAGCCTGGATGATATTCGAGGCAAACACCGGCAGGAACAGTGCCGCCAGATGGCGTACAAGGCGAAGCAGGGAGCCTGCCGCCGCCATATCCGGGTGTTTGCGCGCCAGACAGCCCAGGAGACCGAAGGGTCCTTTTTCCCCTCCGTTTTCCGTTTCGTAATAGTCCAGGATTTCGTCGGTAATCCGTGCGCTGTCCTTCTGCCTGGGATAGATGGTATAGACATTCTTTTTCCGGCGATAGAAGTAGTCGATATTTCCGTCATATTCGCTCAGGATATTCCGGTTAATTTCGATCTCGGTCTCATCCGCGTCTCCGCCCGCCCTCTCGCAGGGACGGCCCGCGAAAAGTGCGTCCTCCTCCCCCGGCGCCGTCAGTACCACCGCCCTGCCGCCAAGGTTTCTCACTCTGACACAGATTCCGGTATAACCGGCATGGAGCAGATGCATCAGCAGCTCCTCGCTCAGCAGCCGGCACAGCGTTTTTTCTTCCTTTTCACCGGGTCGGAAATCGGTTTTTTCTTCAATCATCCGCATGGCCGCAGGAAGATCTGACAGCTGATTTACCGTTACTCCGATCTGTACCATAGTTCTCCCCTCCTGCCGCAGAATCACAGATTTATTATAACGCATTTCTGTCGATTCTGTAAACAGCGAAAGCTCAAAAATGCCACATCGCTGCTTCCCGGCCGGAACGATAAAACCGGCCCGGACGTCCGCCTGCTCATAGTCTGCAGGTGGAAGTCCGGGCCGGTATGTCGTTTTTTCTCTGCGATGCTCGTCCGGTTTACAGGTGCAGGACGCGCTCTTTGATCTCCTGGGTACGGCCCTGGTTCCAGAACTGGGTACCGATGTATCCGCAGGTGCGGCGGGCGACGTTCATCTTGTTCTGATCCCTGTTGCCGCAGTTCGGGCATACCCAGACCAGCTTGCCGTTGTCCTCTTCGATGCCGATCTCGCCGTCATAGCCGCAGACCTGGCAGTAGTCGCTCTTGGTGTTGAGCTCGGCATACATGATGTTGTCATAGATAAAGCGCATCACCGCGAGAACCGCTTCAAGATTGTCCTGCATGTTGGGCACTTCGACATAGCTGATGGCTCCTCCGGGAGAGAGGGCCTGGAACTTTGCCTCAATGCGGAGCTTTTCAAAGGCGTCGATCGGCTCGGTCACATGGATATGATAGCTGTTGGTGATATAACCCTTGTCCGTGATATTTTTGATCACGCCGAAGCGTTTCTGCAGGCACTTGGCAAATTTGTAGGTGGTGCTCTCCAGCGGCGTGCCGTAAATGGAGTAATCGATGTTCTCGGCGGCCTTCCACTTTGCGGTGTATTCGTTGAGCCTGTTCATGATCTCAAGGCCCAGCGCTTCGCCCTCCGGCTCGGTCAGCTTCTTCCCGTTCAGGGCCAGGACGCATTCCCAGAGGCCGGCATAGCCAAGGCTGATGGTGCTGTAGCCGTTATAGAGCAACCTGTCGATGGTCTCGCCCTTGTCCAGCCGTGCCAGGGCGCCGTATTGCCACAGGATCGGCGCGACATCGGACACCGTGCCGAGCAGGCGTTCATGCCGGCAGCGGAGCGCACGGTGGCACAGTTCCATTCTCTCGTCGAAGATCTCCCAGAAGCGGTCAAGATCACCGCCCGCGGAAAGCCCGATGTCCACCAAGTTCACCGTCACGACGCCCTGATTGAAGCGGCCGTAATACTTGTGCTGTCCTTCGACATAGTTTCCGGCGTTGGCGACGTTGCCGATGTGAGCGTCGGTGAAGCGGTCCGGGGTCAGGAAGCTGCGGCAGCCCATGCAGGTGTAGACATCGCCCTTCTTGAGCTGTTTCATGATCTTCTCGGAAATATAGTCCGGAACCATGCGTTTGGCCGTACACTTGGCAGCCAGTCTGGTCAGTTCATAATAGCGGCTGCCTTCGCTGATGTTGTCCTCTTCCAGAACATAGATGAGCTTCGGGAACGCCGGAGTCACCCAGACGCCCTTCTCATTCTTCACGCCCTCATAGCGCTGAAGCAGAACCTCTTCGATGATCATGGCGAGGTCCGCCTTCTCCTGCTCGCTCTTCGCCTCGTTGAGGTACATGTAAACCGTGACGAAGGGGGCCTGACCGTTTGTGGTCAGGAGGGTCACGACCTGATACTGGATGGTCTGGACACCGCGCTTGATCTCAGCGCGAAGCATTCTCTCTGTGAGCTTTGCCTTCATCTCTTCGCTCATCTCAACACCGGAAAGCCTGCATTCCTCATCCAGCTCGTGGCGGAGTTTCCGGCGGCTGACTTCGACAAAGGGAGCCAGATGCGCGAGAGAGATGGACTGTCCGCCGTACTGATTGGACGCCACCTGGGCGATAATCTGGGTCGCGATGTTGCAGGCGGTCGAGAAGCTGTGCGGTTTTTCAATCAGGGTTCCGGTGATCACGGTGCCGTTCTGCAGCATGTCCTCAAGGTTTACAAGGTCGCAGTTATGCATGTGCTGGGCGTAGTAGTCCATGTCATGGAAATGGATGATTCCCTCGTTATGCGCCTCGACGATATCCGAAGGGAGCAGAAGCCGCTCGCTGATGTCCTTGGAGACCTCGCCCGCCATATAGTCACGCTGGGTGGAGTTGATGACGGGGTTCTTGTTCGCATTCTCCTGTTTGGCCTCTTCATTGGTGCACTCGATGAGGCTGAGGATCTTCTTGTCGGTGGTGTTGGACTGGCGCACCAGGGCGCGGGTATAGCGGTAGGTGATATAGCGCTTCGCCACTTCATACGCGCCATGGGACATGAGCTGACGCTCCACCATGTCCTGAACCTCTTCGACCCCGGGGGCCCGCCCCAGGGCGGCACAGGCAGCCGTAACCGCATCGGTCATGGCCTGGATGGCTTCTTCCGGGACCCGTTCGGACGGATCGGAGGCGAAGTTCGCCTTCCGGATCGCATTGGCGATTTTATTTCTGTCAAACTCCGCTTCGGAGCTGTTGCGCTTGATGATTCTCATAAACCGGATACTCCAATAATTCTATAATCTATAACAAACTCCTGCACATCATTTTGTATGACGTGCAGGAGGTAGGATACCATATCTTGTGTTCTTTGTAAACGATTTTGTTTTTTCGTTTTTCTGTAACTCTTTGTTTTTTCTGCGGATAATTCCGGCTGAACAGTTCCTTACAGCCGGATCTGCTCCACACCGGACAGGGCCTCCTCCACCAGGGCGGCGACATCCAGCGCGCTTTCTGCCGCTTCCACATCCTGCAGCTTCGGGTGGGTGCGGGGATGGCGCGGCGTGAAGACCGTGCAGCAGTCTTCGTAAGGAAGAATGGAGGTCTCAAAGGTTCCGATCTTCCGAGCCTGGCGGACGATGTCCTCCTTGTCCATGCCGACCAGCGGCTGAAGAACCGGCAGCGTTGTCACGGCCTGGGTGGTGGCCATGGCCTCCATGGTCTGGCTGGCAACCTGACCGAGGTTTTCACCGGTGACAATGGCCTTTGCGCCGACGCGTCCGGCGATGCGCTGGGCAATGCGCATCATGAAGCGGCGCATGATCAGGGTGAAGTATTCCTCCGGGCACCTGTCACGGATCTCTTCCTGGATATGCGTAAAGGGAACGACCTCCAGCGTCATGTCCCCGCAGTATCTGGTGAGGAGATGTCCGAGTTCGATGACTTTCTCCTTCGCCTGCTGGGAGGTATAGGGGAAGGAAAAGAAATGGACCGGAACCAGCCGGACGCCGCGTTTTGCGATCATGTAGGTTGAAACCGGGCTGTCGATGCCGCCGGACAGCAGCGAAACCGCAATGCCGTTGGACCCGACGGGCATTCCGCCCGCACCGTCCACCGGCTGGGTATGGACATAGGCCGCAAGATCCCGGATCTCCACATTCACGATGAGCTCCGGATTATGAACGTCAACGGCACAGTTTGGATAGGCCTCCCCCAGTTCGCCGCCCACATACTGACTGAGCTGGATGCTGGTCATGGGGAAGCGCTTGTCGCTCCGCTTGGACTCCACCTTGAAGCTCTTTGCACGGAGCATATCTTCCCTCAGGCAGTCGATCGCCAGGTGCACAATGGCGTCCTTGTCTTTTTCGCAGGCGGAAGCCCGGCTGATCTTCACCACGCCGAAGACATCCTGAACGGCCTCAAAGGCCGCGTCAAGATCCGCGGTCTCGTCCGCCGGTTCCACATAGACGGTGGACTGCATGCAGCTGACATTGAATTTTCCGAGGCCGATGAGGCGGCGCCGGACATTGCCGACCAATCTGGCTTCAAAGCTGCGGCGGTTGAGGCCCTTGAGCACCACCTCGCCGAGTTTCAGCAGAAGAATATCGTTCATTGAAAGTACTCCTGTTTCGGATGAATTATGGCAGCTTCTGATCCGAAGCCGCGTCCCCGGAGCCTTCTGTGTTCCGGATATAGAGATAATAGGGGTAGAGAGTTCCATTGTCCGTAAACTCCGCCGTCTGCAGCAGCCGGTAAGAGGGGCTCTCGACCTCGAGGCCGCGGGAGACGATGTATTTCGTGGTACCGTCGCGCATATAATGCTCCATTTCCGTCACCATCTCCTCAGAGGGGAGATTCAGCATGCAGAAATAGCGGGTCGACGGGAGGATGTCGGCGGTTGTAAACAGGCCGATGTCCAGCGCGCCGTAGTTAAACAGCGTTGCGTCCGGATCCTCTTTCAGGGTTTCGGCAAAGATAAACTGCGGCATCTCCGCACGCTTATGCAGCAGCATGTAGCTGTTTTCGGAGCCGAAGAGTGCCAGGGTGAACAGCAGCGGAATCACGATCCGGGAGACCCGGTCGAAGTCCGGCCGCCGGTTTGAGGCTGTCGGGTGCTCTTCTTTCTCACGATCCGTATCCATGACGCCTTCGCTGCCGGTCCGGATCAGCTTCTGTGTGCTGCAGAGTTTCAGCAGCTGCGTCACCCCAAGCGGAATAAAGACACAGAGAATCTCAGAGTAGTACTTGAGGTTGATCCCTCCGGCATAGATCAGGCCAAACGCGAAGCAGAAGGACAGGAATATATGGAGGGCCGGCGTTCTGTTCTTTTCCCGCCAGAGCGTGACCAGCGTGAGCAGGACCAGCAGGATCGTCGCATCATTGTAGGTCAGCATGGAGGCCATTCCGGAAGCCAGGCCCCTGACGGTGTTCATCAGCGACAAAGCCTTGCCGTAAACGAAGAGATTGTTGTAGAAATACGCTTCCCAGAGAGAATCAAGCGCTCTGTGGTACCCGAAATACGCCAGCACCGGAAGCGACGCCGCTGCAACACCAAGGACGATCAGTCCCAGAAGCTTCAGCAGCCGCAGCACCCTGCCGTTGCGGAGCATTCGGTACGCCGGGGTCAGAATGAAGCCGAGGTAAAAACCCAGCATGCTGTACTTGATCCAGAGGACCGCGCCGGAGCTCAGCCCGATCAGGAACGCCTCCCGCTCTGTTAATTCGCGGTTCAGGAAGATACAGCGCAGTCCGTAGTAAAACGAGAGCATGAGCAGCGGCAGAGAGAGTTCTTCAGCGCTGCCGCCCTTCAGGAACGCAGGCACCGTATAGACCAGCGCAGCCGTCAGGAACAGGAAGATCGGATCCCTTCTGCCCGTGAGGAGCAGATGGCTCTTCCAGGCGAGGCTCAGGAATGCCCAGGCCGCAGCAATTTCCAGCAGCCAGCCGCCGAGAAAGCTCCGGTGGGAGATCGGATAGCAGAGGGCATAGAGCGCATAGAGCAGCGGCCCCTTCTGTTCGTAGAGGTCCCGATAAGGCACGATGCCGTAAAGCATGGACTTTCCCACGGTGAAGAAGCAGTTGGCATCCACCCAGTCGTTAAAGGGATAGAGCGGTGAGGAGAGTGAGCAGACGGAGACCGAGACCAGTGCCACGCAGAAGAGGAGCCGCCGGTCTTCCCGGGAGATGACTGTTTTTTCTCCGGCGGGTCCGGGGGGCGCAGCTTCGGGTTCCGTGCTGTTGCTCTCCCCTGGAAAAGCTTCCAGCAGTCCTGCCAGGAACGGAATCGAACCGGCGCCGCCGACCAAAGCCGCCAGAAGCAGCGGAAAGGCCTCCTTCCATCGGAAGAACCGAAGCGAAACCAGCTGCTTCGTTCTCAGCCAGACGATGAGAAACAGCGCTGTAAAAAAAAGGGCGAGCAGCCCCGCGGCGGCGCTCCGTCCCCTGTACGCTCTGTCGGGGGTTCTTTTTCCTTTTGCCGTCTGTCCGAAAGGCAGGGCCGTGAAAAGGAGCGTCGTGACCGCCGGCGCAATCAGGAAGCTCGCATGCAGCGGCCGCAGCAGCAGAACGCAGAACGCGGCGGCGGACAGCGCGTACTTCAGTTTTCTCTGTTTTTCCAGCGTTCTCATCCCCCGCTCATCCGCTTTCTTTCAGGCTTCCCACCTTCAGAGCCGATCGATCAGCTCCCGGATCTCCCTGACGGCAGCCGCGGGATCCGTGCTGTCAATCCGCATATCGCAGTATCCGGATTCCGCTCTCTGTTCCGCCGCCAGCTCCATCCTGGCCGTGAGCTCGTAGGAGTTTCTGGCGGTTTTCGCATAGCGGGCCCGGAGCTGCGCCGGATCAGCCGGTTCCACATACAGGCAGAATGCTTCCGGCATATTGCGCTTGACCTG
>Ga0256405_10004520_pt1 | contig 25886 bp, 17 predicted proteins | sample RumenRJG_02DNA_FD_189096 | JGI IMG/M metagenome (GOLD analysis project Ga0256405, IMG submission 189096) | Bovine rumen microbial communities from Lethbridge, Alberta, Canada - RJG_02 | ecosystem: Host-associated > Mammals > Digestive system > Stomach > Rumen | place: Canada: Alberta... | reverse complement strand
TTCCCTGTAATATAGCATCAAAACACATCAAAAGCAAGCATTATTTGTGGTGATTGCTATCATTGCCATACTGGCGGGACTGCTGCTGCCGGCCTTGAACCAGGCGAAGGAAATGGCCAAGGCTTCGGGCTGCACCAACAATCTTAAGCAGCTTGGATGCATGTGCGCCCAATATCAAAACGACAATCGGGACTATTTCCCCGAACCGAAACCGATCGTCGACGGCAGGGTCATCAATTGGAATAAATACGATGCACCGCTACGCGTCGACTATTTCAGCGGAGTTGCGAAAAAAACATGGGATGCCGGGCATTCGGCTAATGGCTGTCCGGTGCGCAGTGACCGTCCGCAAAACAACTACCAGAGCTACCGTTACTATAGTTTCAGCATCTGCGAAACCTCCTGGTGCGACAGAAAAGACGCTTACAGCATCACCAACCGCATCATTCGTCGTCCAAGTCAGCTGATTTGGCTGGCAGAAAACGCTCCGGATACCACCTATACACTTTTTACCACAGCGAACTATACAAGCCGTCTGGGATACCAGCATCCGGGAAGAACATCAAATTTTCTTTTTGCAGATTCTCATGTTGCAAGTATGCATCGAAACCAGATGGATGTCAAATATCTGGTTTTTGAGTGACTTCCGCAATGACCGAAGAAGTTTTTTTGTAGAAAGGAGAAAACCATGAAGACCTCAGGATTATTGATTGTTTTGGGCATTGTCACGGCAGTATCGGTTTCCGGTGCAGAAAAGATTCGGAAGCGGGTTCTGGACGCCCCGGTGGTCATCAGTCAGGCACAGTTGAAATATCCGCTGGAGACAATACGAAACGGTTTCAGTTATTACTCGCGCTGGACCGATTGGCCGTTGTTCATGAATTGTCCTCCGCCTGGAAAGAAATCTTACAGAGGCCTTTCGGATCAGGAGTATCTGTTTCTCTGCCGGACGGTGAAAAATTACGGTATGGACGGATTTTCCGTATTTCTGCCCTCCGAGGGAAAAATCAACGATTGTCGGACTATATGGAACGATTTTGCCGCCATGGCGCCGGAATGCAAACTGATCCCCATCTGGAATCTCTACACCCATCCCGACTCGGTGCGTCTGGCGCTGGAAAGTCCGGCAGTCCTGAAGATCAACGGCAAAGTACCTCTCCTGTTCTACGGTGTCTACCCGGAAGCAAAACGTAAAAAGCTGGCAGCAGAGTTAAGAAAACGTTATCCGGGCCAACTGTTGCTTCTGCCGACGGACGGACTTTACGACAACGCATTCGAGAACAAATTCCGCCAGAGGGCAGTGAAAGAGAAGGACGTGGAACGGCTCAAAAACAATCTCCGCAATATTCTCCGTGACGGGGACGGATTTTATTTTGCACGCCGCCCCCGCAATTTCCCCGGGAACGGCGTCCTCTACCTGGAATTTTACGAATACATGGTCAAACTCATATCCGAAGTCATGGCTGAACCGGGGTTCGAAAACAAACTGATGGCACTGCCCGCCGGAGTGGAGCACTGCAACAGCGGGAACATCGGCTACTCTCTGGTCGCCGACGGCACCGCGACTTTGCGGGGATTCATGGATATCGCGCTCAAATACAACGCCGATATCGTCAATATTCCAGAATGGGACGAGGAAAATGAAAACTCATCCCTGCGGCCGACTGTATTCAAAGGATTGAGTCTGATGCGCCTGATGCGTTATTACACCTCGCGGGGAAAAAATCAAACTAGCTCCGGATTGCGGGGAGACAATACCGCACTGCCCAATCTGGTCGTAAGTTTCCGTAAGATGCTGGTTCCGGGCGAAAAATTCAAATTGGAACTCCTGCACCTTCCCGACCGTAACCGTGAACAGCCATACGAAGTGCAAGTGAGGCTGAAATCTGCCGATGGACGGAGCGTTCACGTCTTCCCGCCGGTAAAACTGGGGGGCAAAGGTCTGCAACATGCGGATCTGATCCTGCCGAGCGAAAAATTTGCTCCCGAGCCGCTTCTGATGCCGGAACTCACGATCCGGCAAAAAGACTCTTCCTGGCGCTGCAGCTCTTTCGGCGCAACCGCCCTGGTTCCGACAGCGATCAATGATTATGAGGAGTACCATCTCGGGATAAGGGATGTAATACCGGCGGATAAAGCGGATTTTTCCGTCGTTCCCCTCCCGAATAAGCGATTTGAAATCAGTGGCAATTTTGTTTTCAAAGAAAAAGTCCGGAATCTGGAACTGCTGGAGAACGGACGCTGCATTTACAGTTTCACCGCCCCGGGAGAGCCGTCATGGCGTGATGACCGGGAGTATGCCGCGATTGAGATCAGCCTGATGTCTGCCCTACGCCCGATAAAGTGCTCCGGCGAAATAAGCATCCTATCGTCCGAGGCGGCGTGGATGCCCTCGCAAGTAGTGAATCCCGGTCTGCGGATCGATAAGAACAGGATCCACTTCAAGAACATGGCTCTTTCCAACTGGGAAGCTCGGGCGGTGGCGGCGATCCCCCGCCGAAAATTGACCGGATGTCAGGTCAAAGTCGCCATCCCCGGCTTCTGCGAACAGCGTTTTTCTTTCGCCGATCTCCTCAAACTGGAAAATTATGCCATCTACGGCAAAAACGGCTTTGTGCTTTCCTTCAGCCGGCAGAACCGGCAGGAAGTCCATCCGCGTCCTCAGGACCGGAAGACTTTTGTTTTTTCCGTTGCCGTCACGCCGGAAAAAGCTGACAGCGTACTGATGTTCCAGGCTGTCTCGCCGGAAGGACGTCAATTCCGCAGCAAAGCTTTCTGTCTGAGCGGCAAGGTGGAATCGCAACAGCGTACCGTTCTTGTCTACTCCGATACGGAAAAACGTCCGGTGAAGCTGCAAGTCTCCGCCGCCCGGGCACCGGAGATAAACTATCTTTTTACGGACAGACACGGTTCAACCCTCGCTACCGATGCCGGGCGGCATTTCTGGGCGAGCCGGGGCGGCTACACGATCCATTCCACCGGCAAGGGGGGCGGCGCAACGTCATTCTACGGGATCGGCAATCTGCCTGCCGCCCGGAATTATCCGGACAACGCCGTTTGCGGCATGCCGAAAATACGCAGGGAGGGTTCGAAAAATGTTCTCTGCTTTGACGGCATCGGGAATTACATCACTTTGCCGCAGGGGGTCATTCCGCGGCGCACCGCCTTCACCATGGAACTGAAACTTTGTCCGGACAAGGATTTCAGCGGCAACTGTCTGCTGATCGGATCACAGACCTGCCGCGGCACTCACAGCGGACTGAGGATCTATCTGCGCAAAGGCTGCCTCTGCTCCGAATTCATGGATCGAAATCTCAAGCTCACTTGGCACGAAACTGATCTCCGGATCCCCAACGGGCGTTGGAGCACGCTGAAAATCACCAGAGACCTGGAAAATATCATTTTTGAACTCGACGGAAAGTTCGGAGGTTCGTTCCCTTGTCCGAATCCCGGGATCTTCGATACCCTGGCGGTTGCAGGCGGCAGCGGCAAAGGCGGCGATTATTTCAAAGGGAAAATCGGGAAGTTGACGATCAAACCGTATCTGGTGGAATAGACTGGAAGAGAACCGGAATGTCGGAACGTTTCCATTTTGCCGGCGGCGAACCTTTTGCCGTAAGGGGGTTCAATATGTGCGAGTCGCTGCTGCGGCACACCCCGGAGCAGCTGCGGCGGTTCCTGCGGAGAATGAAACAGCTGGAAATGAATTCCATTATCATCCACTACGACTACGGCTGGAAACGCTATCGGGAAATCATCCTGGAAGAGTGCCGCAATGCCGGGGTGGAGATCACGCTGATGACCTTCGGCCCGAGGACTTTTTTCTCCCTGATGCCGTGGAGTGAAAAGTGGTTCGCCAAAGATGAAAACGGCCGCCCCTTCACCCGGCGTCTGGAGTGCGAAACACAGCCCTGCCGTTTCGTGCCGGAAGCACTGGATGCTTTTGAAGAGGGAGCCTACCTCTGGCTGAAACAGCTGCCGCCGGAAATAAAACGGGTGCACATGCGGGCCGGAGACGGCCGGGATTTCTGTCTCTGCCCCAAGTGCCGCAAAATTCCTCCTCAGGAGCGCTGGCAGCCTTTTGTGGAACGCTTCATGCGGGCCGTTTCCCGGATCGACAATCCTCCGGCAGTCGAGACCGACATCTATATCATGCGATATGAACTGCCGGAAAATGCCGATGCCCACCGCCGCATGGACCGGATCATGTACGATATCTTTCCCCGGTCACCGCTGTTTTCGCTGTGCGATCCCCGCGCGCCGGAAGTTCATCGGGAGCTGGTGAAAAATCTGAAGGCATGGACCCGCCTTTCCCCCGGCAAAGTCTATATACATGAAAACGCCATGAAACAGGGGTTTCATTCCGTGTTCCAGCACGGGACGGGACCGGCTCTGGACGATTTGAACCTCTTCCGGGAACTGGGCATCGCAGGCGTCTGCTATGAGGCGTTTGAACCAGGCTATCATGAGTTTGCGGAAATGTTCGAGACGCTTGCCGGAGCGTTGAACGGTCGGGAGACAGATGTCTCTTTATCCAGCGAATTCCGGGAGGTGGTTCTGCGCAGCGGATCTGTGGTCTGGGGACACTGTCCGAACGTTGATTTAAAACGGTTTACCTCCGACCCGGTCAGCCTGAAAAATGCCGAATTCACTCAGCGAATGCTAAACGGCCCCATTGACCGTCGATTTTTCCTTGAATATTTCGATTTTATGCTGGAACACCGGGACGATTTGGATTGGATATACGGATGCTACTCGCTGATAAAACGATGTCGTATACGCAATATTCCATTGAAATTCAAAGAACTTTCCGCCTCCGCCGCCGATTTCGCCACTCGAAAAAAACTCTGGGATTTCATGGAAGACATCCCCATGGACAAATCTCCTTGGGCCGAGTGTCTGAAGATCATCGAAGAGTTGCGCCGGGCGATATGTTGACGGACGAGGCTACGAGATTTCCTGCGCCGTCGCTTTGACATGTAAGCGCCCTGTGAGATACATATCATGGGCTGTTGCTGTTCTTTTTCCGGGATTTTCTGAAAAATTATTTGGATTCCGGCTTCCAAACGGAGGCAAAACGTCGTCCGCTCCGAACAGTGCCGGTAAACGTGTCATATCCGGTTGCCGAAAAAGCGGGGAATGTGATTTGCGAAAAACAAAAATTATCCGTTTTTGCTTTTGCATCTATGTAGAACCGTTGACAATCAGCGACTAAAAAACATAGTCACTTCGAGAACCGTGTTATCGAACCACGACTTTTGAAGGTGGAATCGGGCAAAAACCATCCGGGAAAGCGGCACTCCGTGTCCGGACCGCGCGAGACGGCAGGAGACAATTGCGCCGCTGAAGAACATCCTCCGATGTGGTCATTGCGGCGGGGCGATGATGCCGACATATTCATCCAAGAATGGTCGCAGGTATTATTACTATCTATGCTGCAAGGACAGCAAACGCGCAATTTCGGAATGCCCGGTCCGGCAGATCCCGGCCGGGGACATCGAGGAACTGGTGAAAAAGCAGACCCGGAAGATGCTCGGCGATGTTTCACTGGTCATGCAGTTCGCGGAAAAGTCCGGTATGAACCCGATGGAGGTGGTCGAATGTTTCCAGGAGACGTTCTGGAAGGAGATCACGCCCGGCGAATACAATCGGCTGCTCACCTTGCTGATCGAAAAGGCTGTGGTGTGGGACAATAAACTCGAAATCGAATTCAAGACAGCGGGAATCAGATCGCTGATGGAGGGCTTCAAAAATGATTGATGTGGAAGTGTTGGAAAACGGGAACGTCAAACTTTCGATCTCAATGTCGTTCCGGAACTGTTCCGGACGGAAACGGATCTTCACCCCAGATGCGGAACAGTCGCTGGGAGAGTCCCTGCAGATCAATCTCGCCCGCGCCTATCGCTGGCAGACGCTGATTGATGAGGGGTATTTCTCCAACGTCACCGAACTGGCGAACGCCATTGGCAAGGATTCGGCCTACGTGGCGCGGGTGCTGCGGCTGAAGCTGCTCTCGCCGGAAATCGTCCACGCCGCTCTGTCCGGAAACCTGCCGGATGGATTCAGAGTGGATTGTCTGAAGCAGGCAATCCCGGTATTGTGGTCGGAGCAGAAGAAACTGCTTAACATGGAATGACGACCTTTCGCCAGCGGCCGGAGTAATCCGGCCACTGGCGGCGTTTTGAGGGGCTGTCGCGGCGATTGCCGGACTGACGAGGGAACAGCATCGGAATCCCGCCGCCGACCGGGGAATGTCGGCATGTTTGCTTTACTCGAAATTCTCCTGGAATCTCCCGTGATAATAGAAGTATCCCTGTCTCACCAGTTGATTCTCTGTATATTAAGGCGATTTAAATGATAAATTTTTCATCTTTCTGCCCCAACGATTTTGATAGGAAAAATCATTTTTGTATGCCGCTACAATTCAGGAAAAATAAATCCAGCCAAGACCGTCAGGTTTGATCTGACCGAATTGAAGACGTCCTTTGGGCAGTAACTGCGGCTTTGTCCAGTAAAAATCTTCGTCCAGACTCCACAAATTTATGCGCATCGGGAAACCCTTCCGACGAAATCCATTGAACAGCAGAAACGGAATCCGGACAAAAATATCTTTTCCTTTATATGAAACAGCGATTTCCGGAGGATCGACAAACATCAAATCACTGGCATGAAAATTGTCATTTTGATAGAAGTCCACGATGAAGAGCGGCCACAGGCGGCAGGGTTCAACGGCCAGAGTGAAATTCCTGTGTCTGGCATTATATATCGTCAGATACAGAAAAAGGTCGTCATATTCGCCGCTCCAGGTTATATTCCACCCTTGAACAACCGTTTTTTTCGATTGCATCTCTCGACGGGAAAGTTCAGCGGATATTCCAGTCCTAGCCTCGCCGGTATAAGCTTTGATCCGGTCATCCTCCGGCGAAAAGCTGGAAAAATCATCCGACAGCAATTCACGCAGCAACGCAGCCCGGGCGAGCAGCTTTTCCGGGAAAAAGAGAAAACCTTCGGCTTCAGGGTGATAGCCGATACGGCCATCCTGCCTGCAGAGTTCTTCCATTTTCAAGGTATTGGTTATTTCATCCAGGACGATCGAACGCATTTCTGCCAGATGATCATTTTTCCGGAAAAACATATCTTCCCGAAGTGCATAAAACTGTAAAACGTTACAGGTACTTTTCATTTGCAGTCCGACGGCGGCAGACAGATTGATATCCTTCAAACGCTCAGGATCATTCCGGTAAGAATCGCGCAGAGGTTCCAGAATTGCCATACCTTTCTGCCAAAGTTGGGACATTTCACGGCAAAGCTGTAATCCTTCTTCCAATGTATGGAAATAACCGAAACATTCTCCGATCCGGTCTCCACTGACTTCGGGATATTCCTTCAACAGCCAGCTGGGTGAAATCGGCTGGTCAACCGGAAAGAGATGCAGAGGCCAGACAATGCTTTGATGCAGCGGGCCATACCATTCGAAATTGATATTGGACGGGAATTTGCGGTAGGCTTCCGAAAAGAAAGCCCACGCTCTTGCTGCTGTTTCCGCATTTTCCTGCCAGTCCGGGCGGGCCAGATTCATCAGAAAATCATTGGCATTTTCGGGGAACGGCTCAAAAGAAAGTTCCCCTGCCGCTTTGTTCATCAGTCCGGGATAATTGCCGAAATACCAGCACTGCATTACCGAAGACACACGGTGGTCGTGCAGAAAACGGTATTTTTCATAAAGATTGGCGGGAACCGGGATAAAGGGGATCGAGGCATCTTCATGAGAGCAGCCGACCTGGAGTTTTGCCGCTGTACGCGGCGCTGTATCTGCTACCTGAGCGAACAAATCGGACGGTCCGACATATGCCAGAGAATAATCCAGTACAACCCGTTTTTTCCCTAACTGCATGGAAGTTCCGCCGGATTCAAAGTTGAACATGATGGAGGCATCGTCCGGCCATTTTTCGGCAATATGCGCCAGCCGTTTCATAAATGCGGAACCATCATGTTGTCTCGGTGCATAAAACCAGCCGATATACTCGGCATCCGGGTTGTATTGATGGATCGTCCGGCTGAACGCAAGTGCCTGATCCCGGAATATCTCCGCATGATCCCGTCGGCTGCAGCGGGGACAATGATCTTCCGGCGGGATCGGTTCGGCTTCCGTCGTTTCGAATGCTGCGCAGGAACCGCTGTCCTCGCCCAGCATGATATTGATCACTCCGCCCAGTTCCGGAACCGCAGAGAAAATCAGCGATATGGACTCCTTGAGATAGGAGATCCCCGTTTCGTCCGAAGTGCAGAACATTCTCAAATCCAGTCCGTGATGATGGTAGGCTGCGCCGAACAGTTCAGGGTGGGGTTCGGCTTCCTCCATCGGCTGGAACGGCGGAGTCCTGCCGAATTTCTTCGGTTCACTCAAAAAAATGAATATCCGGATCCCGTAACGGGCGCATTTTTTGACCGTCTGCCGCAGTTTTTTGATCCGTTTCTCAAAACCGGCTCCCCGGCCGGGGAAGATGGATGACGGCAGATCGCGGAAATACATGGTGAGCCAAAGCCCGTTGATCCCTTCATGCGCCAGCTTGTTCAGGTATTCTTCCGGGTAATAATCGATATCATTCATCAGTTCGTCGATCCGGAACGGCGGACGGTTGGTCGGACCGAAGAAACAGCGTGAAATACGGTTCTTTACAAAAGGTTTCCGCTGCCAACAGCCTTTCGCGATGTCCGGTCCGGCCGTTTCGCAGATCCGGTCTTCAAGGAAATAAACCGCCCGGCGGAATCCTTCCGGATCATTGGCAAAGACTCTGGTTTCCTCGGTTGCGGCATCGACCCGGTATTCCTCTCTTCCGAGCGTTTCGTCTTTCAGAAAACGGATCGGATAACAGGCTTTCTTCTCGCGGATCGATTTTGCCTGAAAAACCCGGCGCAAAGATTCCAGCGCCGTCTCAGGGACATCGGTTCCGTTCAGAATAAGTTCCGCCCCGTTTTTCATACAGCAATCGAGCCCGGCAGTTCTCGCGGGAGTGCGGGAATGGTATTGGATAGGACTTTTCAGGTCGGCAAGGAATGTCCAGCTTTCCTTCGGCGGCTGCGGAATTTTACTAAAATCTTCTATATGCTGCTTATCCATGAATCAAACCTTTCCATCGGACAGGGAAATCTCGTTTTTACCTGCGAGGCAAAGTATTTCTTTTCCGTTCAGACGCAAAGTAAATGGACAAGCGGCTTCCACTTCGGCTTTGCCCTGTTCCGGATATGCAATCAGTGTGAACTTCTGCCCGCCCATTTTCAGATTCCGGATGCCGCTGGTCCGGGCGGAACAGGGGGTCCATACGATTCGATTTTTCAGTGCGTTCACTTCCCGGATCCCCAGCACGTTTTCAATGAAAAGCGAGATCGGGCCCAGCGCCGACCAGCCGCAGAAGTCCGGTCTGGAATATTCATCGACTTTGTTGGTCGCTGGTTTGTCTTCTGTGGGAGAATAACATTCCCAGATCGTATGCGGCTCGAAATCTTTCCATGTCCGGTACTGTTGGGCGATCATCTTCCGGGCTATCTCATCGGCAAGTTCCCGTTTCCCGTTCTTTTCAAGACCTTTGACCGTCATATAGACCTTCGGCATCCAGATTCCACCGCGCCAGTATTCTCCCTTCGGCGAGAACCGCGGATCGTCCCGGCTGACGCTTGGAACCGGACGTTCGCCGCCCAATCTACGGGGATCGAGCAATGCTTCCGCAAGGGCTTCGACCTGATCCGGATTGGCGATTTCCGCCAGCATCGGCCACATCGATGCCGGAGTCAAGACTTTGCAGAAGCCGCTTTCATCGACCTTGCGGTCCAGATACATCCGGTCGGTTTCCGACCAGAACCGGTCATTGACCAGCTGTTTCTGCTTTTCATATTCGGCAAGCCACGTCTGCGCCAGTTCTTCTTCCCCGATGGCTTCCGCCAGACGGGCTATGCACAACGCGCTCAAAGCCTGCTGGCAGGAGAGGTCGACATAGTAGATGGAAGAATAATCATCATCGCCCCGCGGCGTATTGTCCATTCCGGCTTTTCCCGCATGCCATTTGAAGCCTTTACCCGGTATGAATTCGGCCCCGGTCGGACTGGTCGCATAATCAAACAGGATTCCCGGCTTCAGTTTATTCAGCCATTGATAATGCCGCTGCAGATAGCGGTGTTCCTGCAGTACTTTCCGGATCCGTTCCCTATCGCCGGTATGTTTGAAATATTCGTATTCCGTCCACGCAAACAGCGGCGGATTGTCCGGAATATGGACTTTCAATCCCGTGTTCTCACCGTCGTGCATCACGCGGTAAAAATTGTCCAGGCTCTGGATACCGGGAAAAACATCGGCGGCATATCGGCAGAAATGCACCATGAAACAGGTATCCCAAATCCAGATTTTATGGCATCGGATTCCTTCGTTCATATAAGGGGAAACCGGCGCTTCCCGGCAGGAGAAAATATGCGTCCAAGCCGACTGCCATGCCGCGTAATAGAGCTTGATCCAGCCTGGGTTTTCATCGTAAACAGGTTCCGGCACCAATTCTCTCGGCATGACCGTATCCCGCGAAATGAAAAGCGGAATGCGCGGCTTCTTCTCCCATCCCCGGTTCCGGGTCACAACCGCATAAAAACGAGGATAAATCTTTCCTGTCTTTTCCAGCCGGACAGAAACATTTTTATCGGAAGAAGGAAGTGACAAGGAAAACCTGCCGTCGGCATCGAATTCGGCAGCCATGCGTCTGCCGTCGCAGATCAAAGTGAAATTCCGGGTTTCTTCCGGATCGCCGAAGATGACCAGCTGTTCACCACGCTTAAGTTCCATCTCAATGAAACCGTTGGGAAATACGCGGTTTCCTGCCCAGCGCGATGGAAGTCCGTCATGCAAAATCGCGTGCGAGGCATGCATATTACGGATGATCCGCCAGTCGTCGGTGATTCCTCCGGTGATGATTCCGTCTTCACAGCCTGGCAAAAATTTTTCCTTTGCCGTATATTCGGCTGAAAATTCTTCCAGCAGTTCCCGGCAGATCGCTGCCAATGGTTCTATTACCAGTTCTTCAATACTGCAGTTCACCTCCTTGAGTCGATGCTCCATGCCGTTAACGAATTCCCTTTTGATGGTCTCCACCGGATGCCCGGCCAAATGGTCAAACTCTTTCAGCGAAGCCGCGACCTGAGCTTTGAGATGCGGGAAATCAGATTTTTCCCATTCCATGTCGTCGAAATACGCAATGATGCAGCGGATCAGTTCTCGCACCGCACGAGTAACCGCCACGGCATTTTCCCAAAGTCGATGCCGATAATCGTCCGCAGGCAGGTCAAGACTTCGCAACAGGGCAAGTCCGCTGTCAGCCAGCACAACGGCCTGTTCTTTTTCCTCCAGAATTGCTGCCCGTCCGGGAGTTTTCCTGTCGGTCAGGATCGACCAGATTCCTTTCCCGTTGGCAAGTGTGCGCCGTCCTTCGGCAAACAACGCGAAAATGAAGCCGACCTTCAGATATTTCATGCAATAATTGCCATGGAACAGGACATGTCCGTCAATGAAATATGTTTTACTGACCATTTCCCAGCCGATCCGGTCGAGTTTGACGAGAGCATCACGGCATTCTGCAGGGTATTTTTTTTCGTGCCATTCCCTTCTGATAGAATCCGCAGTTGCTGTCAGGTCTTGCAGCGCACGATCATACGCATAGTAATTCAACTCGTAAAGGTCGAAAATGCAATTCCCGCGGCGGTCCATGCGGATCACATACCGGTCCACCCCGGCAGTCTGTCCCTCGCGGACGTAGCGGACGATGTTGTGGACATGTTCGAACGGCATATTGCCCTGTCCCATGAATTCGCCCACACAGTCACATTCCGCAGAAAGCGCCAAACCCGGGATTTTGCGCAGGAACGGATTCAGCGGCAGAAACGGATCGAAATCATACGGTGTGATTTTAGTCTCTACCTCAAATTCGTATTGGCCGGCCAGCTTTTTTACGCCTGCAAGGATGCACTCGTAATCCTCTGCAATCGAACCGAATGAGCGCATAATGAAACGTTTGCCCCGCTTCTGCAGTTCGGACGCAAAGATCTCCGCGATGAATCGCACCACTTCCGATGGCGGATATCGGTCTGCATTCGAGTTGTGGATCGCGGAAAAATCCGCTTCGGTCAGGGTCAATACCAAACCATCCAGCCCCGGAACATTTTCAAAAGTTTTTTCCAGCTTGTAACGGATCAGACTGGCAAACGCCTTCCCGGTGAGGTTAAATTCTCCCGTTTCATCCAGCAAGGCCGGAAGGTCCTTCAGCAATCCGGGCGGAATCATTACTTCTCGATGCCAGAGATACACTGGTTTTCCTGCAGCATGAGAAATCTTCAGAATTTCATTCAACTTCTGCTGATTATCCGTAACTTTCACCTGATCCCATGAGGAGAATGCCTCCGGATATTCCTGATAGTTGATCAGACCGTCCAATCCGCCATATGGAGTATGGCATTGTTCGCAGATCTCAAAGCTGTCTACCTCATATTCAGATGTTTTTTTGACTATTTTTCGGATATAATTAGGATCAAGCGGAGTCGGATGCATCAGACTCCAAGTGATTTCAGGACGACTCATTTATTTACTTCTTTCAAACTTATATCAACCCAATCCAAGAAGCCACGGTTTCGCCCATGACTCGCTTCTGCGTTTCCTCCGAAACTCCGGCTTTTTTCAGTTTCATTTCGTAGTTGATTATCCCCTCCGTGAACGGCCAAGTATTGGAAGTGTAGGAATCCGAACCGAACACCAGTTTGTCGAAATAATGGTCTTCCTTTTCCCGCACGAACAGCAGCGGGCCCAGCAGTTCGGAAAGCCGTTCCGCCGACAATGCCATCCAGTTGCCGCATCCGGCCAGGTCAAAATAAAGATTGTCATGAGTCTTGACCAGTTCCGCCGCCTGAACCCGCCAGAATCCGCTGCCCAGATGCGCCATTACGATATGCAGATTCTGGAACGAACGGGCGATCCGGTCCAGAGTCAAGGGGTCCATGTTCCGCAGGATCGGACGTTTGTAGATTATATCCGATTGGTTCGGGCGGTATTTTCCCGTGTGGAACAGCACCGGCAGACCGATTTTTTCCGCCTCCTCATAGATCGGCATATAGAGGTCGTGATCGTATTCGTAATACGGATAAATGAACTTGAATCCCTTGACGCCTTTTTCCGCGTAATGATGCAGTTCGGCAGGATCAGGGGCATGATCCCACAGATTGATTTTCACCAGAGGGTACAGCCGTCCGGGGTATTGTGTACAGATTTTGATCACATCCTCATTGGGGACCATATCATGTCCACCGTAGAGGGTTCCGCCCACAATACAAGCAACGACATCCCGTTCCTCGTAAGCGCGGACGAATGCTTTGACCTTTTCCGGATCGGCAACATCACAATGACAATGAAAATCGATTTTCATGATTGACTTCTCTGGTTTGTTTTCAAATTTGTGAGTTCATAATAGAAATTCCTGATTTCAGTTACTTTGAAAGCAGTCCATTGATTAATTTCGGTTTTTCGAACTTGCATTCGGAATTGATTTCGGGCGGTTCGGAATTTACTGACATGACCCCATATTTCCAGTTCGGGGAATCCGTGCTCCATTCAATTTTTACGTCCCGGAATGTAACTTTTTCCGTACTGGTCAGATGGAATGCCGCCGGTGCATTGCTGGTTCCGAACTCTCCATAAATCATACCGGGTCCTTCTTTGACATCTTCCCCGCCGCTGTATTTCAGTTTCACGCCGGAAAAAACGATATCGCGAATGTCTCCCCGGCGGTTGCTTTCCACGAAGTTCGACCAGCAGGCCGTTCCGTTCAAATTCCGGAACACCAGATTGCGGATCGGTTTGATTGCTTCGTCATGGCTTCCCCGCACATCGCTGCAGACCGCAACAGGACGTTTCACATCCATGAGGATATCGCTGAACAGAATGTTTTCGATGGTCACACCTTCGGATTTCGGCGAATAGCGGGAATTCACCTGGATTCCGGTCCGGGTGTTCCGGATGATGATATTGGAAACCGTGCAGTTCCGGATCAGACCGTTGCCCACCCCGACCCTGAAAGCATTGCAGCGGGTTTCCAGAATGCAGTTGGACACAGTGATATTTTCGCACGGCTTCTTCTGCTTGAGTTTCAGGTCGTTTCCCCGGAAGGTGATGCAGTCGTCGGCTGAATGAATGATGCAGTCGCTTACCGTGACATAACGGCAGCAGTCGAGGTCGATCCCGTCCCCATTATGGGTCCGGAAATCGTTCCAGATCCGGACACCATGCACATTCACACGTTCGCAGCCGTGCAGAAAGAGCGTCCAGTACGGCGCATGGTTCAGTTCCACATCCGAGATTCGGACATTTTCGCATTCGCAAAAGAAAACCATCTGTCCGGGACGCCAGTCGGTCAGCTTGAATACCGTCGGATGTTCTTTCCAGATTTCATTATAAAACGCCTTGCGGTTGCCGTCGATGATCCCGCCGCCGCGAATTACGATGTTTTTCTGTTCCACGGCAACAATTAAATGAGCACCGCTGACATTTTCTCCGGTAAAAACAGCATTCTGCACGCAGAAATCATTGGCATTGTAATCTTCCTTATCCGGACTGGCGAGCAGAACTGCTCCAGGGTCAAGGTCCAGACCTCCGTTCGATTTCAGATACAAGGTCCCGCTCAGGTAAACACCCGGCGGAAAGTAAACCACGCCGCCCGCGTCAATGGCTTTCTGAATGGCGGCGGTATCTTTCGTCCTGCCGTCGCCGACGGCGCCGAAATCTTTGACATTGCTCATATAAAACTGCTTCTTTTCGTTATCTTAGGTATATCATAACTTCTGCGGAAAGATTATTGACCAATCTGTCACTGAACCTGCAGCTTCCCGACTGCGGATTTTCCTGAAGCCGGATCGCGGACTGTCACATTCCACAGACCCTGTTCCCCATTCAGGGGAATCGTGATTCGGGATTTGTAAACGCCGTCCGTCAATGCAGCCCACGTGGAATCATCAGTCAAAACATTCTTGGGGTCGCGCACTTCCACTCTGAGCGGATGCAACGCTTTCAGATATTTTCCGTCTGCCGTTTTGAGTCGGACACTGAATGGAACCGTGCCGCCTTTTTCGGCTTTTTCCGCCATCTGCAACTCAACTGCCGTTACGGGCGAATCCATCAGCAGCAGGATCTTTCCGTCGTTGGTCCGGAAATTTACGGGAATGACGGTTATGCCGTCTTTCACACTGAAGGAGACCGTTTTTCCGGTCAGAAGATCGTAGATCACCTGACATTTGCGCCGGACCGATACCGTACCGGAATTAGGCAGACCTTTTTCCATTATCAATCCATATTGCCCGACATAATCGCCGAAAGTCCTTTTGTCATTGATGACGAACAGATAATCGCTTTCTTTGTCGGACCGGACCCTGACCAGCAGATCGGGATTGGAAGAATCAGCATAGGGAGTATAATAATCCCGCAACTGGTTTTTCAGTTTCAGAGCTTCTATCTGGCAGTTCTTTTTGTTCACATCCGGTTTGCGGTTTGGTGCAATGTACGGGACGACCAGATCCGGAAGCAATCCGGGGACATGGTACTGGTCGGAAACCACAATGCCGCCTCTGCGTTGAAACTCGGCAATGGCGAGGAAAACTTTTTCCGGGAGCACATCGCACCAGGGCATGAAAAGAATATCGATATCCTTCAGTCCGGAACGCAGGATTTCCTCTTCATAAATCACCTTGACCGGCAGATTTGCCCATTGAAGCAGCATCTGAAAATTAAAACTCCAGCCGGCCGAACCCCAAGTTCCCCGATTGGCGAAGATGGTTGATGCGAAACTTTCCAGAACCGCCATCTGCATCTTGCGTTCCTTCAGCCTCTTCAGAACCGGACCATAGGGAACAACCACTTTATTCAGAAAATCTGCCAGGACAATTTTGGTTTGGCTGTTGGTGTTTTTATATATTGAATGCATTGGTTTTTTGCGGCGGTCCAGCGTATCATATCCATGGAAACTGATGCCTTCCACATGACGGGACAGCTGAACAAACAACGCCTCCTGAATCATGTCAGGAGGCGCTGTGATATATCTTGCATCGGGGAATTCTTTCACCCAGGCAGGTTCCTGCCGGTTTTCGCCTTTGGGTGCCACTGCGCTTCGATAGACAATCATCGTAGTCATGGTCTTGACCTTCTGGCCGGGGGTGCCGCGGGCCATGGCCTGCAGTTCATCGGTATTGACTCCGATATTGATCGGATTCGGATTGACATAGGTCCAGTGACTGATCCAAGACACTTTTCCTCCGCTGCCCCACAGAGGGGGGACGCGGACTGCCGGATGGAACTCACTGTTAAAATTCCTTTTGATTCCCTTGCGGTAAGTTTCGGCGATCAGAGACTGGTAGTCATTCCAGCCGTCTCCGGTTTTCCAGAACCACGAGTAAAATTTCAAAAGCGGGTTGTTTTCATTTACGATTCGCGATGCCGGGAAATCCGGCTGATGCACATAACTGGGGGGAAGTTTTTCATTGGCTTTTTCCGGAATTTCCTGCCCGGAGTATTTTTTATAGGCTTGGATATTATAAGATGTAAAAGATGGAGCAGTACTATCACGAACTTCAGAATTAATAATTGCACCGGTAAATACGGGGTGATCTCCAAAGGTTTCAGCTGTTTTCCGGATAAACTCTTCCGTCATAGCCCGGAACTCCGGATTGGATGCATCAAGATTTTTTTGAGGACGGGGCTTTCCCCCCCGGTCCATCCTCGGATATTTCTTGATAAAATTAGGCATTTTTCCCGTGTAACAGAGATCCATAACGAAATATCCGGCATACATCAGTTCGTCCATCCGACGGTAAAACGATTCAATAAGAGGCTTATTGCTGTTATATTTGTAATAAACCGTACTCAACTGCTGCAAAACATGAGTCACCGGAATGTAATAGGCATCAGGAGCAAGTTCAAACTCTATGGGCATAATGTCTTTGGGCTCGGGACAAATCAGAATTTCCGGAGTAAATTTTGTTTCCCTTGCAATTCCGCGAACGCAATACCGGATCTTGATTTCAGCCGGATAACGACCCTTTTTCAGCCGGGTTTCCACCGGAAGCGCAACGGTCTGTTCCGCCTTGGGAGCCAAAGCGGGAATTTTGATTTTACCGTCCGGCAGGGGCAGCTTGTTCCCACTGACCGTAATATCACTGAAAACTTCACCTGACGGATTGGAAACGACGAACTTGAGTGATTCCCCGGGCCAGTTCCGGTAAAAGGCCCGTCTCCGGTTGATGGAGATTTCCGGGGCGGGGATCACGTCATAAAGTTTGACACTGAAAATATCTCCGTTAAATGGCTGATACGAGCTGCCCACTCGGTCCCCAATCACCACCGGATTGACTGGCGGGGCAATCGCACCATGCGTTTTTTTCAATGCAGCTTTCCAGATTATTTTACCGTCCAGCAGGAAAGTTACCGCATTTTTCCCATTGTATTCCGCAGCCGCAGTATATATTTTGCCGGGAAGAAGAGTCAGATTGCCGCTGCAGCAGTTTTCCGATTCCCCGTTCCCGAAGCCCAGGGAAATATATATGCGATACGAATCTTTATTCATCTGGGTCAATTCAAGCAAAAAGCCTTTGTGCCAGTCTGGATTCTTGCCATTGTAATTCACATTCTTCATATCGAAGAGGCGCTGAATGCGCTTCTGACTGGGTGTATCGCGCAGACGGAATTTTATTTCAATGCGAAACGCTCCCCGCGGCGCGAGCTTTTCATGAATCCCTTTGGACCTCGCGCCCTGAGGCTTCCCCGCAGGGGTATTTCCAATCGACAGAAACGACCCTTCCGGGGAAGACACTAACCGCGTCGACCCCCGCAGATACATCGGGATGACCATGTTGTCTGTGGAATGGATGGTTCCCTGAGTGAAATCCCAAGCAGCAATCAGCTGGTCGTCCGCCGGACACCTGAACATGAAGAAAGCCAATAGGCAAAAAACATACACGTTCATATTTTTCATTGTCTAAAAACCTTTCTGTTAATTATTTAAGAATTTGAACGGAAATTTTTTTCCAGATGCCGCCGCCATACTCACGGTCCAATACCCGGACTGCCAGAACATTATCATCATCCCACCTGATTTCTTCGGAAACATCCAGTGCAAACGGTTTATCCCAGCCCGCGGCGCCAAGATTGTGCTGTCCGATATAAATCCCGTTCAGCCAGACCCAGGCACTCTCATCCACACCGCCGAAATGCAGCTCAACTGCGTTGCATTCCATTTTAGGGGGCATCTTGAACTTGATCCGGTACCAGGCTACCCCGTTGTAATCGGCAAAACCCTGCTTTTCCCAGTGGGTCAATTTCACTTTTTTCCAGGATGATGAATCGAAGGACGGCTTGAAATACCCTTTCTTATGACCATCGTCTTTCGGATTCAGAATGAAATCCCAATTGCTTTCCGGCAAAAAAATGGTCCGGATGCAGACCACTTCATGGTCATGGGTCGGATTGTCCTTCAGACGGGTCTTTTCCCGGAAGAAGGGGAAATCCGTCTTGGCAAGGGCTTTCTGAAAAATGATCCTCGTTTTATTCCGGTCGCGGAATTTCCTGGCAAATTGCAGAACTTTGCTGCGGACTTCCTTATCGGGATCGGTCGCAAGCCGTTTCAACTCTTCAAAAGCATTATCCTGATGTTTCTCGTAATAAAGAAACGCGCCATATCCCCGTACCGCGGGATCAGGATCACGCATTGCCTTTTTCAGCCAGTCGTCAGGAGCATTTCGATCCCGAAGCAAAAAACGATATGCCGCTTTACGGTGAAATGTATTTTTCGAGTTGGTCAGAACTTTTTCCGCTTCTTGTTTTGAATGAATCTGAAATGGAACGGGTTCCATTCCGGATATCAGCAGGCCCGCGAGCAAGATGGCAGACGCAATACAACCTTTCATTGATTATTCCTTTCGTTTTTTATTTTTCAAATATGTTCGTGAGGATCGGCATCCGAGGTTTTCCCTGACGCAGCCGGAATCTTTTCGTCCAGCAATGCCGCATCGGTAATGAACAGCGGATAATCCAGCAGCGGGAGCCTGGGCATCTCACTGTTGATCCCGTCTTTTTCACTGGGATAGTCCTTTTTCCGGACGATCCGGTAAATCCGGGCCGTGATTGGATCGATCAGGACCGGTTTGCTGAATTTGAAGCGGTTTTCCAGCCAGGTCAGCCCGGTGACCGGTTTCACTAGCCAGTCCGCATCCAGATGGGACGGATGGTAATAGGCGAAAACCGGGAAATCATCCCGGCTGAATGCGCAGGTGATGCCCGAGGCTGTTTCAACCGGGGAAGTAACATACCCCCAGCCTGGTATCGGAGTAAGTTCAAAACCGGCTTTGAGCGGTCTGGTTTGTGAATCGAACAGCCAGGCCATGCTCTGCATCGCCCGGAATGCCAGCTTCGGACGGTAATTTTCCGGGTCGGTCGCATTGATGATCCCCTGACTGTGCACTTTCCCGTTCGGAAAATAGCCATTCCCGAGGTCGCAGATTAGGAAATACGAGGTCATGTCCACCCCCAAACGCAAATCGGTCAGGTAGCGTCTGGTCAGGTATCTGGCCTGACTCCCTTCGGTCGCTTTCCAGCCGCGCCGGAGCAGGGCGGAATCGGACGGACGGCCGTTTTCTCCCTGCCAGAACTGGATCGGTCGTCCGCTTGCCGCGATCAGATCCCGGATGAATTGCAGGTTTTCCGGATAATACAGTTCCGGAATGCTGTTGTAAGGATGATACGAGAAAATGTCGATGTGTTCGGCAATGCCGTAGCGGAACAGCCCGTGAATATATCGGGCTGGCCAGATGTTCCCGCCTGAAATGGCTCCCCCGATGATTTTCGCTTCCGGCTGGACGGAGTGGACCGCCTGTTCCGTGACCGCGACCAGTTCGGCATAAACTTCCGGCGGTTCCGGCTCTATCACGCTGCCCATGTTCGGTTTGCGGAGGAAGCCCGCGTTCGGTTCGTTCCAGACTTCCCAGTGGAACACCCTGGTCCGGAAGTGTTCCGCCATGGCTTTGCAGTAATTGACCCAGCCGCGGATTCCCTGTTCTCCGAAACGGGTCGGGGAAAAGAAATAGTTGCCGTGCGGCGGCAGCGGTTCCGCACCTTCCATATACAAGCCGTTGCCGAAACTGAGGCTGAACCACGGCTGGATCCCCGCATCAAGCAAACCGTCTACAATTTCGTCCAGCCAGGCGAAATCATATTTGCCGCGTTCTTTTTCCGCGCGCTGCCAGCCAGACTGCAGCCGAGCCCATTTCACGCCGGAGTTCCGCGCAAACGGCAATACTTTGCTGAAAATATAAGCGGTCCGGTGATCCAGCACTTCAAAACCAACACCCAGCGGCGAACTTTCCACCTCTTTACTGGTCCGGAACGGCAGATCGCCGAGATATTCCAGTTCGCGGTCATAGCCGTCATAACGGGGATCGAAAAACCATTCATTGTATTGCTTCAACTCATCCAGCCGGGGATAAAGTTCCTCGATCGCAATATGCCCCGTCTCCGGCAACTGATCAGCAAATCCCATGTTCGTGTTATCTGCTTCGCTCATGGTTTTCTCCTTTCAGAATCTTGCATTTAATGGTTGTTTTTGTTGGGAAGCGGAGTTCCCCTATCAATCTGAATCCCGCTTGAAAATGCTCCAAAGGTCCAGTTTACTATGGCGCCGCCTCTTACACGCAAATCCCGTATCGTCTCACTTTGCACATGACCGTCCATGTATGCTATGTTAGCTCTACCCTGCAGAAATCCCGGAAACGGTGAGTATGTGGACGTTCCACGGTCATCGTAGACTCCGTGCCGAAAACCCATCAGTGTAATATAAGTGCCACCAAGTGCATCATCACTTGCGAAAACGTGATCGAATGCCCAGAGCGCTATGCTGGGCTGAGTAAGACAATTCAACTTTTTCAGCATTGCCTGGCTTCCGCTGGAGTTACTGTTGCCGGACAAATAGACGTTGACGCCATACATTGCCGTAGTAAATCCTTTCGTTTTGTCAGTACTGAAAGGTTTCCGTTCAGAGGGGCAGTGGACAGTGCTGCCGGTTCTCTCGGTGGCCGTCCGGGGGCACTTGACTCCGTAGCCGGCGCCCTTGGCAAGCCCCGCCAAATTGCCGAACCAGAGATACCCCTGGTCGGTTGAGGAAACAGAATGGGGATATTGTCTGGCCGGTACAATACAATCATTCCAGTCCCCGGAATAAAGACTGCTGGCTGTCCCCAAGGTCTTCAGATTGGAAACACACGAAGAGGTTCTCCCTCGTTCACGTGCCTTGTTCAATGCGGGCAGAAGCAGGGAGGCCAGAATCGCTATGATCGCTATGACAACGAGTAATTCGATTAGTGTGAACATTGTGATACTTTTCAATTGCTTTTTGGCGGACGATTTTCTTTTCCTCATTTTTTTACTCCTTGTGATAAAGGGTTGTTATTTTGAAACAAAACCATTTTCCGAATAGAATTTAGCGATAGAGCTCAATTTCCGCGGCGGGCAGCCGCAGCTGAGTGACGGTTGAAATCCGGGTTCGATCTGCACGAAATCAAGAGGCTGTAAAATTTTGCCCCGGATTTTTTTCAACAGCATCCTGCAGCCGAGCTTTGCAACTTTTTCAACCGGATCAACTACCGAAGCAATTTCCGGAATACTGGTAAAACCGTCAAATCCGGTTACCGCTACATCTTCCGGCACTTTGATCCCCTGAGTGCGTAAATAATAAATCAGCAGGGACGCCGTATTATCCCCGGTCGTGACAATGGCCGTCACTCCGCCGTCAAGATATTGTTTCAATTGTTCGTTGAACTTCTCATTCATGACCGTATGCAGAACCGGCAAGGCTTTCAATCCCGCTTCTTCCATGGCTCTGCAGTAACCTTGATATTTCGGAGAAAGTTCCGGTTCAGAAGCCACATGCAGAATTTTTTTATGCCCGTGCTTCCGGATCAAATGTTCTGTCGCTTTCCGGCTGCCGGAGAAAAAATCGGTCCCGAATTCGCCGTCCAGCGCCAGAAGGGGAACTTCATAATCCTCATAATGAATATCGTTCAGTCTCCGCCCGGAAAAGATTACGGCATCGGCTCCGGAAGAGATATAATTCTGAATCATTTCCTTGCCCTGATCGATGGTCGTGATCTTGGAGGCTTTCAGCGAATACCCTTCAATTTCAAGTTTTGCTGCCAGCAGGGAGGCAATCAGGGCTTCCCGTCCATAGAAGGAATCAATCACCGCGCCGATCTGACGAGTTGATTTTCCTTTCAGACACAATGCGGCAGTACTGCGCTTGTAATGGTAGGCTTTAGCCAGAAACAGGATCTTTTCCTTTTTCTCCGCCGAAACCAGGCAGGGAGTCTTGTTGCTCAAAACGGAATAAACCGCCTGTTTGGAAATATGGAGCATTTCTGCAATTTGTTTGGCAGTGATATTCATTCCTGAACCTTTATTTATCGTTCAATAGAAAATAATGTATCATGATTTTTGGTTTTTTCAAGAGAAAAAACGAAAAAAAACGATTTTTTTATTGAACGATAAAGTTGCTTGCCATTACGTGACTTGCGATCATTCCAGCGGGAGGGCCCAGACGGGACGTTTGCGGAACGGGGTGTTGAATTTCCGTTTCAGAACGCCTTTTTCCTCCAGATGTACATAACAGGCGGTATCGCAGGCACGGCCGCACATGCTTGCCACCATCGCATGTTTGATCGGGGGATACGAATGGATCTGGTCGATGATCTCACGGGCCTTTTCCGGGGTCAAGTCAGCTTCCCCTGCAATGATTTTCAAGCGTTCCGGATCATCTGCAAAAATATCCGGCGGCAGGAATGGATTCTTGCTCCGGTTTGCGCTGGAAGGCATCAAAACATATTGGACCTTCCACCATTTGACCAATGTTAGCACCGAAGGATTCAACAATAAGATCAGATGGCTGATCCGACAGGCCTACGGCTTCCGGGATCGGGAGTATTTGAAGTTGAAAATCTACCAGCTTCCTGAAATTTCCTGCGTGAAAGAGGTATAGCTTATGTCAGAAACCGTCGAAGAGGCCAAATTTGTTCTATCAATAAAACTTGATTATTCTGCTGCAAGTAACAAACATCTGTATTTCAAGGATATATCTTTAATAAATATGCGGTCGCTGTACGCAGGACAAACGGAAAAACCGAATGCAAACCTACCAGCTGACCGCACAGTTCTTACTATACAAGATATCACTGAGATTGTCAAACAGAAATTTCAGAATAATCCGCTTTTTTTAGATAAAAAAAACATTTTATCTGGAAAATCAGACGAAGAGGCTGCGAAACACACCCTTTCGGCGGGCGACAAACGGATTCTCTCCGGTCTCTGCCGGGAGGGATATATTGCTGTAAATCCTTGCGATTCAGCCACGAACGGAGTCGAAACAAAAAATCCGGTCATAAAGGACCGGAAAAGAGAGAGACACAAAAATGGTGACCCGGCAGGGATTCGAACCCTGGACCACCGCCTTAAAAGGGCGATGCTCTACCGACTGAGCTACCAGGTCACCTCATGGTTCCTTGACGGAACATCATATAATATACCGCTTCCTTTGAAAAATACAATCAGAAATCGAAATTTTTTTGCGTTTTTTTATTTGACTGCTTTATCCTCAGCACGTTCCGTGCGCTGATCCGCCAATAAAAATCGTTTTTTTTCCCGGAGAAACGGTTGATTTTGCCTGGGAAGATGATAAAGTACTGCCAGCAGCGTCAAACACACCTGGAGTCGGGAACCGGCTGCGACAAGAATGCACGGGAATTCCGCAGGGGAGGAACGGAAAAAAATGAGTCTCAGCAACCGCCGGAACCGGATCCGCGCCAGGATCCGCAATTATATACTTATCACCTCGATCGGGATCCTGCTGTCCGCCGCCATCGGCGCCGCCCTGTTCCTGATCAAAATTGAAGATACGGTATATTGTCCCGGGATCATCGTGCCGGACCACACCTTCGAGATCGTCGGCCATATCGATGCGCATATCACCAAATTCAACCACCGGATGGGCGACGATGTAAAAAAAGGGGAGATCATTGCCGAACTGGATTCGCGCTCGTATCAGGCAAATGCGGTCGCACTTGAATCGACGATCCGGGAACTGGAAGCGGAATACGAAGTCCGGAAGGCCCAGCTGGAGATCCTGAAAAAAGAGCCGCTCCCGAAGGATCTGTGGTTTTCCAGGACCAACGTGCTGGAAAGCAAAAAGAAGGCGCAGATCATCCGCGACCGGCTGGAACGTTCCCGGAAACTGCAGCTGGTCAGTGCAATTTCCCGTCTGGAATATGAAAAGATCGAACTGGAATCGATCCAGCGCGATGCAGAACTGGCGCGCGCCGAAGAAAATTACCGGAGGGTGGAAAGCGGACTGGGCGCCACATACATCGAAAAAGCCCGCCGGGACATCGAACTGGTCAAGGCCAAGATCCAGGGGAAAAAAGCTGAATTGAAGTTCATACAGGATCGGATCGCCGAATGCAGGATCGTCGCACCCGCCACCGGACGGATCGTGGAACTGCCGAGCAAGGACACCTGGTATGTTGCCCGCGGGAAAGTTGCCGCGGTCATTGCCTCCGGCACCCGGGTCCGTGCGATCGCACGGATCAGCTCCTCCATGATCCGGAAGATCAAACCGGGCCAGTCCGTCCGGGTCACCAGCGATGTCTACAACAAATACCAGTATGGCAATTTCACCGGCGTGGTCAAATGGATCGGGGATGTGCCGCTGCGTTCTTCCGCGGGCAGTCAGGAGATCCTTTATCCGGCCGAAGTGGAACTGGATCCGGAAGGGTATGTGCTCAAATACGGTTCCGGTGTCGAGCTGGCGATCATCACGGGAAAACAGCCGGCCATTTATGCGCTGCTGAATATGAGCGACGAGGATTTTCAGGAGATCCGCCGCAAACGCGCCGAACACCGGAAATCCACCACCGAAAAAGTGAAATTCATCGCTTCCGGATCCGCGACTCCGGGAAACGGAAAAAAATAAGGACTTTCCTCCCATGCTTCATCTGACTCCTGCCCGCTGGTGGATCCCCGAAGAGGATCGGTCGGTCCGGTGCATGCTGTGTCCGCGGCATTGCCCCATAGCCGAGGGGAGACGGGGGTATTGCGGCGTCCGGGAGAACCGCTGCGGCAAACTTTATTCCCTGGTTTACGGCTGTCCCGCCGCACTGCAAAACGATCCGATCGAAAAGAAGCCTCTGTATCATTTTCTGCCCCGGACCAGGATCTTTTCGGTCGGGACGCTCGGCTGCAATTTGGGATGCGTTTTCTGCCAGAACGATTCCCTTTCGGCCTATGCTCCGCGCGAAGGAATGGATTTCCGCTTCTTCCCGCCGGAGGAACTGGTCGATCTGGCGCTGCGGCAGGATTGCCGGTCCATCGCCTTCACCTACAACGAACCGACCATCTTTGCCGAATATGCGGTCGACACTGCCATTCTCGCGCACAAAGCGGGGTTGAAAACCGTTTTCGTCACCAACGGATTCATCGCGCCCGAAGCGGCGGCGGAGATCTATCCGCATATCGACGCGGCCAATTTCGACCTGAAAGGATTCTCGGAGGAATTCTACGGATCCATGTGCCGCGGCTCTCTGCAGCCGGTGCTGGAAGCGATAAAGCTTTTTCACTGCACACTGGGCAAACATCTGGAACTGACCAATCTGGTGATCCCGGAAAAAAACGATTCTCCGGAAATGATCGACCGCCTGCTGGACTGGGTGGAAAGCAATCTCGGATATGACGTTCCGCTGCATTTTTCCGCTTATCATCCGGCCTTCCAGTTCCGCAGCGCACCCCCTAC
>Ga0256405_10004519_pt1 | contig 25886 bp, 19 predicted proteins | sample RumenRJG_02DNA_FD_189096 | JGI IMG/M metagenome (GOLD analysis project Ga0256405, IMG submission 189096) | Bovine rumen microbial communities from Lethbridge, Alberta, Canada - RJG_02 | ecosystem: Host-associated > Mammals > Digestive system > Stomach > Rumen | place: Canada: Alberta... | reverse complement strand
GCCGGGAAGGAGGGCGCGCAGGATTTCCTTTCTTCCAATCCTGCTGCGGACCTGGAGCAGTCCCTGAAAAGCAGGATGAACAGCCTGCCTTACCGCAGGCTGATCAGGGATATTCGTGTGAGCGCGGGCAGAACCGGTACAAGTCTGCATGTGACGATCGTTCCTGCGGGGGAGGCGTACTCTTTCAGCATAGTCAGTGTCAGTCTGAGCAGTATCGACAATGCGGCAAAGTGGAAAAGAAAGAAGAAAGATGTCTTCAGCATTGTGAGAAACTGCCAACTCAAACTTAAACCGGATATTTCCCAAAAAATCCGGGAGGAGGTCAGCACCGCTCTGCATACGTGGCGGGAGGAGCATCCTTTTTCGGATGAGATGAAGGAAGCCCTTTCCTCCCGGACTGCAGCCGAGTTTTTTAATGCACGCAGACTGCAGACACTTCGTTTTCTGGCGGGAAAGGAAATGCCCGGCAGCGCGCATACGATCTTCACGGCTGATGCGGCAGAGCTGGAGTTTAAAGGATGCCCCTTTAAGGCGGTATGTGACCTGCGGACAGGGAGAACCGGTTTTTCTCTGTCAAAAGCTGACTGGCTCTATAAACAGTTTTTACTTGCAATGAAAGAGTTCGGGACGCACGAAGCCGTCAGCGCCTACTTAAGGGAAAAAGGAATTGATGCATCGGTGTATTATGCCGGGAAGCCGGGGCAGTTTCGCATTCTATTCCGGTTTCCGCTAAGCACGGAAACAGAAAATGTGGAAATTGAGTCTGCCTATAAAAGAATCGTTCTGGCTGCCAGAAAGCGTGCGGCTGAAAAGGCGCTCGTCAAAGAGAAGGAAAAAGCAGCACAGCTGAAGACCTGCCCCTGGTTCGGCACCTACATCGCACAGGCGGCCCTGACCTGTGCAGAGGAGAACGGAGGCCGGCTTACAAAGGCGCAGCTTGTAAATCTTCTGCGGGGGACCAACGTCTCGGCGGATTATGTTTTCGGGGAGTATGCGGGCAGGTACAATCTGATACCCAAGGCGGAAATTGCCAGAACCCTGGATACGCTGATCCAGTTTGGTATTCTTCGAGAATACTGCGTTCATGGAGAATACCAGAAGTATTATGTCTGTCATGTCACTGCAGAGGGAAAGCTCTTTGAGCGCCTGCAGAAGGACCCTGCACCTAAAAAGAACCCTGTCACAGAGCAGGAATATCATCTTGTTTTCAAAGCTGTCAGAGAAGATATCCCCATGCTTTCCGCAAAGGAAAAGCAGAAACTCCTGCAGGCAGCAGTGGACAAGCCGGGGCTCTTTCTCACTGATCCGGTACTGATTCTGGACTGCATGGAGCGTATGGGGGAGTTTGCTGTCGATTATCTTAATGCCCGTTTCAAAGAGTCCGGCAGATGGGACAACAGGAAAATCCTCAAGATCCTCCTGCATGCGGCTGCCGGACAAGGAAAGGAGCTCCCTAAAAACGGAGTTGATGCCTTCCGGGAGAGACAGGAGAAGAAGCGTCGGGAAAAGGAGGAGGCGGAGAGAAGGGACAGACGTCTCTTTGAACTGGTGCTGACGGGGATCCCCGACCGGTATGTCGATCTCTATCCTGCAGCCCGGGCTATGCACAGACATTTCGTGCTTCACATCGGGCCTACCAATTCCGGCAAGACGCATGACGCCATAGAAGAACTCATGCGGGCGGAAACAGGCATTTATCTTGCACCCCTGCGCCTGCTGGCCTATGAGCAGTATGAGAGGCTGAACCGGGCAGAGTGCCCATGCTCTCTTGTGACCGGGGAGGAGCAGTACCTGATCGAGGGAGCGCGGCATCAGGCGTCCACCATCGAGATGCTCAGTCTGAAAACGTATTATGATGTGGCTGTGATCGATGAAGCGCAGATGATCGCGGACAGAGCCCGCGGCGGCGCCTGGACAGCTGCCATTATGGGCGTCTGCGCGGAGACAGTACATATCTGTACTGCTCCGGATGCTGAACAGAGGCTGATCGAGATTATAAAGGACTGCGGGGACGAATACACTGTAGTTCGCCACAGGAGAATGACACCTCTGGTGTACGAAGAGAAAATGGTCTCTTTCCCGGAGGATGTGCAGGCGGGGGATGCCCTGATCGTTTTCTCCAGAAGGAACGTTCACGCCGTAGCCGCCCAGCTGCAGAAAAAGCATATAAAGTGCAGCATTATCTACGGCGCCCTTCCCTATGACGTACGCCATAAGCAGGCGGAGCTTTTCGCCAGCGGCAAAACGGAGGTGGTGGTCGCCACGGATGCAATCGGAATGGGAATGAATCTGCCCATCCGGAGAGTGGTCCTGATGGAAACTACCAAATATGACGGCTTTACGAGACGTCCTCTGTATTATGAGGAGATTGCCCAGATCATCGGCAGGGCCGGAAGATTCGGAATCTATGACGTGGGCTATGCGGCGACTGCAAACGGTGATGAGAAGGTCAGACGGGCTGTCAACAGGCGTCCGCACCCCATCGAGAAAGCCGTGATCGACTTTCCGGAGACGCTCCTGACGGTGGATGCGCCCATTTTGGACCTGATCAGGAAGTGGGAGCAGATAGTACCGGCAGAAGGCTGGGAAAAAGAATCCATCGAACAGATCCTGCGACTGGCTGAAATGACGGACAAGCTCAATGCCCCCAAACGTCTGGCATATGATTTTCTGACAGTTCCTTTTGAGGACGATAACCATGAGCTTTTGACTATATGGTATGATATTTTTGAAAAAGAGGTCAGAAAAGAAGAATACAGCATTTATGACCGGGTCGCCGCAATGGAGCTTAAGAGCCCTTCTGCGCATGACGCGATCGATGCCCTTGAGCAGCAGCATCGCGTACTTGACCTCTATTTTTCCCTGGCCCGCAAATTCCAGCCTGAGGAGAGCACACTGGACTATATCATGGACAGAAAAAGGGACTGCTCGGGGCGGATCATGAAGGTGCTGGAGAGACAGGGATTCAAGGAAAAAAGATGTAAGTCCTGCGGGAAGATACTGCCATGGAATCATCCCTACGGCATCTGTGACCGCTGTTGGAATCCCTATTAAATGATGAGACACAGAACCGTCCCCTGTCTCCCTGTCTCCTCCACATAACCTATCACAAGGAGGGAGTATATAGAAAATGACCGAAAAAGAAAAAATGCTCCGCGGGGAGATGTATGATGCAAATTATGACGAGACCCTGATTGCAGACCGGACCAGGTGTAAGGTCCTCTGTCAGAAATACAATAATCTTCCCATCGATGATTTTGAGGCGCGGGATAAGCTGATTAAAGACATTCTCGGGAAGACCGGAAAATCTCTGCTGATTGAACCGGATTTCTGGTGCGATTATGGATGGAATATTGAGGTCGGAGAGAATTTTTATGCCAACCACGGACTGGTGATTCTGGACGGGGGCGGTGTAACTTTCGGAGACAACGTCTTCATCGCTCCTTCCTGCGGCTTCCATACGGCCGGTCATCCGATTGACTATGAGCGCCGCAACAAGGGACTGGAGTATGCCTATCCCATCAGAGTCGGAGACAATGTCTGGATTGGCGCCGGTGTGCAGGTCATGCCCGGCGTGACGATAGGCAGCGATGTGGTGATCGGCGGCGGAAGTGTCGTCACAAAGGACATTCCGGACCACAGTGTGGCAGTCGGCAATCCCTGCAGGGTGATTCGCAAAACGAAGTGAAAACTCTGTTTATACAGGTTCTTTTCTCCGGATGTTTGTGACACAGGACAAGCATCCCCTGACATAAGCGGGAAATTGCAGCTGCATATTTTTCGTTTACGATGCCTGCACATTAGTGTGCCGTCTCACTAGCGTGCTCCGACAAGTCTGAAAAGGGAGGAACACTCTTGAAACTGGTTCAGCTGGAATATTTCTGCGCGGTCTGCCGCTATCACAGTATCACCCGGGCGGCGGAGGAACTTTATGTGACACAGCCGACGATTTCAGTCGCCATCCGGGAGTTGGAGAAGGAACTGAAGCTGCGGCTTTTTCATCATGAAAAAAACCGGATTTCTCTGACACAGGAAGGGGAGGCTTTCTTTAAGAGGGCGGAGGCTGTTCTGAAGGAAACCCAGGCTATGGTATCGGAGTTTTCTTCCTTGGGAGAAAAAGAAATTCCGCTCCGGATCGGTATCCCGCCTCTGATCAGCACGATTTTTTTCCCGTCCCTTTACGACCGGTTTCAGGACCAGACGGGTCTGCCGGTACAGCTTCTGGAATACGGCTCTGTCAAAGCCTGCAGCCTGGTACAGGAAGAGAAGCTGGATCTGGCCCTGGTCAATATGGATTTTTATAATATTGATCAGTTCAATTCTCATGTCCTGATGGAGGACTCCTATGTATATTGCGTTGGCAGAAATCACCGTTATGCAGGAGAAAAGGAAGTCAGCTTTGATATGCTCAGGGATGAGAAAATCATTCTTTTCAATACGGACTCGGTCCAGAATGAAACGGTGGGCAGCCGTTACACGGCTATGGGAATTGCGCCGAATGTCCTGGTATACACAAGCCAGCTTTACACGATCCTGAATTTTCTGCGCGGCGGCGACTGCGGGGCCTTCCTCTATTCTTCGCTGGCGGTCAATCCCCGCGACTTTGTGCAGCTTCCGATTCGCCCGGAGATCACCAGCAAATTTGGAATCATCTGGAAAAAAGGAGTGTTTATCCCCGAACGCACGATGAAATTTATCGACTTCATTATGAAGCACCCGAACGTCACTATACGCTAGAGAAGACGATGTGTGCTGCCTGAAAAAGCACCGTCCGGCACTTTGTAACAGGAGTCAGCCGGACGGTTTTTTTGTACTTCAGTATAAATTTTAACTATGAACATCTAAAAACAGATAAATTTACTTTTAACTGAACTTGCCTTACACTATAAGCAGATCAGATGAATCCCGGCCGGATCATTACCCTTTGAAAGATGAAATTAATGTATAGGGAGGGAAAAATAATCATGAGTCCAGCCACAATAACGCTTCTGTTTCTGGCATTTGCCATTGTAATGTTTGTCACTGAAAAGATTCCGCTCGGCCTGACGTCCATGATCGTCTGTGTCGGCCTGTGTGTAACTGGTGTCCTGGACATTAAGACCGCATTCGCAGGCTTTATTGACTCCAACGTCATTCTGTTTGTTGCTATGTTCATCGTCGGCGGAGCCTTTTTTGAGACGGGAATGGCAAATGAGATAGGTGGTATTGTTACTAAATTTGCAAAGACTGAGCGCAGCCTCATCATTGCGATCATGGTGATCGTCGGTCTGATGAGCGGAGTTCTCTCTAATACGGGAACCGCTGCAGTCCTGATTCCGGTTGTCATCGGAATCGCAGCAAAATCCGGATTCAAACGTTCCAGACTCCTGATGCCGCTGGTATTTGCGGCAGCCATGGGAGGCAACCTTTCTCTGATCGGCGCGCCCGGCAATATGATCGCTCAGTCGGCTCTCGAGCCGCTCGGCCTTAAATTCGGCTTCTTCGAATACGCGATCGTCGGTCTTCCGATCCTGGCCGTCGGCATCCTGTTTTACGCAACGATCGGATTTAAGCTTCTGCCCAACCACGATGTGACGGATGATGACAGCTCCGTTTTCGATGACCAGAAAGATTTCTCCAATGTACCCAAGTGGAAAAAGACCCTTTCCCTGCTCATCCTGATCGCGACCCTGGCCGCCATGGTATTTGAAGATCAGATCGGCATCAAGCTCTGCGTCTCCGGATGCATCGGCGCAATCCTGCTGATTGTCACAGGCGTTATCTCCGAGAAAGAAGCGCTCAGATCAATCGATCTTAAGACCATTTTCCTCTTCGGCGGAACCCTTTCTCTGGCAGCTGCTCTGCAGGAAACCGGTGCAGGCGAGATGATCGCCGGTAAGGTTATAGGCGCTCTGGGAGATAATCCCTCTCCGCTGCTCTTTACATTTGTGGTCTTTATCCTCTGCTGTCTGATGACAAACTTTATGTCCAATACAGCAACTACTGCACTGATGGCCCCCATTTGTCTCTCCATTGCCCAGGGAATGGGCGCTGATCCCAGAGCGGTACTCATGGCCTGCGTCATCGGCGGCTCCTGTGCATATGCAACCCCGATTGGCATGCCAGCCAACACAATGGTCGTCGGTGCCGGCAATTACAAGTTCATGGATTATGTAAAGTCCGGTTTCCCGCTGATCATCATTGCGACCATCGTCAGCATGATCATCCTGCCGATCGCATTCCCCTTCTATCCGGCGTAATTACAGAATCCTATGCAGATAAATATTCAAAACAGGTTACGGTTTTCGCAAAACGTATGAAAGGAGTATCTCATGTCCTACGAAACACAGCTGAAGAAACTGAAAGATATCATGGCACAGTTTGTCGGATTCACCGGTATCAAACTTCCGGATGATGTCATTGCAAAGCTCAAAGAGCTCAGTGAAAAAGAGACCGATCCCATGCCCAAAGTCATCTATGAGACCATGTTCCGCAACCAGGAACTGGCCGTCAAGCTGAACCGCCCCTCCTGCCAGGATACAGGCGTTCTGCAGTTCTGGGTAAAATGCGGCACACAGTTCCCTTATATCGATGATCTTGAAGTGCTTCTGAAGGAAGCGGTTGTGCAGGCGACATTCGCGACTCCTCTGCGCCACAATTCCGTGCAGACATTCGATGAGTACAATACCGGCAAGAATGTCGGCAAGGGAACGCCTACAGTCTGGTGGGATATTGTTCCTCACTCTGACAAGTGCGAGATCTACACCTACATGGCAGGCGGCGGCTGCACACTTCCCGGCAACGCAACCGTTCTGATGCCCGGCGAAGGCTATGAAGGCGTCACAAAATTCGTCCTTGACCGTATGACAACTTACGGACTTAATGCCTGTCCTCCTCTCCTGGTCGGTGTAGGCGTCGGAACTTCCGTCGAGACCGCTGCTCTCAATTCCAAGAAAGCCCTGATGCGTCCCATCGGCTCCCACAATGACAACGCAAACGCCGCAAAGATGGAGAAACTCCTTGAGGACGGCATCAACGCGATCGGCCTCGGCCCTCAGGGTATGGGCGGCAAGTTCTCCGTCATGGGTGTCAATATCGAGAATACAGCCCGTCATCCCTCCGCGATCGGCGTTGCAGTTAACGTTGGCTGCTGGAGCCATCGCAGAGGCCACATCGTCTTCGATAAGGACCTCAATTTCACCATCGATACCCACACCGGATTCGAATACAAAGAAGCCTGATCACGTTTAATCTTCGGATAAAAAAGACCTGTAAAAGGGATGTTATTTACAGATCCAATATTGAGACGAATCTAACGAAAAATATTGAGACAAATCTAACGAAAGAAACAGACAGGAACAGAACAGTCAGGAGAACAGGATTCTCCGGAATGAGAGGTATAAAATGGCAGTAGAAATCAAAGACGGAAAGAAGATTCTGGTCACTCCCGTTTCCGCGGAAGACCTCAAAGATATCCACATCGGCGACATCATTTATCTTTCGGGCGATCTCACGACCTGCCGCGACGTTGCGCACCGCCGCGTTGTAGAAGAAGGCAGAGAGATTCCTGTAGATGTCCGTGACGCAGCAATCCTTCATGCGGGTCCCATCATCCGCCCTCTCGGCGACGAAAAGTACGAGATGGTCTCTGTCGGACCGACCACTTCCATGCGCATGGAGAAATTTGAGTATGAATTTGTGAAGACCACCGGCGTCCGCGTCATCCTGGGTAAGGGCGGCATGCGCGAAAACACAGAGCGCGCCTGTAAGGACTTCGGGGCTATCCACTGCGTATTTCCTGCAGGAAACGCCGTAGTTGCAGCGACAGAGGTCGAAGAGATCGTCGAGGCACAGTGGAAAGACCTGGGCATGCCCGAGACTCTCTGGCACTGCCACGTCAAAGAGTTCGGCCCTCTGATCGTTTCCATCGATTCCTACGGAAGAAACTATTTCGAAGAGAAGAAAGTGGAGTATAATAAGAAGAAGGATGAACAGGTGGAACTGATCAGCAAACAGGTCGGATTCATCAAATAAGAATAGATAGGGGGGACGGTCCTTTTGTTTCCGTCCCCCTGTTTTTTCATCATCAGGGGGACAGGAAAAACACTGTTCCCCGGAAAAAAGGAGACCAGGATGAAAGAATACAGAATTGCGGTAGTTGCAGGCGACGGGATCGGCCCCGAAGTCATGGCGGAATGCAAAAAAGTACTCACAGCAGCGGCGGATCAGGACGGCGGATTCCGCTTTGTTTTCACAGATTATCCCTGGGGATGCCAGTATTATCTCAGGACCGGGCAGATGATGCCAGAGGACGGTATTGAGACCCTGCGTGGATATGACGCCATCCTGTTGGGCGCCGTGGGCTATCCCGGGGTTCCGGACAATATTTCTCTACGCGACCTGCTGATCAGGATTCGGCACGACTTTGATCAGTACATCAACCTCCGTCCGGTCAGGCTCCTCAAGGGCGCTGACTGCCCTCTCAAGGACGTGAAGATTGAAGACGTCAATATGACTTTTATTCGGGAAAATACCGAGGGCGAATACTCCGGACAGGGCGCCTGGCTCTACAAGGGACAGCCTGGCGAAGTGGTCATTCAGGACAGCGTTTTCTCCAGAAAAGGTACTGAACGCGTCATCCGTTATGCCTATGAACTGGCGAAAAAAGAGCACAAGACCCTGACCAGTATCAGCAAGGCCAATGCGCTCAACTATTCCATGGTCTTCTGGGATCAGATTTTCCGCGAGGTCGGAGAGGAATATCCGGAAGTGGAGACCCACTCCCTTCTGGTAGATGCGGCCTCCATGTTCATGGTCAAGGACCCTGCACGCTTCCAGATCGTGGTCACTTCCAATCTCTTCGGGGATATTCTGACTGACCTGGGTGCTGCGATTGCAGGGGGCATGGGCCTGGCCGCAGGAGCCAACCTGAATCCGGAGCGGAAATTCCCCTCCATGTTCGAGCCCATCCACGGGTCCGCACCGGATATTGCCGGAACACAGACAGCAAATCCGCTGGCGGCTATCTGGTCCGCTTCCCAGCTCCTGGATTTCTTCGGACACGAGGACCTGGGCAAAAAGATACTGGACACAATGGAGAACATGCTGACCGATCACAGAGAGTCTCTTACTCCTGATCAGGGCGGCAGCGCAACGACCTCCGCCTGCGGGGACGCTTTTGTGGAGCTCTTCAAAAAATAAGAAAACAGGGGACAATGGACGGCTCTGTGTCTCATCAGAAAGATTCCTGTTTTCGAACTATTGTGGATTCGGTTTGGACGCAATGAGCCGAGTTGACAGGTTTACAGTTTTTCCGGCTCCTGCCGGACTGCATAAACAAAAAAGCCCTTTCCGGGGCTTTTTTTGTTGCGGTGATTACCGGATCATTGCAGCTGCAGAGAGGTACGGCCCGGTATCTTTGAGCAGGTGTTTTATCGGTTATAAAAACAAATAATGCATAAATATACGTTTTTGTACAAAAAAATAGAATAATACATGGATAATCATGCATAAATTTGTACAATATAAGAGTTGTTGCCATACAAAGATATCTGAGGAGGAGTAGATTATGCTGAAAAAAAGAAAAATCGCAATCATCGGTCTGGGGCATGTCGGGACACACTGCGCCTATGCACTTGCGCTGAGCGGTCTTGTGGACGAACTTGTCTTTGTTGATACCAAAGAGGCGAAGCTCCGCAGTGAAGTTCAGGATATCCGGGATGCGGTTGCAAACTGCCCGCATACTGTGGCAGTCCGTTCCGCGGCTTATGATGAACTGGAGGACGTCGATATCATTGTGAATGCCATCGGCAAGATTGAGCTCCTGGCGACGCCCAATCATGACCGCCTTGATGAGATGAACTTTACCATTCCGCAGGTAACCGATTATGTGCCGAAGGTGATCGCAGGGGGCTTCCACGGTCTCTGGATCAATATCACCAATCCCTGCGATGTGGTGACCGGACAGATTGCCAGGCTTTCCGGCCTTCCCCGCGGACATGTCTTCGGAACCGGAACCGGCCTGGATACAGCCCGCCTGAAAAATATTCTCTACCAACAGACAGGAGTAGCGCACAACTCCATCTCCGGCTGCATGATGGGCGAGCACGGCAATTCCATTATGATTCCATGGTCTCAGATCTCCTTCGGCGGACAGCCCCTGGCAGATCTGGCCAAAAAAGACAGCCGTTTTGTCTTTGATAATGAAGAAGTCAAAAAGCAGGCGGTTGCCAACGCCTGGGTGACGGTCGACGGAAAGGGCTGTACCGAATACGGTATCTGTACCGCGCTCTGCCGCCTGGTCGCAGCCATCCTGCACGACGAGAAGGCGATCATTCCTGTCAGCACCCTGCTGGACGGCGAGTATGGAGAACACGGCGTCTACGTAGGAGTCCCTGCGGTCATCGGTGCGGACGGAGTAGAGCATATCGTGGAGTATGACCTGTCTGCAGACGAAATGGCAGCCTTCCACACCTGCTGTGAGGATGTCCGCGCAAATATGAAACTGCACCCGCAGATTCTTCAGTAAGATATTTTTCATTGTGTATGACCCGTGGCTCCGGCCGCGGAATACGCATTTAATCAGACCTGTTGCTATAGAGGGAGAGAGAATGATTAGTTTTATTCTTGCAATCAGTCCGATCGCCATTGTACTGCGCGGAATCATGCACTTTGTGGTCTTTGCCGGCGTTTCCGGCGGCCTGGTCATGTTTGCTCTCTCCAATTTCGTGGGACCGGAAATCACCTCTCTCGGAACCGGCGTCATCGGCGTTCTTCTGTGCATTCTTTTTGTCAGATTTGTGCCGATCAACACCCCCAGGGAGTACAGATACAAGTCTGAGGGAAAGATCAAGAGAAAATACAGTACTTTCCAGGCGCTTTCCCCTTATATCTATATCCTGATCCTTATTCCGCTTGTCCGCTACGGCGTTCCCGCCCTTTTCCCTGAGAATGGATTTGCGACTATGTGCCTGTTTGGCTACATCGGCTGGGTCGACGCGGTCATCCTGCTCTGCTCTTTGCTGGGTGCGATCACACTGGGCATGAACGTAATGCAGATGAAAAAAGTTGTCAGGCAGACCATCAAGTCTCTGGCGCCCGTCATGATCACCATGGGCAACCTCATCTGCCCCAACAATGTTGTCGCAGCCTGCGCAACTGTCAACTCGATCGGCAGAGAGGGCGATGTCCTGCGGATCACCTTCCGTGCCTTTTTTATCATCCTGATCGAGTACATGATCATTTCCATGCTCTACACCTACATGATTTTCCCCGGTTTCGGACTGTGAAGAAGATCTGCTAAGAAACTGTAAAAATTCTAAAGGCAATCCGGACAAAATCGAAATTTCAAACATGTCTGGACAAAAATGAAAATTCAAACATTGACACAGTAGAATAATCCATGCTACACTGCGCTAAACCGTTGAAGAAGAGTGAGTAAGTGATGCTTCCTTCATTCCAGAGAACTGCAGGTGCTGAGATTGCAGTATGAAGCGTATTGCCGAATGGACTTCTGAGGGCAACCTGAAATACAAATCTGTAAAGTATGGGAGACGGAGTGATGGACCTCCGTAAGCAAAGTTCAGCATATGTTGGTATGCAGCTATTTCTTATAAAGATGGTGCATCCCTACGTATGGCAGAGTGGGCGCAAGTTGCGTCAAGCCGGGTGGCACCGCAGGATGAGTATATTCAGACCTGTCCCAGCAGCTTTTTATAGTGCTGCGGGACAGGTCTCTTCGCGTTTACAGGGGGTTCCCGGGCACAGATTATCATTCAGCGCCAAGGCGCATCAACGAAAGGAAGGAATAGAACAATGGCAGACAAGAAGATTCCCTACAAGATCTATCTCAACGAAGACGAGATGCCTAAGAGCTGGTATAATCTGCGCGCGGATATGAAGAACAAGCCCGCGCCGCTCCTGAATCCCGGGACTCTCCAGCCGCTCAAGGCAGAGGAACTGGCACCGATTTTCTGTGAGGAGCTGGTTGCTCAGGAACTGGATGATACAACGCCTTTCATAGAGATTCCGGAGGAGATCCGCGATTTCTACAAGATGTACCGTCCCTCACCTTTGGTTCGCGCATACTGCCTGGAGGAAAAGCTCCAGACACCGGCGAAGATTTATTACAAGTTCGAGGGCAACAACACCAGCGGCAGCCACAAGCTCAATTCCGCCATCGCCCAGGCCTATTACGCCAAGAAGCAGGGGCTCAAGGGTGTGACGACAGAGACTGGTGCCGGACAATGGGGCACAGCCCTGTCCATGGCCTGCTCTTATTTTGACCTCGACTGCAAAGTCTACATGGTCAAGGTTTCCTATGAGCAGAAGCCTTTCCGCCGCGAAGTCATGAGAACTTACGGAGCCTCTGTTGTTCCCTCCCCTTCAGAGACGACAGAAGTGGGCAGAAAGATCCTTGCCGAGCATCCCGGAACCACCGGCAGTCTCGGCTGCGCAATCTCCGAAGCTGTGGAAGTCGCCACAAAGAATCCCGGCTACCGCTATGTTCTGGGCAGTGTCCTGAACCAGGTCCTGCTGCACCAGTCCGTCATTGGTCTGGAGACCAAGATCGCACTGGATAAATACGGCATCAAGCCCGATATGATCATCGGCTGTGCCGGCGGCGGTTCCAACCTGGGCGGCCTGATCGCTCCCTTCATGGGTGAAAAGCTCCGCGGAGAGGCTGACTACCGCATTATTGCGGTCGAGCCCGCTTCCTGCCCCAGCTTCACCCGCGGCACCTTCGCCTATGACTTCTGCGATACCGGCATGATCTGCCCGCTGGCTAAGATGTACACTCTGGGCAGCGGCTTCATTCCCTCCCCCAACCATGCGGGCGGCCTGCGCTTCCATGGTATGAGCACAACCCTCTCCCAGCTCTACCATGACGGCTATATGGAAGCAGTGAGCGTGGAGCAGAGCAGCGTCTTTGAGGCTGCCGAGCAGTTTGCGCGTGTCGAGGGCATCCTCCCCGCCCCCGAGAGTTCTCATGCTATCCGCGTTGCGATCGACGAGGCACTCAAGTGCAAGGAGACCGGCGAGGAGAAGACTATTGTCTTCGGCCTGACCGGCACCGGCTACTTTGATCTGGTCGCCTACCAGAAATACAACGACGGCGAGATGACCGACGAGATTCCGACCGACGAGCAGATTGCTGCCTCTGTTGCGAAACTTCCCAAAGTGAACGCATAAAAAAAGTTCGCCGTAAACATCCAAATAAAAGCCCTCTTTTATCCGCATGTCTTATTCTTCCCAAAAAGAGACGGCGGGTAAAAGGGGGCTTTTTTCGCGCCATTTTAGAATGACGTTTCGGAAATTGCAGGGATGTTGTGATTTTGGCGGAAAATGTTTATATTTTATATAAAGCTGTTTGAGAAGAACCTCGTTAATAATGTTTCAGTCGGCTGCAGGAGATCTGTTCCCTGCGGCCTTACCGGTCTGGTATAAAGTCTGTGGAGGGTGGTATGTTACGAAAAAAAAGAAGGGCAAAAAAGAATTCCATGCCGCTGGCGATGAAGATTTTTATTGCGTTGGTGCTTGCGGTTATTGCGGGTCTCCTGCTGCAGAACCATGTGGATTTTGCAGAGAATTATATCAAACCCTTCGGCACGATCTTTTTGAACCTGGTGAAATTTATTGTCGGACCGATCGTGCTTTTCTCAATCATGTCGGGAGTGGTTTCGCTTCGTGACATCAGAAAAGTCGGATTGATCGGAGGGTTTACGGTCCTGTACTATCTGTGCACGACTGCAGCTGCTACGGTGATCGGTCTTGCGCTTGCCAATATTTTCAGGAGATTCTACCCGGTGCTTACCACCGGAGAATTATCCTACAGTGCTCCGGATTCCGTTCCTCCCATGGAAGTGCTGGTCAATGTTTTTCCATCAAATTTTCTGACGCCGATTACCGAAGGGGTCATGCTGCAGGTCATTGTCATGGCGCTGTTTATCGGCTTTGCCATAATCCTTTTGGGGGAGAAAGCCGAAAAAGCAGTTGAAGGAATCAACCTGTGGAACGACATTTTTATGAAAGTGATGGAAATGATCCTGTATCTGTCACCGGTCGGTGTGTTCTGCCTGCTCTGTCCGGTCATTGCCGCCAACGGACCCAAAGTGATCGGTTCGCTGGCTATGGTTCTGCTCACGGCATATATAGGCTTTCTGCTGCATGCGGTATGCATTTATTCTATGACGGTGCGTACTTTGGGCGGCGTCAGCCCGGCCCGTTTTTTCAAGGGAATGATGCCGGCCATCCTGTTTGCCTTTTCCAGTGCTTCTTCCGTGGGAACACTTCCCATAAATATGGAATGCACGGAAAAACTCGGTGCAAGCCGTGAGGTAACGTCGTTTGTGCTGCCTCTGGGCGCCACCATCAATATGGATGGAACGGCGATTTACCAGGGTGTCTGTGCTGTGTTTATTGCTTCCTGCTATGGAATTCATCTTTCCCTGACCCAGATGGCTTCCATTGTCGTGACGGCCACACTTGCTTCGATTGGCACCGCAGGGGTTCCCGGAGCGGGCATGGTGATGCTTGCCATGGTACTCGCTTCTGTCGGACTGCCCATTGACGGAGTTGCTCTTGTTGCAGGCGTAGACCGGATCTTTGATATGGGGCGTACAACTCTGAATATTACCGGGGATGCATCCTGTGCGATCATTGTTTCCAACCGCCTGCGAATAAAACAAAAATGAGAGTAAAATGCCGGAAAGCAGAACAGATAGAAGAGCAGAAAACAGGCATAGAAAATAATAATCATAAAAACAGTTCCCTGTGAAGATTGTGATCATGGTGATCATCACAGGGAACTGTTTTTTGTTCTTCACACCTCAGAAGTCATCGGACTGATCACTCCGGATGCTTTTTGACAGGATTATGTTTTACCAGGATTATCTGCTGTATTTGCCTTTGCGCCTGGGGGCTTTCTGACTCTTGCTTCCGCCGAGGAAATCCGGCAGGGGACGGCCCTGTTTACGCCACTCCGCATACTCGGCAGTGGCTGCGAAGATAACGTCGCCGGAGGAGTTAAGTGCGGTCTCGACACTGTCCTGAACGACGCCGATGATGAAGCCGACGCCGACGACCTGCATGGCGACATCCTGGGAGATACCGAACAGGGAGCAGGCCATGGGGATCAGAAGGAGAGAGCCGCCGGCAACGCCTGATGCGCCGCAGGCTGCAAGTGCGGAGAGAACGGACAGAACCAGGGCGGTTCCGAAACTCACATTAACGCCGACCGTATTGGCGGCAGCCAGTGTCATAACAGTGATCGTGATGGCGGCGCCGTCCATGTTGATGGTTGCGCCCAGAGGAATGGAGACGGAATAGACGTCTTTATCCAGACCCAGTTCTTCGCAGAGTTCCATGTTGACAGGAATGTTTGCGGCGGAACTTCTGGTGAAGAAGGCGGTGAATCCGCTTTCACGCAGGCATTTCCATACCAGCGGATAGGGATTTGTCTTGAGGATGAATCCGACAATGATCGGGTTGATGATCAGGGAGACAGTCAGCATGCAGCCGACCAGTACGGCAAGGAGCTTTCCGTAACCCATGAAGGCCTTAAAGCCGCTGCCGGTGACAGTGGAAAAAACCAGACCGCAGATACCGAAGGGGGCGAGGTTGATGATCCAGCGCACGCCCTGAGAGACGGCTTCGGCGATATCGCTGAGGAACTGCTTGGTTGTGTCAGAGGCGAAACCCTTGAGCGCCATGCCCAGGACCGCGGACCAGAAGAGGATGCCCATGTAGTTGGCACTGACCGTAGCCTGAAGCGGGTTGACAATGATGTTCATGAGAAGGTTGTAGAGGACTTCTCCAAGACCACCGGGAGCCGCCTGCTCTGCGCTTTCAACAGCCAGATCCAGCGTCTGCGGGAAAGCAAAGCTGAAGAGAACTGCGATAAAAGCTGCCAGGAATGTGGTGAGCATGTACAGGAAGATGACCAGTCCGAAGCGGCGGTCGAGCTTGGAAGAGCCCTGGCACAGAGAGCTCATGACGAGCACGGCGACAAGGACCGGAGCAATTGCCTTCAGGGCGCCGACAAACAGGTCACCGAAGATCCCGATGAAGGACGCCTGAGGAATTGCTGCGGCAAGAATGGCGCCGACAACGATTCCGATCGCGATCCGAAGGATCAAACTGGTTTCGGAATACTTTTTTGCAATGTTTTTTAGAGCATTCATGAAGTAGTAAACCCCCTTTAAAAAATTGAAATTCATTTTCTTTTTATACCGCCTGCGGCTTAAAAAGATAAAGCCGTCAGGCCTTGTTGAACTGACGGCTTTGTTCATTATAACCAGACGGCTTTTTTTCGTCAACCGCGCGTAATGTTACATGTTCTGGGCGCGGACCTTATATTCAAGATTTGTGACGTAGTCGTGATCAAACCGCATTCATTTCCTCCGCAGCGGGCCCCTGAGCTGTAACGAGGAGGGCGCCTGACGACACAAGACCTCACAAGCCAAGAACACAGGTAAAAGTGATGATTCCGTCTTTCCAGGACGCGCGGATACTGCCCTTGTACTGGGTACAGATGCTTTCGGCAATGGACAGACCTATGCCGTATCCCCCGGCGTTTTCATTAGCGGTGTGGGAAGTATCCTCGCGATAAAAGCGTTCGAAGAAGCGGCTGAAATCAACATCCTTTCCTGCAGCATAGGAATTGGAGACTGTCAGGCGCGCCTGACGCCCAATCCTGGTCCTGGAGAAGGTTATGTGGACAAGTCCTTTTTCATCACAGTACTTGAATGCATTATCAATGAGAATGACGGTGAGCTGACGAATCCTGCTCTCGACGGCATTCATATGAATATCCGGTACGATATCTGTGGTCAGCGTCTTCTCCTGCTGCAGGGCCATGGATTCGTAGGGGGTTACAGTATCAAGAATGGCTGCAGAGGCATCTATATCACCGCGGATGCCCGGTTCTTCTTTTTCCTGGGCGCGGGCGATCATGACCAGATTTTGAATCAGTCCGTTCAGCCTGTCAACCTGCCGCAGCGTCGACTGTGTCCACTCTGTCTCTCCGTTCATCAGTTCTTCCAGCTCTGTATTGGCACGGATGACCGCCAGAGGGGTCTTGAGTTCGTGGCTGGCGTTGGTGATGAACATCTTCTGGCGGCGGGCATTTTCAATCTCCGGCCGGATCATTCTTCCGGAAGCGGCAAAGACGGCAAGGAAGGTCAGCAGCAATCCGACTCCGCAGATCATTACAGTGGAATGAATGATGCTGCTATTGAGGTTGATCAGCATCGAGGCGTCCATAACAACGACAATGAAACGGCCGTCTTCATACATAGCGGTTTTAAAAAAATAGTTTTTTCCGATCGTTCCAAATGCTGCATCGTGTTCCAGAATAGTGTCTGCCAGTTGAACAGCACTTTCCCGGTCCACTGAGTGAATGTGACTGAGCTTGATCTCTTCCACCTGCCCGCCTGCGTCATAGAGAACTGCAAAATAGCGGGTGGAATAGCGTAATTCCGGAGAAAGCTGCAGGAAGGTATCGCTTTCATCAGAGGAGAGCTCTGATTCGCTGCTTTCCTCCGGTTCGGGAAGATCACCTTCATTTTCAATAATGTAGTCCAGTGTTCTGGACATATTGCGGCGGATCTCCAGATTGTTGGTGATGTTGATCAGGCCGCCGGTAAAGACCATAACGGCTATAAAGGAGAGCATGGCGATCAATATGAAATTTGTGCGGAGTTTGCGGATTGCCAACGTGTCCATAGTATTCTCCGTTCCAGAGTACTTTCATCATTATCGGTATTATTGATGGTTGACAAGAGAGAAGCTTTCGCCCCGTGTACCTTCCAGGGAAACATGTGAGGCAACCGCATTGAGCTTATTGCGCAGGTAGGAAATATACAGCCAGACAGTCTCTTCACCGGTGCCGGTATCATTTGCCCATACATGCTGGAGCAGGAACGATGTTTTCAGGGGCTTGCCGGCATTTTTCATCAGGAGCTGCATGAGTTCAAATTCCTTGATGGAGAGGCGGACAGAGTTTTCTGCGCGCAGTTCAAAATTCTCTGCATTGAGGGTGAGATCGCCGATCCTGAGTTCCCCGCCGCTGTAGCTGCTGCGGCGCCGGGTCATGGAGCGGATGCGCGCCAGCAGTTCTTTCATGGCGAAGGGCTTGGTCAGGTAGTCATCTGCGCCTGCATCCAGGCCGTTGACGCGGTCATCCACTTCTGCCTTTGCGGTCAGGAGCAGGACAGGAGAGTTGTTTCCTTCTGCCCGCATTGACGAAAGGACTTCCAACCCGTCTTTTTTGGGCATCATAATATCGAGTATGACTGCGTCATAAGCATTTGTGCGCAGACAGGTCAGAGCCTCTTCTCCGTCAAAGACTGCTGTGACATCATAGCCCTCGTGCGTCAGAATAGCCGAGAGGGCACGATTCAGATCTGCGGTATCTTCTGCAAGTAATACTTTAATCATCTTGATCTCCATTCGTAGTGTTTCAGACAGACTGCTCCGCGCGGATCATATCGCGGAGTGTCTGCATGGATATATCTGTGGAAGCGAGCTCATCGGCACAGCGTTTGAGCTCGTTGACAAGAAGGCCTGTATTGTCGGACACCTTCTTTTTGTATTTCATGTGGTGTTCGAGCGCCGCCCAGGTATCCATGGAAATGGTACGAAGCTGGAATTCGGCGTAGTATCTGCCTTCTACACGCACGATCAGATGCAGACTGCGATAGCCGTTGGGCTTTGCGTGGCGGATATAGTCCTTTTCCCGGATCAATTCAATATCATCATAGCTGAGAAGACGGTCGCGGATCATATATACATCGTTTAAAAATGCGCAGACCACCCGGATGCCGATGGCATCGTGAATCTCCTGCAGCGCGGAAGCAGCTGTCTCCGGAAGGTTATTCCGGCGGCACTTTTCCCGCATGCTCTCATCACTCTTGATCCTGCCAAGGCAGTGTTCAACAGGGTCGTTGTCATCTTCCGCTGCCCGGAACACGTCCCGTATTTCGTCGACGCGGGAGAGCAGGAGCCGGAGTATTTCTTCCAGTTTTTCGCGCTCGCCTCCGTAAATATCACTGGAGGCGGGGGCAGTGCTGCTGCCGGCAGCGGAAATGGTATCCGGGGAGTATTTTGTCAAAGAGCCGGTGTGGAAAAACTGTAACATAAGGATCCTCCGTTTAACATTTCCATTACCAGCGTCCTGTAGCCGGTAAGGACGACATCTTTCTCCGTGATCTGCAGAGGGCTGCCGGCGCAGTTGTCCAGAAGGACCTTTTTGACCGGTGCGGGCAGCGGAAGAGAACGGGTCTCTTTGCAGTAATTGGAAAGGACCAGGATGGTCTGTCCGGCTGCGCGCCGCAGATAGGCTATGACGCGGGAGACATCCTCGAGATACGGCTCAAAGTCTCCGTAGATCAGAGTCTCGCAAAAGAGCGGATCTTTGCGAAGGGCAGTCAGCTTTTTGTAGTAGTTGAATACGGAGGCGGGATCATGCATCTGCTGTTCCAGATTGATCTCTGTATAGCCGGGGTTGATCCGCAGCCATGGAGTGCCTGCCGTGAAGCCCGCTCCGGGGGAGGCGCTCCACTGGAAGGGCGTGCGGGCGTTGTCGCGGCTGTGCCGGCCGACTGCCGCTAATGCCTCCTCTGCGGAGATACCCTCTCCGCGCATAACATTCCATGCGTCAAGGGAGGCGATATCATCGACTTCCTCTATGCTGTTAAAAGGAATATTTTCCATTCCGATCTCCTGTCCCTGATAAATCCAGGGCAGGCCTTTAACAAAAAAGTAGATCGTGGCGAGAGCTTTTTTTGCTGCAATGCGCATCTCTTCGGGCATGCTCTGCATATCTTCGGGAGGAATATAGCGGCTGACACCCCGCGGCTCGTCGTGGTTTTCGATGATGTTGGAGATAAAGCCGATTCCGGCGGTCTTCTGCTGCATTGAGAAGAGGCAGCTTCTGTAGTTGTCAGGGGTGATCCCTTTATGCTTATGCCAGCCTGCGGGCGAATTCCCCCATACCGTTTCCGAAAAATCAAACATAGAGGAAAAATAGCCGTGATCTCCTATGAAGGCGGGCAGTTCTCCCTCTTTTTCGTTGAAGACTTCACCGACCGTAAAGGCCTTGTGCGGTGCAAATGTGCGGTCCCGCATTTCTCCCAGGAAGCTGCCGACGCCGGAGGCATCACGGAGCATGCGGCTGATGTCGCAGAGGCCGTCAGGACGGTCCGGTGCGTAGTTGCAGAAGGGCAGGACTTTTTTGATATTGATAATGGCATCGATTCGGAAGCCGGCCAGCCCCTTGTCCAGCCACCAGTTGATCATCCTGTAGATCTCTTCGCGGACCTTCGGGTTCTCCCAGTTGAGGTCGGGCTGCTTTTTGTGGAAAACATGCAGATAAAACCAGTCTTCGTGACCGGGCAGCTTTTCCCAGACCTGTCCGCCGAAATAAGAACGCCAGTTGCAGGGGAGAACATATCCGTCCGGAGAGCAGACGGAGTAGTCCGGACCAGCATCTTTCTGCATTGTGCCGGCTTTATCCGCCTTTTTCAGCTTACGGAGGTAGAAATATTGTCCGTATTCCCCTTCCGGATCCCGGCATGCTTTTTGGAACCACTCGTGTTCATCAGAGCAGTGGTTTACGACCAGATCCATAACGATATGCTGATTCCGCTTTTTGGCCTCTGCAAGGAGGCGGTCCATGTCCTCCATTGTGCCGAAGCGGGGGTCAATATTGTAGTAATCGGAGATATCATATCCCTGGTCGGCCAGAGGGGACCGGTAGACCGGCGAGAGCCAGATTATGTCCACCCCCAGGTCTTTGAGATAGTCGAGTTTTTCGATAATGCCGGGGATGTCTCCGATGCCGTCGCCATCCGAGTCGTAGAAACTCTTGGGATAGATTTGATAAGCGACCTTGTCATGCCACCATTGTCTTTTCATAAACAGGAGCCTCCGTTTTCGTGGAAGAACCGCGCAGATGTAATGTCGTTATCTGGTCACACCGTGACCAGATAACAATGTCAACTATCGCTATTATAGCAGAAATCGCGGCAGTTGAACTTGGCAAAAGGATGCCGTATTATCTTATAATAATTATCAGATGATTTGTCGGCAGGAAACGGCAGGTTCCAACTGCGCAAAACGGCTTCTGCCCGATCATCTTCCGATACATATTGGATATGCAGGGAGGTCAGGAATACTATGCCTTCGAAAAACGGTCTGGGGGAAAAATCAAAAGAGCATCAGCGGATCCTGCATCCGATTCCGCCGCTGTACAATAAAGATTCAAGAATATTGATCCTGGGGAGTTTTCCCTCTGTAAAATCCCGTGAGACGGCCTTTTTTTACGGGCACCCGCAGAACCGTTTCTGGAAGCTGCTCAGCACGATGACAGGGGCTCCTCTTCCGGAGACCGTACCGCAGAAAAGAGATTTCCTGCTTTCACACAGAATCGCGGTATGGGATGTGATCGCATCCTGTGAGATTCGGGGATCGTCGGATGCAAGTATCCGCAATGCGGTTCCAAACGACCTTGGCAGGATTCTGGATGCCGCGCAGATCCGGCAGATCTATGTGAACGGACAGACGGCCGGGAAGCTCTATCAAAAATATCAGGAAAAACCGCTGTGCGAGGCCTATGGCGACTGTGCAAAGGCGGTCATTCTGCCTTCCACAAGTCCTGCCAATGCAGCCTGGAATATGGAACGGCTTATGCAGGCCTGGAATGTGATTCTGGCTCCCCTGAAGGAGGACATCATAAAGCATCATGAATGAAAATACACAAAAACTGACATTTGGGGCGCTGCTGGTTGCCATTTTCGGAGTTATGCTCCTGCTTAACAGACAGACCGGGGGAATGCTGGAGGAGACCTTTCTCTTCCTGTTTCCGATCCCGATGGTGGCTTTTTCCGCCAGGTATGGATGGAAGGACAGCCTTCCGGTATTTGCGTGTACGGTCCTGATCTCTATTTTCTGCGGAATTTTCACATCTGCCTTCTATGCGGTCACACAGTCCTTCATCGGCCTTGTCTATGGGAGTTGTCTGCATGCAAAGCGCGACAGCAATAAGACTATGCTCCTGGTGATGGGGCTGAGCGCTGTTTCCAATGTTTTGAGCAGTGTCGTTCTGGCATCGTTGTTCGGCTTTAACCTGCAGGAGGATATCGAGATGATGCAGACCGCGATGCGCGAAGCCATCGAAAAAGCCGGCGGCAGAATGACAGATGCCCAGATGCAGTCCATCGACCTGCTGCTGCAGCAGGATACGCTGCTGCGGATTTTCCTCGTATCCATGATCTTCATGGGCGTCATGCAGGGATTTATCGTCTGCCGGCTCAGTCTGCTGATCCTGCGGCGCCTGCGCTTTCAGATCCAGAAGCCCGCACCGATCACTTCCTATTATCCACCGCGCTGGACCGGCTTTGTCGCCTTCCTCTTCTTTGCGCTCTACGGATCCTCGCTGGCCATGCCTGAAATGACCGGCAGGCAGGAGATCGTCCGTGTGATCGGACAGATCGGGACACTGTGCAGCTACATGTACCTGCTCTGTTTCGGCTATATCGCTCTGCTGCTCTTGCTGCGGGCATATGGCCCCCGTTCACGTTTGATCAATATCATTATTGCGGTCATGGGCTTTTTTATCTTCCCGCAGGGATTTATGATCCTCGGCTTTGTCTATATTTCAACCGGTTTTCATGACTGGGTCGTCCGGAAGATGGAGGAACGGATCGCAAAGGAAGAAAAATACAGAAGATGATCTGCTGTCTGTGCCGCCGGCGCGGCCCTAACGGCATGACCTTTTACCGCTGATATATATGGACATATACACCGCAAGTGCTGCTGCCGCGTCAGGACGCCCGGCAAGGGAGGTAGGAATGAAACTCAAAGCCGCCATTTTGCAGACAAAAGTTTATACGGAAAAAGAAAAAAATATCCTGCAGCTGGAAAGAATCCTTGCGGCAGGGCAGACGGAGGGCGCGGATCTTGTCACGCTTCCGGAGATGTTTGCCTGCCCTTATGAGACCGGAAATTTTCCCATGTATGCGGAAGCGGAGGGCGGGCCTTCCTGGCAGGCACTCTCTTCGCTGGCCAAACAGCACAGCATCTATCTGTCGGCCGGCAGTATGCCGGAGCTGGTAGAGACGGTTTCCGGCAGACGTGTTTACAATACAGCCTATGTATTCGGGCCTGACGGGCAGCAGATCGGAAAGCACCGCAAGGCCCACCTCTTCGATATCAATGTTGAGGGAGGACAGAGCTTTAAAGAGTCGGATACACTCTCCGCAGGAGAAAAGATCGGCTGTTTTGATACAGCGTTTGGGAAGATCGGTCTGTGTATCTGTTATGATTTCCGTTTTCCGGAGACAGCCCGCCTGATGGCGCAGGACGGGGCGAAGATCATCCTGGTGCCGGCGGCCTTTAATATGACGACAGGTCCTGCCCACTGGGAGCTCATGTTCCGCCAGAGGGCTGTTGAGAGTCAATGCTATGTGATCGGCACTGCGCCCGCCCGCGATATGGACAGCAGCTACATTTCCTGGGGACATTCCATCGCGGTGGATCCCTGGGGGACTGTTCTTATGCAGATGGATGAAAAAGAAGGAATCCGTATTGTGGAACTTGACCTCGACTATGTTGACAAAGTGCGAAGGGAACTTCCGCTTCTGGCCCATCGCAGGACAGACCTTTATGAACTGCGAAGAAAGTAATATCAGAAAGAGCAGATGATGAGTGAGAAAGAACGCCTTCAATATGAAAAACTGGTGCTGACACCGGTGGAAAAGCTGATCCCGAAGCTGGCAGTCCCCACGATCATCAGCATGATGATCACCATGATCTACAATCTGGTGGACGCCTACTTTGTGGGAAAGCTGGGAACCAGCGCCAGCGCGGCAATCGGCATCGTGCTGGGTGTTCAGTCCATCATCCAGGCTTTCGGATTTATGCTGGGACACGGTGCCGGAAGTCAGATCAGTGTGCATCTGGGACAGGGGGACAGAGATGCGGCGGACCGCCTGCTGTCCACAGCTTTTTTTACAGCCGCCGGCTTCAGCATCCTGCTGACGGTGATCTGCCTGATCGGACTCACGCCGCTGATGCGGCTGATGGGAAGTACGGATACCATCCTTCCCTATTCCAGCACTTACGCTGTATACATCCTGCTTTCGGGCCCTGCGCTGATGTGCAGCTGTGTCCTGAACAATGTCATGCGCTATGAGGGGAAAGCAGTCTTGGCCATGGCAGGCCTGGTGACCGGCGGTGTCCTGAACATGGTCGGCGATCCCATCCTGATGTTCGGTCTGGGTCTGGGAATTGACGGCGCCGGTCTGTCGACGGCTGTTTCGCAGTATATCAGCTTCGGGATCCTGCTGTACATGTTCCTTTCCCACAGGTCGATCAGCCGGATCTCCATCCGCTATTTTTCCAGAGATTACAGAGATCTGCTGCGGATCCTCCGGGTAGGTTTTCCGAGCCTGATCCGCCAGATGCTCAACAGTATTTCAACGATGGCGCTCAACAACTGTGCCATGCCTTACGGGGATGCCGCGATCGCCGCCATGTCGATCGTGGGGCGGATCACGATGTTTATCGGTTCTGCTATGATCGGAATCGGCCAGGGATTCCAGCCGGTCTCCGCCTTCAATTACGGCGCAAAAAAATATGCGCGTCTGCGAAAAGCTTTCTTTTTTACCGTGCAGCTGGGAATGGTTATTCTGGGTACATTGGGGATACTGGGAATGATCGCGCCGGATGCTGTCGTACGCGTTTTCCGGGACGATCCCAGGGTTGTGGAGATCGGCGCCACGGCGCTGCGTTTTCAGTGCGTCGCTGTATTTTTCCAGTCGTTCAGTATTGCGTCCAATATGATGTTCCAGAGCGTGGGCCGCAGCAGGGAGGCTTCCTTTCTGGCGACACTGCGAAGCGGTCTTTTTTATATACCGATCCTCCTCATCCTGCCCCGCTTTCTGGGACTTTTGGGCATTCAGAGCGCACAGATGTGGTCGGATATCCTCACTACATGCGTATCCCTGCCCTTTGTCGTCCGCTTTTTCAGAGAGATTCCCGGGGATGACATGGAGTCGGAAATCGACATTTCCTATCGCTGCGTTTCTGAAAAAGGGTGAGCAAGTGAGAAGAGAGTGCTGATCCGGAAAAAGCCGGATCAGGATCCGGCGGCAGACTAACGACCAAACACACCAAAGCGGTGTTGGATGCGGCACGAACGCAGCGTTACAGTCACGCTCTGGTCAGGGCGTGGCGAGTGACGGCAACCCGCATCCGGCACGCAAGACTCGCAAGCGGGTCTTGAAGCAGAAAACCCGTAAGCCGGGAGATTACAGGAAGCAGACTTATGAAGATCATTCATTGCGCGGATCTGCATCTGGATTCAAAACTTCATACGCATCTGGACAGAGATCTTGCAAGGCGCCGGCGGGATGAACTGCTGCACAATTTCGAGCGGCTTGCCGGATATGCGGCCGAAAACGACGTGGAGGTGATCATGATCGCAGGAGACCTCTTTGACAGGGATACTGTCTCGCAGCTTGCGGCCAATACGGTACTGTCCGTGATCAAAACGCATCCGCAGATCCGCTTTTATTATCTGCGGGGAAATCATGATACCGGGGACTGCCTTGGAAGCAGCGGACCGGTGCAAGCCCGGAGTCTTCCCAATCTCTATTTGTTCGGGAACCGCTGGAAGACCTATTATGATGGGAAAGAAGGCCGGATTTCCATCAGCGGGCTGGAACTGACGCGGGGCAGCAGTGCAGGGGCTGTGTCCGGTCTGCATTTGGATCCGGCCTGCTTCAATATCGTCATGCTCCACGGACAGGAATCGGGGAGCCGTCCGGGGGGCATATCCGAAAGAAAGGAAAAAGGCAGCGGCTATGCCGGCACGGTCAGTATTCCCGGCCTGCGGGGACGGGGGA
>Ga0256405_10004517_pt1 | contig 25890 bp, 24 predicted proteins | sample RumenRJG_02DNA_FD_189096 | JGI IMG/M metagenome (GOLD analysis project Ga0256405, IMG submission 189096) | Bovine rumen microbial communities from Lethbridge, Alberta, Canada - RJG_02 | ecosystem: Host-associated > Mammals > Digestive system > Stomach > Rumen | place: Canada: Alberta... | reverse complement strand
AAATCAGTATCCGCAATTTTTGCTATTTCAAGGCTTTCGTCTTCCGACAGAGGGCGAAAAAAATAGAACCACAAACAACTTCGGGTCTATTTTAAGCACTCACTTGGAGCGGAAAAGGGAGGATATACACGCTATCTCTCTCAAAAGCGGGTGCAAAGGTACTGCTTTTTTTTGAACTGACCAAATATTTTTGCACTTTTTTGTAAAAAAAGTCTGTAATCTATTGATAATCAGCGTTCGCGTATTGTTGATATTTTGGCGAGATTTCGGGATAGATAGTGAAACAGGATGGATTGGCTTATGAGAGAGAGTGGATTGGCCATCGGAAAGATGGGAATTTGAGAATGGACGCTTGTACTTTCATTATAATATACGCGAGGCGTGCGTAATGCGCGCGTGCGATGGCGGGAAGGAACGCGAAAACCGGAGTTTTTCCAAAACAGAGACTGCGGCAGCCCAATAGCCCGATAATGGCCCTGTTATCTATCGTATATCTATCGTGTATCTATCGTATATCTAACGTATATCTATCGTGTATCTATCGTATATCTATCGTGTATCTAACGTGTATCTATCGTATATCTATCGTGTTTAGCCTGAGAATTGTCCGAGTTAAAGAATTAAGGAATGAAGGAATGAAAGAGTTAAAGAATTAAAGAGTGAAGGAATGAAAGAGTTAAAGAATTAAAGAGGGAAGGAATGAAAGAGTTAAAGAATGAAGGAGTTAGGGGTGTTTTTGGAGAGTGAGGGTGAGAGTGAGGGTGAGAGTGAGGGTGAAGATGAGGGTGAGGGAAAAACAAACGCAGTCCTGCGGAAGATGCAGGGCTGCGCTGGCAAGTTGGCGTATAGGTCAAAAATTAGTAGGTATCCACTCTTCGCGGAGTGCAGAATGTATGAACAGCCAAGAGATCCCCTATAAGGTTCAAGTCCTCGTCCACTTGATAAACCATGATGACATAGTGCGTATCTTTGAGCGTCTGATAATCCTCCTTCGTATAAGAACCACGATGGAATCCACCATTGTCCATTAGTGTTTCATACGTATAACCAGCGTTTTTCAGCATAGTCAGCCCATATCGGATGTAGTCTTCCTTCGATGGGAATATATTGAGATTCGTTCTTGTTGATACACTTACACCATACATTTCCTGATTGTTAGACGGTGAGCACGTGTAGGATGCGGAGTACCAATAAATGTTATAGACATCAATATCAACGGTCATTCGAGGTTTATCCGATGGTGTGATAAAGGTACGGAAGGCCAATAGGTCTCCCTTCACTTCCAAGTTCTTGTCCACCTGATAGACCAAGACAATATACTGGGTCTCTTTGGCCAAATCGGTGCGTTCAACTGTATACTTACCCGAATGGAATCCTTCTTTCGTTGTCAGTTTATCGTAGGTATACCCCGTCTCTTTCAGCATGTCCAATTCGGACTGAATATATGCTTTCTTCGTTGGGAATTGGTTGACTTCCGCTCTCGTTACCATCATAACGCCATACTTTTGCTCATTGTCAGAAGGTGTAACGGAGATGAATGCGCCGTCTGTCTTAATATTAGACACATCGATAGTAGCCGTCAATTGGGGGTAGTGCTTTTTTTTGAAGTGTGCAAGCGTTTGGGCAAAAAATGCAGAAAAAGTTACTTAAAGGCGCGATAAACAGTGGCAATACCGAAAGTAAGCGGTGTGAAAGTGACTTGCGAGAATCCGACGTTTCGTAAATGTTGACACATCTCCTCTCCCCAAATGAAATGTTTGACGGAGCGATTGAGATAGTTATAAGCCGCCCTATCCCGACTCAAACATCCCCCCACCCTCGGCAAGATATGCGAGAAATACAAGTCATACCACCATGCCAAGAAGCGCGAAGAGGGATAAGACAGTTCCAAAATCATCAATTCGCCCCCATTCTCCAGCACGCGGTACATCTGCTCCAAACCACAGTCAAGGTCGGAGAAATTGCGCACGCCAAAAGCACACGTGACGGCTCCAAAAGATGCGTCCGGAAAAGGAATACTAAACGCCGATGCCTTTCGGAACTCCACCTCCGCTTCCGGAAAAGCCTTGGCGACCTTTTCTTTCCCGACCGCCATCATTCCCTCACTGAGGTCAATTCCGACAATGCGCTGCGCTTTCCGCTGTTTGAGCATCTCCAGCGTAAGGTCTGCCGTACCCACCGCTACATCCAAGACAGCGGCGGTGGCACGCATTCCTTTCACCGCCCGACGACGCCACAAGCGGTCAATGCCCAAAGAAAGGATATGGTTAAGGGCATCGTACGAGGCGGCAATCCGGTCGAAGAGAGAACCGATGGTTTTCTTCTCCTGCATCATTGGCGATAGATGATAGACCCCGAAGCCTGATGTGTGGCCAAGACCAGCACTTCAGCAATCTGCACATGCTCAGGCGCAGAAGCCGCGAACCATACACATTCCGCGACATCTTTTCCGGTAAGGGGCTTGATGCCCTTGTACACATTGTCGGCCCGCTGTTGGTCGCCATGGAAACGAACGACCGAGAAATTGGTTTCGACCAATCCGGGTTTGATGGTCGTCACGCGGATAGGCGTATTGACGAGGTCCATTCGCAGTCCATCGCCCAGCGTTTTGACAGCCGCCTTGGTAGCGCAATAGACAGCGCCATTGGGATAAGCCGCATCGCCCGCCACACTGCCGATATTGATGATATGCCCGCGATTGCGCTCCACCATCATAGGCACGACAAAACGCGTGATGGACAAAAGAGCCTTGACATTGGTGTCAATCATCGTGTCCCAGTCGGCAAAATCGCCCTCGAACTCTTTCTCCAATCCCAAAGCGAGGCCCGCATTGTTGACCAAGACATCAATATCACGCCACTCCGCCGGCAAAGAAGCAATAGCCTGACGCGCCGTTTCGCGGTCACGGACATCAAAAAGGAGGGTGAGTACAGGGGTATTGAACTCTTTTTGAAGGCTGTCCACTACTGCTTGGAGTTTGTCCGCGTTGCGTGCATTGAGGATAAGTCGATAGCCGTTTTCGGCAAACTTGCGTGCACAAGCTTCTCCTATACCCGAAGAAGCGCCGGTGATAAATGCTGTTTTCATACTCTTATAAATTGGTTTTCAGATACTCATAAAAGGTTTTCATATCGGGAAAGACCTTATCCGCCCGTTCGTTCCAGAGGTCGGCATCGGGTAATGGTCCCGTGTTGACGGCGTAACAAGTCAGCCCCGCCGCCTTCGCAGACCGGACGCCCAACGGGGCATTCTCGACGACAAAACAATCGGCCTTGGGCAGTCCCGACCGCAGCCAAGCCTTGATATAGGGTTCGGGATCGGGTTTCCCGCGCGTGACATCAAACGCCGTAATCATGCGTTCGCGGGCAAAAACAGCAGGAAACCAGCGGTTGAGCGTGTCAAAAAGAGACTGCTGGCCACTGCCGGTGACGATACCAATCCAAATATCGCGGCGCTCATGCAGATAGCGCAAGAGCTCCGCCACGCCAGGAATAGGCAACGTGTCGCCTTCGGCACGGAAACGCTCGGTCTTTTCCTGATAAATAGAGCGTATCTCCTCCTCGGAAGGTTCGCGGTGAAACGTAGTACGGATGGCATGAGTAATCACATCCGCACCAGTCCTCCCCTCGTTGCGAAAACATTCCACCTGCGGAAAAGACAAGCCATGCTCCGCCATGACCTGCTCCCAAGCCCTGGCGTGACGTGGCATCGAATCGAACAAAGTGCCATCCATATCAAAGAAGAATGCCTTCATGGTCACAATCCGAATATCGGGCACAAAGGTACGACATTTTTTTGAGACAACCAAATAAACAGGACAGAAAGAAGAACCGAAACACATTTTGGTCATTTTTTTGCACAAATATTTGCATAAACAAGAAAAAAAACGTATCTTTGCACCCAAATTTCAGAAAGCCCATGAATTTCACCCATCTACACGTGCACTCGCACTATTCCATTCTGGACGGGATGTCGAAAGTCCCCGAACTGGTAGATAAATGCCTCCGCACAGGTATGCACGCCATCGCCCTGACCGACCACGGCAACATGTACGGCATCAAAGAACTGCTGGACTACTGCCAAAAAGTGAACGACAAGCGCAAAGAGCAAGCCGATGCAGATGGTACGCAGTTTGAACCGTTCAAGCCGATAGTGGGCTGCGAAGCCTACTGCGCCCGCCGCGACCGCCAAGACCACGACAAAGGTAATGTGAGCGGATGGCACCTGATACTGCTCGCCAAAAACAAACAAGGCTATAAAAACCTGTGCAAACTGGTGAGCGAAAGCTATATGGACGAAAGTTTCTACGGCAAACCGCGCATAGACAAAGGACTGCTGGAACAATACCACGAAGGCCTGATTTGCTGCAGTGCGTGCCTGGGCGGTGAAGTACCCCAGAAAATAATGGCAGGCAAGACGGATGAGGCAGAAGAAGCCGTCAAATGGTTCAAAAACCTATTCGGCGAAGACTACTATCTGGAACTGCAACGCCACCAAACCCAGAAACTGCGCGGCAACCAACTCACCTACCAAAAACAAATGATGGTGAACCCCGTGCTGCAAGAATTAGGCGAGAAATACGGCATCAAAGTAATCGCCACCAATGATGTGCACTTCGTGGAAGAAGAACACGCCGATGCCCACGAACTGCTGGTATGCCTGAACACCGGCAAAACACTGGACGAAAAGATACAAAAGGCCGAAGAGAACGACACGGAAATGGCCTACAGCAAACAAGAATGGCTGAAGACTCCCGAAGAAATGGCCGCCATCTTCAGCGATATTCCTGAAGCATTAGAGAACACCGAAGAAATCGTCCAGAAAGTAGAGATATACAGTATCGATTCCGATGCCATCATGCCCCTGTTCCCCATCCCAGAGAGTTTCGGAACAGAAGAAGAATGGCGGAAAAAGTTCACCCAAGAAGAACTATACAACGAGTTCACGCGCAACGACAAAGGCGAAGTGGTCCTCACAGAAGAGGAAGCGGCAAAAAAGATAAAGAAATTAGGCGGCTATGACCGATTGTACCGCATCAAGTTCGAGGCTGACTACCTCCGCTATCTGACCATGCAAGGCGCGGAAGAACGCTATGGCAAAGAACGCGTGGCGAACGATGATGTGCTGAAAGAACGCATCAACTTCGAGTTGCACACAATGAAGACGATGGGATTCCCCGGTTACTTCCTGATTGTGATGGACTTTATCCGTGGTGCACGCGAAGAACTGGACGTGAGCGTCGGTCCCGGCCGTGGCAGTGCTGCAGGAAGCGTGGTCGCCTACTGTCTGCATATTACAGACCTTGACCCATTGGAATATGATCTGCTGTTTGAGCGTTTTCTCAACCCAGACCGCATATCCCTGCCCGATATTGATACCGATTTCGAAGACTCCGGCCGTCCGAAAGTGTTGGAATGGGTGAGTAACAAATACGGCAAGACCCATGTGGCACACATCATCACATACGGCGTAATGGCCTCTAAATCAGCCATTGCGGATGTAGGACGCGTGAAAAGCATCCCCCTGGCCAGAGTGAACGAGATAAAAGGTTTTATCCCCGACCGCGGTTTTCCAGACTCGGTGAAAGACGAAAAAGGCAAAACTCCGAAAGTGAACCTGAAGAACTGCTACAAATATGTCAAAGAACTGAAAGAACTGGTGGAAGGCGGTGAACCGGAGATACGGTCCATGCTCAACTATGCCGAACAGCTGGAAGATACCATCCGCCAAGTAGGCATCCACGCCTGTGGTGTAATCATCGGCGCAGACGACCTGACCAAATTCGCACCGCTGAGCAGTATCGAAGACAAAGAGACCAAGAAACGCGTACTGGTGACCGAATATGACGGGCATGTGGTGGAATCCGTCGGACTTATCAAGATGGACTTCCTGGGACTGAAAACCCTCTCCATCATTAAAGAATGTATCCGCAATATCAAGAAAGCCAGAGGTGAAGATGTGGATATAGACCATATCAGCAAAGAGGATCCAGAGACCTACAAACTATTCCAAGAAGGAAAAACCGTAGCCGTGTTCCAATTCGAGTCGCCAGGTATGCAAAAATACATGAAAGAACTGAAACCAACAGTGATGGGCGACCTGATAGCGATGAACGCCCTATACCGTCCGGGACCGATGCAATATATCCCGCAGTTCATACGCCGCAAACATGGTTTGGAAGCCGTGACATACGATATCCCCGTGATGGAACGCTACCTGAAAGACACCTACGGAGTGACTGTCTATCAAGAGCAGGTGATGCTATTAAGCCGTTTGCTGGCCGACTTTACACGCGGTGAAAGCGACCAACTGCGCAAAGCCATGGGTAAGAAACAGATGGACACGTTGCAGAAACTGAAAGGTAAGTTTATGGCCGGTGGAAAAGCGAACGGCTATGACGAACAAATACTGGACAAGATATGGAAAGACTGGGAAGCGTTTGCCAGTTATGCGTTCAACAAATCGCACGCTGCCTGCTACTCATGGGTTGCCTACCAGACCGCCTACCTCAAAGCCCACTACCCGGCCGAATTCATGGCTGCCAACCTGACAATATCGAAAGATGACATAAAAGAGGTGACGAAGTTCATGGACGAGTGCAAAGCCCTGAAAATAAGTGTACTGGAGCCAGATGTGAACGAGTCGGAACTGAACTTCACCGTAAATAGTGCCGGCAATATCCGTTTCGGTTTGGGAGGCATAAAAGGCGTGGGTGAAAGTGCCGTGGAAGCCATTATAGAAGAGCGTGAAAAGAATGGGAAATACAAAGATATCTACGATTTCATAGAGCGTGTCAATCTGCAAGCCTGCAACAAAAAGACCCTGGAAAGCCTGGCTCAATCGGGTGCCTTTGACTGCTTTGATGGCATCTACAGAGAACAAATACTCGGTACAAACGAGAATGGTGACCAGATGTCGGACGTACTGATACGTTACGGCAACACCTTCCAACAAGACCGCTGGCAACACCAAAACTCACTGTTCGGCGATATCGGTGGTATTGATATCAAAAAGCCTGACCTTCCGATGGTTCCCAAGATGTCCCCCATTGAGCGATTGAACATCGAGAAGAACATGATCGGTATCTTCCTCAGCGCACACCCATTGGATGAATATGCCTTTGAAGTGAAATGCATGAGCAATACAACGGCGGAAGAACTGCACCGATTTGACGGATGGAGGATGCCTACCAGCAGACGAGAACAACCCAATAACACAGAAGATGGTGTTGATGCGGAAATGGAAGACGATATCAAGCCCAATGACTGGATACGCACCCACGAAAACCAACCCATGCAACTGAGCGGCATCATAACAGCATCAGAACTTGCCACCTCGAAGAATAATAATCCTTACGGCAGATATACGATAGAGGACTATACGGGAAGTTTCACCTTTGTGCTATTCGGAGACACCTTCCAGCGGTTCGGCCACCTGCTGCAAGAGAACGCCTATCTGCGTCTGACCGGTGTGGTGCAGCAACGTGGAGCCGGAGGCAAGTGGTTCAAACCCAAGCCATTGGAAGAAGGTGAATACGAATTCCGAATTCAGCAGGTGGAGAACCTCAATGAAGTACAAGAAAAACACTTGAATGCTATCACACTGACTATCCCCATCGAACATCTGACACACGAACTGAACATGGAACTGGTAGAACAGTGCCAAAAACACAAAGGTAACGCCCAGTTGAAAATACAGATGCACGACCCTATTCACCAGAGCCGCATAACATTCACATCAAAGAATTACACGGTTAAAATAGGTAAAGAGTTTTACCAATGGTTGGATAGCAAACAACAAGACAATATCTTGAGTTTCAGTATCAATTAGGAAAAACATTCACGGAGTGCCTCTCCTACCACGTAATTACTGCCACCGATGAAGATGACATCATTCGCGGTGGCACTTTCTTGTGCGGCATGAACGGCTTCGGCAACCGAGTCGAAAACGGCAGTCTGCGCAACATTGCCTCCGTGCTGCAGCCATAACTCGCGCATCCGTGCTGCAGGCACGGCCCGATGAGTGGACGCCGTGGCAAAGAAATAAAACGCATGGTGAGGAAGATACTGCATGACGACATCAATATCTTTATCATCCACCATATCAAATACTATATACAAGTGGCGAGAAGGACATTCATCAAGCAACTGCTGCAATTGTTTTGACACATACTGCAGTCCATGGCTATTATGCCCCGTATCGCATATAGTAAGAGGTGAGGGGGACAACACTTCCCATCGCCCACGCAAACCGGTAAGGGTGCAAACCTCAGCGAACCCTCTTGCCAACGCTTTCACCGACAGCGGAAAAATGCCAAGAGAATGCAACGCAGAGAGTGCCACATAGGCCGTCTGCATATTCCGTTCCTGATATAGACCATGCAATTGGCATTCAGGTATATCCTGCTGACGGCGACGAGCAAGGTAACCACACTGATCTGCAAACCAAAGACGGCAATCAGTAGTCTCCAGACCATCCCCAAGAATGCCCATTGCCTGTGCACGTTCAAGGAATACGGGCATTGTTTCCGGATGCGTCTCCCCTATCACACACGGCACACCAACCTTCATTATCCCCGCCTTTTCCGCAGCAATACGGGCCAACGTATTTCCCAAGAACTCAGTATGATCCAAACCTATATTGGTGATTAACGACAATACGACACCTGCTTTATGATGGGCATCAGCAGGCGGCAGGATATTCGTGGAATCAAGACGGCCTCCCAACCCCACTTCAATAACGGCAACATCCACTTTCCTATCTTCGAAATAACGAAAGGCAAGTGCCATGGACGATTCAAAGAAAGAAGGTTTCAAATCATCCAGGAACTCCTTGTTATCCGCCACATAGCGTATCACTTCTTCCTCCGGAATCATTTGTCCTGAAATGCGTATCCGTTCCCTGAAATCAACCAAATGGGGAGATGTGTAAAGCCCCACCTTCAGTCCTGCCGCTTGCAAACAGGCGGCTATCAGATGAGAACAGGAGCCTTTACCATTCGTTCCGGCTACATGGATGGCAGGAAACGTACCCAACCAATGCTGCTCTCCGTCCATAAGATGCAAATGCTGCAACAGGGCAATCGTATTCTGGAAACCGGGTTTATACGCAGCCGCTCCTATAAGATGAAATGCCGGTTGGGAGGCATAAAGATAATGAAGTGTTTCCTGATATGTCATTCCTGCCATGTTTATATCCCCCTACTTTCCTATACAGAACTTGCTGAATATATTGCCCAAAACTTCATCGGAAGTAATCTCACCCGATATTTCCCCTAATGCGAAGAGCGCATCATGCAAATCCATACTCAACAATTCGCCGCCCAATCCTTCTTCCAACCCGTGTTGCACACTGATGATAGCGGTGAGGGCACGAGACAGGGCCTCATAATGACGGACAGAAGAAATGCAAACGCCATCACCTGACAGCACAAGCAATTCCTTTGCGAGAGATGCGAGATGCTCTTTCAAACCGGAAAGATTCCCCTGACGAGCCGATATGTATATGCCATCCGTATTACGCAGTGCATCCGAAGGCAAAAGGTCTACCTTGTTATACAAACGCAAAACATGCTTTCCCGTGAGGTCAAACGGAAGAGAAGGCACAGCATCGGTGGCATCTACCAAATGCAAAACAATCTCCGCCTCACTAACAGCATGACGACTACGCTCAATGCCCAATTGCTCAATCTTATCCTCCGTAGTCCGAATACCTGCCGTATCAATCAAACGGAAGAGGACACCATCTATCACAAGCGTATCTTCAACAGTGTCACGTGTTGTCCCCGGTATATCACTTACAATAGCACGATTGTCGCCCAACAAAGCATTGAGCAAAGTGGACTTTCCCACATTGGCGGCACCAACAATGGCAACAGGAATTCCCTGCCGTAATGCATTACCCGTTTTGAAAGAATCGACCAACGATTTCAGCCGCTGTTCCACCTGACTCAAAAGAGCCTTGAGTTGCGTGCGATCGGCAAACTCAATATCTTCGTGGTCGGAAAAATCCAATTCCAGTTCGAGCAAAGAAGTGAAATCCAACAATTGCTGACGGAGATGTGCAATTTCACCGGATATGCCGCCACGGAGATGGCTGAGTGCCAGATTCTTTTCCGCCTCCGAACGGGATGCAATCAGATCCGCAACGGCCTCTGCTTGGGATAAATCCATCTTCCCATTGAGAAAGGCACGTTTGGTAAACTCACCCGCCATGGCAGTACGGGCGCCATGCTCTATGAGACGTCGGAGCAACTCCTGCTGAATGTACAAACTGCCATGACACGAGAACTCCACCTGATTCTCTCCCGTGAAAGAGTGTGGTGCATGGAAGACGGAAACTACCATATCATCCAAATCGGGAACGCTGCAAAACTGCAGAGAACGCACAAGGGGTTTCCCTGCAACCTTTTCGCCAATAGCTATGGCATCCGGGCCACTCATTCGCACAACCGCTATTCCGCCTACCCCATAGGGCGTGGAAACAGCAGCAATGGTATCTGTCATTTGGACAGGCATAACATTCTCCATTCTTCTTTTTCGTATTTATCCGTCAGGTGCAACCCTTCCCTATCCGCTGCTGCGAGCAAAGCAGGGCAATCGTCCTCCAGAAAGCCCGACAACCACAATTGTCCGCCACTACAAAGGAAGCGTGCATAAAGCGGCATCTGTTGAAGAAGCACATTCCGATGTATATTACTGAGAATCAGACTGTAGTTTCCTTCCGGCGGAGTGTCTGCCAAACGTACATGAAGAGTAACATTATTAAGCGCACTATTGTCCAATGTGTTTTGCACGCTCTTTTCATCCATATCAACAGCTACCACTTCTTTCGCCCCCAAGCGTGCGGCAGCAATGGCCAAGATACCTGTACCACATCCGTTATCCAGCACCACAGATTGCGAGAGGTTTGCCTTCCTGTCCGCTAATGCAGCAAGCATCATTGAAGTGGTAGCATGATAACCTGCCCCAAAAGCGCAATGCGGGCGAATGGTAATCGTTTGGTCCGCCACATGCACTTGAAATTCCGGATGTTCTTCTTCCCAGGTTTGATTCCAGTTCTCGTCAGGACAAGGAGTAAGCGACAACAGCAACACTTCGGGCGTGGCGGCAATCAATTGCTGTAAAGCAGGTTCGGCAAGGAGAGAGGTTTGCACATACGCTTTCAGTACGCCACTTTCCGAGACGAACGACTCAAAGCCCAAATCTGCCAAAGACTGCGTAAAAAGGGCTTCCTGCCAGTCTTCAACAAAAGAACATAAAAAAACTGCTTCGGTATATTGCATCACCTATAACCTTCTGTGTTTCTCAAATCCGAACTCCTATACCCGCATCTATAAACTCCGCTTTCACGAGGTGCAGTTTCAAGCCCAGTTGTACATATATATGCTTGGAACAATGGTACTTGAGTTGTACTTTCTGGTAGCACCAACCATCCTGTCCATTGCTGACTTTCTGCATGTCATAGGAATAGAATATGCCGCGCTTGAGCGGTCCGCCGTTTTTCTCCACTTCGGCAAAGGGTTCAAGATTCTTAATCGGGTCGTACAGATAAATTCCCACATGGTAACCAAAGGTGAGTTTTCCCACAATAAATTCCGGCTGCAAGCTTATGCCGACACGGAAGCAATTGGCCGTTTTGCTTTCATGGAGATAAGTCTTGCCGTAATAGGTGGTCGGAGCATCGGAATCTTCTGTCTGAAATTCTTCATACACGCTGCGATAGGCACCGTCGTAGAACACATCCACTCCTGCACCGAGACGGAAGATGCTCACCGGTATCCAGTGGGCACTAAGAGATAGCGAGCCGGCACCAAACCATTTCTGATCCTGATAGTACACACTGCGACAGCCTGCAGAAACGCCAATCTCAACATCCCATTTCTTGGTCACGCCATCATACAACTCTTTCGGCACATGCGAATAAGGGGTGTGAAAATGATGCCCGTTCGGACTTTCGGACGGCGTATAGGCGAGTCCCAGTTCCGCATTGAACATGTTGTAACCCGCATTAGGGGTCATCACACTGCCGTTGCTGAGATGTTGCCATGCCGCACAAAACGTAATATCCCAGCCATTGCGTATCGGGAAATCCATATACAAACCACCCGTCAAGAACGCATTCACCACACTGCCTATAGAGACATTAGCTATCTGGCGGTAGGTTTCTGCGGAGGTCTCCGTTTTCTGTTGTACCGGCACACGATAGCCTTTCCATTTGTAGTCAGCAGGTACTGTATTGGCATAGGTGCGAGTGACGAAGGCAAGTCCTAAACCGGGACGGAGTCCGAGCACAAAATGAGGCCGGTGCACCAACGGTATATTCAAATAGGCATGTGGTGCAAAGGTCTGTCCCAAGTATTTCTGCTGACCGAGATCCAAGGCAGTAAACGCCAAGCCGATAGAGGCATTGTTCCACTGCTGCAAACTTTCCAAACGTCCGGTGGGAAGGAACTCCACAGCAAACGTACCTCCGGCAACCACAGGACGATCCATCGTGAAACCCTCCGTTGATTTATCACCGGCTATTTTGTCATCGCGATTGAGCCAACCTGCCGTGCCCGAAAGGCGGTAACGCATATTGTATTTCTGCGTAGGTTTGGAACGATGGGTACGATGGTCATAGCGTTCCGCAGCCGACAGAGACAGAAGGCAAAGGGTTGAAAGGGTGATAATCAACAGACGTCGCATGGCCGGCGGGGTTAGAGTGTTTCGCGAATCAGGTAGTCGTTACGGGTCTGCGAATTGCGCAACACCAGTTCTGCCAAAAAACCTGCCAGGAAAAGCATACAGCCCAGTATCATCATCAGGATGGCGATATGGAAATATGGATTTGTACCCAGCAGCATGGCATGTACACCGTTCATCAGTGCATGAAGTTTCATTCCTGCTACAACGATAACCGCCACAAAACCAAGCAGGAACATCAGACTTCCCACCAATCCGAAGAAGTGCATCGGCTGTTTGCCAAAGCGGTTGAGGAACCATATTGTCATTAGGTCGAGATAACCGTTCACAAAGCGGTTGAGACCGAATTTGCTGACACCATATTCCCGCTTACGGTGTTGCACCACTTTTTCTCCGATACGGGTGAAACCGGCATTCTTAGCCAGATAGGGAATATAGCGGTGCATTTCAGAGAACACTTCTATGTTTTTCACCACCTCTTTTTTGTATGCTTTGAGGCCGCAGTTCATGTCGTGCAAGGACAATCCGGTGACGCAGCGTGCCGTGGCATTGAACAGTTTGGATGGCAGGTTTTTGGTCAAGCGGTTGTCGTAGCGTTTCTGTTTCCAGCCGGAAACGAGGTCGTAGTTTTCTTCCGTAATCATACGGTAGAGCGACGGAATCTCGTCCGGCGAATCCTGCAAGTCGGCATCCATGGTGATGACCACATCGCCATTAGCCGCCTTAAAGCCACAATAGAGTGCCGCCGATTTGCCATAGTTACGGCGGAAAGAAATGCCGCGCACCTTGTCTCCCGCTTCGGCATGGAGGCGTTCAATCACTTGCCACGAAGCATCGGTGGAGCCATCGTTCACAAAGATAACTTCATACGAGAACCCGTTGTCCTGCATGACGCGGGCAATCCACTCGTAGAGTTTGGGCAGTGACTCCTCTTCGTTGTAAAGAGGTACTATAACGGATATCTGCATGGTTAGTTGACTTGTGCGCCAAGGGCATTGTACAGACGGCCGTCACGGAGAATATACATCTGACCGTTCATAATCACCTTGCGTGCGTGGCTGCCGGTAGCAACGGTTTCGGCAATGCCTGTACCACTTCCGCTGTTCTTGAAGCAGTCAAAGTAGTCACCGATTCCTACGGCACTTTTATAGAGGTCTTCCGAGCCGACAGGAACGGTTACTTTGATATTGGAGGGAGTTAGGTTGGTGACCGATGCCGTCCAAGGGTTGTAGGCGGATTTGTTGCCGTCGTCCGTATCACATTCAGGAGGAAGGGTGCCCAGGAACTCTATCTCTGTAATCTTAGGCAAGAGAATAGAAGAGATGGCCAGATGCTCCAGCGAAGCGGGCAATGTGAGTTTGCCGGTCATGTTCTTCATGTTTATGAAAGCATTCGTACGGATAGCACGGATGTTGCTCGGAGCAGCGAATGTGACGGATGAAGCGTTGGCATCCTTCAAGGCGCGTTCGCCCAGCTCCACCACCGGCAAGGTAAGCGTAGAGGTGGAAGGATCGCCGCCCATCGCAGCGGAAACACCGGTCAGGGTAATCGTGGAGGGAACAACAAAGTTCGTCTGGGTATAAGGATAGACTTTCTCCTCAATGTCATCATAGTTCTCCAGCAGGATGGCTTCTTTTGCGCTGTAGTCGCATTCATACAATATACCGTCCTTGAACTGCAGACCGGTAACAAACACTTTGGCGGGGGTTGCCACGGCATTCATGACGGCCACTGCCAGAATTAGCATCAATAATTGAATTTTACGCATATCTTTCTTTATTTTAAGGGTTATTTTATTTTTCACGCCGCAAAGGTACTACAAATATTTGGAATATGCAAATTTTGGAACGCTTTTTTAATATGTGCTTCTGTGTGTTAATTTATTGCCCGATACATTCTCAATGAATCAATGTGTTGTCCTCTATATTCCGATGCCCAAAAACGACATTTCTCATAAAATCGCGTAGCTGAATATTCATTCGTGCAGTAAGCGTTTACGGATAAGAATAGCGGATGATTATAATAGTTATCGTCTTTAAAAGACTCGATAATAGAGATGATGTCCGAACCTATATGTTGGTCTCTAAACTCTTTCTTTACTGCCAAATAATCTATCTCTATGCTTGGAAACACTCCGGCCTCCCATGATTACGTGCGACATCTCCCTTGCATCTTGCCTTGGTTGCTTTCTTGCTTCGAGGAGATTTCTGCAGAAATCCTCGGCAAACTGTCCGCTAATGGGCTGATTTGAAGATTTTACGCCAAACATTGTCTCAAAATTTTGTTGATTTGCATTTTTTGTGATGCACATTTTATGTACTATGCATCTTTCACGCCGCAAAGGTACAACAAAAAAATGATATATGCAAATATTTGGGCATAATTCTGTAAAAAACCTGCATTTTTACGGTAATCCAATACGTCAAAGATCATCTATAAACAGCGCGAAGCGCAATACACCTGCGCTCCGCGCTCTAATGCTTACTCGCCCTGTTGGGCATCGTAAGCTGCGAGCTCTTGCTGGAACAGCCATTGACGGAACGTGCCCGCATAGCCGGAAGCGTGGTACGCTATCAGGTCTTGCTCACGCGTAGGCCCGTTGATGCGCTGACGGACGGCAGCCGCTACGGTCTTGAACCGCAATTGCTGTGCCAACTCTTTTGCAGTGTACGGATAGTTTTCGAGGTTACGCTTTCCGCGGATTTGGGTGAAGTTCCGTTTGGAAGCCTCACGATGACAATACGTTACGCGCGTCTTGGCGCTCAACTTGCCCGAAATATGGTCTATCGGGTCCAGAAATTTTACGTTACTCATAATGTTGAAGGTTTAATGTTTAATGTTTAATGTTTAATGTTTAATGTTTAATGTTTAAAGGTTTAGGGTTTAGAGGTGCTTTTCGGCATTGTAGGTTTCTACGGTTTTGGTCTGGATGACCACGGAGGTGTCGCCGCGCGTCACATACTGGCTTTCGTTGGTCACCACGCGCGTCACATTGCAGGATGAGAGTCCCAACGCGATTGCCAGACAGGTCAGCAGGGCCGTCACCGCCGTCGCCACGATTTTATAAATCTGTGTGTTGTTCATGGTTAAATTGTTAAATCGTTAAATTGTTAAACTGTTAGCACACTCAGAAGAATAGCGTTCGGCAGTCGTGACATTGATATACAGTTCTTCATGGGCTTTTTGTGCTTTCAAGAGTTGGGCGACAAGGGCTTGTTCTGTGTCTTTGGAACGGAACAAGGTGGGAATGGTTTGCATTCCTGCAGACGGTCGGCCGGACAACTCCCCCACGAGGATGCAACCGGCAGTGTGGTTGCGGTTGTTTCCTGCGTGAATACGTATGCCTTCAAAGTCGGGCACATAGCAAAGCTGTGGCAACCGTCTTCCGAATACGGGAGACATAGTGACTTGCAGTTTGTACCACCCCATGGGGATGGTCCCTTTCGGGTGCATGGCATTCGGGACGACCGGAGGTTCAAGGGTGTCGCAAAAGGTTTGGCGGTTCACCAGCAGTTTGCCGAGAGTTTCGGAGGGTGTGAACGTGTCACGAACGAGTGTCAGTACCATTACGTTGATTATCATTCTGTTTTAATTGCCAATTTTTGCATACTCCTGTGCAAAGACATAGCCATAGAGCGTGGTGTACTTTTTCTGGCGCTTGAATGCTGTTTCGTAAACAGCCCGTTGTGCGCTGTCTGCCAGCGCCGTTTTTGCAGCTGTTTGGGCTGTACGGAACTTGGCGCGTGCCGCCAGTTGGTCGGCAGAGGGGTCACCCTTGTAAGGATAACAGATTTTGCCGGAGAAGACTTTTCCGTTACGGCGGAAGAAATACATGTCGGAATGTTCGCAGATTTTGCCGTGCATGGACTCTACGAGTTCCATTGGTTTGATTTGGCTCATAAGTTTTCGTTTTTTTAGGGGCATCTACCACTGCCCCGCTTGCGTGGGACGGTAGTAGATGCGGATTCATACTTGGGTTAACTTGATTTCGAAATCGGGTGCAAAGGTACAACATTTTGAGGCAGCGTTGTCCGAGTTTGGCAGAATTTGTCCGAATTCGTCTTAATTTTTCTTAATTTGTCGTTTTTTGTCCGTTTTGTATCAGATTTCGATGACAAAGGTTTCGCATACATACCTGACCGCAGAAGGAGGTAAGAGGTGACTGCCGGTGGTGACACCGTATTTCGAGAGTTGTTTTGCGTGCATCTTCAGCCACCTTGCAAACGTGCGTGTGCTAACCCCTGCCGCACGTGCAAGTTCGTGCTTATACATTGCTTTATAAGTTGCCATAATTGCTTGATTTTTGAAATGGCGATTGTCTATCGCCTGTGAATAGTAAAAAAAAGAGACAAGCCCTCCTTCACGCCGTGAAGACGTAAGAAGGCGCGCATATACAAAAAGGCAAGCAACGGCGGCGGGCGCGGATACACATATACAAGAGAGAAGCCCCCATTACTGAGGACTTCTCCGAAAAGTTAACTATTAAAGTTATTGGTCAGCCGAACGCATAGGTTGACCTAATCGTCATATACTTTGTCTTTGCGGAGAAACTATTACCAATCCCCTATTCGGGTGAAGCAGAAAACAATTTCCAGTTGCTGATTCTCAAAAGACAATGTATGCTGATTGTTTTTTCGGATTCGGTAGGTATTGACGATGGGGACATCCCGCATGTCCATAGTGGAAATTTCATACAAGGTGTTGCCTTGTTTCTTCCAACGGAACCAACCGTTGCCATGAAAGGAAAGGTCTTCTTCATACACATTTTCGTTCTCTTCCCACTCTTTTCCCCAGTACCAGTCATCCTCGGCAGAATCATCATAGTACACCTTATACCACTGCGGGTTTTCAGTATTTTGCCACCGTCCGACCACCAACGGGTCAGCAAAAGGCGCGGAGCCGTGGAAATAATCCACCTTGTCGGTGGTGTGTTCATCCGGCATCTCCACCGTTTGGGGATGCGGTTGCATCCGCCACCAAACAACCACCCCTGCTGCCAGTGTGGCAAGCAGCGTGCAACAGAAAACTATCAGCCACGCACGTTTCATAGCAGCCATTGACGATCCTTTATTTCAAAGCAATAATCTGCGCTTCTCTGTTGTTCATCCCCGGCATAGTACGTCCGATACCGGCGTTGATATAGGTCGGGTCACAAACCACGTAACGGCGGTTCTTGTACACCAGATAATCGCCCTGCTGTTCTCCATTGAAGGCTACAGCGGCCGCCAGATGCCCCGGATAATAAAGGAGCACTACATCCAACCCCATCAAATCCCGCACGAGGCGTGAAAAAAGGATGGCACGGTCTTCACAATCACAATAGGGATAATAGAGCGTCTCCTGTGCGAAGAACGCGCGGTCGGCCCCCCACACCTGGTCATCCACTTTGTAAGTGAAAGCCGTCTGTACCCAGTTGAGGAGAATACCCACAGCTTCGCGCTCTCCCATGTTGCCGACCGTTCTTTTCAAAGGCGGATAAAGCATATCCTTGACGGACTTGTCAAGCGGCGTATTGGCGTATGCAGCCCAGCGAGTGGTGAAATCGCCATTGATACAAGATTGCGGATAGGTGTTGAAGAAATCAATCAGGTTCTTGTTCACACACACCGATGCTGTGACTCCCCGTTTGGATGTGAGAGTCCGTTTGGGAGTCATGTCATTCCCCAGTTTGGGCAATTGCGCCAACTGAAGAGAAAGGGAACGTTCCTTGTCAAAACAGGCTTTGCATATCTGCATCCTGCCGCTCTTGTCATCACTGATACGATAGAATTTTGTTCCGTCAAGCGTATAATAACTCAACCCATAGATATCGTACAGGCTGGCGACAAGCATATAGAGCTTGCTTTCACTCATGCCGAGACGGATTCGGTAGCCCGACTGCACCATCAGGAACGCCTGCATCAGCACGGCTTCGTTGGTTCTGCCGTATTGCTTTTCCGATACCCGTTGCAGCAGGCTCATGTATGCCCAGTCGCACAGGCGGTTGGTCTTGCGTGCGTCCAATGCGGTCTTGACAGTGATATCATAACGCTTGTCGGACAGTTGTTGCCAGGCATCGGCAATGGCGTTTTCATTCAGCGCGGCGATATGCAGATTGTCATTGACCGGAAATCCCAACGTAATGATGGTGCCGTAATATCCGACCGACACTTTTTTATAGGTTTCCTCTTTCGGTTGGACGGGCGCAATGGGTTCCGGTGCGGGTTGTGGCGCCGGTACAACGACCACTGTCGGTTTTACGGCAATCGGAGTCGGTTTCTCTTTCTCTTCCGGTTGCGGGGACGGTGCAGGCTGAGGTGCCGGTGTCGGTGCGGGCGTGGGCTCTTCATAGACTACGGGCTTCACTTCCGGCTCTTGCTTCGGTTTTTCCGCCTCATGCACGGGAAAGTCCTTCCACGCCTGCCGCATGAAATCGGCATACTCCTGATTGACACGTTGGCGGAAGGCATCAAACTCCGCTTGTTTGTCGGCTTTGAATTGGTCAAACCGAGCGGACTGCTGTTGTTTGAACTTGTCAAACTCGCTCTGCTGCGCCATCATCGGAAGTGACAGCATCAACAACCCATAGATAATAAGCGTCTTTTTCATATTGTGTTTTTTTACTATTGTGGTATTTTGCCGGTGGGTGTGATACCACTCCGTTACCACTCTGGACCGTTACAGGTCTATGCATTTGCTTTAATTCTCATTGGCATTCTGTTTGCCTCATTTCCTCCAACCCGTCTTCCCTTATCCGCTCCTCTATATGTGCAAAGATTTTCTTGTAGGCAGGGCAGAGGAAAGTCTTGTGTTTGAAATCCCCTGAAGCGAGGAAACCGTCATGCAGGCATCCTCCATGACAACTGACGAAGCAATGCTTTCATAAAAGACAATTTTGCCAATATGATAGCACTAACATTTGATAGTCATCTTACTTATTGACTAATTACTGATTGACCCTGTACATGTTATTCCAATATTTTCATTGGAACCATCCCAACTACAATAGTCATCACAACCACATTGTGTGTCACAACTACAATTTGATACAGCAGTAAGATAACTCCTACCACTTGAAATAGGATTGTTTGTCCATATTTCACCGCTTGAAGTTTGAATAATTTGCATATCAATATTTTTTTAGTAAATAGTCTAACATATATTCTATTGATTGTTTCTTTATTACACAATCATTCATTTTTATATTTAAGAGGCGTGCTGCCCGGCATCCTCCTTGACATATTGGCAACATAATGCATTCTTGACACTTGTCTGGCAAAACAGGAGAAGTCCATTCTACTAATGGTTCTCCCAATATTATCCCGTCTTTAACATTCCCTATAGAACGAGATAAGTCAGCCATATCCATTGTGCATTTATACAAAATACCTTGAGGACTGATTACACAACTATATGGCTCTGTTGCAAAACAAGCATTTGTGCGTCTTGATAACGTTTGCATTGGATTATAATAACCACACTCTGCAAGAGCATCTTTCATTCCGTTTTCAAATATTGGGATATCTTCTCCCGACAGATAATCATTACTATTAGTTACGTTGAACAAAGGATAAGCATAACACGTTAAATTAGGAGGATTTCCAAATGTTTTTTTTATATAGTAAATCAATTTAATGACATCTTTGTAATTGCTCTTATCATAATTTAGCCGAAGCGATATATGGAACCCTTCAACTAAAAGATTTTCCACAGTTTCTATCGTTTTTCCAAAAGAGTGCCTATAATTAACATAGGCTTTTCTTGTCTCATGACACCATTCAAGACCGTCTAAAGAAATTTGAATATTAGCAAGATTCCATATATTCTTGGCTAAGCCAATAAGTTCTTGGGTGAATAATGATCCATTTGTTATTATAGTGGAACTAATTATTTTGTTTGCAAGACCTAATCGTACTTTGTTAGCTATCAGTGTAATTACAGTTGGATTAAGCAGTGGTTCTCCGCCGAACCAATTGAGAGTTACTCTTTCTGCATTTTGTGCACTACTGATAATATAATCAGCCACATTCTCCGCTGTTTCCTCACTCATTGTATGAATTGGCCTTCCTTGTTCATAGCAATAGAAACAGCGCGCATTGCAGCCTGTAGTCGTTAATATTCGATAAGTAGGTCTTCGTTTTATAAAAGCATCTCTATATCTACAATAATTAACAATTGCTTGTTCATCCTTTGATGCATCTATAATAAAACCTTGCTCCAAAAAATTATGGACACTACTATCTATCACACAACAATCTTTAATCTTTTGAAGTTTAGAATATTCTTCTTTACTCAATATAGCCAATCCTCCAGAGAAAGTATTATATATTGCGACTTTCTCTCTTTTCTTGATATAATTATACTGAGATTGTTTATACTGCATTCTTGACATTTCGACAATATATATACATCAACCTATTTAAAATATAAACAATGTTTACTCTCTCATCGCTAGATATTAGAAGTTTCATTGTACAAAATTATTTTTCGACTCGAATAGGACGGACATACCTGTAATAACTATACCCTGCTGAACCCAGACGTCCAGAATAAAAATCTACATACCAAAACCAGCTGTCATCATAACTACTACTCCAATAAATTCCCATTATGAAATCACCTATAGTATTTCTTTGTTCATACATATACCACAATTCGTCTACTGAGGGTAACTTCCAAGAAGAATATCCATAAAGCTCTAAATTGTTGCAATAGATTAGAGCCATATCCACGCTCATTGTTGCACTTGCAGTAGGTGCCACTCTATACACATGACCATTAAATGTAAAGGATGGTAATTTGAGATAATCTATATTGACTAATATTTGACTGCCATACTCAGTACCATTAACATTGGTAGCATAGGCTCGCACATAGAAAATTCCGCTATTATCCGATATAGAGAATGATGACGTAAAATAACCTATTCCTGTACCATTATTTGTGTGATTATATGAGTTTGACAAGTCTGGATTCGGTAACGTACCATAACAAACACCTCGTGCTGTTATTTCAAAACCCTCGTCACTTGTAACCTGACCGCCAGTTATTATTGTCGTACCATTAAGTGTCGGGGTTGTTGTTAATACTTTAGGCCGCCCATCACCTGTTTTAACCGTCACAGCATCACCATACGCGGTCCCCATGCTATTCGTTGCGTATGCACGAACATAATAGGTTGTACTGAACGACACATTGGTGATTATTGTAGAGAAAGAACCAGTTCCTGTTCCAGCAGTCGTATATTTGTCAGCAATTGTCGGTGTGGAATTAGTTGTGCTGTAGCATACACCACGGGATGTAATAGCATACCCACCATCACTTGAAATAGTACCACCTGACGTAATCTGCGTCGATGTCGCTGTAGTCGTTTCTGTTTTAATTATCGGCAGACCGTCTTTGGTTGTAAATTGGATTTGGTTTCCATATGCAGTTCCCAGAGCATTCGTTGCGTATGCACGAACATAATAGGTGGTATTAGCCTGCAGATCAGACAATTTACTTTGGAATTCGCCTTTCCCTTCGCCATTGGTAGTGTGTTCCTCTTCTAATGTCGGAAATTCCGATTTAGACCAGCAAACTCCACGAGCTGTAACCGATAAACGCCCATCCGAAGTGACTTCTCCACCAGTAATAGCTGTATTGGTAGTGATATATGTTCCAACTTTTGTGGTAACAGTCGGCAACGCTGGGCCTTCTACCTCAATGGTGCCTAAATCTACTCTGGATTGACCAAAACCGAATAAGGCTACTTGCTTGGGAACACATGTTGCATCTCCGGCAAGGAAATAGTAACGGTCATTGATCTCATCCACTCGAACGGTCAAGGCAAAATTACCCTCCCCATCAGTCTTTCCTTGACAATGGATATTGGAACCATCCGTCACCTGCACCAAACAATCAGGGAAAGGCGTGGTAGTCTGTGCATAAACAACCTTACCAACGTATTGGACAACTGCGTTAGGGTCTTCCTTGTTGCAACTACTGATAACAAAAGGACCTAACCCTACTAACAAAACGGCTATACATGTCAGCCACGGGAATTGTAATTTCATATATTTATGATTTAGTTTTTGAATTAATCATTTATTTAATTTTGCAATTGTTTTAGTCGTTATAGGTGTGAATTTATTGATTTTCTGCTCTATATTTGCGGACGGCATAGACCCCGTTTATATTTAGTTTATCTTCTGTACTAGTGCTAGCCCACGTCCATAGCCACGTCGAGGAACTTCCTATGTCCTCTATATAATAACAAGTAGCATATGAACTAGAGGACGATGAAGATGTCCATATAGTAGAACAACCGTCCATAAATAATTGAGAATAACCTGTTGAACCAGATACCCCCTTATTCCATAGTCCATATGCCGTAATAATAGCTTGAACTTCACCATTATCAGGCATAAACCAATCAGAATAACCACCATATACCATATTTGAACATGCGGTATTACCTTCTGTCCAAGACATTTCACCAATAAATTTTATACGATAAGTATAGCCACCATATACCATTGTTTTGAGTGTGATGTATTCCGAGCGCTCTGGAGTAACAACAACTTGATCTCCATAAGCAGTACCATTAGCATTGGTCGCATAGGCACGAATATAATATGTTTTTGTAGCAGGTGTAATGCCAGTAATCGTAGCAGAGTAATATCCCATACCACTACCTGCAGCTACTTTGCTTGCATTGTCTAATGTGGGATACGGCAACGTGCTATAAACTACACCGTGTTCTATAACGGGGAAGCCTCCATCGTTAGTAACATTCCCACCGGTGGAAATAGAATTTGTTGTAATGTTCTCTCCAGGGTCTAAAGTCTCTACGATGGGAAGTCCATCTGCGGTCGCAGCCGTGAAGAAACTAACTGTATTGCCATATACCGTGCCATTCGCATTAGTTGCATATGCGCGAACATAGTAAGTGGTCATTCCAATCAAGTTAATCATCTTACTGGTAAATTCACCAACTCTTGCGACTTCTTCTGTGTGTTCGTCAGTAATAGATGGAGATGATGTCGTACTACTCCAACATACACCACATTCGGTAAGCGGTGAATCTCCTTGAGAGATAACATTGGCCTCAACCATAGCACTTGTAGCAGTAACATTTGATACATTGCCTGTTTCAACAATAGGTTTGCCATCTGTTGTTGTAAACTTGACAGTTTCACTATATCCAATACCTTTTTCATTTACCGCGTATGCGCGTACATAATAAGTATGGCTGGCTAACAAGCCGATCATCATGCTGGTAATTTTACCCGTGGTTGCTATCTCATCAGTGTGCTGATGATTAATAGTCGGTGACGCAGATATATCACTCCAGCAAATACCACGTGCAGTGATGGCATAACCACCATCTGAAATAACATTGGCACTGCATTGTGCGGAAGATGATGTTTTGTCAAAAATAGAATCTATTACAATTTGTGGCAAACCGGTATTGGTTGTAAATGTAATTTGTTCTCCATACGCAGTTCCCTTGGCATTGGTAGCGTAGGCACGGACATAGTAGGTTGCCCCACGCTCCAGATGGGTAAGTTTGCTTTGGAACTCACCCTTTCCCGTACCGTTTGTCGTATAGTCATCATCCAATGTAGGTTCTTCGGTTCTTGACCAACATACGCCACGAGCCGTAACGTCTAAACGTCCGTCGCTGACAACATTACCACCGCAATTGGCACTTTCTGCCGTAATGTTGCTTATAGCCTTGGTAGTTACAACCGGCAACGCAGGGCCTTCTACCTCAATAGTGCCTAAATCCACTCTGGATTGACCAAAACCGAATAAGGCTACTTGCTTGGGAACACATGTTACATCTCCGGCAAGGAAATAGTAACGGTCATTGATCTCATCCACTCGAACGGTCAAGGCAAAGCTACCCTCCCCATCGGTCTTTCCTTGACAATGGATATTGGAACCATCCGTCACCTGCACCAAACAATCAGGGAAAGGCGTGGTAGTTTGTGCATAAACAACCTTACCAACGTATTGGACAATTGCGTTAGGATCTTCTTTATTGCAACTACTGATGACAAAAGAACCTAAACCTACTAATAAGACGGCTATACATGTTAGCCATGTGAATCTTGTTTTCATTGTTGATTAGACTCTTATTGGTTTGCTCTATATTTCCGAACAGGACGGACTGCAGCTGAGAGGGTTTTTGAGTAGGATTCGGAGAATGTAACACAGTAGTAGGTATTATCATCACCACATTTACGAGTTTTCAAATAGCATATGTAAGAGTAGTTGCTGGAAGATTGTTGCGCAGTCCAATAGTATCCGACAGTACGATTATTAGGACTATAAGTAGTACAGTTTTTTGGAATTTTTTTGTCATCCCATTCGTCCGCCCATATCAGGTGTTTTAACAATTCTTTCGTTTCCGGCAATTCCCAATCGTCATATCCGCCATAAATAAGATTTTGACAGGCAGCATTGGCTGCATCCCATGTCATGGAACCAATTTCTGGATGAAGACGATAAATATAACCGCCATATTCAATAGCAGGCAATATCGTATATTCATATGTTTCTTTACTTATCGTTACTTGTTCTCCATATGAAGTGCCATTTTCATTGGTCGCATATGCTCTTATATAATAAATATCGTTATGAGTCCAGTCAAGTCCTGTTATTGTGCTTGAATAATATCCCGTACCACTACCATTGACCGTCTTATTATCTGCTATGGTTGGGTAAGGTAATATATTCCAGCAAACACCACGTGCTGTTACCGTATAGCCACCATCATCCGTTACTTGTCCTCCGGAAATGGCAGTATTGGAAGTAACATTCTCTCCAATAACGGTTGTTGTTACAGAAGGCAGTCCATTACCTGTCGTAACGGTCATCACCGTGCCATAACCGGTTCCTATACTATTTGTCGCATACGCACGGACATAATACGTTGTGCTGACAGAGACATTAGTAATTATTGTAGAGAAAGTACCAGTGCCTATTCCCGCAGTAGTATAATTATCTTCTATTGTCGGTGTGGAATTAGTTGTGCTGTAGCATACACCACGGGATGTAATAGCATACCCGCCATCACTAGAAATAGTGCCTCCTGAAATAATCTTCGTTGATGTCGCTGTAGTCGTTTCTGTTTTAATTATCGGCAGACCGTCTTTGGTTGTAAATTGGATTTGGTTTCCATATGCAGTTCCCAGAGCATTCGTTGCGTATGCACGAACATAATAGGTGGTATTAG
>Ga0256405_10004516_pt1 | contig 25891 bp, 22 predicted proteins | sample RumenRJG_02DNA_FD_189096 | JGI IMG/M metagenome (GOLD analysis project Ga0256405, IMG submission 189096) | Bovine rumen microbial communities from Lethbridge, Alberta, Canada - RJG_02 | ecosystem: Host-associated > Mammals > Digestive system > Stomach > Rumen | place: Canada: Alberta... | reverse complement strand
ACATCGGTAAAAATCTGTGAGACCGGGACCCGGACGTAATGCGACAGGGTCCAGAGTTCATCATATTCCGGTGCGCGGGAAAGGATATTGACGATTCGCAAGCCGATCAGCAATGCAAGGGCACACCCGAAAAGATACAATGTCCGTTTCGGCATGCCCGCCGGAGTGGTTTCCTGGGTCATGGCTTTTTTTCCTTTTTGTCAGACGTTTTTTCCGCATCGGAAACCGGGCCGAGCATTCCCTCCAGAATGTGATCTCCCCGCCGCACGGCGAAGCAATAACTGGATCGGCCATCCGTTCCGGAATAAACCAGTACCGGCAGCAGGTACAGATTCCGGATCTCTTCCTGCGTAAATGCCCCGGCGATCAGGTCGGCCCGGCCCGACCTCAGCATCGGGGACAAGGTTTCCCGGCGGGAAACCGTGACGATTTTCAGCCGGACCGGTTCCGCCTGCAAAGCGGCCCGGACTGCTGCCGTTTCCTTTGATTTTTCCGGCCCGTCCCATAAAGCCAGAACCAGTTCTTTGCGTTTCAGTTGTTCTTCGGTCCTGGGCTGTGCGACCCGTTCCACATAATCCCCGTCAGGGGAGGGGGGCGGCTTGGATGAAAACAGCGCACATCCAGCCGGCAGGAACAGAGACAAAGACAGCAGGAGCATTCCTGCCTTCCGGCAAAGCGATCCGGATTTCTGCATCGTCCAGCCGGTCATCCGAGGCAATCCAGGATCTTCACTCCGGCTGCGCAGGCCGGATAATCGCACCATTTTTCACCCTGCTTTTTGCGGCGGCGGGTATGATCGGCCAGCGCTTCGGCCTTTTCCTTGCCGAAAAACTGTATGCCGCGTTCCGATTCAAAAAATGCCAGTGCCTCATCAATGGAGCACACATCTTCCTTCACTTCGTCTGTCAGTGCGGACCAGGCGGCGTCTTCTCCGGCGGTCCCGAGTGAATCCAGCCATTTCTGACCGGCCTCTTTCAGTTCTTTGCAGCAGGACGGCGCGTCGATCAGGGCTTTGACGGTTTGAATGAGCTCTTCACGATTCATTTTCATTTCCTTCCGATGGTTCCGGTTTTCCATAATATATTACGGCATTGAAACAAAGTCAAGTTTTTTATACTGCTGTGCGTTTCGCTCTGCCCCGGATGAAAAAGAGCCGGAGCCATCCGTCACGGCTGGATCAATTGTCATTATCGCGTATAGAGTGTCATCTCTTCCCAGACGATCCGGCAAGGCAGCTCCGCTGCGACGATCGTCGGACTTCCCTGTGCAGTCAACTTCATTTTCAGTATGAATTTGTTCTGACGGCTCGGGGTTTTATAGCTCACAGGCGAGACAACGGAACAATTTCCGGAAACGGTGCGCTGGGCACCGGAGATATAAGCATCCGGCATTTCCAGATAGATATGCGCTTTGACCCCTTTCGGTATCCTGCACCGTATTTTGAAATAAATCTTGGTTCCGGTATAGACACAGATCTCCTGCCGGGGATCGAAAGGTCTGGTCACTTTATTTTCATCCAATCCCCATGCCTCGATCTGAAACGAGGCCTGTTCCTTTACCGTCATGATGTTCTGTTCTTTTTCCAGACGCCGCTGTTCCATCACGGGTCCCAGCAGTTCGGGCGGTTTTCTGATCCAGTCGGGCGGAAGGACCTTGCGCCGTTTTTTCCATCCTCCGGATTCCAGGATCTTCCGGAGGTTACCCATATACTGGTCTCGCCGGATATACCCCCTTATGTACCCGATTTTCCGTCCGTATTCATCAAGGATATATGTTGCGGGAAAAATGGTTCGCAGCTGCAAAACTTCGGCCAGTGCCTCATTGTAGTTCTCCTGCGATACAGGCATTGGTTTCGAACGGGGATGGTCCAGATAAACCAGAACCAGATTATCCCGGGCGAACTCAAGAAATTCCGGGTGGGAAAGAATATCCGACTGGAGCAGCCTGCATTCTTTGCGCCAGTCCGAAGCGGTGAGAAGGACCAGGATTTTCTTTTGTTCCCTTTGCGCGTATTGCAGTGCGGTATTCATCCGGATGTGCCACTGATCGGAGGGACCTCGGAGCCATTTTGCGGATTTGATAGGTTCCGGGCTGGAGCTTTCCGGTCTCCTGCGGTCCCGCCCCTGGAATGCCGGTGTCTGATCTTTCTCCGATGATTTCCATGCTTTCACGGCCCGGTTCCCCCGCGAGACCACATCGCGTCGGGCATCGCTGGTTATTTTCTTGCCGCTGCTGTCAAAGATCACCAGCGCCGGGATCCCGTGGATATTCAGTTCGTTTTTCAATTTTTTCCCGGAAGGATCGTTGAACGGGACTGCCAGCCACGGCATGGAATATTTTTTCATATAATTCATCATATCCGCTTCGGTCCGGTCCAGACTGACGAAGACGATCTCCAGATTTTCCTTTGCTGCCGTCCGTTTGTAAAATTTCACCAGCTGCGGTGTAAAGTTTCTGCATGGTCCGCACCAGGACGCGGAAAAATAGACTCCGACCATTTTTCCCTGCAATGCCTGGGATATATCCACTTCCCGCCCTGACGCCTTGATCAGTTTTCCTGTAAAAACCGAGTCATACCATGACCTGTTATGTCTTTTTTGCCGGAAAAATTCATTCCCATGCGCCGATCCTGCTGCAGAAAAGAACAGAACCATTCCAAGCGATACGGCCAGAAACCCTTTCCCATCCATGCTTCCTCTCCACTTTTTGTTCAGAAAAATAAATCCGCTGCTTGCTTTTCAATACAAATATAATGTTTTATACAAATGAATTCAAGGAAAGAAACAAAAAAATTGACCAATTATATATAACGGATTTTCAGAATCGCCGGATCCCGCTCTGCCTCCGGCGGCGGTAATGATGGAACTGCTGGGGTTTTTCCGACGGAGCCAAACTGGATTTCAACTGAAAACTGCTTAGCGGTCCATATCCGGCCGCTTCCATCAGTTTGTCCCAGTTTTCCGGCAGTTCGATCTTCACCGAAGCAAATCCTCCGCCCGGAACGCACATCGTCTTGTTGCGGCTTGCATCGCCCGCGATCAGGATCGCCGTTTTCCCCGGGATCATGACCGGGACTGTTTCCATCTGCTTTTTACCGGTCCAGATCAGCCACGGCGGTGTGTCGGTCATGCGGGCGTTTTCCCGGTTCCGGATCCGGTGGACATGCCGGTTCATCGAGTAGGTGTCCGGGTTGAAGGAACTGCCGGGGTTGCCCCAGTAATTCGCGTAGGCACGGGCTTCCAGCGGATTCCGCGCGGTGTCGATCAAGGCTTTTTCCAAATCTTCCTTGCTCCGATATTTCCGCGCGAGATCGCGTGCCACGCTGGCGGTGACCAGTATGGTCCGGAAGACGAACGGGGTCCCGCTGCCGAGTGCAAACTGCTGTTTTTCGACCGCGTCCCACGCCATCATTTCCAGAATTTTCTGTGGTTCGGAGGTCGCCGGAGCCAGATTGTTGCCCCAGCTGAGTGCGGACGCTGCGGTCAGAACATTGTCGTTCAGTGCGAATCCCTGCAGCATGTGATACGGCCGCCAGTTCAGATCGACCGCTGCTTTCTCGTCTTCCGCCAGACACCACGGCGTCAGGTAGCCGAAAGTTCCCATCCGGTTGGTTTTGATATGATATCCGCCGAGGTTAAGCATGGCCAGATTGATGAAACGGCCGATCTTCATATTGCGCATGTTGGAGATCGCGCCCTGCGCACTGTCCAGTTCCAGCTGCCGGGCGACCGGGCCGTTGATCCAGCAGTAGGGGGTCCATGCGTGCGTGCTGGCCAACGTGCGGCGGAAATCCCCGTCTGTCATCGCTTTGGTGAATGCGATCAGGATCGGCATGTATTCGGGCGGACAGCCTGCCATCACTCCGTTCACCGCGACCAGCCGGGCCGTCGCTTTCCGGTATGAAGGCGGGATCGCCGCAATGATTTCATCCGGAGCGAGATCGGTATATTTCAGGAATTCATTCACCCGGGCCGGAGTCGGAGGGATGACCGGCAGACCGTCGGTCCAGCCGTTCTGTGAAAAGTAGGAATTTACCTCGTCCAGACTTCCGGTGAAGACGATCCCGTCCGGCGCGGCCTTTTTCTCTTTCGGATCCAGTTCTTCCGGAGTAAACGGCGAAGTCAATGCCCTGACGATCTGCGGCCAGAGGATCTTCCGGGTGTTCTCCCGCAGTTCCTGCCGGGTATGGGCGGAAAAGGCTCCCGGATATTCCGCCACGCGCGGCACGGGGACTCCGGCGACAACTGCGGCCCGCTTCGCCTGCTCGGTGAACCCCGGAGCCGCGATCATCACCGACGGCAGTCCGGCGTGTTCAGCCGCAATGCAGGACCCCATTTCCTTCGGTGTGCATAATCCGCATCCGCCGTTCCCGGAGATGACCGCATCGACTTTCAGCCGTTTCAGTGCCTGCACGAAATCATCTTTCTGCCGCCGGATGACGCCCGGTCCGGGCCATGGTCCCGCCGAACCGATCTCCTTCAGTACATAAACTTTCGCGTCCGGGTAGTGCTGAAGGATCAGTCTTTTGATCTCCGGATGGGTCACGGAAGCCATGAAACTGCCGCCGACAACGGCGATGGTCTTGCCTTTCAGAGAGTCCAGTCTCGGCGCCTGTTTGATCTGTCTGATGACACTTTCCCCGACCGGAGACAATACTCCGCTTTTTCCCGCATCGGTGCTTCCCGGCACACCGCAGGTGCCGTCGGTGCATTCCTCGCCTGTGGAAACCAACAGGGCGGAAACAAGAATCAGAATCTGAAATCCTATACGCATATTCAACTCCTTTGCTGAAGTTTTATATTTATAACGTATGGTATGTCTTCTTTATTGTGCTTGCTGCGCGAAAAACGATACTATTTCTGCCGGACGGCTCTATTATTTTTACACCTCCCGCTGATTTTCCGCACTTGACAAATCGTCTGTCGGCAGATATATTGAGGGAAACCAACCGGAAAGGAACCGATCATGAAACACAAAACCGTTATCGCCGTAATCTTCGCAGCCGCATTTTCCCTGGGCGGGATCGTGTCCGCTGCCGATGCCCCCGCCAAAGGGATCCAGCAGATCCACGATTTCCTCAAGGCGGCCAAAGTTTATTATATCGCCACGGTCGACAAGGACCAGCCGCATGTCCGTCCGTTCGGGACCATCCTCATTTATGAAAACCGTCTTTACATCCAGACAGGACGGAAGAAAAAAGTTGCCCAGCAGCTGCTCGCCAACGGGAAAGTGGAAATCTGTGCGATGAAGGACAATCAGGTGATCCGGGTGACCGGCATTCTGGCCGAAGATCCGAGACGCGAAGCGAAAGCCGCCATGCTGGAGGCCTATCCCGGGCTGAAGAAGATGTATTCCCCGGACGACGGCAATACCATGGTGTTGTATTTCAAAAGCGGGATCGCGGTCATTTCCGCTTATGGAAAGGCCCCGGACTCGATCAAGTTCTGAACTCCATCGCACGGGCGGGATTTTGCGCATCCTCTCCGCGGAAAAACGGCAAAAAAAATTGAAAATCCGCGGAATGGTGTTATATTACTTATTTTCGGACAATGTATCGGGTTCAAAAATAAGTAAGATGGAAAAGGAGATATCATGGCTATCGTGAACACGGAAAATGAACTGATGGATAAGATCGTCACCCTGTGCAAACGCAGAGGATTTGTCTTTCAGAGTTCGGAGATCTATGGCGGCTACAACGGTTTCTGGGATTACGGTCCCTACGGCGTGGCGATGAAGAAAGCCATCGAACAGCTCTGGTGGAATGAAATGGTCGAGACCCGCGACAACGTGGTCGGACTCGATTCCACGATCATCTGTCACCCGAAAGTCTGGAAAGCTTCCGGACATATCGACCGGTTCGGCGACATCATGTGCGACTGCAAGGACTGCAAGACCCGTTTCCGGGTCGACCAGATGGAAGATCCCACTACCTGTTCCAACTGCGGTTCCAAGAACCTCACCCCGCCGCGCGAATTCAACCTGATGATGAAGACCTACGTCGGCCCGGTGTTCGACGAAGAGCATGTGGCGTATCTCCGGGCGGAGACCTGCCAGCCGATCTTCACCGATTTCCATCTGGTCCGGATCGCCACCCGCAAACAGCTGCCCTTCGGGATCGCGCAGATCGGAAAATCCTTCCGGAACGAGATCACTCCGCGCAATTTCACTTTCCGTTCGCGTGAATTCACCCAGATGGAAATGGAATTCTTCTGCTCCGACGAACAGTCGATGGAATGGTTCAAATACTGGCGCGCCGAACGCATGAAATACTACACCGAAAAACTCGGCTTCAAGCCCGACGAACTGCAGTATCACGATCATGACAAACTGGCGCACTACGCCAAGGCCGCGGTCGATATCGAATTCAAATTCCCGTTCGGCTGGGGCGAACTCGAAGGCATCCACCACCGCGGCACCTGGGACCTTTCCCGTCATCAGGAATTCTCCCAGCAGAACCTGGAATATCTCGACATGACCAACAACACCAAATACATGCCCACCTGCGTGGAAACTTCGGTCGGGCTCGACCGCACGTTCCTGGCCGTGCTCAGCCATGCCTACGATGAAGACAAGGCTCCGACCAAGAAGGAAGGCATGGAAGACGACATCCGGATCGTGCTGCACATCGCGCCGCGCATCGCTCCGGTCCAGGTCGCCGTGATGCCGCTTTCCAAGAAACTCAACGAAAACGCCGAAAAACTGCAGAAGGATGTCTGCCGCTTCTTCCGCACCGAACTGGACGTTACCGGCAACATCGGCAAGCGTTACCGCCGTCAGGACGAGATCGGCACGCCGTTCTGTCTGACCTACGATTTCGAGTCGGCCAACGACAACGCCGTGACGGTCCGCGACCGCGACACCATGGCGCAGGAACGGGTCAACGTTTCCCAGCTGCGCGATTATCTGGATGCCAAGATCTACGGCCGCTGAAACAAACGTCAAGTTTGCGATAGGGCTCATAGGCCCTATATGGCTTATCAAAAGAAAAATCGGCACCTCGGGAAAAATGATTCCGCGATGCCGATTTTTCTCATTTGAAGACGATGATCAGACCGGGGTCACCACTTTCAGCGCGGAACTTTCCCGCAGCGGTCTGACCTTTTCGACGAACGCCTAATGCCGGGCAGCTTTCTTGAAAACGGGATTCCTGCCATCGGGTAATAACCGCCGTTGCGAGGGGCACCGCGGAATTCGATCCTGCCTTGTTTTTTCAATTGTTCCAGATAACGCTGAACGGTACGCAGGGGAAGGTCCAATGCTGATGCGATTGCGTTCGCCCGGCAGCCGGGCTTTTGGGAAATATATCCTGAAACCTGATTTACTGCGCCATTTACTGCGCCATTTACTGCGCCAGGTCTGACGCCGCGATGCTGTTTCAAGGCACGAAGAATTTCGCTTAGCATGAAGTCGATAAATGGTCCGGAATCAGTTATTTGTGAGCTCTGGTTAATCGCGGCATAGTATTTGCTCTGATTGTCATGGACCATGGTCTCAACGGGTAAATACTGAAAGAGCGGATGCAGTTTTGACAGGATCAGCGATTGCCAAAGCCGTCCCATGCGTCCGTTTCCGTCTGCAAACGGATGGATGAACTCGAACTCGTAGTGGAAAACGCAACTCCGGATCAGCAGATGATCCCCGGCATGTTTCAGCCAGCCGAACAGCGCATTTATCAGATACGGCACACGGTCTGCAGGCGGAGCAATATGAATCGCCTGGTCCCCTTTGAATACCCCGACCCCCTTGGAACGGAATCTGCCGGCTTCACTGACAAGTGCAGACATCATGATGCCATGAGCCTTCAGCAGATCTTTCACCGAAAACGGGTCCAGTGTGTCAAACAGGTCATAAGTTGTGATGGCATTCCTTACTTCCTGGATCTCCCGCAGCGGGGCCACAACTTTCCGTCCATTAAGAATATCCGATACTTGTTCCACAGACAGCGTATTGCCTTCGATCGCCAGCGAGGACTGGATCGTTTTGATTTTGTTGACTTTCCGCAGTTTCAGGCCATCCTTTTGTTCCAACTGAATGGCATAACGCTCGATCAACCCGGAAATCTCAGCAATCAGCGAGATCGCTTTCGCGGATATGGTAAACGGAGGTATATAGTCTGCCATGTTCCAAACTCAGACCGGGGTCACCACTTTCAGTATGGAACTTTCCCGCAGCGGTTTGACCTTTTCGACGAACGCCTTCATGTGCGGAGCCGCCAGATGCGCCCGCAAGGCGTCGATGCTTTCCCAGCATTCGACAAAGGTCAGACGGTTTTCCACTGCATTCTGGGCCGCGGGCCCTTCCGTGCAGTCGGCGTTGAGGTCGTAGGAGATGCAGCCTTTTTCAGCCCGGACGGTCGGAATGTTCGCCTTGGCGATCCGGATGAATTCTTCCCTGCAGCCCGGTTTGAGCAGCGATTCCGCAACAACGTAGATCATGATTTTTTCCCTTTCCTTTTATGCTTGAACGTTCAAGGTTTTCCGTTTTTGGTTCATCCATTCCACAAACTCTTCCGGGAAATATATCTCCGGCCTGACCGCCAGTTCGCGCACGGTCTCGTCCACCAGCACCCGTGTCCGGACCGCCCGCACCTCCGCGTCTCCGAGCATGGTCCGGGCCACCAGCCCGGCTTCTTCCAGATGTTTCTGGAATGGTTCGGCGTTGAAGAGAAAGCGGATGCCGGGCTTGCAGTCATACATCAGTTCCTTCCGGTATTCCATATATTTATCCGGAGGGAATTTCTCCAGGAAATCGGCCACATAGCGGGCTTCGATCCAATGTTTCATGGTGCAGCAGCGCATGGTGACCCCGAAAAACACGTAAAGCGCATTCCAGTCATAGAGACGGCTCCACGGCGAGATTTCCGAAAAAGCCTTTTCGCACCAGGGCGTCGGATATCCTTTCCCCTGTCCGTGTCCCGCGGTCAGTTCCACGGCGCGCGGACCGATGGCGCTGACCGAATGGGTCCAGTGATTGCTCCGGACCGAACGGGGATCCCGGCGCATGGCTTCGGCCATGGCGCCGTTCCAGGCCGGACTGTTCTTCAGATCGAAATCCTCTTTCCGGAAATTCTCCGGATGTCCGTCATACCAGAGTGTCGCCATGGCGGCGGTGACTTCCGGTGCGGATCCCAGCACTCCGTCGATCACGGCGGAGGGTCCGCCGTTCACATGGCCAAGGCTTTTCATTGATCCGTGATAAATTATGGTATCTCCCGGCTGCGCTCCCAGATGCCGAAGCGCCGCGGCAATATCGCTGATCCCAATTTCTGTCATATTCGACCGAGCCTCGTAAGTAAGTTTGATTTCCGGCAATATATCACTTATCCGGAAAAAATCAAATCCGCGGACAAGTTATCAACTGCGGCAAAGCCGCCATTTTAAACCTTTACCTATCAACATATAAATTTACTTTTTTTCTCGCGGGATGTTGATTTTTTTCTTTGCAGACAGTATATTAAACCGTTGAACAGATCCGTTCATATACCGAAAAACAGAAAGGTGTAAATATGAAGACCGTCAGACGTTATTTGATGATCGGAGCACATCCGGACGATGCGGATATCCGTTTCGGAGGGACTGCCTTGAAACTGACCCGGGCCGGACATGTGGTCAAATTCGTTTCGATGTGCAACGGGGACTGCGGACATTTCGACATGGAACTTCCGCGCGAAGAACTGGCTGCCCGGCGTTATCAGGAAACGCAGGCGTCCCGTGCGGTTTCCGGCATCAGCGAATATCAGGTGTTTCGGGAAAATCATGACTGCGAACTGGAACCCTCGCTGGAAAACCGCCGGAAAGTGGTCCGTCTGATCCGGGAATTCAATCCGGATGTGGTGTTGACACACCGTCTGTGTGATTATCACGCCGACCACCGCGCCACCGCACAGCTGGTGCTGGATGCCGCGTATCTGACACAGGTCCCGAAATACTGTCCGGAAGCGCCGATCCCGGCGGAAAATCCGGTTTTTGCCTATACCTGGGACGATTTCACCGATCCGCGCCCGTTCCGGACGGATGCACTGATCCCGATTGACGATGTGCTCGATGACAAATGCCGGATGATGGATTGTCATGCTTCCCAGTTTTATGAATGGCTGGCTTGGGAAAAGAAGATCACGTTCGATCACAAGAATGCGTCCTGGGAGGAAAAGAAGAAGGTGCTGCTGATCTCCTTTGCCCGGTTCATCCGTGCGGCGGACCGGGGCCGGGAACGGCTGATCGGGCTCTACGGGGAAGCCGGGAAGAATGTCCGTTACGCGGAAGCGTTTGAATATTGTCCATACGGACGGAAGATCTCCGTGGACGAATTTCAGGCTATGATGCAGCCGTAATACAGACTGCATCGCGGGAAAAAGGAGACACGATGAAGAAAAGTCGCTTGATCCTTCTGCTGGCAGTCGGTCTGCTGATGCCGGTCCTGGCGGATGATTTGGAGGATTTCATCCAGGCCTGTGCCACGATATCCGCCAATTACCATCGCGCAGTCCGCGCCAAAGGGACCCGTTTCGAACGGGATTTTCAGGCCAATCTCGAACTGATGGACAATTTGGCGAGGAAGAATCAGACGCTCATCCAGAAACTGAAGCTGGGACAGGATTTTGATTTTCCGCTGATCGTGAATGAGATCAAGCGGATCTACGAGCATAAAAAGGAAATGTTAGGATCAGGGAACAGCGGCGGATCGAAAAAATTGCATCCGGTTTCGGATTCTCCCGAAGGTCTTCTGCGTGTCCTTGCCGAAGATGTGAAGGCGCTCCGCAAGATGGAATTCACGACCGAGGACGGCGGTTCCATCAAATCTTCCCTGGAAACCAGACGGAAGCTGCTGGAGTTCCGGCGGCTGGTGGATTTCTTCCGGAAAAATCATACCGGACTCATGCGCAAGCAGAACTCTGATCCTTCCCTGCAGCGGATTTTCGAGGCTCGCCTGATGCGGATGGGGACTTTGGCCGGGATCCTGATGGAAATTTCCCGGAAGAAATATCCGAATTCCGCTTCCCAGTATAACCTGCAGCAGGAAGTCATTCAGCTCAATAAATGCATGGAAGCCTGGAAGGCTCATGTGGAGTCTGATTCCCGGGAGCGGAACAAATCATCGCGTTCCAGCACGAAAAAATCCAGCGCCAAATCGGGAATCCGGAAAAAAAAGCCTGAATCCAATAGCAAGAAGAACCGCCGGATGGATGGCCTGGATTCGAAGTCCATGATCTATTCGGAAATCGATTACAGCCTCAAAAACATCAACCAGCAGCTGATCCGCTGGGAACAGTCCGGATTCCAGAGCGACGAACCTTTGGTGCGGGGAGACTCGGCAGACTCCGGCGATCCCGCCGAGGCGATGCAGAAAAAGTCCGCAAATGAAGATTATGAATCCATGGAGCCGAAGCAATTGAACGCCCTCCTGCAGAAGCGGAGACAGGAGATCCTGCGCAGCAATTCTTCCATGGATGGTTTTGACCGCGAAGCGGAACGGAAATACCTCCTGTCGCTTCCCCGGGAATACCGGCGCAGATACAGCAGTTTCCTGCGAGACTTCCAGCAGCAGGGATATTCTTCCGGTGAATCGGTCCGCAATGCGGTCCTGAAGATCCATACCCAAATGAAAATGGAATCCGAAATCCCGCCGAAAAAAGAACTGGTCCAGATCTTGAGAGCGCTGGACAAGGACGAAGAACGCCGTTTGGAAAAGAATGACATCAAATTTAAATTGGAATCGGGACGCCAGCACCATTAGTTCCGATATTTTTGAAGGGACCGGCAGCTGGACCGGAGGGTTTCTTTTCCCTCCGGCCGTGCCGCTGCATTCCATGTTGGCCGGCTGTGGTTATGAGACCCGTTCCACTCCGGATTACAGTTACGACGGCCTTCAGCGCGGGCAGGCGGAATTTGCCATCTTCCAGTATACCGTTGCCGGGGAGGGGACCCTGGATTACGAAGGACGGGTCTGCAAAATGCATCCCGGGGATGCCATGCTGCTCCATATCCCGCACCGGCACCGGTATTTCCTTGCGGAAGGCACTCCCTGCTGGCGGCATTGCTTCCTGACCATTTCCGGTTCGGATGCGGTCCGGCTGATGCGTGAAGCCGAGAAACGTTTCGGTCCGGTCGTGAAACTCCCGCGCAATTCTCCCCCGGTCGAATGGATGCTGCATATCCTTCAGGCCGGGCGGGATCGTCAGCTCAAGAGCGCATGCACGGCCTCCGCATTGGTTTATCATTTTGTCACTTCCCTGCATGATCACCTTGCCGCGGACCGCGGCGGCGGGGAACAGCAGGACCGGCAAATGCTGCGGAAGATCCATCAGTATTGTCTGGATCATCTGACGGAGGATGTTTCGGTCTCCGGCATGGCTGCGGAAGCCGGTCTCAGCCGTGCTTATTTTTCCCGCCGCTTCAAAGGTGAATACGGGGTTTCCCCCGCGGAATTCCTGATGAAACTCCGGCTGAATTCCGCCATCCGGATGCTGCAGCTGGAATCGGGGTTGTCCATCAAGGAGATCTCCGTCCGCTGCGGATTCAATGACGAAAGTTATTTCTGCAAAGTGTTCCGGAGGCATTACGGCATCTCGCCGGAAAAGTTCCGCCAGGCCAATGCCGCGGAGTGAATCTTGCTTTTTTTTCTCTTCCTGTCTGGAAATGAAAAAAAGCCGTGCTATGTTACCGGAAAGGATCAATCAACTTTAGTGAATGGGAACAGGTGACGATCGTGAACAGTGAGAATCCCGGCGGCCAGTCGCCGGATCCGCAGCTCGTTTCTTTTTTGACTTATCTGCAGGCCGAACGCAATGCATCCGATCATACCGTGGAAAGCTACCGGATGGATATTGAACAGTTTGCCAGGATGGTCCTCAACACCGATGCTTCGGCCGGGCAAGTCGATTGGGACGATGTCAGCGTGCATGACGCCCGCTCATTCGTGGTCAGTCTGCAAAATGACGAGCAGAGCAAAAATTCGATCAGCCGGAAGATGTCGGCCATGCGCTCTTTTTATCGGTATATGATCCGGGATGGAAAAGCTTCCTGCAATCCGTTTGCCGGCCTGACTTCTCCGAAACGCGGAAAAATGCTTCCGAAATATATGACCGTGACCGAAGTTTCGCGTCTGCTGGATGCGCCCGAACAGTATTGGAATGCCGCACGTGCCCATCAGCTGACCAAATCCGATGAACATGTGCTGCTTTCGATCGCCCGGGATTCCGCAATGCTGGAAGTCATCTATTCCGGCGGACTGCGCATCAGCGAGGCGACCGGCCTGAACCTCGGTTCCATCGATCTGATCAGCGGTGTCATGCTGGTCCGGGGCAAGGGGAAAAAGGAAAGGATCTGTGCTCTGGGTGCTCCCGCCGAACGCGCGATCCGGAATTATCTGGGGATCCGGGCATTGTGGAATCCGGACACCCGGAAGGAGGCTGCCCTGTTTGTCAATCAGGACGGAGACCGGATCACCCCGCGCAGTTTTCAGCGGAATTTCAAACTGTATCTGGAACAGGCGGAACTGCCTGCCGACCTGACGCCGCATAAACTGCGCCACTCATTTGCCACGCATCTGCTGGACGCCGGCGCCGATTTGCGCAGTGTCCAGGAACTGCTCGGACATGCCAACCTGAGCACGACCCAGATCTATACCCATATCAGTTCGGAACGCATGAAAGCGGTTTATGCCAAAGCGCATCCCCGCGCGTAACGGAAAGGAAAAGTCTGCCCATGAAAAAACTGAAATGGATCCCGGAATGTGCTCTGCTCCTGCTGACTTTTCTGCTGCCGCTGAAATTTGGTTCGGCGGCTGTCACGCCCGAAATGCCGATGAGTTACTGGACTGATCCGGTCGCGATCCTGGTCGCGGCCTGGCCGGTCCTGTTATTTTCCTTGTTCTCCGCAGTTGTGCTGGCGCTATGCATCCTGATGATCCCGAAACCGCAGCAGGCCAATCGCGAACTGCGCTGTTACGGATGGCTGTGGATTTTGGTTTTTCTTGCATGTCTTCCCGGCTGGATCTATTCCACCACGTGGGATTTTGCCGCGCAGAATACCGCCCATCTGCTGGGACTGCTCTGCTGGGCGCTGGCTTTGGTCCGCACGCTGGAATCCGATCCGGCGTTTTCCCGCCGGCTGATCGGGGCATTGATCGCCGGACTGCTGGTTTCCGTTTATTCCGCCTTCTGCCAGTATTTCAGCGGATTTGAAGACACGTTGAATTTCGTGCGGAAACGCGAAGTGCAGCTTGGAGTTCCCCTGCTGGACGGTCAATTCGGCAACCGGCTCAAGGAAGCACGTGTATCGGGTGATTTTTCCATCTGCAATTCCTATGCGGGATACCTGGTGCTGGTTTTTCCGGTTGCACTTGCCTGGCTGTGGAAACTTGGTTCGCGTATCCGGCCCGCTCTTCCCGCGCAACTGATCCTGACCTTGCCTGCAGCCGGTGTTTTTCTGTTTCTTTTGAAGGAAACTGGAAGCCGCGGCGGAGTTTTGGCATTGCTCGCCGGAGGTTTTCTGATCCTGCCGTGCCTGAAACTTGCCCGGAAATGGAAGTTCCTGCTCTGGTCTCTGGTCCCCGTCGGCCTGGCCGGATTCTGGCTGCTGGTCCGGTTCGGACGCGGATTCAATTCCATGCTGATCCGGTTCGATTATTTTCAGGCCGCTTTCCGGATGGCGCTGATGCGTCCGTTTACCGGCGTCGGCTGGGGAGAATTCCTCAACGATTATTTGATCCTGAAAAATGTGGTCAATGACGAAACCCCGCATTCCCCGCATAATTTCATCCTGACTCTCGGTTCGCAATGCGGCATTCCTGCGCTCGTCCTGACCGCTCTGCTGCTGGCACTTCCCGTGGTCGCGGCCCTTGTGCTTCTCTCGCGCAAATGTCGCACGGAATCTTCGGCAAACTGTGCGATGGAAATGGCGTTCGTCTGGGGGATCGGCGGCTGGACGGTCCATTCCATGACGGAACTCAATTATGAAACGCCCGGTTCGGTCGGCATGGCGCTCATGCTTTCCGTTCTGGTCCTGAGCTGCTGCCGCCTGCCGCTGCTTGACCGGGTTTCGGCAATGCTTGCCGACCCGCCCGCCGCAAAAACGGCATTTCTGATTGCCAGCGCTTTATCGGTTGGCGTCACGCTTCTTTATCTGCCGCCGCTGATCCGGGCGGAAATGAATTATGACGCATTGCATTCCATGACCGATCCGCGATTTTCTTCGCCCGCTTCGGCCGGCCGGATCGATCCCGCCGTGGTGCGCGATGCGCTGGTCCGCTGTGATTCCCGTTCACCGTTCCCGTACGCGTCCGCCTCAGCGTATTTCTTGTCGCTGGGACCCTATCATACGGCTGACGCCCTCGATTTGCTGGAGGATGCGATCAAGCGGACGCCCCGCCGTTCCGCCTACTATTTCCGGAAATACCGGATCCTGCGGATGCTGCCCGGCCGGAAAGACGAGGCGGATCAAGCCCTTTCGAAAGCGAGGGAACTTTCTCCGAAGAATCCGCAGTATTATCCCGATGGCATCACGCCGTTCGGGACCAGGAGCTATTGAAGCGGTTATTGCCTTTTCAGCGCTTGTCCTTCAGCGCTTCCCGGAGCAATGCGGCTTCCTTGCGGCAGCGGTAAAATTCATCCAGCGGATAACAGCCGGAAATCAATCCGTTCCGCGGAGCGTTCGTGCAGTCACCGAACGTGCGGCAGATTTTCCGCCGGTTCAACGGTTTGCCCCGCAGCACGTCTGCACAGATCTCCGGATAGGAAAGTACCATGCGTCCGATCCCGACAAAATCCGTTTCGTTGTGTTCCAGCGCATATTCCGCCGCGTTCGGCAGGTATTCCTGCAGGGCGGTATATCCGGACCCGACTACCTTGATGCCGGGGCACAGTTCCCGGATCCGTTTGACCGCTTTCAGGTGGCGGGAGACGTTGTAAAGCGGATTTTCCGGCGGCAGATATCCGTCGCAGACCGGATACCAGGCCGGACGCTGCATGTGGACGTTATAGTAGGGACTGCCGATGGTCGCGCAGATCAGTTCCACTCCGTAAGACTGCATCATTTTCACCAGCTGCGCCGGTTCTTTCAGGTCGGGGTCCATATTCAGGCCGTCGCCCGCTCCTCCGAAAGCGTAAGGGTAGGGGCCTTCCCAATGCATCGGGATCCCAATGCCGTCTTCTCCTTTGACAAACGGCAGGATGTCGAACAGACTCACCCGCGACGAGATGGCCAGATTCGGACATTTTTCCCGGATCCCTTCGGCTATTTCGCGGAAGAAACGGGTCCGGTTTTCAAAGGAGCCGCCGTATTTCCCTTTGCGGTCATACGCGGTGAGAAATTCATATCCCAGATATCCGTGCGCATGTTTGATGTCCACAAAATCGAACCCCGCATTATAGGCGATCTCTGCCGCATGGACAAAATGTTTTACGATATCTTCAACTTCCGCATCGCTGACCACGTTTTCGGGTCCGCAGTGATATTTCTGGTCCAGCAGCGGATGCGCCCATGCCGTGCGCGCTTCCAATTTGTCGGCCTTGTTCGGGTGCGAATAACGGCCGGAATGGGTCAGCTGCAGCCCGATCATCAGGTCGTCCGCCGTGCCGAATTCCGATTTATGGACTGCCCGCATATCCGCCAGAATTTTCTTCAGCGCGTCCGCAGTATGGTCCGCGACCATGAGCTGCTGCGGGTTGCTCCGGCCGCTGTGCATGACTGCCGCGGCTTCGGTCCCGTAAAGGAGTTTCGCCCCGCTTTGTGCAAACCGCAGCCAGCGGCGGCGTGTGAATTCGCTTGGCGTTCCGTCCGCTTCACAGTCCCAGCCTTCCATCGGCAGGATGCTCCATCGGTTGCCGATGGTTTTGCCGTAACATTCGACCGGTTTCGACAAGGCGGAATCCGTTCCGGCAGGGATCTGGTCGACCAGCCCGATTTCGATTTTTTCTTTTTGCAGGAATTCCCGGAAAGAGGCCGGGGTGGCGAACTGGGCGATTTTCGGATAATTGGCGGCGATCATTTCAGAACCTTTTTCCTTTCCGGAGATGGACCAGGACCATCTCCACTTTTTCGATTGCTTCATAGGTATGGTGCAGCAGGGCGTCGAACTGGATCGACATGCCCGCAGTCAGAATATGAGTTTCTTTCGGCAAGGTGAATTTGAGTTTGCCGCGCAGGACCCAGCAGAGTTCGTAGTCATCGCGGTGCAGTTCCGGTGTCGATACTTTCGCTCCCGCTTCCGCTTCCGCATACATGCACCGCAGATTGTCATACTGGACACGGCGGAAACGGAACATGCCCGAACAATAGTTCGATTCGTCCACCTGCTGGGATATGCGGTTCTCCGCCAGCGCGATAAGGTCGGAGAGCGTCAGCCCGAAGGCCTTTGCGATCCGGTAAAGCGTTTCCATTTCCGCCTGGCCGCTGTTTCGTTCCAGCTTGGAGATCACGCTCACGGAAACCCCGCTCCGTTCGGAGAGCTGCTCCAGACTCAGTTTCTCCCGTTTGCGCAGATCGCGGACCAGCCGGAAATCCCAGATCGGGACCATTTCATGTCCCTGATTCATTCCAGCATTCCTTTGCCTTCCCGGAAATCTTTCCAGACCGTTTCGAACCAGCCGTCCGGCTCCGGCACGGGTCGGCATTCTTCCCATGAAGTGACCGGCATCCCGTCCGGACCTGCGGTGCTGGTCGCGATCCGGCCCCGCATCGACTTGTTTTCCGGAGCGGTCCGCCATTTTTCCGACAGTTTCGGATGGATCGGTTCCCCGTCTGCGGACAGCACGATCGATCCGCCGCGGGAGCCTGTTTCCCGGATCTGATTCCAAATGCTTTCCAGATAGAAGATATGCGCCAGGCACAACTGTTCATTGCGCAAAGTTTCCGCCAGTGCGTCCGGGGCGAGACCTCCGAGTCCGTCTGCCTTGAGTTTCGCATACTGCTCTTTCGCTTCTGCCAGCGCAGTCTCAACCTCATTCTTTTCACGGACAAATGCCCCCGCTTTGCTCATGCGGTGCTGAAAGAGTTTCCGTTCTTCGTGCCAGTCGGATGAGGCCGGCTTCTCCTGCCGTTTTGCCAGTTCTGCCAGAGCCTGTTCTGCAGCCTTTTCGGCGGCTGCCGGATCGTAGTCGTCTCGTTCGCGCATGGCGATCCGTTCCGCTGCCCGGAAAGCACCGGTCTGTCCCGCATTGAGCGCACTTCCTCCCGGACGGGTCACCCCGTGCGAGCCGTTTACCTCGCCGACGGGATAGAGCCGTTTCAGATTGACCGATTCCCACCAGAGGTCTGCGGCGAGTCCGCCGTTGTTATGCTGGGCGCAGACCGCGACTTCCAGCATTTCCCTGGCAAGGTCGATGTTGTGTTCCGCATAAAGTCTGATCGCCGGTTCGTTCAATTTTTTCAGCCTTTCCAGCGGCGTCTTGCCGAGTGCACCGGATTTGGTCAGATAATCGCGCGTTTCCGCACTTAACGCGGCAAGATCCAGGTCGGCGGGATCGCTGCGGTAATCCAGATAGACTTTCCGCCCGCGTTCGACCGTTTCAACATAGGTGAAAATGTCGATCAGCGAAGAACCCGGCACGTGTCCCGCGGCGAATGGCCACTGATACCCTTTCAGGAAGATCATGTCATACATTTCCGCCGTCGAACTGAAATATTCCCGCAGGAATTCGCGTTCGACCCCGTTCCCATCCACGGAAACGAACCGGGGAAGCACCTGCATGTAACTTCCGGAAACATTCCAGCGGAATTTGAGCGAGGCAAGCCCGAACTGCGATTCCGCCAGATTCCGTGCCTGCGCTCCCGCTTCCAGCGCCAGCCCGATCGCACCGGTATGCACTTTCGGATAGACGCTGGTCTCATACAGGCCGCCGGGACCGCCGACCGCGAATACCACATTCCGCGCCGTAACAGCTTCGAATTTGCCCGTGACCCGGTCGGCGAACACCGCGCCGACGCAGCGTCCGCGATCGGTCAGCAGTTTCACCGCGATTTTCTGCGCCGAAACGGGGATTTCCCGCCGTTTCACTTCATTGATCAGACTTTCGCACATGGCTTTGGACGTATAAGGTCCGGTGCTGGTCGCGCGGCGGCGCGGATCGTGGTCGGTCTTGTACCCGATATATTGTCCGAATTCATCGTGGGGGAAGGGGACGCCGATCGCGGTCAGATGTGAAAACGCCGGCACGGACATTGCCGCTTCGACCAGGGCAATGTCCCCGTGGACTGAGCCGCCCGCTGCCAGATCGCGTGCCATCAGCACCGGCGAATCCGGTTCGGTCCCGTACATCCCGAGCTTGTAGTAGGTCTGCTTGTCGCTGCCGGTATTGATGCTGGTCCCCATGTGCAGACCCTCGGTATAAATTTCGAGGATTTTGCCCGCGCGTTCATGCAGCCGTACCGCGGCACACAAGCCGGCCGCTCCCGAACCGATGACCAGTGTATGCAGTTCCTTCATCGTCAGAACCGCAGGATGGTAAGGCCGCCGTCCACATTGACGACTTGTCCGGTGGAATACCCGAATGCGCCGGAAACGAGCGCAGCAACCGCTTTGCCGATGTCTTCCGGATAACCCCAGCGGCGCTGCAGCGTGAGTCCCTCGGCGATCATCTTGTCATATTTGGCGGATACCGTTCCGGTCATGTCGGTCTTGATCACGCCAGGACGGATCTCATATACGCAGATCCCTTCATCGGCGAGCCGCACCGCAAAAAGCTTGGTGGACATGGCGATCGCCGCTTTGGAAAGACAGTATTCTCCGCGGTTGATGCTGGCGTAATCCGCCGAAACCGAACCGATGTTGACGATGCAGCGGAATTTGTCCTTCGGGGCCTTCATCATTTCTTTGGCTGCCAGCTGGGTCAGAAAGAAGGGGCCGCGCAGATTGATCCCCATGACGCGGTCGAAACTTTCAGGACTCATGTCCAGCAGGTCGGCCCGCACTTCCGGCGCCACGCCCGCATTGTTGACCAGCACATCCAGCGAGCCGAAATCCTGCACGAACGATCCGATCAGGCGCTCCCGGTCCTCCGGTTTGGAAACATCGCACTGGTAATATTTGCATTTTACCTTGAATTCAGCCTCGATTTGCGCTGCCTGCTCATAAAATGACGGATCGTCTTTGCGTCCGCAGAATGATACCTGATTCCCTGCTGCAGCCAGTTGACGGACGATTCCGGCTCCGATCCCGCGGGCTCCGCCTGTGATCAAAACGTTTGATGCCATGATTTTTTCTCCTGTTATATATTTTTTCTTTTAGAACCAAATTTATGATAAAAATAGCATTAAAAGAAAATTTTGCAAGTGAGAAAATGTTTTTTCAGACAACTTCGATCCGGGAAAAATCGTGTCCGCAGTCGGATCCATCCTGTCGGGTGACAGGATGGAAGGATTTCTCACATCCTGAAAATGGCGCCGATCTTGCGTCCCAGCAGGATCCCGGCCGCGGCGAGCGTGGTCGCCATGAACAGCATGGTCCAGACCCCGAATGCACAGGCGGTGACCGGTCCGGAACCGAGGATCTGCGAAAGTTCGAAGATCGCCCGCGTGATCGGGAAGAATGCCGCCTTTTGCGCCAGGATCAGCGAATCGGAAACTTCCAGCATGGAGAAGCTGAACGCGAACAGGCCGCCGACCACCAGATTGGCTGTGATCAGCGGCAGTGTGATCCGGAACAGGGTCCGGAACGGACCGGAACCGAGATTGCGGGCCGCATTTTCCAGTTCTTCCGGCGTCTGCTCCAGTCCGGAGGACACGGACCGGACCACATAAGGCAGCCGCCGGATCGCGTAGGCCGCCGCCAGCAGAAGCAGCGGATTTTCCACCGGATTGAAGAGTTCCTTCGCCCAGGCATACTTGACCGACATGCCCAGAAAACCGAAAGCGATGACGATCCCCGGCACCGCCAGCGGCGCCATCGCCAGCACGTCCAGCACTGAGGAAAACCGGAACTTCCACCGGACCGTGGCCAGCGCGATCAGCAGGCCCGCCGCGATCGCGAACGCCATTGCCAGCGTCGAATACTTCAGACTGTTCACAATGCTCGGGATCACTATTTTATGCGACAGCGCGTTTTCAAAGTGCACCAGCGTGAAATGTTCCGGCAGGACCGTCCCATACCAGTTCCTGAAAAACGCGGTCAGGATCAGTGCGATATGGGGTAGGACCGCCAGAAATGTCACCAGCAGGAAGGCCCCCGGCGCAAGAATCTTCATGAATCCTTTTGCAGGACTGCCCATGCTGCTCATGGAGCCTTTGACCGCCGACGCGTTTTCGGCTGAACGCAGCGTCAGCCGCGAGAACAGATACATCGACAGCGCCAGCACCAGCATGACGATCACCAGCGTATAGGGCAGGGGATTGGTTTCCAGTTCGGTGATCCCGTTGAATATCTGCACCGCCGTGGTCCGGGTGCAGCCGAACATCAGCGGCGTGCCCAGTTCGGTGAAACTCCAGATCAGCACGATGCTCCCGCCGGCCAGGATTCCCGGTTTCAGCAGCGGCAGCGTGATCATGGTAAGCCGTTTCCATTTGGACGCTCCCAGATTGGCCGCCGCCTCCTGCATGGCCGGGTCGATATTCCCCAGCGCGGTCACCAGATTCAGATACAGGATCGGATACAGGTGCAGCGCCATGATGAAGCAGACCGACCAGAAACGGCCTTCTCCGCCCAGAAAATCGATCCGCGCTCCACCCAATTCCGTAAGGATCGTGTTGACGACCCCGTAATGTCCCAGGATCTGCTGGAATCCGAGTGCTCCGACAAACGGAGGTAGGATCATCGGCAGCATCATGGCCAGACTGCACAGGCCCTTTCCCGGAAATTCATACCGGTCATACAGCAGCGCCAGCGGCAGCGATATGACAAAGACCATCAGCGTGGTCACGATCGCGATCCGGAATGAGTTCCACAGCCCCAGCAGATAGATCTTATTGCTGGCGATTTCCCGGAGCAGATCCCAGCGCAGCCCTTCTTCCACCACCGTGAACACCGGCAGGATCAGGAACAGCAGGAAAAACGCCAGCAGGAAAAGACAGCATAAGATTTTGATGATTTTCATCATGGTTCATTTCCCTTCCCGTGCCAGTTCGGCCGCTTTCTGATACTGTTTCCGCGCTTCATCGCTCCATTTCCGGCAGACCGCCGCCACTTCGACTGCCGTCCGGGTCCGCGTGACCCGCAGCTGCTGCGCCGCCTGCGGCGCTTCCCGGTAGGCGAAAGGCAGTTTGCAGAATTCCGCGTAAGCCTGCGGAACTTTTTCCGGCCCGCCCGCCCGGATGATCTCTTTCCATGCCGTCCGCAGTTCATCCTGAACGTCCAGCGCTATGCAGCGGATCAGGATCCGGAGCATGGTAAAATAGCGCCCGGTCCAGTCGCCTCGGTAGATGAAGGACAGTCCGGATTCATATGGATCGTAGTCGGGATCGGCGCGATACTGCCGGTATTCCGGCCGATACAAATCTTTCCTGACCGGAGAACGGCGCAGGGCATATTTGACCGGCCCGCCCGGAGTCCCGACCTTGAAATCCAGCAGTTTTTGTCCTTCCGGTCCCACCAGAAAATCCAGAAACGCTTCCGCAGTCTGCCGGTGCGGCGCTCCGCGGAGCAGCTGGACCGGATCGGCCGAGACCGCCGTGCCGCCTTCCGGCGCGATATAACGGATCACCGATTTCCCGTTCCCGCGCAGAAATTCGTTCCACTCCTGTTCGGTCAGACCGTAGAAGTCGATCGCCATGCCCATGGCGCCCTCTCCGGCGGCCACCTCGCGCGTGACTTTTCCCGCACTGTCAGTGATCGTCCGTGTATTGGCGAAGATCCGTTTGATCAGATTCATACCGTTGGCCCAGCCGCGGTCCAGCTGTTCCCCCTTCGGTTTCGGCGCGTTCCGCGGCGTTACCGCTTCATGCATCTCCTGCTGCAGGATAACCTCAAAACATTTGTTGGCGGATCCCGATTTGGTCGGATCTGCGGCAATGACCGTGTTGAAGAATTCCGGCTTGCCCAGATCGCGCCAGCGGGTCGGGACCGGCTGTTTCATTTCCCGCATCCGGTCAATGTTGCAGCAGATACCGAAAGAGGAAAGGCAGACCCCGTAATATTTGCCGTCCTTTTCATATATTTCATCTCCGCCGAAATATTGCGGTATGATTTCCCGCTTCAGTAATTCCGGATGCCGCCGCCGGATCCCCCCGTCGACCCCATACCCGATCCTCGCCTGACGGGAATGCTCGAAAGTCCCGCCGCCGGCAAAAATATCGATCCCGATCCCGACATTGGACTCCAGAAATATTTTCCGCGCCCGTTTCGCTTCGTCATTGGCTTTCGGGTCGCGGAGCACATTCGGATTTTTGTAGGCCGCGGCTATATTGGAATTCCACGGCGGATTGGTTGGATCGGATTCCCAGAAGAAACGGAATTCCGCTTCGAACCGGTCACTGATGTAGCGGACGATATCCGACGTCCCGCCCGGCGCGCGCCAGTCGATCACCACTTCACGGTTGTATTTTTTCTTGTAATATTTCCGGAACCCGACTTCAAATTCATATTTCATCGGTTCCGAGTGCGCCGAGATCACCACCAGCGTGTCGGGACTGCCGGAAAGCAGCGGAGCCCGGTCGTCGCGGCTCCGCAGCAGGAACGGTAAAGCCAGGACCGCAACCAGCAGAAACAATGCCGGCAATATGCGTTTTTTCACGGCTCAATCCTCCAGCAAAACCAGATCATGCGGATCCACTTTCAGCCGGCAGCGCTCTCCCGCGCGGAATTCATTATAGGAGGACGCGGTAACGTCCAGCGTGATCCCGCTTTCGGTTTTGAACTGCAGTTCGGAACGTTCGCCCAGAAAAGTCCCGCTGTGATACGCGGCGCTGAACACATTTTCATGGTCCGCATCTCCGGCAAGCCGGATCGCTTCCGGACGGATCAACAGGGTCCCCCCGCATCTCCCTTCGACCGGATGTTCCAGGGAAAACGATCCGAAATCCGTATCCGCATAATTCTTCCCGTTTTCCTGCCGGATCTTGCAGGGAATGAAATTGACTCCCCCGAGAAATGCCGCGGCAAACCGGCTGCGCGGTCTGCGGTAGAGTTCCACCGGGGAACCGATCTGCTGGATCTTTCCCTTGTCCAGCAGCGCGATCCGGTCGCCCATGCTGAGCGCTTCCCGGCGGTCGTGCGTCACATAGATCGCCGTCAGTTTCCTTTCCCGGCAGATACGGCTGATCTCCATTCGCATTTCATCCCGGAGTTTTGCGTCCAGATTCGAGAGCGGTTCGTCCAGCAGCAGCACCCGCGGCGAAACGGCCACCGCACGGGCCAGCGCGACCCGCTGCTGCTGTCCGCCGGAAAGCGATGGCACCCGGCGGTCGGCGTAATCCTGCATCCGGACCAGTTTCAGCGATTCTTCGACTTTGGTGCGCAATTCCTTTTCCGGAACCCGCTCAGCCCGGAGTCCGAACGCCACATTTTCAAAAACACTCAGATGCGGCCACAGCGCATAGTTCTGGAACACCATCGCCGCCTGACGTTTTTCCGGGGGCAGGGCGGTGATGTCCTGTCCGTCAAAATATATTTTCCCTTCAGTGGGTTCCAGCAGTCCGGCAATGATCCGGAGCAGCGTGGATTTCCCGCAGCCGGAAGGGCCCAGCAGGAAAAAGAGTTCCCCGGAACGGATTTCCAGATCCAGCGGCAGCAGGACCGGAACATCTTTCCTGTATGACTTGGCGATCCCTTCGATTCGGACGGAAGCTGACATCTGAAAGACTCCTTTTATTTTTGCACGACCACCAGAAAACTGCGTATCCCCGTGAAGATCATTTGCGAGGCCATTGCGGCCAGGATCAGACCGGTGAGTTTGCTGAAGATCATGATCGTGTTCCGTCCCAGTTTTTCTTCCAGCCACGAGGCCGCGGCCAGCATCACTGTCAGGATCCCCAGCGCCAGCGCCATCGCCGCAAGGGTTACCAGCTGCAGTTTGAGCGAAGAGGATTCCGCCCCGATCACCAGCAGCGCACCCGTCGTGCCCGGCCCGATCGTTACCGGTATGGCCAGGGGAACCACGGCGATATTGGTGATGCTGCTGTTCGGATCGATCGTCTGTATGGATTGTTTTTTGTCGGTCACGTTGCTGTTGACCAAGCCGACGGAGGTCAGGAAAAGCAATGCCCCGCCGCCGATCCGGAACGCGTCCAGCGTGATGGCGAAGGCATCGAAAATATATCGGCCGAAGAACAGCAGCACGGTGCAGATGATGAACGCGGATCCGCCGATATAGATGGCCAGTTTTCTTTTGGGTTTTTGTTCCCATTCCTGGGTCATGGAAAGGAACATGGACAGGACGAAAAACGGGGTGATCAGAAAGAAAAATTTTAAAAATTGATTCAAAAACAAGTTCATTCTTCATTTCCTTTATAAAATTTAAAATGCTCAATATTATACAACGTGAAAAGACGATTTCAAAGACAGAATGAGGTTTTTTTGCGGAAAAAAATGAAAAAACAACTTGCAAAATCGAAAAAATACGTCATATTATAGCACCGATTTTGCGGAGAGATGGCTGAGTGGCCGAAGGCGGCGGTCTCGAAAACCGTTATACCCTTTCGGGTATCGGGGGTTCGAATCCCCCTCTCTCCGCCATTTTTACGCTCAGATTTTGCATTTCTTCCCCAAATCTTCCCCGTTTTTGTTGCGAAACCGCATTTTGAATGCTATATTGTGCCGTAACGTGCCTACAGGATGGTCACGTCATGAAATCAAGTGGTGTTCGCAAGAGCAGGAAGAGAATGAGTCAACTTCGAGGCAAACTGAGGCAGAAGGTCAAGAACGGTCCCTATTACTATCGACTGATGGTAGCGAACGGGATTCGTAGGGAATTTGCCTTGAAAACCTGCGACTTTGAGGAAGCATGCCGGAAAGCCGCCGATATGGA
>Ga0256405_10004515_pt1 | contig 25892 bp, 24 predicted proteins | sample RumenRJG_02DNA_FD_189096 | JGI IMG/M metagenome (GOLD analysis project Ga0256405, IMG submission 189096) | Bovine rumen microbial communities from Lethbridge, Alberta, Canada - RJG_02 | ecosystem: Host-associated > Mammals > Digestive system > Stomach > Rumen | place: Canada: Alberta... | reverse complement strand
TTTTTTATCTCGAGAGAAAGGAGATCGGCGGATTATGGGAAGAGACAAGATCACAGCACTTTATGAGAGACTGTCCCGGGATGATGAGCTTCAGGGCGAGTCCAACAGCATCCTGAACCAGAAGAAATATCTGGAAGATTATGCTCGGTCCAAAGGACTGACGAATATCCGGCATTTCACCGATGACGGTTATTCCGGAACCAATTTCAACCGACCCGGATTCACTGCCCTTCTCGAAGAGGTCAAGGCGGGAAATGTATCCGTAATATGCGTGAAGGACATGAGCCGTTTTGGCAGGAACTATCTTCAGGTCGGTTATTACACGGAGATCCTGTTCCCGGACAAAGGGGTCCGGTTCATCGCGATCAATAACAATATCGACAGCGATAATCCGACAGAGAATGAGTTCACACCCTTCCTGAATATCATGAACGAGTGGTACGCGAAGGACACCAGCAAGAAGATCAAGGCCGTCTTCCGCAACCACATGGAACAGGGCCTGCGTTGCTCCGGTGCTATTCCCTATGGCTACACAAGGAAGCTGGATGACAAACAGACACTGTATGTCGATCCGTAGGCCGCTGAAGTAGGGAAGCGGATCTTCGCGATGGCCGCCAAAGGAATGACTCTCCGGACAATCGCGGAAACACTTCAGGCAGATAATGTTCTGATTCCTTCTGCGTACTGGGAGCAGAAAGGCATGACATCCCGAAATCACAATTATCATAATCCCTATCTCTGGACGAATGCATCTGTTGCCTATATCCTGAACCGTCAGGAGTATCTGGGCCATACCGTCCTCGGCAAGACCGTCAGCGAGAACTTCAAGACCAAAAAACGCAAGAAGGCAAGACCGGACGAACTTCTGGTTTTCCCGAACACCCATGAAGCGATCGTCGATCAGGACACATGGGATCTGGCGAACAAGCTGCGTAAACGAAGCCCCCAGAAAGCTTCCGTCCAGCGGCAAGGTTACGCATCGCCTGTCCGGTCTGATCTTCTGCGCTGACTGCGGGGCAAGGATGGTCTACGCTTCACCGGAATCTGCTCATAGTGAAAAGGTCTATGATTCCTACAGCAATTTCCAGTGTAGTAGTTACCGGAGGATCTATGCGGAATGTACTACGCACTTCATCAAAGCATCTGCACTGGAAGAAATCATCCTGAAAGCAGTCCAGACCGTATCGGAATATGCCTTGAAAAACGAGGATGAATTCCTGCAGGAACTGATGACTAAGTGGAAAGCCAGGCAGAATCAGATTTCCGACACGGAAAAGAAGGAACTGGCCGCCGCGAAAAGAAGGTTTCATGAACTGGATGACCTGATCCAGAGCCTCTATGAAAGCAAGGTCAAGGGAAGCATACCGGAGCGGCAGGCGGAAAGACTGATCGCGCAATATGATGAAGAGCAGATCCGGCTTGAAGAACGCATCGCGGAATTAAAAGGATCGGAAACACCTGCCGGGCCGAAGAAGGCCGATGTTGCCCGGTTTATGGAGCTTCTTCACCGCTATCAGAATATCACGGAACTGACTGACACCATGCTCTATGAATTCATCGAGAAGGTCGAAGTTCATGAGCCGACCGGGGGCCGGACGAAGTACCGCAGACAGCAGGTGGATGTGTACTTCAATTTCATCGGACATTACCTGCCTGAAGAAACGGTTCAGACGGAAGAAGAATTCCGGGCAGAGGTTGATGCAAGGGAACGTGAACGTAAGAGATGCACGGCAAGAAGAAGTGATGAAAAACGCAAACAGCGCTATGCGGATCTGAAGGAGCGGGCCAAGACTGATCCGGAAGCCGCCGCCGAATATGAAGCGATTCTTGAAAAGCAACGTGAGAGGAACTGGAAGAAGCAGGCACGGAAGAAGGCGAAGAGGGAATCCGATCCGGAATATATCGCCGCAAAGGAAGCCAAGGCTCATACTGCCATGCTGAACCGTATTTCAATCACGGAACTGGCCCTCCTCGCGGAAAGTGATTCAGAGGCCGCCGAAGTCCTTGAAAAGAGGCGTGCTTATAACGCAGCGAAGAACCGGGCCTTTGCGGAAAGAAGAAAGCAAAAGGCGGCACAGAATCCTGAGTTTGCGGAACATGTCAAAGAGAAACAGCAGGAATGCGCGGAGAATAAGCGCAAAAAAGATCTTAAATTAAAAGAAGCTGCTCAGACTGACCCGGAAGCCGCCGCTATGTTGGCTGAACAGACTGAAAGGCATAAGGAATACAGAAGGAAATCTGACGAAAGGCGGGCCAAGAGAGCTGAAGAAGATCCGGCGTTCGCGACAGAGCTTGCGGCCCGGAAAAAGGAGGCAAACCGGAGAGGCACTGCCCGGAGAAAAGCCCATATGGAAGAACTGAAGGTGCGCTCAGAGACAGATCCCGCCGCCGCTGAAGAGTTAGCCGCTATCCGGGCCTACAATGTGCAGGCCACGACCAAGAGCCGGAACAAGCTGATTGAAGATGCTAAAACGGATCCGGAAGCGGCAAAGAAGTTAGCCGGAAAGAGGGAAAGGCGCAACCAGAACCATCGTCAGAAACGGCAGGCTCTCATTAAACTTGCGGAAACAGATCCTGCCGCCGCCGCGCGACTGGCTGAGATCAGAGCCGGGGAGGTCCGTAAACAGCAGGAATATATGGCAAAGCTTCAGGAACAGGCCAAAACTGACCCGGAAGCCGCCGCCAGATGGGAAGCACATCAGGAATATGTCAGAAACTATAATCACAACTATAGAGCCAGGAAGCAGGCGGAGGCCGCCGGAAAGGAGCTGATGACGATATGAAGCTGATACGATGGATCGTGAAAATCATTCTTCTTCCGGTGGCATGCGTCCTGACGCTGATCCAGTGGATCGGGATCTTCCTGAACAGTATCTCCGGTGTGGTCATGGGGATCCTGTCTTTCCTCTTCGTCCTGACCGGGACGGCCAGTCTTCTCTTTGGGCTGGCCTCTGGGCCGGAGTTCTGGAAGATGATTATTACGGCATTTGTAATCTTCCTGATTCCGCATATCGGTGACTGGATGATCGAGAGGATCACACTGCTTCGCTATCTGGTTGGTGATTTCATCCGGTCATGACCTGCAAAACTGAATATGGATTACATATCTGAGGCCGTCTGTCCGTCATGGAAAGGCGGCTTTTGATATGGGGCAACAATCAATCATTTCTGAAAGGATGGTACAAACAATGAACAGAAACTTCAATTTTCCCAGACTCACGGAAACCCAGAAGAACGCTCTCTTCGCCTTCGGCGAAAAAACCAAGGCCGAAACCGGATGCAACCTGATCATCGCCGCCAGCATGTGCGAGGGAGAACTGACCAAAGCAATCCTCATGAATCTTGCGGATGTGATCGAGACGGTCGGCATCACAGATGAGGAAATGGAACAGCTTCTCTATCAGGTTCGTGCGGAAGCTGCGCAAAACATCACGAACAAAGAAATGGATTATGAGGGATGGACCGGGAAGAAACCCGGCGCTCATCCGTGGAGAGATTTTGCCCGGAAGAAGATCCTCGCGGCGTTCGGACATGACATGTGCGGCATTACTATTCGCAGAATGTGCTATGTCGAGCATGTGACGGTCGACCCGGACCTGAAACAGATCGTCCATGACCTGGCTTCCCAGGTTGCCACAATGAACGTCTTCCATCTGGAGAAGTATCAGGATCTTCTGACCGAGGCCCGGAAGGTCGATGAGCTTTGGCGAATTAAGGTTGATGATCTTGGATATTTCACTGTAAAAGACTAATACGAAAACTGAACTGCGGCAGGTAAGTGTACCGGGGCCGTCAGACCCTTGCGGATTGACGGCTCTTGCCATAGAAATCATGTCAGATAATTGTTTTCGGTAGTTACATGTGGTATGATGTGGGGATATGTAGCACTGTACTTTCATAATGGAGAGAGTAACGATGGGAAGACCAAAAAAGAACGGAACATATTTGAATATATGTATTGAAACGCCGATTTACGAGAGACTGGAAGCTCTCTGCGTAGATGCCGGACAGACCAAGACGGTCGCGGTTGAAAGAGCGTTGACGGCGTATCTTGATGATTATGATGAAAAACAGAGGCTGCTTCAAAAACTGGAGCATGAATCCGGTAATAAATGAATGTAAAGGAGAATGATTCAAATGGCGGCAAAAGGAAAAAAGAAAGCAGAAAAGGCCCTTAATTTGGACACCATCCTTTTCAATTGCAGAGACTATCTCCGCGCAGCCCGCAATTCGGGTTCTTTCTTTGAAAAACGAGACATGATGCTCACGCTCGTATTTTTACGGTTTATTGGCGAAAAATATGAAGAAGGCGTTGAAAAGCTGCGGCAGATACTGATAGATCAGGGACTTGATCCGGATGATGAGGATATCAGAGCCGCATTCTTTGATGATGCAACTTTCGCAGATGGTACGTACAATCTTCCTCCAGAGGCAAGATGGGCCAAAATAATCAACACGCCTGCCCCTCAGCTTAATGTTGCTTTGGATACTGCTTTACACAGCATTGCAACAAGTTCGAAGGAACTGAAAGGTTGCTTTGTGGAAGGAACATTCACGACTAGAAATCTGGGCGCAAATGATATCAAGAAGATTGTTGATGAAGTAAACAAGATCAGTCACAAGACCTTCGGCGAGGAAAAAGATCTGATAGGTCGTGTCTATGAATACTTCCTAAAAGAATTTGCAGTCAATGCCACTAAGGAAGAGGGAGAATACTATACTCCTCATGATGTGGTTCAGCTGATTGCTACAATGATTGAGCCTTTTGATGGCACTCTTTATGACCCCTGTTGTGGTTCTGGTGGAATGTTCATCCAGAGCGCCGATTTTATTAAAGCCAGACAGGGCGATATTACAGGTATAAATGTATACGGACAGGAGAAAGAGGCGGCGACATATCGCCTTGCAAAGATGAATCTTGCACTGCGTGGAATTAGCCATAACCTTGGCGGAACGTATGATTCAAGTTTTACACACGATCTGCATAAGGGCCTTTATTTCAACTATATTATGGCAAATCCGCCCTTTAACTTAAAGGGTTGGTATGATGATAATCTTAAAAATGATGCGCGCTGGGCAGACTATGTGACGCCTCCCGATAGCAATGCGAACTATGCTTGGATTCTTCATATTTTGTCGCATTTGAAGCCTCGAGATGGTGTCGCAGGATTTCTACTTGCAAATGGTGCACTGAATGACAGTGATACGCTCGCGATTCGTCAGAAACTGATTGAAAATGATAAGGTTGAAGCGATCATTGTTCTTCCGCGCGAACTATTTATTACAACAGATATCAGTGTTACTCTGTGGATTTTGAATCAGAATAAACGTGGTGGCATTTATCACGGGCGTATGCTTCGAAATCGTGAACACGAATATCTTTTTATGGACCTGAGATCATGGACAGAAAATCCGGTTAAAAACGAAAATAAAAAGAAAGTTCGCTTAATTACAGAACAGATAAAAAAAGCTGCTGGAATTTATCATACATGGCAAAGCGAAGGATGTAATAGCCTAAATTATGAGAGACCAGAACTATACCGTAGTGTTGGAATTTCTGAGATCCAGAAAAATGAATGGACACTGATACCAAGTAAATATATAGAATTTGTTGACCATGATCTGGATATAGATTATCCCACAGAGATGCGTCGAATCCAGAAAGAAATTCAAGAGATAATGGCATACGAGAAACATACTCAACAAATGCTTGAGGATGCGTTCAGGGGGATTGGTTATGGCATTGGATAAAATTCGCCTTGGAGATTACATAGTTCGTTCTACAGCAAACAACCATGATCTCAAATATGGAATAGACTTAATAACTGGTGTAACAAGTCAGGGAGTGTTTGACACTCCTAAAGGAAACCCGCTTGATGTTGATTTAAAGCCTTATAAAATCGTGAACAATGGTGCATTCGTATATAATCCCACGCGACTAAATCTCGGCTCTATTGCATATCGTACGGAGGGATTATGTATCGTTTCTCATTTATATATGATTTTTTACTTAACAGACGAAGGCAAAAAGAAAATTGATCCCTATTGGCTGTATATCTATTTCCGCCGTGATGAGTTTCGGCGTGAAGTGACATATAGAAATTTTGGCAGTCAGAGACCTGAATTTAACTTCAACGATATGAGCGATATTGTAATTCCATTGCCGGATTTACCTACTCAACAGAAATATGTAGATATTTACAAAGCGATGCTTGCCAATCAGCAGAGCTATGAGCTAGGGTTGGAAGATCTGAAACTAGTATGTGATGGCTACATTGAAGAATTAAGGAGACGTTATCCCTGTAAAACAATAGGCCCATATTTGGCAGAGCAAAATGAGAGAAATACAGATTTGCATACTGTAAACGTTCAAGGAGTAAATAGCACAAGCACATTTGGAGAAACGAGGGCAAATACAAATGGGCTTGACTTTAGTAATTATAAAATTGTAAGGCATAATCAATTTGCATTTAATCCTTCAAGAATCAACTTAGGATCAATTGCACTCTATAAAGAAGATGATGAGTGCATAATCTCTCCCATGTATTGCGTGTTTTCTGTAACAGATGAAAATGCGCTCTTACCAGAATATCTAATGCTTTGGTTTGGGAGAAAGGAGTTTCAACGTAGTACATTGTTTTATGCAACGGGCTCGGTAAGGGATACTTTTGATTTCAGCCTAATGAAAGAGGTTGAAATCCCTATCCCGGAAATTGGAATACAGAAGTCAATCGCTGAGGTTTACAGTTGTTATATTAGCAGAAAGGCTATTAGCGAAAGACTCAAAGATTTAATAAAGGACATTTGTCCAATACTGATCAAAGGGTCTATAGATGAGGCAAGAATGGAGGCATAGTTTATGGCTAAGCTAAAAGAATTCAACGGCCATTATTGCGAATCGCAATACGAGTATGCCTTCATTGCATTTCTTGAAGCAGCCGGATGGCAATATCTTCCGGGGAACAGCATCCCGCGCACAAATCGTAAGGAGGTCCTGTACAGGGATGATTTAGAAGAGTTTCTTCGGAAGACCAATACAGATCTGACATCAGAGGAAATCCTTCAGATTGCTGATAATGTGCAAATGGTAGGAGCTGAAACAGACTTTGCTACCCTTCATAAAGTTTACGGTTGGATGGTAGACGGAATTCAGTACATACCGCAGAATGGATTGGCAAAGATGATTCCTCTCATCGACTATGAAACGCCGGAAAATAATAATTTCCGTGTGGTAAATCAGTTTGTCGTTGAGTATGTCAATAATGGAAAAAAAGAGAACCGAAGACCGGATGTTTTGCTATTTGTAAACGGTATGCCGCTGTGTGTCATAGAACTAAAGAATCCTGCGGATGCTAATGCCACAGTCCATGATGCCTGGGAGCAGATCAATATACGATATTGGCGGGATATTCCTCATCTTCTGCATTACTGTCCGCTTGCCTGTATTTCGGATGGTGTAAAGACAAGGCTTGGAACTGTCCGGACTCCTTATGAACATTTTTATGCATGGCGTCGAGTTGAAGATAGCGATCAGGTGTCTACAACTCCATTTGAAGAGACAGAAACCATGATTAAGGGGGTATACGCCCCTGAGAGATTCCTTGAAATCTTCCGCGATTATATTTATTTCCAAGACAGTATCTACGACAGCAGTGAGGTTGAGATTGTCTGCAGGTATCCGCAGTTCTTTGCGGCAAGATTGCTGAAACAAAGCATAGTAAAGTCTATCGTGGAGGGAACCGGCAAAGGGGGAACATACTTCGGTGCAACTGGATGCGGAAAAACCTATACAATGGCTTTCTTGGCACGACAGTTGGCGCTTCGATGTTCAGATATCCCGGAAATTGGTTCTCCAACGATTGTTATGATCGTAGACAGAGAGGAGCTACAGAAACAAGGCGCGAAACTGTTTACAAAGAGCAAGGAATTCCTGAATTTAGGGGAGGTCTCTATTGTAAAGAGCCGAAACGAGTTGAGGCAGGAATTGGGGGCCCGGCAAAGTGGCGGGTTCTATATCTGCACCATTCAGAAATTCTGTGACAGAGAGGACGATCCGATTGGCTTGATCAATGAAAGACAGAATATCGTTTGTTTTTCAGATGAAGCCCACAGAACACAGTTGGAACATTCGCGAAAGATCCAGTTCAGCAAAGATGCCGATGCCAATATGAAGGCAATGGTTTCAAAGCCGTATGCGAAGGTCTTAAGAGAAGCCTTTCCGCAAGCAACGTTCGTAGGTTTTACTGGAACTCCGATTGCAGAAACATACCAGACCTTTGGTGACGAAATAGATCGTTATACCATGGATCAGGCCGTTGCCGATGGATTGACTGTTTCGATCAAATATCACCCTCGTATCGCGAAGGTCCTGCTCGATCAGGAAAAGGTTAAGCTGATTGAGGACTATTACAAGAAATGTGCTGATGATGGCGCTACAGAAGAAGATATAGAAGCAAGTAAGAAGGCTATGAGTTCGATGGAGATAATCCTTGGCGAGCCTTCTCGTTTGGAGCGTCTTGCTGTCGATATTCATGATCATTATACAGCTGCGTGTGATGAGGATCCTGGACGAATTCAGAAAGCCATGGTTGTCTGTTCCAGCAGGCTGATTGCGTATGCGTTGTTGCTGAAGTTTAAAGACAAATATCCGGAGTGGTTTGAGGAGAAAAAAACTCCCAATGGGACGCAGGCTACAGAAGAAGAACTGCGTGAACTGAAACCGATGCCTTTTATGGCAATGGTCTCCAGTGTGGGTAAAAATGATCCGGCTGAGATGTATAACTATCTCGGAGGAGCTGCGAATGATAAGCGTTCCGAAAACATGGATGCGGCATTCAAACAGGAAAAATCAAATTTCCGCATTGTAATAGTCGTTGATATGTGGATCACCGGGTTTGATGTGCCGTCATTAACGTATATGTACAACGATAAGCCGTTGAAGAAGCACATGCTGATTCAGACGATTAGCCGTGTGAACCGGAAGTATCCCGGGAAGGAATATGGCATGATCATAGATTACATAGGCATCCGAGACAACATGCGGGAAGCTATGAAAATTTATGGTGGTGATACATCCGTTGCACCTACCGCAGATGATGTAGAACAGGCAACAGGCATATTCCGGGAAGAACTGACTATCCTAAAGACACTGTTTACGGGATATGATCTGTATCCATTCCTAAATCCTGACTGTGATCCGGTTGAACGTTATACTCTGCTTGCAAAAGCTGCAGAGTATGTATTCTCGTCCACACAGGAACTTCAATCTCTCAGCAACAATAGGAAAAAGGTGCAGAAGGTTTCCTTCAAGACATACTTCCTGAAGACGGTAAAGCGGATGAGAACAGCTTTTGACATTTGTCAGCCGTCCGGTGAGCTTGGTGAGGAAGAATCAGCTCTGGCGCAGTGTTTTATGGCTATAGCTGGCTTCGTTCGTAAGATGAGTGGAACAAGCGAAGTTGATGCGGACACCATGAACCGTCATGTGGCGAAAATGGTCGAAGAAGCTCTCAAATATACTGAGGTTGAAAGCGTGCTTGAAAGTGGTGAGCAGGAAGATATTTTCAGCCCGGAATATTTTGAGCGCCTTTCTGATGTGAAAATGCCCGCAACCAAACTGGAATTACTGGTTAAAATGCTTCGTAAACAAATCAGTGAATATGGCAAAACGAATCAGGTGGCGGCAAAGAAATTCCAGGAGATGCTGGAAGAAACCATTGCGGCTTATCATGAGCGGCGGAGCCATGTTTCTGCTGAAGAGGCAGGTGCCACACAGGAGCAGGCATCAGAGGATATTATTAGAAATGCCACAGAGCAGGCTCTTGCCATTCTTCGGGAAATGAACGAGGACAAAGAAAGTTTCCGAAAGATAGGGCTGACCTTCGAGGAGAAAGCATTTTATGATATTCTGGTTAATTTAAGAGATCAGTATAACTTCGAATATGGAACGGACAAGAACATTGACGGCGTGATCGTCAATGACAAGTGTAAGGCCCTTGCCAAGAAGGTCAAAGAGATTATCGATACCAAATCTTCCTTTGCTGATTGGCTGAACAACCAGAATGTCAGAAATCAACTTAAGCTGGAAATCAAGATTTGCTTGGTTAAGAACGGATATCCTCCTCAGTACAGCCCGGAAGTTTTCAATAAGGTTATGGAACAAGTCGAGAACTTTGAAGAAAACAGTTGGGACGCTATGGACAGCCGAGATCCAACGCCAGCCATACGAGAAAGCATATTCAGATACAACACGAACACTGCTCTGCTTGGAATGGTGGCTGAAGAGCCAGTGAAATACGGAACACGTAAACAACCGAAAGAAAAGACGGATTACACTGGTGAGACGTGAATAGGATGTTCAATTTCAGAAACGATGTCTGATGAGTTTGGGAGGATGATCAAGTAATGTCCGAAGATGCTAAAGGATATATTTACATATTGACGAACCCATCATTTCCGCAGTATGTGAAGATTGGATATGCAGATGATGTTGAACGACGGCTGGATCAGCTTAATCGGAGTGAATGCATTCCGTTTGCATTCAGGGTTTATGCGACTTATGAAGTACAGTCAAGACTCTCAGACAAAAAAGTGCATTCCATCATTGATAAGCTGAACCCGAACCTTAGATCTATTGACAACTTTAAGGGACAGAAAAGAGTTCGCGAGTTTTACGCCATGTCTCCAGATGACGCATATTCTCTTCTGGAAGCGATTGCAGAAATCAATGGTCAGTCAGATAAGCTGAAGCGCATCGCAATGACTGCTGATGAACAGGAAGCGGAGGAGACGGCTGAAGAAGTAGATGAAATACATAAAGAACGGTTATCTCCGTTCACGTTCTCAAAGTGCAATCTTCAACCCGGTGACGAGATCTATTGGTATGATAATCCGGAGATGACATTCAAAATAGCAGATGATAAGAATGTTGAATACAAGGGGAAGAAGTTTACACTTTCCGCGCTTGCTGCGCTTATGCTTGGAAAAGATAGTAGTGCCGGAATAGGTGGACCGAGATATTTTAAGTATAAAGGCGAATGGCTAAATGATATTCGGGCTAGGTCAGGCCAATAGTCTGAGACAAGGTCGCAACTTCATTGAATCCAACTGAGAGAAAGGCAGCAAGGAGCTGCTGATTGAAGGGCCTGGAAGAGAAAAGTTCCGGGAGGTTATGTATGTTAAACAGTATGATTACAATTGATGACTTGCTAAAGGCAAAAGAAGGAGAACAATACCAGTTTAAAGAAGCCAAGAATCGTTTTGATTCTGGAGAAGCAGCGCGCTGTTGCTGTGCTCTTGCTAATTGCGGTGGTGGAAAATTGGTATTTGGCATTACTGACAAGCGACCGCGTAAAGTGGTCGGAAGCAAAGCCTTTGATCAACCGGAACGTACTCGGAAAGGACTTATAGATAAGTTGAAGGTCATGGTTGATTTTCAGCTTTTATATGATCAGAGCGGAAATCGCGTTTTGGTCTTTGATGTATCTAGTCGTCCCTTGGGTTTGCCTGTGCAGGTAGATGGAGTTGCGTGGTGGTATGAGGGCGATAGTTTAATTCCGATGCCGGAAGAAATCCGCCGTAGCATTTATGATGAAATAGGATTTGATTTTTCAGGAAGTATATGCGCATCGGCCGTTTACTCAGATCTCGATGAGAATGCTATAGAAGATTTTCGGGACAGATGGATTGAAAAAAGCGGAAACAAACGATTAGCAAATTTGTCAAAAAAACAGTTGCTGCATGATTGTGAAGCAATGACAGATGATGGAATTACATACGCTGCCTTGATTCTGTTTGGAAAAAGAGAATCACTGGGTAGACTTCTGCCACAAGCTGAAATTGTATTTGAATATCGCTCTTCTAATGTCTCTGGAGCGGCGAATCAACGAGAAGAGTTTCGAATGGGTTTCTTCGCGTGTTATAACAGGCTTTGGGAATTAATAAACTTGAGGAATGATATTCAGCATTATCAGGATGGCTTCTTTGTGTACGATATACCTACGTTTAATGAGAGCGTAGTTCGAGAAGCAATACTTAATGCTGTTAGTCACAGAAATTATCAAATGGCAGGAAGTGTGTTCATTCGCCAATATCAGGAAAAGCTAATTGTGGAAAGCCCAGGTGGTTTGCCCCATGGGATATCATTGGATAACATTTTGGATCGTCAGGTTCCACGCAATCGGCGTATTGCTGAAATTTTAGCTCTTTGTGGCCTCGTTGAGCGTTCTGGACAAGGCATGAATATCATCTATGAAACGAGCATAAAAGAAGCCAAGCAACTGCCTGATTTTTCAGGAACAGATGATAATTTTGTAAGCCTTAAGTTAAGCGGGCTTGTCTTAGACAAAAAAATGCTTTCATTGATTAACAAAATTGGAAATGAACGTTTAGATAGTCTGACAACAACGGATTTTCTTGTTATCAATGCACTGTATTATGAAAAACCGCTAAATAATAATATGCGCCTCCGCTTGAAACATTTGATAGAGATGGGAATCGTGGAACATGTGAGCCGAAATAAATATGTACTTGCACGTAGTTTATATAGTGCGGCGGGAAAACAGGGCATTCATACGCGTAGAGTTGGTTTAGATCGTGAAACCAACAAAGAGCTTTTGCTGAAGCATATTCATGATAAAGGAGACGAGGGGGCTCCATTTAAGGAGCTTCAACAAGTCCTTCCTGGTCACAATAGAGGGCAAATACAAGTGCTGTTGCGGGAGCTTCGTAAAAATGGACGAACTCATTGTGTGGGGAATACAAGTGCTGCTCGGTGGTTTGAGGGTCCGGGGGAAGAAGAAAACAGCTGATTTTGAGATTAAACTTGCAACCTACTTGCAATCTTGTTGCAAGTAGGTTGCAAGTTCTAAAGTATATGGATGCAAGTCTAACTTTTGCATATTACAAAGGATCGGTTGAGCGGCAATCATGTGAAAACCGAATATGACTCTTGACGAGGCCACTGCCCTGGGGCTGAGTCAGACTTGGTGATGTTTCCATTTTAGATTTTGATGCTTGCTTCCAGATAGCGTAGTTGGCTTTAATGCTTGCGTTTCCGTTTCCACCGCTTGCTGAACAGAAACGCATGGTTGCTAGGAAGGGATTTTACAATTGTGTGAGGGACTGAAATGACCGATTGGTTAATGGTAATTATAACAGCAATATATGTAGTCGCTACGATAATAATCTGCATTTATAATGGCAAGTCTGCAGCTGCAGCAAAAGAGCAAACTGCTATAGCGCAAAAACAAATGAAGGAAATGGTGGATCAATACAATGCTGCGAATCGCCCTGTAATGACGGTTCGTTTCGAAATAATAAGATCGGGATTGCTGTGCTTTGTATTTGAAAATGTTGGCCCTTTACCTGCCGAGGATGTGAAGATAAGTATTAATCAGGAGTTTATTGAAAACATTTCAGATGATAAGGATAATCGAAGACTAAGAGAGCTGAATAATGCATCGTTATTTATTGCAAGCAAGCAGAAACTTACGATTCTTTTGGGAGGTCAGATAGAGTTCAAGAAAATTGCAGCTGTGCCTGCGGTTATTACGGTTTCCTATAATTCAAAATATCAGGAAACTACAACAATTGACCTAAATCAATATGCATTTATGCTTGTCTATACATCCTCAGAGGAAGATATTTCTCAACACGTTAAAAAGATGCAGGAGCATAATGACAAGTTTCATAAGCAACTTGTAAGTGCTGTAGAAACTCTTCATTCCCCAATGTTGCAAAGTGTTATTGTTCATGATGGAGGAGATTCTTATGCTACAAAGTTTATGATTCTAAAAATGGTTTCATTGAATCCTGGCATTCAATGTCTCACTATTGCAGAGTCGATAAAAGCAGAAAAAGAAGAAGTCCTAGACCTGCTTTTGGAACTCAGGCAGTTGGATAGACTTGTAACTGTAAGACCAGATGAGAAAGAATCTGATGATGATTACAAGGCACATTGGTACAGGAAATGAATGAGCAAGCTGTCCCGCTTTATATTGCTAAGTGTGTGGATAAATCGACATGTTACTCTGGCAGATATCATCAAGTCGAATGAATAAATACGGAAGGTTACCGTGTAAAAGGAACAGAACAATTCGGGAATTCCAACGATCCGACGGGAAAAGCCCAAAAGCAGGAATCGGAAATTTGTATCCCGAAAGAAAAATAATACCTCCGCCGCCATCAGACCCGCTGGCATAAGGAGGTACGTTACAAGTCACACCCGCGCCAAACACTTTGCTGTTTGGCGCGGGGCCCGCAGCCTTGACTGGGCTCGAGGGCGTTTTCCATTGGCTGAAGGCCAATCTGGAATGGAAAACGCCCCGTTACTGATCTGGTCACGGTGTGACCAGCAACGGAGGCACACGAGGACAGTCCCCGCGACTTATTTAAAGATTTACAATTAAAAAGATTTTCACTGATAATGAAGTAACTGATAATAAAATAACTGATAATAAAAATAACTGATACCTGTACGATCAAACAAACATAACGAAGGAGGGTGTTGGCTATGAGAAAGTGTGTGGCGATCATTATTATGATCTGCCTGACCGCGTCGCTTCTTATGAGCTGCGGCTCCGGCGGAGGAGACAAGAACGAGGGCGCGCAGCCTAAGACGGAAGCGCAGCAGCAGACGGACACAGTGCAGGAGACGGCACAGCAGCAGGAGGGCACGCAGTCTGAGACGGAAGCAACGACCTTAGAAGCCCAGGCGGATCAGCAGCCTGAAAAGCAGCTGACCAGGGAGCTGCCCTCACAGACAGACGGATACCTTATTTTTGTCAAGGACGCCAATACCGATGAACCTTTGGCAGATGTCAGGGTTCAGTTCTGCTCGGATACGCAGTGCATGATGGGCCGGACCGACAATACCGGAGCAGCTGTATTTGACATGGAACCCGGCAATTACGAGGCACATATCCTGAAGCAGCCGGAGGGATACCAGGAGAACAGCGAGACTGCGAAACTGACAGCCACCGACAAGACCGCAGTCTTTAGGCTCCTCAAAGAAGGCGAAGAGCTGAAGGCAGTCGAATAACATCGAATAAACATGGCTCGAATAAACATGGCTCCCGGCCATCAGACTGATTTCTGATGACCGGGAGTCTATAGTATGGTTGGAGCGGGCTGGGAGCGTGTAAGCGCGACAGCGCACTTAGTTTTTTCATACATGTTTGTGAACAGGAGGTCATAACCACAAGTATGTCAAAAAACAGATTGTTTTTGATTGCTCAAGCGCTGCTGTGCATTCTGATCGCAGCAGTGCTGTCTGTACTCACGGTGCGGACTTTTATTGAAGGAAGTGCATGGCAGGCCGCCGGGCATCCTTCCGACTGGATCTATACCAGAGAGAAAGCAGGGCATGCTCTTCTGATAATCCTTCCTTTGATCTGCGCATCTGCGGTTATGACAATAACAGGTCTGGTGAAGGATATAAAGGACGAGGAGGCGGAAAAGCCCGTGCAGGACGCGGAACTTGCCAGAAACCTCATCTGCGCCCTCGTCACAGAACCCTCGGAAGAGATGACGAAGGAGAGAGCATTGCAGAAAAAGCTGCAGATCGCCGGCTGGGCAGGCTTCACCGTCTGTATGATCCCGATCCTGATCTATGTGACAAATGGCGCGCACTTTGCGCATACCGACCCGGAAGGGCTGGACCAGAGCCTGATCTCACTGGTCCGCTTTGTGGCTCCCTGGGCGATCGCCGGCCTTGCATGTCTGACCGCTTCGACGGTTCTGCAGGGAAAGAGTATGCAGCGCGAGTCAGAAGCTGCACAGGCCAGAGCCAAAACAGAGAAAGAGGCAGGGATCGTCAAAGACCCGGAGACTGTCAAGGCAGACGGGGCGATTTACAATACAGCCCCTGAGACTGCAAAGAGACGGGTCCATCTGCGGCGCATCCTGATGGCCGCCGCGATCGTGTTTATTGTCATGGGAGTCTTTAACGGCAGCATGAAAGATGTCCTCGTCAAAGCAATCAGGATATGTACGGAGTGTGTCGGCCTTGGATAATACAAATGCAAATACAAATGGAAATGCAAATATAAATGCAAATGCGAATATAAATACAAATGTAAACGTAAATGCAAATACAAATGTAAATGCAAATTCAAATGTAAATACCGGGACATGGTTCGAAAGACTCCGTCCTTCCAAAAGGAAACTGATACAGCTTTACAGCGCGCTCTTATATAACGCGCACCTGAGGGGATTCATCGACGGAGAGATCTATCAGGGCAAAGTAAAAGCTGTCTGTGTCCCGGGCTTTAACTGCTATTCCTGCCCGGGGGCAGTCGGGGCATGTCCCCTGGGATCCATCCAGAACGCGCTCGCCTACTCCGGTCACCGCGCCGGCTGGTATGTGCTGGGCATCATCATGATCTTCGGGCTCTCCCTCGGAAGGACAATCTGCGGCTGGCTCTGTCCGCTGGGACTCATCCAGGAGCTCCTCCATAAGATCCCGACGCCCAAGATTAAAAAGAGCCGCGTCACGAGAGCGCTTTCTTATCTCAAATATGTGATCCTGGCTGTTTTTGCTGTCGCGATCCCCATGTGGTACGGGATCAGTCATGACCTGGCAGTGCCGGGCTTCTGCAAATATATCTGCCCGGCGGGCACTTTTGAAGGAGCCATCGGCCTTTTGTCGAATCCGGGCAACGCAAGCTATTTTTCCATGCTGAAGATCCTGTTCACGCGCAAATTTGTCATCATGCTGATCATCGGCCTCGCGTGTGTTTTCTGCTACCGCTCTTTTTGCCGTTTTATCTGCCCTCTGGGCGCCATCTACGGCATGTTTAACAAGCTGGCGCTGGTCAGCGTGAAGGTCGATGAGAACCGCTGCAATTCCTGCGGCGCCTGCGTCCGCAACTGTCAGATGGATGTCCGGCACGTGGGCGACCACGAGTGTATCAACTGCGCGAGATGCATGTCCTCCTGCAGTCAAAATGCCCTGTCCCTCAAGTGCGGCATGCACACGATCATCGCGCCCGCCTGCGGATGTGCCGACGACAAGCCTGATTCTGCTCAAAAGCGGTCGAAATATAGCAGGATCGCCTGGGGCGCAGCCCTTGCTCTACTCTGTTTTGCCCTGGTCTGGTTTAACTTCCTGGATCCTGCCGTGAAAAAGGCGGGCACACAAGGAGCTGATGCACAGGCAGTTGATACGCAGGCTGTTGATACTCAGACGGCGGATACGCAGACGGAGGATACACAGAGCGCGGAGGGCGTGGAAGCAGTCGGAGAGGCAGATGCAGAGACTGCGGCAGACCAGCAGACTGCAGACGCAGGCAGCGCCGATGCGAGCAGTGCGCCGGTCGGCACCGCGATCGGAGAGCAGCTGGCGGACTTCAGCGCTGAATTGATCGACGGCTCGACCTTCCATCTGGCGGATCATCGGGGAAAGGTTGTCATTATCAACATGTGGGCGACCTATTGCGGCCCCTGTGTGCAGGAGCTTCCGATCTTCCAGGATTTCCTGCAGGCCCATAGCGAGGACGCGGCTGTACTCATCATACACGCCTCCGACCCGCTTGAAGACGTACCGGAATTTCTGGAGAAAAAATCGGTCTCGCTGCCGTGCGCGGTCGATTCTATGGATGATTATCTCTATAATCTGTGCGGCGCATCGCCATCCATACTGCCTCACACGGTCATACTGAACAGACAGGGCGAGATCGTGTACAACCAGACCGGATCCATGTCAGAAGCACTGCTGGACGAGCTTTTTGAGAAGGCGAAATAAAGAGGGGTGACACAGGGACGGTCCTTTTGTATCTGTCCCCCTGTGTCTTTGAAAAGATGATACAGGGGGACAGATACAAAAGGACCGTCCCTGTTTACACAGAAAAGGGGAACTATGTATAAAAACTGTAGAAAAAAGATTGCTGCTCTGATACTTCTGCTCATCATATCGACAGTGATGTCTGTGACGGCTGTCGCTGCCCCGCGCGGTTCAGACCCCGAAAAGGCATTGGTCGTCGGATCAACAGACGGGTTCATTGAAGAAAAAAGTCTGCAGCCTGCTGTAGAGCAGTCCTATACATGGGTGAAAAGCGGCAGTAGAGTACGTCTGAGAGATGCAAACGGAAAGTATAAAAAAGGCTTTGTAACCTATCGGGGATGCTGGTATTACTTTGATTCAAATGGGAATCTGAAGGTCGGCTTCTTTACGGTGGGAGGCAGGAAATGGTTCGCCAGCTATGTCAGAGGTGCAGCCGGGAAAGGACAGATCCTCACCGGTCTTGTTCGCATCGGAAAATATAATTATTTTCTTGATCCCTCCTCCTCTCCCTGCCCCGGAGCAATGCGTACCGGTTTCTGCAGGATCAACGGCCGACGTTACTATTTTGACAAGGACGGACATATGGTGAAGGGGTGGTTTACAGTCCAGGGCAGCAGGTACTACGCAAGCTGTAACCCCAAGGGACATCCCGGTGCCCTTCTGACTGGGAAACAAAAAATCGGAAACCGATACTATTATTTAAACCCGGACGGGAAACTGATCAGAAACATTGAACCCGGTGACCCTGGTGTGCCTGATGTATACACCCTTAAGCCCATCTGCCAGTATCCAGCTCTTCCCACCGGATGTGAGATGACTTCGCTGGCAATGGTACTTGATTTTATGGGAGTCAAAGCGGATAAATGCGATCTGGCAGACAAATATCTGGACAAGGGACCAGTGGGAAAAGTGAATTTCTGGAAAGCTTTTGTCGGAAATCCCCGCAATGCCAGGTCCTATGGCTGCTATGCTCCGGTGGTTGTCAATACGGCAAACAGATACCTGAGGGCGAAAAATTCCTCCATGAGAGCAACATACTACGCCGGAAAAACGCTGGAGTTTCTCACCGGTTATACAAGAGCTGGGTATCCTGTGATCGTCTGGTGTACCATTGACTGCAGACAGGCGCGTGATACAGCCACCTGGGTTGTCAACGGCGAGAAGATCAGATGGAGGTCTCCCCAGCACTGTGTCGTATTCCTGGGCATCAAAAACGGTAAGGCAGTGATCGCGGATCCGACCTACGGCAGGATCAAGTTGTATGATAAGGAACTCTTCCGCCGCAGCTACACCGCCCTTTATGAACAGGCGGTTATAATTCGTTAATGTGATAATGGGACGGTCCTTTTGTGTCTGTCCCCTTGTGTCTTTGAAAAGATGTTACAAGGGGACAGATACAAAAGGACCGTCCCTATTTACGTTAAAAGGACCGTCCCTATTTACGTTTTCAGGTAAAACTCATTCAGAAGATACTCGCGGAGCCGGTTGTACAGGTCATAATCCTTGCCGCCGACCCGGATCCCGTCAATTTGATCCGCGCGCAGGCAGAGATTGCTGGAACTTGTGACAATGACTTCATCTGCTTCGAAGAGCTCCTGCAGACTGAATGCCTGTTCCCGGAAAGGAATGTCCAGAGCGCTGCAGGCCCGCAGCAGGTGTGCCCGCGCAATCCCGGGCAGGATCAGATGGTCTGTCGGAGCTGTATACAGTATCCCGTTTTTGAGAATATGTATGTTGCTGTGAGCGCATTCGGTCACGCGTCCCCCGGGGCGGTAGAAGACTGCCTCTGCACAGCCCGCTTCCGTTGCTTTTTGTGATGCCATCACGGAGGGAATCAGATTGAGCGTCTTGATATCACAGTGGAAAAAGCGTGTATCTTCTGTCGTCACCAGCTGAATGGGAGTATGTCCGTCGGAGATCTCAGCAGGAGTGAGCGTGATCCAGAGATTTCCTTTTCCTTCTGTGAAAGTATGCTTCCGGGTCCCGGTTCCCCGCGTCACCTGGTAATACACAAACAGATTTCCGGTATCCATCTTTTGAACAAGACGGCTGAGCAGATCTTTCAGTTCTTCCTTGCTGACGGGCATGATGATTTTCAGAGCGTCTGCATTTCTGAAAAAACGGTCCACGTGTTCATCCAGTGCAAAAATATGATAATTCCTGCACGGACCGGCATCATATACTCCGTCCCCGAACCAGGAAGCGCGGTCGTTCATGGGAACCGTCATCTCATCCAGAGGACCATAGGTCCCGTTATAATATCCAAGTTTTTCCATGTGTAAATACTCCTTGGGGTGACAGGGGGTGAAGGGGACGGTCCTTTTGTTTCTGTCCCCCGTGACACAGTCCCCGTGACTCAGTCCCCGCGACTTAATACCTAAAGCAGCCTGTACTGTATTTTTCCTGAGTCATACAATAGCATGCCGGCAAACAGATTGAAAACTGTATTTAGTATGTGTAAAATACAGATAAATATCTGTGTTAAATGAATATCTGTATTGAGGATTGCGCATGAATCTATTACACATGACTTATTTTATTGCAGTCGTGGAACATGAGAGTATCTCAGGGGCGGCACAGTCCCTGTTTATCACACAGCAGACCCTGAGTTCCCATGTGGCCGCCATGGAAAAAGAACTGGGGACCAGCCTTTTTGACAGGAGACCGAAATTCCGTCTGACGCAGGCGGGAGAAATCTTTTATCGGTACTGCATCCGCTTTCGCAGTCTGAATGATGCCATGGTCAGTGAGTTTCGGGACCTGTCAGGAGAGGTCAGTGATATCCTGCATGTCGGCATATCACAGACACGGAGCAGGATCCTCATGCCATCGATTCTGCTCCGCATGCACAGCGAGTTTCCGCGGGTCCAGGTCCGTCTGACAGAGCAGACAAATGAGGTCCTGGTCAAAAAACTTCTGAAGGGCGAGCTCGATCTGATGATTGGAGATGTTCCGGATCATCCTGAAATCCGTAAAGAGGTGATGTACAGGGAATCCATGGTATTGACTGTTTCAGAGAAGCTGATTTCGAAAAAACAACTGGCTGCTCTGACCCGCACAAAGGATATTCGTATCCTGGCAGGAATCCCTTTTGTTATGAACACGCAGAATGATATCGCCGGCCGCTATGGCTCTTCCATCATGGAATCCTTCAGTTTGATTCCAAGGATCGCAGCTGTATCTGACAGCGCGGAAACCTGCCTGCAGATGTGTCTTGACGGATTGGGGGCCTATATCTGTCCCGATCTTTATGTCCGCTTCTACCGGGACCGATTTGCAGCTCTTCATGTCATTCCGCTGGACTGCTCCTATGGAATCTGTCTGGCATCCGGGAAGGGACTCTATGAGAAGCGGAGCGTCCGGGAATTCTGGAAGTACTGCCTGGAAACAGGCCGGGAAGCTCTGACTGGAAATCCTGTAACAGAGTAGAAAAAAACAGATGCATCCGACGACCGATTATTGACGCCGCAACTTCGGCATGGCATATACCCGGAATGAGAGTTACTATATACTGGATGCAGACAGGGAAGCCTGTCTCTATCCGGGACTGAATGAGGGTGTACGGATCGAAGAAATGATCGCGGATCTTGAGGCCGCCCGGCAGGGCGATATCCCGTTTGACGCGGAAAAATATAGCAACACGATTCGGGAGTAACCCGCCTGGCAGAATAGAACGCCTGGCAGAATAGAAACTGAGGAGGAAGCCGGAGATGATTGAAACCATTAGAAAAACCATACAAAAACGAAGTACAGCCGCAATGGCCGTCTTTTTGCTGCTCTGTCTGCTTACTGCAGGCTGCGGAGGTCAGTCAGCAAAACAGATCGGGGAAGACCAGTCCGGCGGCGCACAGCAGCAGGCCGGGGAAGACCAGTCCGGCAGCACACAGCAGCAGGCCGGACAGGAGAAGACCCGCGGGCATGTCCGGATCGGTGTCCTGCAGATCGCGGACAGCTTTCCTCTCTATGTGGCTGTAGAAGAGGGCCTCTTCGAAAAGCATGGTCTGGATGTGGAGATCATCGAATTTCAGAGTGCCTCCGATCAGTCTGTCGCCTATGAGGCGGGTGAACTGGACGGAATGATGACCGATATGATCGTCCAGAGTCTGATCAACAAGTCCTCGGCAGAGGACGGGATGAAGACGGTGGCCATGGCCTTCGGAGGCGATGCTTCGGAAGGCAGATTTATTGTGGCGTCCTCTCCGGACTCCGGGATCTCTGCCCCGGAACAGCTTGCAGGCAGTAAGATCGGCATCTCCGAAAACACGATGATGGAGTATCTGGTGGACCGTTATCTGGAGGATCTGGGTGTGGATCTGGCTTCCGTGGAGATGGTCAATATTCCCAAGCTGACCCTGCGCCTGGATCTGCTTATGGAAGGCAGCGATATTCAGGCGGCAATCCTGCCGGATCCTCTGGCAATCGAAGCCGAGTCCCGCGGATGCGGCACCGTAATCGATGATACGAAACTCGGAAAAAACTATTCGCAGAGTGTCGTCACGCTCAGAAAAACCCTGATCGAGGACGGGACCGGCACCCTCGATGCCTTCCGGGATGCCTATAATGAAGCCATCGGGATGATCAATGCCAATCCGGATGCGTATCTGGACCTGTTCTATGAAAAGGCAAATGTCGCGGAACCTCTGCAGGGCAAATATGCGGTTCCCTCCTATACGCCGGACTGCGTGCCGACAGAGGAGGATGTCGCAAGTATCGAAGAATTTATGGTAAAGAAGGGACTTTTAGACAGTCCTTTTACCTATGAGGAAATGGTAGCACAATGACAAATCCACCTGAAAACATTATTGTCGAGGCGCGGGATGTCATCATTGTCGAGGCGCGGAATGTTTCTTTCTCTTATCCGGAGGAGCCGGACCGCTATGTCCTGAACAATCTGAACCTGCAGGTCTGCAGAGGTGAATGTGTCGCGATCCTGGGTGAGTCCGGAGCAGGAAAGACCACGCTCTTAAAGCTCCTGTGCGGACTTTTGAAACCCACGCATGGGCAGATTCTGTTTAAAGGAAAGCCGCTGCAGGGCCCCGAAAATGATATTGCGCTCATTTTTCAGAATTACGGTCTTTTTCCCTGGAAGACCGTGCGGGAGAACATTCTTCTTCCGGCGCGGCTGCGAAAAAAAAGGGTGGACGAAAACGAACTGGGAAAGCTGCTGGACTATCTGGGCCTTCGTGAGTATGCCCGCAGATTCCCCGCGGAATTGTCCGGCGGCCAGCTGCAGAGAACTGCCCTGGGACGGGCGGTCATGAGCAGAGCTTCCCTTCTTCTGATGGATGAACCTTTCTCAGCTCTGGATCTGCGCAACCGCATGCGCCTGCAGAGTTTTATGAAAACCTTTCTGGAGGATACAGGTATGACTTCCGTGATCGTAACGCACAGTGTCGAGGAGGCGCTGTGCATGGGCGACCGCGTCGCGGTTTTTGATCCGGAGACAGGAAGGATCCGGAAAACCTGGGATGGCTGCCGGCAGGAAACGGACCCCGATCCCGCTGTATTGGATGAGCGCGGCCGCCGGATTCGGGAATCCCTGCTGCAGATGCAGCAGACAGGGCTCAGCTATGGGGAAGAGCCCGACAATGCCTGTGCACGAAAGAATTCCGGCATGGTCGGAAAGCGTGAAGAACCGCAATGATGCGCCGATTTTTTACACAAGAGGTTTGCGTCGAAGGGCCGCAAATCTCCTCCGGACGTCATTGTCGAAATCGCCTCCGCGATTTCGCCTCGGATGTCTCAGCGCAGGAATGCTTCAATGCTTCGACATGTTTTAAAAGACTGATAATGGAGTGCAGAGATGACAAAAAGAACGATGGCAGGAACCTTCCTGAGCATTGCGGCGCTTTTGCTTTTGTGGCAGGTCGCTTCAACAGGACTTGACCGGTATTTTCTTCCGACACCGGCCGAGACCATCGCCACCCTGGCAGGTCTGCTGAGAGAAGAGAAGACCTGGATGCACATAGCGGCCAGCTTCCGGCGTATCACACTGGGAACGATTCTGGGGCTTGCCTGTGCTGTCCCGCTGGGCATCCTCATGGGCAGATCGCCGGTGGCAGACGCAGTACTGGGCGCCTTTTTCCGACTGGTCTATCCGGTTCCCAAGGTCGTCTTTATGCCGATTATCGTCGTGATGCTGGGAATCGGAGACAGTTCCAAGATCTGCCTGATCTTCCTGGCAGTGTTTTTTCAGATCACGATCATTATCAGAGACAGCACTGCCGCGATTGATCCGGCTCTGTCGGATGTAATGAGAAGCATGAAAGCAGGGCCTGCAGGCACTCTCCGCCATCTGATCCTGCCGGGCATCACGCCCGGAATCCTGACTGCTCTGAAATCTTCCCTGGGTACTTCTGTAGCGCTGCTGATGATCACAGAGCTCTTTGCCTCAACATCGGGACTGGGCTATTTTATTATGAATTCCATGGACGCCAGAAAATATCCGGAGATGTACAGCGGAATCCTGCTGCTCATGGGCATGAGCGCGCTGATGTACGTTTTCCTGGAAATCGCGGAGAGGCTCCTGTGCAGATGGAGATACGGCAGTGGGACAGGGGACGGTCCTTTTGTTTCTGTCCCCCTGTTTTTCCATTCATAAAGGATAAAGAGTGAAAATATTGCCGATGCAATATTTTGTGCTCCGGATGTCTTTGCCGCGGGGCGGCTGTAAACACCCTGTGGTCGCATCGGAGAAATCGCCTCCGCGAATTTCTCCTCGCGTTGCCGCTCTGGCGAGCGGCATGGTCAGAATGAATGAAAGGAGCGGATTAATGAAAAAGAGTCTTGTAAAAATTGTTGCTTTTGTTTTGATGGCTGTCATGACCGTCGGCCTGTCCTCTTATTATTCAGGCACCAGTGTCCGCGCTGAGACTGCGGCGTCAGAGCAGGATGTCGAAGGAAAAAGAATCTATTTTGCCGCACCTTTGTTTAATGAAGCGGAAAGAGAGTATAACCTGAAACTGGTTACGCTCCTGGAAAGCTATGGCTATGAGGTGTTCCTGCCTCAGCGCGACGGCTTCCTGGCACCTGAACTTGAAGGGAAGACAGAGGAAGAAAAAACGGAGATGATCTTCCAAAAGGACAGGGATGAAGTGCTCAAGGCAGACATTTTGTTTATGGTACTGGATGGCAGAGTCCCTGACGAAGGTGCCTGTGTTGAACTTGGTATTGCTTATGCAAACGGGAAAAGATGTTACGGCATTAAAGGAGACGCCAGATCGGTGGAACTTGACATGGACCTCAATCCGATGATCACCGGATGTTTTACCAAACTCTTTTATAACCTGGACAATGAAGAGCTGATTAAGTCACTGGAAGCGTATTTAAAGGATAATGATTTATAAGGAACTTTTTTAGACGTAGCAGGCATGTTTTTTGACAAAGAGACGAGCAGAAAAACTGTCAGGAGGAATTTCATCATGTGGGATATTTCCAAGCTGCAATGGACGAGAGAACCGGAAAACTACAGCATTCAGTCGGACCGGATTGAGATCACGACCATGCCCCATACAGATCTCTGGCAGAGGACCTACTATCATTTCCGCAATGATAATGCGCCTGTGCTGCAAATGGAAACCGAAGAAAAGTACTTCTCTTTCATTGTAAAAACCGATTTTACAAAGAGCGGACACCGCTTTGATCAGTGCGGCATTGTCATGTATCTGGATTCGGAGAACTGGCTGAAAGGCTCTGTCGAATACGAAAATGAAGAGTTCCAGCATCTTGGCTCCGTGGTCACCAACCACGGATATTCCGACTGGGCCACGACGGCAATTCCTGCTCATGTGAAAACCATGTGGTACCGCTTCAGCAGGCGGGAAGATGACTATTGCATCGAATGCTCTCAGGACGGAGTGAAATTTACCCAGATGCGTGTCTGCCATATGTGGGAAGGAGCCGGAAAGATCCGTTTCGGAATCTATGCCTGCAGCCCGGAAGATTCCAGCTTCAAGGCAGTATTTACCGATCTGGAGATGACAGAATGCGCCTGGAAGGCGCACGACGGCCAGCAGCCGGATATGGGGACGGTCCTTTTGTATCTGTCCCCTTGTTCACATAAAGGGTGACTTAAGAGTGAAGACTTAAGAGTGAAGACTTAAGAGTGAAG
>Ga0256405_10004513_pt1 | contig 25894 bp, 17 predicted proteins | sample RumenRJG_02DNA_FD_189096 | JGI IMG/M metagenome (GOLD analysis project Ga0256405, IMG submission 189096) | Bovine rumen microbial communities from Lethbridge, Alberta, Canada - RJG_02 | ecosystem: Host-associated > Mammals > Digestive system > Stomach > Rumen | place: Canada: Alberta... | reverse complement strand
ATTTTTTACGACCCGCCAATGTTCGCATACGTTTCAGCATCGCCGCCTGAAAGAACTTCAGGAATGACCCTGGCTTACAAATATACTACATTTTAAAGTGGACTCATGATTCAAGTTCCGCAAGTTCCTAACTTGGTTCAATGGATATTTTCCGTGGATTGAATATGTTGTTTCATTTCTGTTTTTTCGTTCTCTTCACCCCTCTCACCGCTTCAGATTCTAATGGATTGTCGGGCCAATCGTGCTTGGGATAGCGGCGCCGCAAGTCTTTTCTCACCTCAAAGTAAGTAGTCTGCCAGAAACTGCGCAGGTCGCTGGTGAGCTGCACGGGTTTGAATCCGGGACTGAGTAGCTCCATCAGCACGGCCACCTTACCGTCGTCTACGCGTGGTGTGTCTTCCAAGTCGAAACACTCCTGCAGTCGGACGCTCAGCACCGGCACATCCGAGCCCTGCCGGTAGTCGAGCCGGATCATGCTGCCCGACGGCACGCGAACGCGTTCCGGTGCCAGACGGTCCACGGCGCACTGTTGGTCGTAGGAGAGCTGACTCCAGAGGATCATCCTCAGGTCGGTCTTGCGCAGTTCGCCGACGGTTGTCATCACCTTTCCGTCTCGCTCTAAGAAGAAGGGCAGCCATTCTTGCGCTGTCCCCAGCATCCTTGTGGTTGAGAGGTCGGGCAAATTGAGTTCGGGGTGCCATTTCGCGGCCAGTTCCACCCGGCGTTGGAGCGTCCCGACGTCCTCAGTCCAGTTGAGAAGCCCCGTCCCCTCCTTGGCCACGGCCCCACAGACGATCCGTTTCAGCTGGTCGTTTCCGATGTCGTCCATCGGTTTGCTCTCCACGACGAGCTGGCCGATGCGCCGTTCCCGCCGGGCCACGATGCCACCCTGATGGGTGATCCATGTGACGTTGTCGTGCCATGAGGTGAGAGGTATGAGGCTCTTAGGGTCTACGGGTGCCGCCATAAACGCGCGGCCCGCCGAGCGGCCGTTGGCGTGGAGCAGAGCCACGACAAGCCAGGAATAGGCCGATTGTGGGTCGGCAGCGTCGAGCGTCACGGTGCCCCCACCGGCCAGGCTGTACGCTCCGTTGTGTCCGGTCTTCATCGCTATGCGTTCAGGATAGCCCGCCGCCAAGAGCTCCCCCGCGTCCTTGCCGGCGATGTAGGCGTTGTCGGTCGTCACCCCCGCCATCCTCGCGTACTCACCCGCCACTCTTGCGATACGGCTCCACGGCCCGTAACGTTTCTGCCGGCGTGCGTCGCGCAAGGCGTTGACACGGGCGGCGAGGTCGGTGTGGATCCGGTTGTCGTCCATCACGTCCTTCTCCTCCAATATGGCGGCGATGTCGCAGGCCAAAGCCCTGCGCTCACTGCTCCCGGCCTGCAGCATCATCCTCGCGATGCGTGGGTGGCAGGGCAGTGCGGCCATCCGCCTTCCGGTATTCGTGATTCGTCCGTCGGAATCTATGGCTTTGAGTGCCCTCAACTGGTTGTAGGCCTGCTTTACGTTGGCCTCGGGCGGAGGAGTCAGCCACGGCATGGAGCGTACGTCGGTCTCGCCGAAATCCGCGGCTTCCAGCACCATTGGCGTGAGGTCGGCCTCGCAGATTTCGGGGCTTCGCTGTTCCTCCATGCGATGGTCGGTGGCCAAGGTCCACAGCCGGTAGCACACGCCTGGTGACACGCGGCCGGCTCTTCCGGCCCGCTGGCGGGCCATATCCTTGCTGATGCGCACTGTTTCCAAATGGCTCAGCCCGTTGGAGGGGTCGTAGACCAACCGGCGGCAATAGCCGCCGTCGACGACAATCTTCACGCCTTCAATCGTCAGGGAGGTTTCGGCAATCGATGTGGCCAACACCACCTTGCGCTGGCCTTCAGCCGAAGGGGCTATGGCCTTGCGCTGGCTGTTGAGTTCGAGGTTGCCATAGAGCGGGCAGACGGCGGTCGGGGCGAGACTGTCGCCCAACAGACCGGCGCAGCGCATGATGTCGGCCTGTCCCGGCAGAAAAGCAAGGATGTCGCCTTCCTGCTCCCGGTGGGCCTTGCAGATGGCGGCGGCCACGTCCTCGGCGACGTGCTGCGCTTCGGTGTCTTCGTCGGCCAAGACTGTTTCCACGTGAAACATCCGTCCCTCGCACGAGATGCAGTGGGCATTGAGTGCTTTGCAAATCGGCGTAGCGTTGATCGTGGCCGACATGACCACTAAGTTGAGGTCGGGGCGCAGCACGCTCCGTATCTCCCTGGCCAGACAGAAGGCCGTGTCCGACTGGATGCTGCGCTCGTGAAACTCGTCGAAGATGATGCAGCCCACGCCGTCCAATGTTCCGTCGTCGGCCATGCGGCGGGTGAGGATGCCCTCGGTGACCACCTCTATGCGGGTCTGTGGCGATGTCTTCCGTTCAAACCGAATCTGGTATCCCACCGTCTTCCCCACCTTTTGTCCCAGCATCTGCGCCATGCGTGTGGCCACCTGTCGTGCGGCCAGCCGCCGTGGCTCGAGCATGATGATGCGGCCTTCGGGCAGTGCGCTGAGGATGGTAAGCGGGAGTAGGGTAGACTTGCCCGCGCCGGGCGGAGCCACGACCACAGCCGCGTGTCGCTCGGCCAGTTCGCTGTTCAGCTTGTCGGCAATTGTGCTGCAAGGGAGGTTGCCGGCTGCGGCTAGGGCCAGGCCTGCGGGATGCGTATTCTTAGTAGTATTATACATTATGATATTGCGTGTTTGAAAGTTTGCTTGGACACTGTTATTGCAACGGACAAAAAGTGATGTTTATTGCTTCTGAACTGTGCCTGTAATTCTTTTATGAAGTATTGCGAATTTATTATGCACTGACCAATCAGCTCTGCAACAAATATAAATTACGTACAAAAAGGGGCGCCCACCTCTTGGTGAGTGCCCCTTGAATACCTTTATATGTTATAAAATTGTTATTTCACGATAACCTTTACAACCTTTCCATTGGCAAATTTGAGGATGTTCAGGCCGGGCTGAGCTCCTGCAATGCGCTGTCCAGCTTCGTTGTAGCGGGCAACGATGGTTTCGTTGGAAGCCTCTGCTGATGTGTAAACGTTGTTGATCCCTGTTGCTGACTGAATCAGAGAAACGCCAATTGAGTTTTCTATCTGATTGTCTAATACTTCATTAGTATTGTGCTTGTTTACAAATGCAACGAACTTAATATCTTTCTTCTTCCAGCTGCTATTGATATCGATGGTGTAAGTCTTTGTGAACGTGTTGTCGTCATTCCATTCAATGGCGTCGCCCCAGGTACTGTTATAGTAGCGGATGACATGCATGTGATAGAAAGTGCCACTTGCACCACTCTGGCTTTTAGCCTTAACACTGTCCTCTGTCATGTAGACAGTAAGAAGACCGCTATCCTTATCAAATGAATTGTTGCAAGTTCCCGAAACTGTCAAAGTTACCTGCGTTGTATCAGCGTTAGGTTCTGCATTGATTGTCAGACCCAAATTGGAGTACTCTGCAAGTTGAGCATTAATGTAGCCCGTAATCTCATTTGCGCTCGAAGGAATGGTGACATTATCCATATTTCCTGATACATAATAAGACTCGAAGATGGGCTGGCGGTTGAACATCATTGCCGGTGCATATGTAGTTCCTCCGTCGTTAAACAAATAAGTAAGAGGTTCGTCACAATCCTGAGTCAGCCAATCCGTATAATAGGCTGAGTGATGGCAAACAGCATAAGTTCTTGTCAAATCTGCAGTCTCAAGAGCTGTGTGCAAGAAACCAGCCACACGTGGGCAATTGGGGCAACGTTCTGTTGTGAATTCTTCAATTACAACATTTCTGTTGAAAGCAGTGGTGGATACTCCAATTGAACCTGTAGCTGTTACGTCGGCGGAAGCATTATCCTCACCATTCACTTTGGTTATCTTTACCGTCAGATTCTTGACAGCATCGACATCACCAGCAGGAACTGTGAAGACTAAATTTCCATATGCGCCGGGTGCAACGCCTGGATTAATATCAGCATGAGCAGGATCGGCTTCTACACCATCAACAGTATACACATAGTCCACATTCGTAATCTCGCTTGATCCCATGTTGAAGAAAGGAACTGAAACTTTTACATCCTGACCGGCAACAGCAGCAATCTTGTCGAAATTGCTTGGGATAGCATTATACGCAGCAAAATCACCCTCGACAATCATCTGAATAGCTGGAGAGCCATTGCTGCTGCCAAAATTATACCAACCTAGACCTTCACCACCCTTAGAAGTAGCAATGTCGCAATAAATATAAATTTGGCCATTTACATTTGAGTTTATTGCAAGAGGATATGTTTTGCTTCCCTGAGTAACCTTATAGGCCACCAGCAGACGCTGGTCTGCAGTAATGTTGAATTGCATGTCGGCCGGCAGTTCTACCGTATTCCATACGTAAGAAGTATTTGTGGATCTGCTTGTTATGGTTGTATCCTTTGAAACGAGAGAGTTGATGTTGCCTTCGTCGTCTACAGTGAAAATCTCCACACCTTTAGCTGTGGAGTTTGCACCCATGGAAAAACGGATAGCTTTCACTTTGGCCCCCACATAAGGTGTAAGAGCCGTTGACTCGAGGAAGATTGCCGGTTCGATGTCTTTGGTTGTGTAGTTGCCAATGCCCAGTGAGTTGTCAACATCATCAGTTGAATAGTAACCAACAAGACGCTCATTGTCGGCTAAGTCGGCCTTGCGGGGAGCTTTGAGAATGTTTGCTTGTGAAGGAGCCACGGCACTAGAACGCTCGGCTTTTATAGTTGGAGCCTTAAAAACCGAAGGACTCTGTGCATTGGCGGCCAACGTCAATACGAAGGCGGCCAATAAAAGTAGAGATTTCTTCATACGAAATAGATAATGTTTAGTTAATACCTTGCAAAGATAAAACTTTTATTTGAATAAAAAAATAAATCGGTCTTTTTTTTTATCTTATTGATTGATATCATTTTTTCTCATACAGACGACTTGTCGATTTTTGTTTGGTTTATTCTAACTATTAGGAATTGAGGGATTCTTACAGATACTTTAATTTAAGTAAGTTAAATCAGAGTTTTTTGTTGAGCGATAAACTTTATAGAAAAAGTTTGAGTATTCATTTTTGTTGAATACCAGTATTGTTAATAAACAATAAATAATTGTTAGTAAAAGCTATTTTATCAATTGCTTTTTGTATATTTGTTGCGCTAACAACTAAATACTTAAAACTATGAAACAGCTTTTATTAATTTTTTTGGCACTCTTGCTTACTTCAACATCAAAAGGTCAATTGACCGTTTTTGAAAACGGAAGTGTAAACGTAGGGAGCAATGCTAAATCTTCCCTTGCTATCTTTTCTGTAGGTAATCCCGATTCTTGTTTAACCAAGTATGACCGAGTCAACTTCTCTTCAATCAATCGAGTTTTGCCAAATTGTAAGAATATAGCTATAGATGGTCAAGCTTTATCAGCTTATTCGATTGGGAATGGACTATCAATAGGTGTACGTGGTATCGCGGGCAATTGTAATTCAGGCTATAACTATGGCGTATTTGGAACTTTGTATGGAACCAATAAAGGAGCAAGTATCTATGGCGGTGTTGGTTCTTTTGCTACCCCTTACATTGATGGAAGATATGCTGGCTATTTCAATGGAGACGTTATAGTTACTGGTGGTCTTCAAGCAAAACTTTCCAATATTTTTGATACAAAAGACGTTGGATTGTACGATATGGAAATATCAGATGCTTTAGGTAAAATAAATTTGCTCATCCCTAGATTGAATGTTTATAATATTCCTGTTGTGTCAGGTATGGATGAGCCGACTTTAGGCTCCAATAATGGTGGTATTAACAATCAGACAATAGAATCAGCTGGCGATAATTTTATGCAAACTATTAAAAAATATGCTTATGGCTTTAATATCAACGAAGTTGAAAGAGATTTTCCACTAATTGTATATACTGACGATAATGGAAATAAAAAAATTGATTACACACAAATCATTCCAGTTCTTGTTAAATCAATAAAAGAATTATCCGAAGAGGTGCAAATGCTGAAAGAACAGATAAATGAAAGCAATGTTAGTCAAGTTGCACAGGGATCCTCAAAAGTAGCTGCTAATATTGAAAATAATGAGATTCTCAAAGATTGTAAACTTTTTCAGAACAGCCCTAACCCCTTCAAAGGGAACACGACTATAAAGTTTGAATTATCAAACAATGCTGTGAATGCATCCATTAATATTTATAACAACACGGGTAAATTAATCAAGGTTATTCCTGTTAATAACAATATGACGGAGGTCAGTTTTCAAAATGTTGGCCTTTCCAATGGCATCTATTACTACACGCTCATCGTAAATGGCTTATCTATTGACACAAAACGAATGATCATAGCAGAATAGGAGGGATGACTATGAAATATTTTTATATCTTAGGAATCTTATTGCTGCTATCAATTACCCTTTCTGTAAGTGCTCAAAGCCAAAAGGCCTTTACATTGCAGTCAAAAGAGAATGTGAATGACATTTCAATTGAAAAGAGTATCAATAATGATACAGTAATTAGCTGTCAAGGCTACCAGCAACCTATATTCGGACTTTCCATAGATATGGATATAGCTAAGAAAAAGGAAAATTTCTTAGTAAGAATTTTGCTGGAAGATACCAATGGACATTTATATCTTGTAGTTGAAAGCTATAAGGAGATTTCGCAAGACGGCATGCTCGGACTTCAAAATTATTGCGAGGAGACTTCTGTCTTACAAGGTGTTATTCCTAGAAAATTACATGTTTATGTGAAAAATGCCACAATTGGTTTAAAGAAAATTCACATATCCACTTCTATGGGACAAAAAACAATAGCCTATAATGTTCTTTCTGATAGTTTGAATTTTCTTCGTGCAAAATCGAAAGCCGAGAAAATCAACGCATATAATCGTACTCACGGTAAATTATGGTTTGCGGGAGTAACTCCTTTGTGCTTAAAAAGCACTGCTGAAAAATTCCGAATTTTGGGGTGTACTTCATCAGCCTATACACAAGGCATAGAATATTACGATGGGGGAATTTTTGAATTGGAAGAAGATGATAATAAAACTTCTATGGCAACTCATAATTCTTCTACAAATTCCGCTGGCAAATATCTATTACAGTTTGATTGGAGAAATAGACACGGAAAAAATTGGATAACGCCTGTAAAAGATCAAGGTAATTCAGGCTATTGTACAGCTTTCGCCACAGTGAGTAGCATGGAGGCATTGGCTAATCTTTATTATAATAAAAATATGGATTTAGATTTGTCAGAACAAGAAATTGCAAGTTGTTCAGGTGCTGGTAATCCATACTTTAGTGGCATTTCTTATTTATCATCCATTAATTATGCTATTAATCATGGGGTTTGTGATGAGAATGCTTATCCATTTGTGGATAGCCCCGATGAATCCAAAATATGCAGAAGCGATGATATTCAACCAAATTATTCAATGAAAATAAGCGATTATAAAAAAGTTACGGTTGATGAAGATAGTGTCAAGAAATACTTAATGGCTTATGGCCCTTTGGTTTCGGGTTTTAAAACATTTCTTGATAATAAAATTCAAATAAATCATGCTACTACCATTGTTGGATATAAGGTCATAGAGGTTGGGGACACAATTCGCCGTATCCTGAAATTTAGGGATGATCCAAATGCGTTGAATTATGGTCTTGATACCGCTATTGTAATTGAAAAAGACAATCCTTTAATTGGTAGAACATATTTTGTATTTAAAGATAATTACGTTGGGAAAACAGACGGAAATACCGAATATAAAAATTTGCTCTTTGACAATTTGAAAAGGTGTATGAATACTCCTTATGCCTTATTAGGTCCTATACAAATATCTAATATTACAGAAGATGATAGAATTTGTGAAGATGCTGATGGAGATGGCTACTACAACTGGGGATTAGGTCCTAAACCAGCTAACGCTTCAACTAATATCCCAGACGAGGAAGATGGAGACGATTCCAATTCTTTACTAGGTCCAATGGATGAATGGGGGAATTGCATGGATCTAAATCCAAATAACCGAGCAATGCAGATAATTTCTGTAGATAAGAAAATCACAAATAATTGTGATGTTTATAATCACATTGCAATAACTAATCATGCAACCGTAGAAGTAGTTGGAGCTGATATAAACTTTCATAACGGGGCTTTACTCACTGTTTCCTCAGGCTGTACACTAGTAGTCAATAATCATTCTAAACTGCGAAATATCACATTAAGAGCTATGCCAGGAGCTTCTATCAAAATAAAGGAAAACTCTCTGCTTGTTTTGAAGGATAAAGCCTCACTAAGTATACCTACAGGAGCAACTTTAGAGTTTTCCCATGGTAGAATAGAATGAATTAAGGATTGAAATATGAAAAAAAATAGATTGTTGTTTCTGACTTTAGCGTTCATGATGGTGTTGCAGCTGTCCGCCCAAGACCAGTTGTATTCTAGCTTTCTGCATGAGGGAAAGACATGGAAACTCAAACAAACTACAGTAAATACAACTTCTGAGGTGAACGTTACGGTTGAAGGAGATACCATTGTAGACGGGAAGATCTGCAAGAAACTCATCTGCAATGATGAAGGAAAAAAGTCTCTCTTTGCCGTAATGGAAGAGGAGGGTGAGAAGGTGTATGGGTACGACGGCGATAAGTTTGCTCCCGTCTTCGACTTCGGTCTGACAGTGGGCGATACTCTTCCCAATTGCATTGATACCATCGTGATTGCGGCTACCGACACCGTAGAATACAACGGGAGGATTTACAGACGGCAGCTTCTGCACAAGACAAACGGTTACACCTCTGACAGTTTCGCCTCCGAATTTTATGAATATTGGGTGGAGGGCATCGGAAGCATGTATGCCCCAAATCAGCCGTACTGCTTTGCAACACCAGGTAACCGTTACCTTCTTCTCTCTGTTGACGACTACGGGGAAACGTTGATAGATTCGGAAGGCATGGAAAAACTTTTCCCTCCAGTATTAACAGGAATACGGCCATCGGAATGCAGCAATCATCGTGTCGGCGGGGAGACTTTCGATCTCTCTGGACGCAAAATTCAACTGCCTCAATACAATCGGCCATACATCCGCGGAGGGAAGAAATACATCAGCAAATAGGATTTTGTAGAATATCGAATAATCAGGCGAAGTAGCTATTCTGCAATGCGTGTAATGGAGGGTGCGGACTGCCATAAGGTCCGCGCCCTTCATTGGCCAACTCCACACCAGTTACCGGCGTTGCGCTTTATGGCGTTCAGAGTGACGGCAACGTGGCTGAACTGGCTTCTCAGTCGGTGACCGCTTCTACCTCTCCCGCAGGTTGGACTACAGTAGAACTTTCTACTCCCTGGATTGTTGATATGTCTCAGTACGAGGCACTGTTGATGGGATTCGAATATACTCAGGGCAGCAGCAACTCCAATAGCTCTTATCCTCTGTCAATGGTTAATGAGGGCGTTTTGCAGAATGTCTACATCTATGGTAACCTCGGTCAGGGCGAAGGTTTCTACAACCTCGGCAGCGACTATGGTAACCTGAGTGTTCAGGCCATCGTGGAAGGTACATTCTCTGCCAACCGTATCAGCGCATCCGACTTCGGCAATGCTTATGCTCAGATTGGCGGCACTGGCAAGGTGGAGTTGCCTCTTGTCAACACAGGTACTGCAGGTGTGAGCAATTTTGACTATATCGTAACTACCGACGGCGTTGCAGGTTCCGAGCAGCACTATACCCTCGACCAGCCCGTCACCCAGTTTGGCGCCAACTTCACTGCCAACATTGAGCTGCCCGCAGCAAGCAAATTAGGTACCAACGCTATCACCATTACCATTACAAAGGTGAATGGTGTGGCCAATGAGGAGACTGAGCAGAATGTGTCTGCCGGTACACTCTATACCGTGAGCAAGATCTACACCCGTCGTGTACTCGTTGAGGAATTTACAGGTACAGGCTGCGGTTGGTGTCCTCGTGGCTTGGCCGGCATGCAGCTCATGCGTGAGACCTACGGCGACAGATTCGTCGGTGTGGGCTTGCATCAGTACAACAGCTCTGACCCCATGTACTTCACCAAATATCCCAACCTCGGCTTCACGGGTGCTCCCAGCTGCATGATGGACCGCAGCGGTAAGACCACGGATCCTTACTATGGCTCAGGCAACAGCATCCTCGACGACTGCGTGAAAGCTTTGGCTAAGGTTGCTGCCGGCGACGTGACCCTCAGCGCAGAGTGGAATACCGACTCTACAGCCATCACGGCTACGGCTGCTGTAGAAGGCTATGCCGACAATGCCGACTATGAGGTACAGTTCGTACTGATTGGCGACAGCCTCCGCGGCAACACCAGTTCTTGGAAGCAGCACAACTACTACTATCAGTATTCAGCTGCCGATGTTGGCAATGATCCTCTGATTGCTCAGTTCTGCTCCGGTGGCACTCATGGCACCTCTACCTTCTACTGGGCATTCGACGATGTGGCTTTGGCAAGCTCTTACGCTAATAATAAGAATCAGGCTGCTGCCGTCACTGGTCTTGCTTCTGGTGAGGTAGGCACTACTTCTTATACCTTGAAGTTGCCGACATCTTCTAAGCTCGCCCCGTTCATCAATAAGGACAAGGTGGCTGTCGTAGCTATCCTCCTGGATAAGGACGGCAACTATGTCAACGCCAACAAATTCTATATGAATCCCGCCGCTGGCATCAGCAACATCACCAATGGTGCCAAGGCCAATAAAGTTGTGGCTCGCTACAACCTCTCCGGCCAGCAGGTGAACGGCGCGCAGAAGGGCTTCGTTATCGAGAAGTATGCTGACGGCACAACCAAGAAAGTGCTTGTGAAGTAATCCAACTATTTTATATATACTCATAAAAGGCAGTCACCGGATCGGTGGCTGCCTTTTTTGATAGTTGTTCCTGTTTGTAGTTTCTATCCACGTCATCTGCATAAGCTCCCATCCTACGGCCCCCTTGCAGAATGCGGGCAGTCATGCTATGTCTGTTTGCTTTTATAGTTCCCTGCCAAACGCTGATATTCTTTCTGTTTTTTCCCTTGCCAAAGCCCTGCATGATGGTGGCATCTTTCTGAAAGATATCCTTGCACAGGCACCGGTCCTCTGGCCGGGGCCGTGCTTTGTGAGATTCTTAAGCCATAATCGGCCTCTTTTATAATAGTCAAAGGTGAAGCGGCCATATAAAAAGCCTGCCTCCTGTTGGATGAGCCAAGATGAGGCAGGCTTTGCTTGTCGAGCGACGGACGATTATTTGAGGATGTGCTTACTTACAGAAGAACCGGCATTGCGCTCGATGACCAGACCGTGAACACCTTGCAGCGAAGGAAGGCGATGGCCCGCAATGTCGTAGTAGGCGGGGCTGTCGGTGGTTGTGCCCATGTTTTCAGCGTGGATGCCTGTCTCTGTCTGCGTGTTGAGGCAATAGCCCTCGAAAGCGTAGTCGGCATTCATTCCGAATCCCACGATCTTCCCCGCATCGGGAGTGATGGCAATGGGCGAGTGACTGCCTTGGTCGTAGACGGCGAGCTCTTCTATGCTCTTGTAGCTGTTGGCCAACAGATCAGCCTCTCCCTTGCCTGCAGGCCATAGAAGCCCCTTGCGGCTATACATGAAGGCCCAGTTGTAGATGCCTGTCATCGTGCCATTGTCGCTGATGCCGCACGAGAGGCATTCTGTGTTCTCCTCGTTGCCGTCGATGGTTGCTAAGGCAGCCACCTGGATGGTGTCGGCGTCTATGTCGTAGCGGGCCATGCGCGACGCTGTAAGAAATCCACTTTCGCCCAACTCCGACACCTGCAGGGCCACCCACTTGCCGTTGTGGCTGATGCCCGTGGCTTGGAAACCATAATAGGGATTCTTGTTGGCAGTGTCGGTGCCGTCGTTGAAATAGGTTTTGCAAGTGGGGAATACCTTGTAAGTACCGTCATCCTGCAATCTCCAGATGATGAGTGGCCAGGCCGACATATTGTCCTGCACGTAGCCGGCGATTACTTTTCCGTCACCGCTGATATACTTGGCCGAAGTGCCGTTGACTTCCGTTCCGGCCTCTTCCGTCGTGGGTTCGGGCAACATGATGGTCTGGCCGTCTTTCCACACGCAGGCGTGAGTGATGTAGCCAGCGTCCATGGTAGCACCGCAAATGATTCCGTCGTCGCTGATGGCGTTGGCCATGCCCATGGTATCGGTCAACAGCTGCACCACCGTGAGGTCGGGCAATATCTTTACGGGGTAATCGCCTTGATAGCCCACCATCACACCCTCGTTGTTGACGCAATTGGCGGTCTCCTGATTGGCCGTTTCAAGCACCTCACCGCTGTTGATGTCCCACAGAATGCTGTTGTTGGTGGACTGATTGATGCCTGCGGCATACTTTCCGTTCGCAGAAACCGATAGGAGCATATAATTGTCGGTGCTGCCTCCGATGACTTTTAACGATTGTGCCCCTGTAGCGCACGTCGCCAACAAGGCGAGAAAGAGAGTAAGAGTTTTCTTCATCATGTTGTCCTTTCTTTTAAAACATTGAATTACTACTGCTGCAAAGTTAATTGATCTGCGGGCGAAAAGTGCGGAAAAATGGCGGATTCTTGCCCATTTGCACGCAGATGGGCAAGAAAACGGACGTTGTCACGGCCTTGGCGGCGTTATAGCTTATCATTCTCTCCTGTGCGAATGCGGATGTATTCCGAAGGTGTGATGCCCGTGTTGCGCTTGAAATAGTTAAGAAAGGACGTGCGTGACTTGAATCCTACACTGTGGGCAATGCCTTCGATGGTGAGCCGTGAGGTGTCGCCGCCCGCATTGATTCTGCGGCATGCCTCACGGATGCGGTAACTATTGAGCAGCGCATAGAAGTTATCACCGTAAACGCGATTGATGGTTTCCGACACCGTGCGGGTTTTCTCCCCTACACTGGCGGCCAGGCGGTCGATGGAATAGCCGCTCTCGTAGATGCCGACATCTGCGAGCATGGTGTTTTTAATTTTTTCCATCAACTCCTCATCATGGGCATCGGCCTCGCGACCAGTCTGAGGCTTGACACTTGGCCGGAGCGTTTGCTGATAGCGCTGGTAGAGGGAATTGTTGCGGTCGTGGAGAATACGGTTCTTACGCCATAAGACGACCACAAAAATGCTGACGGCGAGGATGAGGATGATTGCGGCGGCGAGGATGGTGACCATACGGTCGTGGCGCTCTTCCATCCTGTTTAGCGTGTCTTCAGCCTTCTTGATTTCAGCAAGGAAGTGAATGTTGTTGATACTCATCATAGCCCGCACGTTCATGATCGAGTCGCGCAGACAGTAGTAGCGGTCGCGAAAGACACGTGCTTCACCGTGGTTTCCCGCCTGTTCATAAAGGCGCATCAGTCCCTCGTAGGCGAGCAGTACAGCGTCGCGTCCACCGTTGGCGTCAGCACACCGCTTCAACTCATCGTAGCAGGCGATGGCTTGCTGCTTGTCGCCTTTCTGCTCGTAGGCCAGTGCGAGGTTCTGATAATGCACAAGGGCAAACCGGTTGTTGTCGAGTCGCGGCAGATCTCCTTCCTGGAGTTGAAGTGCTGCCACAGCTTCATCGGTCCGGCCGTCTTCCAGTGCGGCGAGCGCTTTGCAGAGCAGGCGGCAGAAGCGAATCGACGGCTCATTGCTACCCCCTTGTTTGACAACCAAACGGAGGTAGGGAAGTGCGCTGTTCGCATTGTGGAGCCAAAAACACATGTCGGCCAAGTTGACAAAAGTGGAGGCCAGTGTCTCGGTGTCGTGGGAATGACTCTCCACTTGACTGCGGATAGAGAGCCGGTAGTAGTTGGTAGCTTTGCGGCCAAGCTGAGCGTCGGAGCTGTAGCTGTAGAAGGTCTGATACATATTGCCGAAGGCTGAATACACAGCCGCCTTTACTTTTGGTGAGACTCCCTGTGCAGTGTCGGCTGCTGAAAGGGCGGAATATGCTTTGGCATAGTCGTAATAGTAGAAGAAGAAAATCCGCCACTGGCCCAGCATAGCTTTCGCGTAGGTATCGGTATTGGCTCTGTTCGATTCAGCCTTTCGTCCAGCCAGTATGAAGCACACCAGCGCAGAGTCCGGTTGGTTGGATTTTAGAAATCGGTCGCCCCGGTCTACGAGCTTCTCGGCTGAGAAGGATATATAGGGACTGATGTTCACCAAGCGGGCGGCAGAGGACGAAAGCGTGATGGCCAGCAGCACGTCTACGAGTAAAATACGGAAGGTCGGGGTGAGTAGCTTCGTTTTCTCTTTCTCTGCGCAGGCACTTTCCACATTGTTGGTCTTTTCTATGTTTCTCCCAATCATATATCAGTTCATGACACCATGCAAATATAACACATTCTTTTCACTCTTGGTCAGGTTGTGGTAAAAAAGTTCAATCAAAGTGGAGTTTCATCCTCCTTGCTACTATATATCATAAGTCAAAGCCGCAATTCCAAGCTTTGGAACTGCGGCTTTGCCGGAGTATTGCGGGCTGTGAGTAGATTCACAGGCCCTGCTATTCGTGAATGGATGCTGTGGGTATGATCACTTGGCGTTGATTTCTTTCAGCAGTCGGTCGGCATGGCCCCAACGGTCCATCATGAAAAGCACGTAGCGAATATCCACACCGATGCAGCGGGCCAGCTGACGGTCGAAGTTGATGTCGCTGGAGAGGCTGTCCCAGTTGCCGTCGAAGGCCAGCCCGATGAGCTCACCCTTGCCGTTGAACATCGGCGAGCCGCTGTTGCCGCCCGTGATGTCGTTGTTGGTGAGGAAGCAGAGCTGCATCTTTCCCGTCTGCTTGTCGCGGTAGGGGCCGAAGTCGTCGGAGCTCAGAAGTTGGCGCATGATGGGCTCGGCCTTCCAGTCGGGTTGTTGGGCCGAGCGGTCCATCTTGTCGATGATGCTTTCTGCCGTGGTGTAGTATCCTGAAGGCTTTCCGCCGAGCATGAATCCGCCCACCTGTCCGTAGCTTAGGCGCATGGTGAAGTTGGCATCGCTATAGTGGGGCATGTCCTGCTCCATGCGCAGCTTGGCGGCGCAGAGGTAACGCTCCTGGTTTTCTATGCGGTTGCTGACTTCAGTGCTCAGTGCCTCGTTCATATTATTAAGGAAGTTCATGAGCGTACTGATCAGCTTCAGGCCATAGTCTTTCTGAAGAGTCTTTTTGTTGATAACGATGCTCTGCCCTTCCTTCATTAGTGCCGACTTGTCAAACAGCAGATTAACGTAGGCGGTGTAGTCGCCCTTAAAGTCGCCGTCTATGGTCTGATAGAGATCAGGCAGCAAGTCGTGGTCGAGAATTTTCTCTCGGTAGTTGCGCAACATGGCCACCATGATTTCCTTCTCTGTGGCAAGATCCCACTCAGCCGTGTCGACGGGCAGTGAGATGGTGACAGATTTTTCATTGCCGTCCTTGAGTTCGTCGCTCACCATACTGAGTGCCTTTAGTGCGCGCTGGATGGGCAGACACTGACGCAGGTTCTCCCGATATTCCATATAGTCGTGCACATATTGGTAGCGGTTGTTGTAGGCTTTCTGCAGTAGGGGGAAGCTGAGCCGTCCCTTGAGGAAGCCGGTAGAGTCTACGTAGCTGGCGATTTTCTGTTCATAGGCGGCCTTGTTCTGGATGATGCCGATCGAATCGATGCACTTGTTCATGCCGATGGAGTTTTTCCAGTAGTTGGCCGACTGGGCATATTTGGAGTCGTATTTGATGCGCACGGCCTCAGAGGCATCCATATGGCGCTTCATCACTTCCTGACGCACGCCACGGGCCTGGGCGCGGACAGCGTTCTCAGCATCGCGCATCTCCTTGATGCCGTAGCTTGACAGATAGCGGTTGGTGCTTCCGGGATATCCCATCGTCATGGCGAAGTCGCCCTGCTTGTAACCTTGCAGGCTCACCTGTGCCCAGTGCTTGGGATGGTAGGGCACGTTGTCCTTCGAGTAGGCCGCCGGTCCGTTGGTCTTGGGGTTGGCATAGATTCGGAACACAGAGAAGTCGCAGGTTTGGCGTGGCCACATCCAGTTGTCGGTCTCACCACCAAACTTACCCATCGACTTGGGCACGGTGAACACCAGTCTGAGGTCGGTGAAGTCCTGATAGGTAGTGGCGTAGAAGCTGTTGCTTTCATAGAAAGGCTGTACTTCCACGTGGTATGTCGAGTCTTGTGCCTTGGCGCGCAGGTTGAGGCGCTGCTCAAAGTTCTTGATTAGTACTTCCTGCTCATCTTCCGTCAGCTCGTAGTATCCGTGGCTGAGAATACTGTCGGTGACGTCCTGCTGGCTGATCATGAAGGATACGAACATGTTCTCGTTGGGCAACTCCTCCTCGTAGCTCTTGGCATAGAAACCGTTGAGCATGTAGTCGTGGTCAACGGTGGAGTGGGAGCGGATGGCTTCAAAACCGCAGTGATGATTGGTGAAGACCAGTCCGTCGGGACTCACCACGACTCCCGAGCAATAGCCGGAGAAGTTGACCACGGCGCGGCTGATGGCGTCGCTGCTTTGATAGAGGTCGGCATAGGGCAGGGAGAAACCTTCCTGCTGCATGGTGTTGTAGACCGCTTGTGGCAAGTTGAACAGCGTCCACATGCCTTCATCGGCCATTGCAGGTGCGGCGAAGAGTGTCGCCGCGAGTAGCATCTTAATCTTTTGCATAGTATAAGGGTTTAAGAATTTGTTGTCGGTGGGGTTGGTTGGGGAGAGTTAGGGTGGCCTTGCTGCTATCTCTTGCCGGCCCTGAAGTATTTCCCTACGACGGGCAGGCTGGAGGGCGAGAAGTCGTGCTTGAACAGGTAGGCCACGTAGACGCAGCCTAACAGCGTGTTGACGATGAGCGCCGCCCATAGGGGCAAGAGCTCGTTGGAGGCCGTCATGCCGGCGAAGAGCACGAGGGCGAGCAGCACGTAGGCCATGATTTCCTTGATGGGATAGTTGATGGGGTACTTCTTCTGCCCGATGTAGTAGCTCAGCAGCATGCTCACGGCGTAGCTGATGAAGCCGGCCCAGGCGCAGGCCCAGTAGCTGAAGCGGGGGATGAAGATGATGTCGACGGCTATTAGCACCACGGCCCCGATGCCCGAGAAGTAGGCTCCCCAGATGGTGTGGTCGGTGAGCTTGTACCAGAAGCTGAGGTTGAAGAACACGCCGAACATGATCTCGGCTGCCATCACGATGGGCACAATCTCCAAGCCTTCCCAATAGCTGCGGCCGATGAGGTGGCGCACGATGTCCATGTAGGCCACCACGCAGAGGAAGGCCAAGAGCGTGAAGATGACATAATACTTCATGGCCTTGGCGTAGGTCTGCTTGTTGTCGCGGTCCTTGGACTTGCCGAACACGAAGGGCTCATAGGCGTAGCGGAAGGCCTGCGTGATCATCACCATGATCATGGCTATCTTGATGCACGCGCCATAGATGCCGAGCTGGTGGAGAGCCTCGGTGTGGGTGCCGTTGTAGACGTAGGGGAAGATGATCTGCGAGGCGCACTGGTTGAGCTGTCCGGCCAGTCCCATCACGAGGAGCGGCCATGTGTAGGACAGCATGCGCTTGCACGTGGGCCAGTCAAAAGGCGAGCCGAAGCCCTTGAGCTCCTTGCCAAGCATGAGCAGCGTGGCCACGGTGCAGAAAAGGTTGATGTAGAACACCCACACCACGTCGAGCGTGAACTGGGAGTCGTAGATGCCGAAGGGGTTGAGCCTCAGGGCGGGGAAGACGATTAGGTAGAGGACGTTGAGCAGGATGTTGAGCGTGATGTTGAGCACCTTGAGCGTGGCGAACTTAATGGGGCGGTGGGCATAGCGCAGGTAGGCGAAGGGAATGGCTGTGAAAGCGTCGATGGCCACCGTGACGTACATCACGAGGATATACTCCGGATGGTCGGCGTAGCCCAAGGCCGCGGCCAACGGATGGATGAAGAGCGCCACAAGAATGGCAAAAAGCAGTGAGGTTGTGCCCACCATCTTCAGTGTGGTGGCATAGACCTTGCGCGGGTCTTCCCCGTCGCGGCTCATGAAGCGGAAGAACGTAGTCTCCATGCCGTAGGTGAGGAGTACGATGAGCAGGGCCACGTAGGCATAGACGTTGGTGATGACTCCATACTGTCCGCCTGAGGCTTGGAACCTTGCCGTCTGGATGGGCACGAGCAGATAGTTGATGAATCGTGCCATGATGCTGCTCAGCCCGTAGATGGCTGTGTCCTTAGCGAGTGATTTTAAGTTTGGCATTATGTTGATGTTTTTTTTGTTGGGGTTTGTTGGGGTTTGTTGGGGTGTGTTGGGGTTTGTTGGGGTGTGTAGGGACGCGGCCCCCAGCGGCACCTATCCAAAGAATACATACGCGACCACAATCGCCGCGATCACACCGGCCAGATCGGCGAGCAGGCCGCAGGCCACGGCGTGGCGGGTGTACTTGATGTTGACGCTGCCGAAGTAGACGGCCAAGATATAGAATGTGGTGTCGGTGCTGCCCTGGAAGATGCACGAGAGTCGCCCCACGAAGGAGTCGGCTCCGTAGTTCTGCATAGCCTCCAGCATCAGCCCGCGTGCCCCGCTGCCGCTCAGTGGTTTCATGAGGGCTGTGGGCAGGGCACCGACGAAATCGGTGTTGAGTCCGCACTGCTCCACGCACCACGAGATACCGCCAATGAGCATGTCCATCGCCCCGCAGGCGCGGAACACGCCCACGGCCACGAGTATGGCCACCAAGTAGGGGATGATTCTCACGGCTGTGGCGAAACCGTCCTTTGCGCCCTCAATAAAGGCCTCGTAGACATTGATTCGCTTCATCCAGCCCGCCACGACAAACAGCGTGATGATGCCGAAGAGTATCAGGTTCGACGCCACGCTCGTGACGGTCGCCATGGTCTTGCTGTCCATCTGTCCGAATCCCCATATCGTAAGGCCCACAAATGCCACCAGTCCGCCGATGGTCATCAGCAGCACGGGCTGCAGCAGGTTGATGCGTTGCCAGAGTGAGGTGATGATGATCCCCGCGATGGTAGCCACGCTCGTTGCCAACAGGATGGGGATGAAGACGTCGGTGGGCGTCTGTGCGCCGTTGGCGGCACGGAAGGCGAGAATCGTCGTCGGGATGATGGTCAGTCCCGAGGTGTTGAGCACCAAGAACATGATCATCGGGTTGGTGGCGGTGTCTTTCTTGGAATTGAGCTCCTGCATCTGCGCCATGGCGCGAAGCCCGGTGGGGGTGGCGGCGTTGTCGAGCCCCAACATGTTTGAGGCAATGTTCATGAAGATACTTCCGAAGACGGGGTGCCCTTTCGGAATGTCGGGAAAGAGCCTGGAGAAGACAGGACTCAATCCACGGGCCAAAACGTTGACAACACCGGCCTTCTCGCCAATCTTCATGATGCCCAGCCAGAGCGACAGCACGCCCGTGAGCCCCAATGCTACCTCGAAAGCACTTTTAGAAGAGTCGAAGGTGCTGTCCACGATGTGCTGAAACACCGTAGTATCGCCCATGACCAGCTCCACGGCTCCCGTGAGAAAGGCGGCGACGAAAAAAGCGATCCATATATAGTTCAATACCATAACAGCCGCAAAGTTACAAAAAAATCTTCCGCCTGTGGGCATGTTATCCGCAAAAATCGTTATCTTTGCTCATGATCATGAACCATACAAATCATTAAGGACTTAAAAAATGGATATTCTCTTCATTCTCTTGGGCATTGCCGTCGGTGCCTTGTGCGGCATTCTCTATGCCCGAAACGGCAGCGCTGGTCAGGCGGCCAAAGCGCGGATGCTGCAGGAAAACTTCGATCGTGTCGATGCTGAGGTGCGACAGCTCAGGGACCAGACCCGTCAGTTGGGCATTGACCTCGCGGCGGCCCGCACTGCCAAGGAAGCCGCGGAGACCCAGCTCTATGAGGCCCGACAGGAATTTGTGCGGCAGAAGGACGAAATCAGCCGGCAGCACAACCGTCAGCTCGACGAGTTGCGGCAGCAGCAGAAAGAACAGATGGACAGCCAGGCTCAGCTCATCCGCGAGCAAATCAATACGGTGTCGGAGAACATCCTGAAGAAACGCGCCGAGGAGCTCAACGTCTCCAACAAGCAACAACTCGACCTTCTGCTCAATCCCCTCCATGAGAGTCTGAAACAGATGCGGCAGAGCGTGGAGCAGAGCAACAAGGACCGGCTGACCTCTATGGAGAACCTGCGCGCCACCATCAAGGCCAGCCAGCAGCAGGCAGAGGCCCTGGGAGAGCGTGCCGACAAACTCACGGCGGCCCTCACTGGGGAAACGAAGACGCAGGGCAATTTCGGGGAGCTGAGACTCTCCACACTCCTTGAGAACATGGGGCTTGAGAAGGGCGTGCAATATGAGGAGCAGGTGATGCTCAAGGAGGGCGGACAGACCGTGCGCGACGAGGAGACCGGACGCAAGAAAATCCCTGATGTCGTCCTGCACTTCCCCGACAACCGGGATGTCATCATCGATTCGAAAATGTCGCTCACGGCCCTCACCGACTACTACAACGCCACCGATGATGCAGCCCGCGACGATGCGCTGGCCCGCCATCTCACCTCCATGCGCAAGCATGTCGACGAACTGGCGCGGCAACGCTATCAGTACTATACGCCCAAGGCGAGGCGGCAACTTGACTTCGTGATGATGTACGTCTACAACGAGGGCGGACTACAGTTGGCACTCGCCCGTGACCCCTCGCTTTGGAAGGATGCCTACGACAAGGGGGTCATTATCTCGGGCTCGCAGACTCTCTATATGATGCTCAAGGTGCTCGAGATGACATGGCACCAAGTGCGCCAGGCCGAGAACCAGGACGACATCATGCGGGCGGCCAACGAGGTAGTGAACCGTGTGCAGCTTTTCTATGAGCGGTTCAAGAACGTTGACGACTGTCTGACAAAGACCGCAAAAGCTTTCGACGACTTGAAGAAGACCACAGCCCCATCGGGGACAAGCATCACCACGGCAGCGCGAAAGTTGCTGAAGTATGGCGCCACAGAGAATGCCAAGCGCAAGTTGCGGCTTCCCGATGCTGGCGATGAGGACGAATGACGTGCGGCGATCGACACATGAAATCGTGGCAAGCGCCACATTACATGTCAACGGCCTATCCGAAGGCCACCGTCACCGTGGTGCCTTGGTTGGGTTCCGATTCCACACGGATTCTGGCTCCGTGACGTTCCAGTATGGCCTTGGCCAGTGCCAGGCCAACGCCGTGTCCCGCCACGCTTCCCGTGTTGGATGCCCGATAGAACGGCTCAAACACATGGGGCAAGTCTTCTTGGGGTATGCCGATTCCCTGGTCGTGCACGACGACGATACGCCTGTCTATGGTGACGCTCACGGGGCTCCCGGCAGAGTATTTCACGGCGTTGGAGATGAGGTTGTGAAAGGCCATGCGCAGCAAATCGGCATCACCCTGAATCGTGAAGTCGCTCTGGCAGTCCACCTCGCAAAGCCCTTCGCCAATGCTTCTGAGCAACTGGCCGATGTTTACGGGCTCGCGTCCGACGGTCTCCTTGCCATTTCGGATGTGGGAGAACTGCAGCAGTTCATGCATGATGTTCTCTACTCGGTCGGCCTCATGGGCGATGCGTCGCAGGAAATCCTGATATTCCTCCGTGGTGTAGCTGCGCAACAGTCCCACCTCACACTCTCCTTGTATGGCCGTGAGCGGATTGTTGATCTCATGTGAGGCGTTGTTGACAAACATCTTCTCGGTCTGGTAGTCCCGGTCGATGCGGTCGAGCATGCGCATGGCATATAGTCGGCTGATGAGCCAGAGCACTCCCGCCGATGTGAGCACGAGCAGCATCAGAGCCCAGCGCAGTGTGCGCGCGATGTCGGCCCCGTAGGGATTGCGGCTGAGCACGATGACGGCAAAGGTCCCGGTGTTGTCGTAATAGACAAAGGCCGTCCCCACTTCCTGTCCATGTTCGAAGTTTACGGCCTGGTTGGCATAGAGGCGTTTGATCTGGTCGTCGTCGAGGTAGGTGCTGAGCACCTGTCGGGCCAGTTCTCGGTTCTCCACGTTTACGAAGAGTTCCTTCGAAGTGGGGATGGATGTCTTTCGGCGGATGACGACGTTTCTGTATTTCACAGGGTCAAGCTCATCTTTTGAGAATTTTTCCTCGGCCACGGCGTGCGCCTTCTCCTGCATGTAGTGGAAGTAGAGGTTGCGGATATAGTTGGAACTGAAAAAATAGGACACCAGTCCTGCCACGATGACGAGTCCGATAGTAATGCCCGAATAGATGAGCGAGATTTTATGGCCGGTTCTCATAGCTTGTCCTCCCGGCCGAAGCAGTAACCCACGCCGATGATGGTGTGGATGAGTTTGTTGTCGAAATCCTCATCAATCTTCTGCCGGAGGTAGCGCACATAGACATCCACCACGTTGGTGTTGGTGTCGAAGTCCTTGTCCCACACGTCGCGCAGCAGCTGACGCCGTGTGAGCGTCTCTCCCTCGTGCCGCATGAGGTATTCCAGCAGTCGGTATTCCTTCGTGCTCAGGTCCACTTCAATGTTTTGCCTTCGTGCCTTATGGGTGACCGCGTTGATGCTCAGGTCGCCGCAGGTGAGCGGAGCCGCTTGTCGGTAGCTCTCCGCGCGGCGCAGCAGAGCGTTGATGCGGGCTAACAGCTCGGTGAACTTAAACGGTTTCACCATATAGTCGTCGGCTCCCGCCTGCAGACCTAACACGATGTCGTCGGTAGTGCCCAATGCCGTCAGCATAAGCACGGGCAGACCATAGCCTAATTGGTCACGCAGGTGCCGGCAAACGTCGAGTCCTGTCATCCCCGGCATTCTGATGTCGAGCAATGCCAAGTCGTAGTTGTTGTTTTCCCGCAGTTTTTCCCACGCCTCGTCGCCCCGGCTCACTCTGTCTACCTGGAAGCCGAAACTCTCCAATCCGCGTCGCACGAAGTCGGCGATGTTCTCCTCGTCCTCAGCTAATAGTATCCGTTTCATCGTTTTTCCAATTAGTTATCTTTTCTCTTGTGCAAAGATAACATTTTCTTTTTAATAAACTACCCATCCCACGAAGCCGCAAGCCAGCAGGGCGAGGATGGGGTTGACCTTATAGCGCAGCGTGGCGATGAAGACAGCCACACATAGGGCTATGCTCAGAATAAAAAAGGGAATACTTTCTGATGGTGTACCGAAGTTTTCCTTGTTCATCAGCAGCAGGGCAGCGGCGGCAATGAGTCCGATGATGGCCGGCCTCAGGGCTGCGAAGACATTCTTCACCCATGGCGCGTCCTTGTGAGTGAGCAGATAGTGGCTGATGCTGATCATCAGGATAAACGACAGCCACATGATGCTCAGCGAGGCCAGCACTGAGCCCAACACTGCGGCCCACACGGGATAGCCGGCATTGATGACCGACGTGTAGCCCACGTAGGTAGCGGCATTGATGCCGATAGGTCCCGGCGTGGACTGGCTGATGGCCACGATGTCGGTGAACTCGGCATTGGTGAGCCAGTGGTTCTTCACCACAGTCTCACTGTAGATCAGGGAGAGCATGGCATAGCCACCACCAAAGTTGAAGATGCCTATCTTGCTGAATACATAGAATAACTTTAAGAATATCATAACGTATCAATTTTTTTTATTGGGAATGATTCGCGGCCTCTGCAATGGGATCTGTTCGAAGTCCCGGATTCCGTTTGTTTTTGGGATTTTGTTTGTTTTCTGTCACTGCTGATCGTCGTTTATTGCTAAGAGCGCATCTGCCAACTCCTAAGTTTTTTAACTTCTAACTCTCCTTACTTCCTACTTTCCCATATAGGAATCCTCCCACGCCGGCCACGATGATGATCCAAATCGGTGACACCGAGAATGCCGCGATGAGCAGACAGCCCACGACGGGTATCCAGCACGTCGACCACGTGATATGGGCCGTGCGTGCCATCTTGAAACAAGGAGCGGCAATCAGCGCCACCACGGCCGGACGTACACCACGGAAGAATTTCTCCACGTAGGCGTTGTTCTTGAAGTTGTGAAAAAAAATGGCGATGAGCAGAATGGTAATGATCGACGGAAGGGCTATGCCCAATGCGCCGACAATGCCACCCCACACACCGCGGAGTTTGTAGCCGATGTGGCTGGCCATGTCGACGGAGAAGATACCCGGTGTGGTTTGTGCCACCACCATGATGTCCATAAACTCCTCTCTACTGAGCCAGTGATTTTTGTCTACATACTCCCGTTCCATAATCGGTATCATGGCGTAGCCGCCACCGAGTGTGAACGCACCGATCTTATTACAAGTGAGAAAGAACTTCAAAAGCATTGTCTTATTGTTGTAAATTGATGTTTCGCAAACTGTTCATAGTGGTGACATCCGTCCCCCGTTTCGTTTGCGTTTGCAAAGGTAGTGAGCTTCAACAGGGTGGGCAAAGAATGGTCATTAAAATCCTTTAATGCGGTATGAAAGCATTCTCATTGCTTTTGTTTCAGCACGTTACGGAATCTGCGTAACTTTGCGGCGATGAAAACAAGAATGAAACGAACAATCAGATTTGGCTTGGCCCTATTGGCCGTCCTGACTTATTCAAATGGAGTCGGGGCTGAGCGGCTCAGCTTCAGCCGTGCCGACAGCCTGTTGGCCGTGCGGAACCATGCGCTCCGCTCAGCCCGTTTGGATGTGACTGCTGCAGAAGGGCAGTTGGCCCAGTCGCGCCGTTACGACAATCCCACCGTGGAAGTGATGTACAACGTGAAAAATCCGACCAATCACCGATGGTTTGATGCCGGACCAACGGGTGAGACCGACGTGCAGGTCTCTCAGCCCTTCGCCATTGGTGGACAGCACGCAGAGCTGGTGCGGCAGAATGCAGCCCTGCTCGCAGCCTCTCACAGCCAGCTGACCGTCGCCCAGCGCGACTTGCGCACAACGGTGCATACGGCGATGGTAGATCTCTATTACCAGGAGCGGCAGGCCCAGGTCTATGATGAGGAGATCACATCGGCAGAGAAGATTCTTGCAGCCTATCGCGAGCAGAGCGATAAAGGCAACATCGCCACCATGGAGACGCAACGCATTGCCACCATGGTGTATCAGCTTCGCAAATCGCGCGCCGACCTGCTCTTGGCCGCGTCGGATTTGAAGGTGCAACTGCGCCAGCTTCTGGCGCTTCCGGCCGATGAGCCCATCAGTGTGGACTTTGACGAAACCGCGGCTGCCGATTTTGCCTTGCGCCTTTATCTAAGTCTGCATGGCGACAAGTCGGGCGTGTCGGTGGATGCCCTGCCCGAGATGACGCTCATGGGAAACCAGGCCGAGGCTGCCTGCCATACGCTTCGTTGGCAGCGCAGTCAAAGCCTGCCGCAGATGGCTGTGCAGGGAGAATACGACAAAAATGGAAGCATCGGTCACAACTTCTTTGCTGTGGGCCTGAGTGTGGCTGTTCCGCTGTGGAACCACAACCGGGGCAATATCCGCAGTGCGCAGGCAGCCGTGGAACAGGCAGCTATCGACACCGACCGGCAGCGACTCGCCCTCACCCAGCAGCGGCAGGCCGACCTCGACATCATCGGACAATATCTCAAACAACTCGCTGAGCCTTCGCCCGAGGTCGACGCCGATCTCTCGCAGATGCTCCATGCCGCGGAACAGCAGTTTATGAACCGCCACATCTCGCTCATAGAGTTTGTAGACCTCTACGGCAACTATCGCGACACCATGCTCGCCCGACTCGATGCCAAGAACAAGATGCTTCAAGCCGCCGAGCGACTGAAAATCGTATGGGATAAATAGGTAATTGAGTCCACTTTAAAATGTAGTATATTTGTAAGCCAGGGTCATTCCTGAAGTTCTTTCAGGCGGCGATGCTGAAACGTATGCGAACATTGGCGGGTCGTAAAAAATGCCAGGAAATCGGAAAC
>Ga0256405_10004512_pt1 | contig 25898 bp, 18 predicted proteins | sample RumenRJG_02DNA_FD_189096 | JGI IMG/M metagenome (GOLD analysis project Ga0256405, IMG submission 189096) | Bovine rumen microbial communities from Lethbridge, Alberta, Canada - RJG_02 | ecosystem: Host-associated > Mammals > Digestive system > Stomach > Rumen | place: Canada: Alberta... | reverse complement strand
ATATGAGAATCGTACGCGCAAAGGATTATGATGATATGAGCAGAAAGGCTGCCATGATTATGGCAGCGCAGATCGCCGAGAAGCCGGATTCCATTCTGGGCCTGGCCACCGGTTCCACACCCATCGGGCTTTACAAGTGCCTGATCAAATGGTATGAGGAGGGCGCCCTTGATTTTTCCGCCATCCGCACCTGGAATCTGGACGAGTACGAGGGACTTCCGAGAACCAACGACCAGAGCTATTACTATTTCATGCATGAGAACCTGTTTGACCACGTGAACCTCCCGGAGGGCGCAACCCATGTCTTAAACGGCATGAATCCGGACGCCGAGGCAGAGTGTGCGGCATATGACAAGGCCATCGAAGAGGCCGGCGGCATCGACATCCAGCTCTTAGGTCTCGGCCATGACGGCCACATCGCCTTCAATGAGCCCCAGGATGACTTCCCGGCAGGCACCCACTGCGTGGAGTTAAATCCCATGACCATCGAGGCCAACAGCCGTTTCTTCAAGAGTGCCGATGAGGTGCCGAAGCGCGCCTACAGCATGGGCATCGGCTCCATCATGAAAGCCAGAAAGATCCTTGTGGTTGTCAGCGGCAAGGACAAGGCGGAAGCCCTGAAGAAGGTGCTCTGCGGCCCGGTTACCCCGCAGGTTCCGGGTTCTATCCTGCAGTTTCATCATGACGTGACCGTTGTTGCCGATGAGGATGCGCTGTCTCTGCTGTAATCCGGCGGGGAAATGGGCCGCACGGAAGCGGCCGCAGATGGGAGAATAGCATGTATACGATAAATGATTTATATGACCTGGATCATACCCTGGCAGCCGATTATCTGCGCCAGTTTACCTATCCCTGGGAGGCGCTAAAGGGCATCAAGGACATGATCCTTGCCCTGGGAAAGACCCTCTCTCCGGAGGAGTATGATGAGGTATCCGAGAATGTATGGGTACATAAGACAGCGAAAGTATTTCCCAGTGCTTATCTGGGTGCGCCCTGCATCATCGGACCGAACACCGAAGTAAGACACTGCGCCTTTATCCGCAGCTCCGCCCTGGTGGGCGCCGACTGCGTGGTAGGCAACAGCGTGGAGCTGAAGAATGTCATCCTCTTTGACCATGTGCAGACGCCCCACTACAACTATGTGGGCGACTCCATCCTGGGCTATTACAGCCACATGGGCGCCGGCTCCATCACATCCAACGTGAAGAGCGACAAGACCCTGGTGGTGATCCACGGCCAGGACGAGGAAGTGGAGACCGGCATCAAGAAGGTGGGCGCCATGCTGGGCGACCACGTGGAAGTGGGCTGCAATTCCGTTCTGAACCCGGGAACCGTCATCGGCAGGAATTCCAACGTCTATCCTACCAGCTGCGTGAGAGGCGTGATTCCGGAGAACAGCATCTGGAAAACGCCCCAGGGCGGTCCTGTGCCGAAAAAGTAACAAACGGTAGTGAAAAACCATGGAATATGATATAATAGACGGAGCGTAATTTAAAACATTTATATAGGAGGATATTGTTATGGCACTGGTAACTTCAACCGAGATGTTCAAGAAGGCCTATGACGGCGGATATGCTATCGGCGCATTCAACGTCAACAACATGGAGATCGTGCAGGGTATCACCGAGGCAGCTGCAGAGCTTAAGTCCCCCCTGATCCTTCAGGCTTCCGCAGGCGCAAGAAAGTATGCCAACTCCATCTATCTGGTAAAGATGGTAGAGGCTGCTGTTGAACTGTATCCGGAGATCCCGATCGTTCTGCATCTGGACCACGGCGCAGATTTCGCAACCTGCAAGTCCTGCATCGACAGCGGATTCACCTCCGTTATGATCGACTATTCCGGCCATCCCTTCGAGGAGAACATCGCGGAGACCAGAAAAGTTGTTGAATATGCTCATGAGCGCGGCGTAGTGGTAGAGGCTGAGCTGGGAACCCTGGCAGGCATCGAGGATGAGGTAAAGGTTTCCGCAGAGGATTCATCCTACACCCGTCCGGAAGAGGTAGAAGAGTTCGTAACCCGCACCGGATGTGATTCTCTGGCTATCGCTATCGGCACAAGCCACGGCGCATACAAGTTCAAACCCGGCACAAATCCGAAGCTTCGCCTTGACATTCTGGACGAAGTTGCAAAGAGACTTCCGGGCTTCCCGATCGTTCTTCACGGATCTTCTTCCGTTCCGCAGGAATATGTCAAGATCATCAACGAGAACGGCGGCGCTCTGAAGGATGCCATCGGCGTTCCGGAAGATCAGCTTCGTGAAGCTGCACGTCGTGCCGTATGCAAGATCAACATCGACTCCGACCTTCGTCTGGGCATGACCGCAGGTATCCGCAAGCACTTCGCAGAGCATCCGGATCACTTCGACCCGAGACAGTACATCGGCGACGGCAGAGCCAATGTTAAGGCTATCGTTGCTCACAAGATCAAGAACGTTCTTGGTTCCGACGGTAAGATCTGATAATCATCAGGAATAAAGCATAACAGGATTATCCCCCGCAGAAAGGGCCTTCGGGCAGGCTTCTGCGGGGGATGTTCTTTTTATGGCAGAGCGTTCCCCTGCGGAGAATGCGACGTTAAGAATATCTTCCGTTGTCCATGGAACGAATGTGTGATATATTTTCCACAAACAGGATTCCCGGAGGAAGAGGGGAAGCCTGCTAGCGCCAGGACCGTAATGGGTTGACGAGGTATGACAGCGATCGAAAGACTCGGCGGATGCTGTCACGGCGTGGTGAGCCGTCAGAGAAAAAGGAAAAAGCGGAATCAACACCGTAACAGAGGTTTTCTCCTTCACCTGTATGGGGGAAGTCTGCCCGGGGCAGCCTTCCTTAAAAGTCATGCAGGAAATGGAAGGAGATTTTTTTATGTGCGGAATTGTAGGCTATGTAGGAAGAAAGCAGGCGGGACCGATCCTGATGGAGGGTCTCCGGAAGCTGGAGTACCGGGGATATGACTCTGCCGGTCTTGCGGTGCGGGACGGCGACGGCGATATCGACGTGGTGCGGGCCAAGGGACGGCTGTCTGTCCTGTCGGAGAAGACCCTGGACGGTTCGTCCATGAAAGGCTGCTGCGGTATCGGACATACCCGCTGGGCAACCCATGGAGAACCCTCGGAGACCAACGCCCACCCGCATACCAGTACCGGAGGGGATGTCTCCGGCGTACACAACGGTATTATCGAGAATTACCAGGAACTGCGGGAGAAGCTTCTGCGGAACGGTTATCATTTCTATTCCCAGACAGACACCGAGGTGCTGGTGAATCTGGTGGATTATTATTACAAAAAGTATAAAATCGGACCCATCGACGCCCTGGCCAAGACCATGGTCCGGGTGCGCGGTTCCTACGCCCTCGCCGTGATGTTTAAGGATCATCCGGGAGAAATCTGGGTGGCCCGGAAGGACAATCCCATGATCATGGGCATGAAGGACGGAGAGGCGTATCTCGCCTCCGATGTGACCGCGATTCTTAGGTACACGAGACAGGTCTATTATATCGGCAACCTGGAGATGGCCTGCCTGAAGGAGGGGGATATCTCCTTCTACGATCTGAACGGCGACAAGATTGAGAAGGAGCTGACCGAGATCAAGTGGGATGCGGAAGCTGCCGAAAAGGGCGGCTATGAGCACTTCATGATGAAGGAGATCCATGAGCAGCCCAAGGCAGTCCGGGATACCCTGGGCGCCGTGGTGAAGGATGACCGGATTGACCTGTCCGAGATGGGGCTTTCGGATGAGGAGATTAAAGAGATTTCCGCCATTCACATCGTGGCCTGCGGATCCGCCTACCATGTAGGCGCTGTGGGGCAGTACGTCATAGAGAAGCTGGCCCGGATTCCTGTCCGGATAGAATATGCTTCCGAGTTCCGCTATCGGAACCCGATTCTGGACCCGAAGGCGCTGGTGATTATCGTCAGCCAGTCCGGTGAGACGGCAGACAGCCTGGCAGGCCTCCGGGAGGCGAAGCGGCAGGGCAATAAGACCCTGGCCATCGTCAATGTGGTGGGCTCCACCATCGCCAGAGAAGCGGACCATATTTTCTATACCCTGGCAGGACCGGAGATCGCCGTGGCGACCACAAAGGCCTATTCCGCGCAGCTCATCGCCATGTACGCCATCGCCATGGAATTCGGCCGTGTCCGGGGAACCCTGGCGGAGGATGATTATAAGGCAAAGACAGCAGAGCTTATGACGCTGCCGGATAAGATCGAGAAGGTTCTTGCCGACAAGGAGCGGATCCAGTGGTTTGCGGCAAAGTATGCCAACGCCCAGGATGTCTTCTTCATCGGCAGAGGCCTGGATGCCGGTGCCGGCCTCGAAGGATCTCTCAAGTTCAAGGAGGTCAGCTACATTCACTCGGAGGCTTACGCGGCGGGCGAGCTGAAGCACGGTGCCATCAGCCTCATCGAGCCGGGCATTCTCACCGTCTGCATTCTGACCCAGCCGGAGCTGTTTGAAAAAATGATCAGCAACATGGTGGAGATCAAGAGCCGGGGCGGCTACCTCATGGGACTGACCACCTACGGCAACTATTCCATCGAAGATACGGCGGATTTCACGGTCTATGTGCCGAACACCGACCCCTGCTTTGCAGCCAGCCTTTCCGTGGTGCCGCTGCAGCTGCTGGCTTACTATGTCAGCGTCTCCAAGGGACTGGATGTGGACAAGCCGAGGAACCTGGCCAAGAGTGTTACGGTAGAATAAGAATAGAACAGGAAGTACCACCGCAGAGAAAGCGCCTGTCGGGCACGCTTTTCTGCGGTGGTACTTTCTTCTTCCGGACCAGGAGTAATCCGATGGCGCGTCTTAAGTATTCTGTCCGTTGTTTTGGCGCTCTGCCCATGGTAAAATAAACTGTTGTGGGAATGAAAATATGCAGATAAGGAATCATTCATGCAGAATAAACGCAGGGGAACTTCCCCGAAACGTTCGAATATAAAGCGAAAAAGAAAAAAGAGAATTCTCTGGCACCGGGTTTTTGCGCTGCTTCTTGTCTTTCTGATGGTGATTGCCGCGGGCGGCGGCTTTGTGTACAGCCGATGGAAAAAGAAGAATTCCACCTTCCCGGAGGAGGTGCTGGCACACCGGCCGATGCTGGAGGATTACGCCGAAAGCTACGGCATCTCGGAGTATAAGGACTGGCTGATGGCCATTCTCGCCGTGGAGTCGGGCGGCAAGGGCGATGATGTGATGCAGTCCAGCGAATCGCTGGGAAAGAAGCCGAATTCCCTCGGGACAGAGGAGTCCATCGAGCAGGGCTGCAGCTATTTTAAAGAGCTGCTGGACACGGCCAAAGGGAAGAACGTGGATTTTGACGCCATCCTGCAGGCCTACAATTACGGGCCGGGGTATCTGGATTACGTGGATAAAAACGGCGGAAAGCATACGCAGCAGCTGGCGGAGGCCTACGCGATGGAAAAATCCGGCGGCGTAAAGGAGGTCTATCCGAATCCGGTGGCTATCCGGGCCAACGGCGGCTGGAGATATAAATACGGCAACATGTTCTATGTACCGCTGGTGAAGCTGTACGAGGCAGGGGAGTTCTGGGCCCTGGAGGAAGAAGAGGAGAACATGGAGGAGCAAGAGGAGGAGATATGACGCTTCTTTTTAATCTGGGCATGAGCCTCCTGATTCTTCTGGCAGCCCTTCTCATCGGCGGCGTCCGGTATTTTAACAAGACCTACGGCGCAAAGGCGGAGCAGGTGTTCTACACGGCGGTGCTGCCGCTGGAGGGAACCGGCGGAGACACGGTGATCCGTGCCATTAAGGGACTTATGCCGGCGCTTACCTGCGCACTCTTACTTGTTATTGCCGTATCCTTCCTTTCTCCATTCTGCCCGCAGTCTGTGCGTCTCCTGCTTCTTGCGGCGGTTCTTCTGGCCATTGCGGGAGGAATCCGCTATGCGGACAAAAGCCTGAATGCCTCGGAGTTTTTCCGGCTCCGGAGACAGTGCACGAATATCTATGAGAAGGAATATGTCCGGCCGGATGCGGACCGCATTGTGCCGAAAGAAGGACAGAGACCGAAAAACCTGATTTACATTTATCTGGAAGGCATGGAATCCACCTTTGCCGGTACCACCCAGGGAGGAAAGCAGAAGATTAACCATATCCCCCATATGACGGACCTGGCGGAGCATAAGCTCCATTTTTCCGATACGGACAAGCTGGGAGGCGCCCACAATACGGCCGGAACCGGCTGGACGATGGGAGCCATCTTTGCCATGAGCTCCGGCGTGCCGTTCGCATTTCCCATCGGATCCTACTTAAGAAATCTGGATAAGCGCTATGCGAAGGGCCTTGTCACCCTGGGCGATATCCTTCACCGGAAGGGATACCGGCAGGAATTCATGTGCGGCTCCGATGCGGCCTTCGGGGCGAGAAAAGCCTTTTTCGAGCAGCATGGAGACTATGAGATCTTTGACCTGAATACGGCCAGGGAGCGGGGATACATTCCGAAGGACTACTATCAGTGGTGGGGATTTGAGGACCGGCACCTGTACCGGATGGCCAAAGAGGAGCTCACAAGACTTGCGGCGGGAGAGAAGCCCTTCAACTTTACGATGCTTACGGTAGATACCCACTTTGTCAGCGGCTATAAGTGCCCCCTCTGCCGGGATGACTTTCCGACGGACGCGGAGAATATCGTGGCCTGTGCGGACCGGCAGCTGGCAGAATTCCTGGACTGGCTGAGCGCACAGCCCTTTGCGGAGGATACGGCGGTTGTCATCACCGGGGATCATCCGCGGATGGATACCTATATGGTGAAGGGACTCTCCTATTATGAGCGGCCCATCTACAACTGCTTTCTGCAGGCGGCGAAGGAACCGGCGGCGGGAAAGGACGGAAGGAACGGTGCAAAAAACCGGGTCTTTACGCCCATGGACATGCTGCCCACCGTGCTTTCGGCCATGGGGTTTGAGATTCCCGGAAACCGGCTGGGACTGGGCACGGATCTCTTCTGCGGGAAGAAAACGCTGGCAGAGCGGATGGGATTTGAAAAGCTGAATGAGGAGCTCTCAAAGCAGTCCGCCTGGTATGCGGAAACGTTCTCCTGACAGCAGGAAATCTGAAAAAAGGAACTGAGACAGCAGAATGGAAAAACTGAAAGAACAGTACGGAGAGATCATCCGGTACCTGGTGGTAGGCGTGATGACGACGGTGGTGAGCCTGGCGGTCTATTACGGGCTGGTGTCGACGGTGCTGGACCCGAAAAATGCGCTGCAGCTGCAGGCGGCCAACGTCATCTCCTGGGTGGCGGCGGTGACATTTGCCTTTTTTGCCAACAAGGTATTTGTATTCCGCAGTCACGGGAGCAATGTACTCCACGAGGCGGGGGCATTCTTTGCTGCCCGGGTGGGAACGCTCCTGATGGACATGGGAATCATGTTCGGGGCCGTGACGGTCTGCGGCATGAATGACAAGATTGCCAAACTCATCGTCCAGGTGGCGGTCACCGTGGCGAACTATATTCTGAGCAAAATATTTGTGTTCAGGAATAACAAAAGCGAATAAACAGTATTACGCATGTTTATACATTTATGCAATTATCTGCATAAAAAAATCCGCCCGGTTCCGGGCGGTTGTGTCTGGAGGACGGCAGATGGTTGCATAGGGGGGAGAACCATCTGCCGGCTGTTATGAAAAAACTTGGGGGTCGAGCAATGCGCTTGCATCACTCTTCGGCTATGATACAATGAAAGTGTGTCCAAATTGTGACATCCATAAAAAAAATCGGCAGAGAATACTTGAACTTAGTAAAAACAGGGGATGAATGCAATGATGCATAAAAACACAGCAGAATTTCTCAGGCGTTCCTGGGCGGAAGTGGACCTGAATGTTCTGCGGAAGAACTATGAGTTGTACCGCGACAGTCTTCCGGATAAGGCGGAGATTATGGCGGTGGTGAAGGCCAATGCCTACGGCCACGGCAGCCGCCCGGTGGCGGAGATGCTGCAGAAGGCTGGAGTAAAGCGCTTTGCCGTGGCTTCTCTTCATGAGGCGGTGAATCTCCGGAAGGACGGGATTGAGGGTGAAATCCTGATTCTCGGCTATACGCCGGCGGAGGGATGCGGGATGCTCTCGGAATATGGCATCACCCAGGCCCTGGTGTCGGAGGAGCACGCCGCTTCGATGGCGGCAGCGGCTGCAAAGCTTTCCGAAGAGGGAAATGCACCCGTCCTCTGCCAGTTTGCCATTGATACGGGGATGAACCGCATCGGACTGGATGCGGAGGACCCCACCGGCTGCGCCGAAATCATACGCAGATATGCAGCGGCCCCGGGACTTACGATGACGGGAATATTTACCCATCTCTGTACGGCGGACACGGAGGATGAGGAGGCGGTGGCCTTTACCGGGCGGCAGAAGGCGCTGTTTGACGGCGTAAAGGATGCGGTAAAGGATCTGAACCTGCCCTGCTGTCACTGCCTGAATTCCGCAGGCGGACGGACCTTCCCGGCGGGAGAGGGCGCCTGTGTGCGGCTGGGAATCATCCTCTACGGATTAAAGCCGGATTACTCCAATGTGCTGCCGGAGGGCATCATGCCGGCCCTTTCCTGGAAGAGCACGGTCGCCATGGTCAAGGACCTTCATCCCGGTGAGACGGTGGGGTACGGGCGTACCTTCCGGGCGGAGCATCCCATGCGGATTGCCACCATTCCCACCGGATATGCGGACGGCTATCACCGGTCCCTTTCCAACCGGGGCTATGTGCTGATCCGCGGAATGCGGGCCGGGATTGTGGGAAGAGTCTGCATGGACCAGATGATGGTCGATGTGACCGACATTCCGGACTGCGCCATGGGAGACGAGGCGGTCCTTCTGGGAAGAAGCGGAGATGAATTCTTAAGTGCAGATGATATGGCGCAGATGATCGGAACCATCGGATATGAGCTGGTCTGCGATATTTCCAGCCGGGTACCGCGTATATACAAGGAGATTCACGAATGATCATTACAAAAACGCCCTTCCGCATGTCTTTTTTCGGCGGCGGAACCGATATCCCGGAGTTTTTCCGGGAACACGGCGGTGCTGTGCTTTCCACGACCTTTGACAAGTACTGCTATGTGAACGTCCGGCATCTGCCGCGGTTTTTCGACTACACCACGGAGCTTTCCTATTCCCGCATCGAGCGGGTGACCTCGCCGGAGCAGATTGAGCATCCCGCGGTGCGCAACGCCATGAAGATGCTGGATATGCGGGAAATCCGCCTGACCTATGAGGCGGACCTGCCGGCAAGATCGGGCCTTGGCACCAGCAGCTCCTTTGCGGTGGGCATGCTGAATGCCTTCTATGCGCTGAAGGGAAAGTATGCGGACAAGAAAAAACTGGCCGACGAGGCCATTTACCTGGAACGGACCCTCTGCAATGAGGCCGGCGGATGGCAGGACCAGATTGCGGCCAGCTTCGGCGGCCTGAACCGGATTAATTTCCGGGGAAATGACTACGAGGTCCTTCCGGTGATTATCTCGCCGGAGCGGAAGGAGATGCTGAACAACCGGCTGCTGATGTTCTTTACCGGCTTTACCCGGCTTTCCTCGGAGATTCAGAAGACCAACCGGATCGCCGCAGGGGACAAGAACGCGCAGCTTCTGGAGATGTACCGGCTGGTGGATGAGGCCGAGGCGGTGCTGACCGGGCAGACCGGGGATCTGGATGAGTTCGGCAGACTTCTGGATGTCACCTGGCGCCTGAAACGCCAGACCGGCGCGAAGGTGTCCACCGATTCCATCGACGGAATCTATGAGAAGGGACTGGCGGCGGGCGCCCTCGGCGGAAAGCTCTTAGGCGCCGGCGGCGGCGGATTCCTTCTCTTCTACGTGCCGGAGGAGAAGCAGCCTGCGGTGATGGAGGCCATGAAGGATCTGCTGCATGTGCCGTTTCGCTTCGAGGACGGCGGCACAAGAGTCATCCACTACACACCGGAGCTCTACGATCTGAACGAGGCGAGAAACTGACGGACAGATGCAGAAGACAGAAGGGAGAGGCCATGGAAGGGACGCATCAGGACAGGAGTGTGACGGCGGTCTTTGCGGCGGTCCATTTTCTGGTGGATCTCGCCTGCATTTTCCTGCTGACGGCCTTCCTCCTGCGCATGGTGGAAAATCGTGCCGTATGGATGGCCTGCGTCCTGGTCTATAATTTCTGTGCCTTTGCCTGCCAGCTGCCTGTCGGGGCCCTGGGGGACAGGAGGGGCAATCCCTTTTCTCTCGCGGCGGCGGGATGTCTGCTGATTGCCATAGCCTACGGGATGACATCCTTCGGGACGGGCTTTCTTCCGGAGAAACTGCTTCTCAGAGTATGGCCCCTTTTCATCTGCACGGCAGCAGGCCTCGGCAATTCCTGCTTCCATGTGGGCGGGGGCATCGAGGTGCTCCGGAGAAGCAGGGAAGCGGCGGCTCTGCCCGGCGTTTTTGTGGCGACCGGTGCCTTCGGGGTCTGGCTGGGCCCTGTCCTGGCAAGAAAAGAGCTGGCGAGAAATCTCGGCATATTCGCGGGGATCCTCATTATGGCATCCTGTGCGGTGCTTCTTATGTGCCTTAGAAGGAGAGCTTCCGGGGATACCCTGGAGAGAAAACCAGAGGCAGGCGATATTCTGGGTGCTGCGGCCCTCTGCCTCATCGTGACGGTGCTGATCCGGTCCTACGCCGGCACGGTCATGGGATATGGCTGGAAGGCGGGAATGCTCTCGTTCCTGTTTACCGCAGGAATTGTCTTCGGGAAAATGGCCGGCGGATTTTTCGGCGACCGGTTCGGATGGATGAAAACCGCCTGCGTAAGCCTTGCCGGTGCGGCCCTTCTCTTTGCGCTGGCAGAAACGTCGCCGGTGTGCGGAATTGCAGCGGTCCTTCTCTTTAACATGACGATGCCGCTGACGCTGTCGGCCCTGGCCCTTCTCTATAAAGACGCGGTGGGGCTGGCCTTCGGGATGCTGACCCTGGCCCTCTTTCTCGGGACACTGCCGTCCATGATGAGCGCGGCAGGCTGGATTCCGGCGGGAAGTTTTACGCTTCTGCCGGCACTTGCCCTTCTTTCCGCGGCATTGATGGCTCTGGGACTTTCCCTGTTTTCCCGGAGGAGAGGAGATGGGGCATGATAACACGTCTTCTTCTGTCCATGCTGGTGTCCTTTCTGCTGACGGAAGCGGTGGAACTGGGCTGCGCATGGCTGCTCGGTCTACGGCGGCGGGAGGGCGCGGGACTTATCTTTCTTGCAAACCTCATGACCAATCCGGCGGTGGTTCTCATCAGCACCCTGCTTCCCATGCGGACGCCCCTCTGGGTCACGAAGAACCTGGTGCTGGGGATTCTTGAGGTCCTCGCCTGGCTGGCGGAGTCTCTCCTGTATGCCCATGGCAGGGAGAGTATCCGGGAAATGGTTCCGATGCGCTTAAGTCACCGGGCCGGACCGTATCTTTTATCGGGAATACTGAATGCCTGTTCCTTCGGGGCGGGCCTGATTCTGAATCATATTATGTAACCATTTGCGGCAGCGCCCTGCGGGATGTGCACGCGTGCAGTACAGGCGGGCGTGTCATCGAAGGGTAAGGGAGGAATCATGATGAAAAAGAATTGTGCAGCAGCTGTGAAAAAACTGGTGTGTCTCGGACTTGCGGCATCGCTCATGTGGAGTGCCCCCTTCGCGATAGAGGCGCGGGCGGATGCGGCCGTGGAGGGATTCTGGAACACTGCCTATGAAGTGGATTACTATGTGGAGGTCAGTGCGCCTGACGGGGGCGTCAATTTCCGCAGCGGTGCCGGCGTAGAATACGGTAAAATCTTAAATTCCATGATTCCCAACGGAACCATGCTGCATATCGAGATGGAAGCCCGGGCGGACAACGGCAAGATGTGGGGACAGACCCAGTACCAGGGTTACTGGGGATGGGTTGCCCTGAGTCAGACGAAAAAGACAAACGGCGGACATACGCCGCCGGCAGCTGCCACCGCGGCGGCAGAGACCCAGGCCCAGCAGTCCTACGGCATCGGCCGCGTGGTGGAGACAGAGCCGGAGACCGCAGCCCCGTCCTACGGCATCGGCCGTGTGGTGGAGACCGAACCGGAGACACAGCCGTGGACAGAGCCGGCGGTGCCTGCGCCGGATGTTACACCGGCGGATGTCAGCTTCAGCTTAAAGCAGCTGGTTCTGCATCTTCTGGAATTGACATTCTTTCTTCCCTAAAATTTAAGAAGTCGGAAACAGTATTTTCAGACTTCTATGGTATAACATTCATAGTAGATCAAAAATCCTGAACAATATGAAAGTAAGGATCAGATTAACACAGTCCAGGAGGAATAGTAAAATGAGAAAAGTTTCGCGCATGATTCGTATCGGCGTTCTGGCAGCGGCTCTCGCAGCCATGACGCTCACAGTCAGTGCCTGCGGTAAGAAAAAACAGCAGCCGGAAGTCACCGAGGTGACAGAACCGACGGCAGCAGTGGAAGAGACCACTGTGGAGGAGAGCACAGAGGCCATCACCATCGAGTCTGAGGAATCCACAGCGGAGACCAGGCCCGGTTCCGATCCGGAACTCACGGATATCCTGAATGATATCAATATCAACTTCTCGGAAGGCGGCCAGGCGGGCATTTCCCTGCGAGCAGCGAAGCGGGCAGCAGAGCTGATGAACTGGTATGTGGAGAAGAAGCCCAGCGGCGACGTGATCATGAAGACCACCGAGAATTTCTATGACGGCATCACCAATCAGAAGGGATTCCTCACCGGCCTGGAGATGATTTACAGCTCCGCGAAGGAAATCTCCGGCAAGGACGGCGCAGCCCTTCTTTCCGACGCCGGCTATGAGGGCGAGATCAACTGGACCCTTGACGACGTGAACCACCTGTTCAACGCCATCTTCGAGGGCAGCGGGCAGAAGAAGTAAGTCAGAAATCCTTTTATAAAATAAGAGAACCCACCGCTTAAAAGCGCCTGTCGGGCACGCTTTTTCGCGGTGGGTTCTCTTGTTTATTATTGTGCAGATAGATGAGAGAAGCATTTGGAGTATAAATATACTCTGAAGGGAACGTCCGCAGTGCCGGTACTTGGCGAGGTTTTCCACGAGCCTTAGTACCGCTGCACGAGGACTAAGTGCGAACGGTTCCCGGAAGAGTTATATTTATACGGAAATGCTTTAAACTCTAATTACAGGTCCTCGCCGGTAAGCATTTTATATGCCTCGAGGTACTTCTCGATGGTCTTGTCGATGACATCCTGGGGCAGGTTGTAGTCGCTCTCCGGGTTTGCCTTCAGCCAGTCACGGACGAACTGCTTGTCGAAGGACGGCTGGCCGTGGCCCTCTTCGTAGCCTGCAAGGGGCCAGAAGCGGCTGCTGTCCGGGGTAAGCATCTCGTCGCCGAGAACGACGTTGCCATTCTCATCGAGACCAAACTCGAACTTGGTGTCGGCGATGATGATACCTTTGGTCAGAGCGTAGTCTGCACACTTCTTGTAAAGAGCGAGAGTAGCGTCTTTGATCTTCTCTGCATACTCCTGTCCCTTGCCGGGGAATGCCTTCTCCAGAACCTCGATGCTCTTCTCAAAGCTGATGTTCTCGTCATGCTCGCCGATCTCGGCCTTGGTGGACGGTGTGTAGATGGGCTCCGGAAGCTTTGCGCATTCCTTCAGACCCTCCGGAAGAGTGATACCGCATACGGTCTGGGTCTTCTTGTAGCTCTCCCAGCCGCTGCCGGTGATGTAGCCGCGGACGATGCACTCGACGGGGATCATGTTGAGCTTCTTGCACAGCATGCTGTTGCCGTCAAACTTCTCCTGACGGAAATACTCCGGCATATCATTCACGTCTACACTCATCATGTGGTTCGGGATGATGTCTTTTGTCAGGTCAAACCAGAAACGGGACATCTGGGTCAGAACAGTGCCCTTCTTTGTTACTTTGTTTTTCAGGATAACGTCAAATGCGGAGATACGATCGGTGGCCACCATAACCAGCGCATCGCCGATATCATAGATCTCTCTTACCTTGCCTTCCTTAACCGGACTGTATTCCTTCATGAAATCCTCCTGTGATCCTCCGCAGCCGGTATCTGTGCCGCTGCTGTGTGGGTTATTAAGAATAGTTCAAGTATAATGCATATTTTTGCGATTGCAAGTAAAAATCGGGACCAATTTTAACGCTGCATTAAAAAAATATGATGCCCCTCATCAGCGAGAACTCCACCAAAGGAATGATGTGCATTTATTTGTAAAATGTTATGCTTGAGGATGTATAAAGGCAAAAGTTTACTGAATTCTCTGCACCGCAGATGCAAAAATCCATGCTGACTACGTGCTAAAAGGAGGAGATAATGAAGAAACGTATTCTTGTACTGACAACGGTGCTTCTGGCCATCGGCCTTTCGGCCTGCGGCGGAGGAAGCAAGCCGGCAGAGATACAGACCGCGGAATCGGAGGCCCCCTATGTGGAGGAGACGCCGGCAAAGAACGAGCTGGATCCGGCAAGCCCGATTCCGGCGGATACCGGGACGCTTACGCTGCACGAGCAGGTATTTGAGGCGGAAAACCTGAAGCTTATGCTTCCCGACGGCGTGACTGCCGTGGAGGAGGCGCAGGCGCAGAAGCTGGGCGAAATCGGCCGCGTAACGGTGACGGACGATGCGGGAGAGTGGAAGCTGATGTTCCGCGCCCATAATTTTTCGCTGGAGAATGTGGTCCATAATATCAGCGGCACCGTCATCTATGACGGCAATCCCATCAAGACAGACTGGTCCCAGGATGTTCCGGCAACCCTGGCGGGCTTCCCGTCCAGAGTCTGGGCAAACAACACGAGAAAAGGGTGGCTTCATCCCTCCAACGAAAATGATGCCCCCGGCGTGGATATCGTGGTGAATTACGGCGAGACCCTGGTGGGACAGTGGCTGGGACTGCAGATTCGGCTGGAGGCAGCAAATCCCACGGAGGATACGAATATCTATGAACTGCTGTACCGGCGGCATGTGAGAGCGATTCTGAACAACTTCTCCGTCATCGAGACCGCCGGCGGCGAGGGAACCACCGTCAACGGCATCACTGCCACATTCCCGGCCCGCTGGCCTCTGAAGACCGGTGAGAATTCCATGGTGGCCCTCATGCACTCCGAGGAGCTTTCCGGCGGTATCACCATGTCGACCCAGTATAATCCGGATATACAGCATCACGCGGATATGTACGAGGGCGAGCAGTTTACCCGCACCTACGGAGACAATGAATGGCTCGGCGTTATCGCGAAGCATACCTTTGAAAAGGGAGAGGGAGAGGAGCCGACCATCATACACTCGATGTACCTCTTCTCTGAGTTCAGCGATAAGATGTGCGCCTGCGTGCATGTCAGCAACAACAGCTGGGACGAAGAGGGCTTCAAGGCCTTCCTGGACAATCCGCAGTTCGTCGACCTGATGAATTCCGTGAAGCTTGACCCGGCCGGATGGCATCAGCCGGGAACCGCGGAGGTGAACGGACTTCTGTCGGACAGCGGCTCCATCCGCTCCTATTCCGGCACGGACGAGGTGGTGGAGATCCCGGCTGTGATCGGAGATTACAACACCGTATTTATCGGCGGAAACGCATTTGAGGACAATACCTCCATCAAGAAGGTTGTGATTCCCGAGGGCGTCACCGAGATCCAGTCCAATGCCTTCGAAGGCTGCACGAATCTGGAAACCGTGGTGCTGCCGGAAACCCTGAACTATATTTACCAGAATGCTTTCCGCGACTGCCCGAACCTTACGGATGTGGTTCTTCCGGAGAATGTTGTCTTTGTGGGCGCCGCAGCATACTCCGGTTCCGGCAGGGGCACCTTCACCGGCTCTTCGGCGCAGTATGATTTCCGCTGCTTTGAGAGCAGCACCTTTGAGAAGATTTCCATCCCGGCGGGCTCCGACCTGAGCGCAGGCTCCATCTTCAGCAGCACACAGGCGACAGAGGTTACTCTTCCGGAGGACATGGAAGCCCTTGGCGACCATGCTTTTGCAAACGCGCGGGGCATTACCCGGCTCGACCTTCCGGAGACCCTTCGCACCATCGGAGAATCCGCCTTTGTCAATATGAGCGGACTTCCGTATATCACACTGCCGGAGGGCCTGGAGGAGATTCCGAACAACTGCTTTAACTCCACAACTCTCGATGTCCTGGTGATCCCCTCCACCGTGAAGAAGATCGGCGACTATGCTACCTTCAGCGGCGCCTATATCATCCTTCAGAATTCCGATGTGGAGATCGGAACCGCAGCGCTGAATGCAGATTATATCTATCTTGCAGACGCCAAAAATTATGTATTCCCGAGTGACCATGAGGCATTCCGCGGCAGCCGCCTGTACCTGGAGGGCATCTACGATCCGTCCCAGATTCAGGGTGACTTCTATAACGGTTCGGCCATGAGCGACCAGGTTTATCTTCCTTCCGATGCTACCGAGGCTGAGAGCGATGCCATGGATGCATTCCTGGCTTCTGTAGGCTATGAGGAGATTTCCTGGATCGGTTCGGCAAGAAACTTCATGCCGGAGGATACCTTCGGATTTGATGTGGACAACACAAAGATCACAGGTTACCACGGAGAGAGCAAAAAGCTGGTTATCCCGGACTATGCCCTGTATAATGACGGCGACTGGTGGCTCACCCAGAACGTCTACAGTATCGCAGATGAAGCCTTCAAGGGTTCTGACTTTACCGAAGCCTTCTTCCGCGGCAACTGCGGAGATGGTACCGGTGCCCGGATCCTGGACGGCAATACGGCGCTGACCGACATCTGGTTTACGACCGAACTGCTCTTTGATGAGGGAAAATACGATCCGCAGGCCTTCGCCGGCATCCCGGAGAATGTGACAGTCCATCTGCCCGCTTCCATGACCGACGAGCAGAGAGCCTGGGCAGAGAACTACCTGCACTCCATCAGCATTCCGGAAGGTGCGACATTTGACTACTACAGCTTCCGGTAAACAGGAGAGAACCCGGAAAAAGACCAATAAAAAGACATGAAAAAGGCGGACAGAATGCCAAAAACATTCTGTCCGCCTTAATTCATTTACAGGTCCAGCTTCAGATCGTTCTCTTTGATCCAACCGCTCTTCCGGAGTACCTCGCAGAAGATGAAGGAGAGAATCGCGGGAAGGACGAAGCAGATGAGAAGCATGCCCAGCCAGTCCATGCCGGTGATGGCAGCTTTGGTACCGTTCGCCACGGCATCCACCCAGCCGGTGTAGACGCCGATCTGGCCGACCAGACCGCAGGTTCCCATGCCGGAGGAGACGGCCGCGCCGTCCATGCGGAAGTTGAAGATACAGGTGGCGATGGGGCCTGTCACGGCGGCTGCCAGTGTGGGCGGAATCCAGATGCGCGGATTCTTCACGATGTTGCCCATTTGCAGCATGGAGGTGCCGAGCCCCTGTGCCACGAGGCCGCCCCACTTATTCTCCTTAAAGCTCATAACAGCGAATCCGATCATCTGGGCACAGCAGCCTGCCACTGCGGCTCCGCCGGCCAGGCCGGTGAGAGAGAGGGCAGCGCAGATGGCTGCGGAGGAGATGGGAAGCGTGAGTGCGATTCCCACGATGACGGAAACCAGGATGCCCATGAAGAAGGGCTGCAGCTCAGTGGCCCACATGATGGCTTTTCCGACGGAAGAAGCCGCATAGCCGATGGCCGGCGCAAACAGCATGGCCAGCACGGCGCCCACGATGATGGTGACCGCCGGGGTGACCAGAATGTCCACCCGGGTCTCCTTGGAGACGGCTTTTCCGCATTCCGCGGCCACAATGGTGATCAGCAGAACCGCGAGAGGGCCTCCGGCGCCGCCCAGCGTATTGGCCGCGATGCCGACGCCGGCCAGGGTAAACAGAACCAGGGGCGGGGCCTGCAGGGCATAGCCGATGGATACGGCCATGGCGGGACCTGTGGCGGAGCTTGCATATCCGCCGATGTCCTGAAGAACCTGGATGCCCAGCTGTTTTCCCAGGGTGGAAATGATGGTTCCGATAAGGAGCGACGCGAACAGACCCTGTGCCATGGCGGACAGTGCGTCGATGCCGTACCGCTGCGGGCTGAACTGGAGATTCTTTCTCTCGAGGAAGGCGGCAAAGCCGGTCTTCTTTCCTGCATTTGCATTATTATTCATAAGGATACCTCCGTTAAGATGCGGAACAGTTCCGCATGGCCGCAGCAGTTTTGTATAGGAAACCTCACGGAGCATAAAGGACATAATATTTCCATGGCGGTGTACAGTTGCAAATCTATAAAATGATACTGCGGGAAAATATAAAGAAATCTGTTTATGACGCACCCCGAACGTGGTATGATATAAAAGTAACAAAATGCAGAGATTTCTTCGGAACTGAATGGACAGATCGGCAGAAAATCTGCAATAAGTCTGATATCGATTTGTCAGGGTGGAAGAAACGGTCGATTTTTGGTTGTTTTATGTTTTCTGGCCGTTGTCGGGATTATATCAGAGAGTTTTTGGATTGGCAATATATTGTTAATTAAATATCAATCGATACTCGCAGGAAGAGCCATCGACTGAGATGAACAAAAAGAGTCACAGAAGGAGGAAAAACGTGGGGATCAAACATGTGAAAGCGGCAGTGCAGGGGCTGACCGACAAGCTTTCCGACGAACAGTTTCTGAGTGCTTCCGGTATGACAGCCCGGGGGATCCGGATGCTGATGAACAGGGAATACTGGGAAACACACATGGCAGGGATGTTTCCGGTGCGGAGAAGATTTACCTGCGCGGAAATCTATGACCTGTGCGCCGAACCGCTGGACCTTCTCGGAAGAGAACCGGAAGGCGGCTGGATGTCCTATACCTATAAGTATGTATGCCACATCCTGTACCCGGAAGAGGAGTTCAGCGCAGGGAGTTCGCCTTACGCCACGGGGTGCCTCTTTTACCTGACGGTGCTGCAGTTCTTCTTTGAGGAGGAGCGGAAGGTCCTTCCCTGGGACAAATACTATGATTTTGCATTTCTGTCCCCGGAGGAGGCGGCAAGCTTTGAATCCAGCGAGGAATACGGGCGGTTCCTGCATTATTTCCGCAGGGAATATGTCTATGAGATGATGCGCCTGGGACTGGAGGTTACGCCCTTCCGCGCGCTGGAGCATATCTCCGGTGTGCATTATGTCGCCATGCATGTGGCCAGAGGCCTGTATGCCGCCGGCGTTCCCATTGACCTGACCCTGGTTTCCGGTGCTGCGGCAGGACATGATATCGGCAAGTTCGGCTGCAAACCCAATGAGAAGGTGCCCTATCTTCACTATTATTACACGGACCAGTGGTTCGGCCGCCACAATATGGATTATATCGGCCATATCGCCGCCAACCATTCCACCTGGGACCTGGAGCCGGAGAACCTGACCGTGGAGTCCCTGGTGCTGATCTATTCGGACTTCCGGGTTAAGCAGAGCCGCGGAAAGGATAATAAGGAGATCACCTTTATCTCCAGTCTGAAGGATGCCTTCGACGTTATCCTGAACAAGCTGGACAATGTGGACGAAAAGAAGCTTCTGCGCTATAAGTTCGTCTATGAAAGACTGCGGGACTTCGAGGAATACATGAAGTCCATGGGTGCGGATACGGATCTGGACGGAAAGACCGAGCGCCCGGCCCCGATGCCGGAGCTGACTCTCCGGAATGCGGAGGAGAGCGTCCGGACCCTTGTTCATATGGGCGTGGAGCACAATATCAACGTCATGCATCTGATGAGTGCGGAGCGGCAGTTCGGCAATTTCCTGGAGTCTGCCAGAAGCGAGAAGGACTGGAAGAATCTGCGGGCCTATCTGAGCATTTTCTTCAATTTCAGCGCCTACGCCAATGACAGCCAGAAGAAGCAGATCCTCTATTTCCTGTATGAGCTCCTGATGCACCGGGAAGGCCAGATCCGCGCCGAGGCTGCCCAGCTGATGGGCAAGATTCTCGCCCAGTTCAATTTCGGCTACCGGAAGCAGCGTCCGGCGGATATGCCCGATCTGAATACCCGCGAGGCCGATGCGGTGGCGGAAGAGGTCCTGGAGCTTCTGCTTCATCCGGACCTGAAGCTGGTGACAAGGCAGAAGCGGAGAATCCGCTTCAATACGAAGAATGTACTTGCCTCCGTCCTGAAGTACTGTACCGAGGGCGACCGGAGAGATTACCTGAGCATTTTCATGAAGTGCTTCACTGCGCCCGAATCCAGGGAAGAGAACGAGGCCTTCGTGATTATGGATGCGGTTCATGAGCTGCCCCTGGCAGAACTTGCGGATGAGGAGCTGAATCAGATTGCCGCATTTACCCTTTATTATGCGGCGCATCCGTCGGAAGAGGTGCGGATTGCCGCCTGGAGAAGCGCCAAGGTACTGACGGATTATAAGCCGGAGCTGGAAGGGTGCAGGGCATTCCGGGATGTTATCCTGAATACCGATACGACCGATAATGTCACGATGACCTATCTCAAGCTGCGGATTCTCCGAAATCTGGGTGAGGATGTGGCAGAGGAAGAGCATATCCTCTATGATCAGGATGTGGTCTCCGACATTTTCCTGGAAAACCTGAAAACAGCGACGCCCTGGATTGTCAAGGCCGTCAATATCAAGCTGCTGAAGGACCAGCTCCATCACGGGGAGATGGCCCACAAGCTGCATATCGCCGCCCACCTGTCCAATCTCATCAAGGTCAGCGAGTATGTGATGGTGCGGGAGGATGCCGGTGAGGCTCTCCTGGATATTCTCCATTATCTGCGGGCCGACGAGTGCAATGAAGTGGTCATGGAACTGCGGGAGGGCATTGAGGTAGGAGATTTTGATTTCTCCAACTACATCCCGAAGTATCTGGGACAGTGCGCCCTGTGGCTCCCGCCGGCCGAGCTGGATGAGGTGATCAGTCACCTGATTGGCCTTGAGGCCAGCCCGAATGTGAAGGTGGCAGCCAGCGCCCTGGATACCCTCGGCGTCATGCTGTGCCATTATCCCGGCTACCGGGGCCGCTACGAAATCAGCGACGAAGAGTATGAGGAGAAGAAGAAAATCCTGCTGGGCGCCATTTTCCGCGGCCTGGCCAACTACAGGGAGCCGGTCCGCCAGGAAGCGCTCCGGGTGGTGGATGACGTCTTCTACAAGGATACCCTTTCCCTGGATGAAAAGTATTCCCTCTTCGTGCTGGGATGGAGCAAGATTCTCTTCCAGTTCCACGAAGAAGATCCGTCCATGACGTCCATGTTCTACCGGGCCTCCGCGCTGACGGCCATTAACCAGTTCATCACGGAGTGGCATATGTACCGCGGAGAGATTCAGATTCCGATGCGGGACAAAGTCGCCTTCTTCCCGGGAACATTTGACCCCTTCAGTCTCTCCCACAAGGAAATTGTGCGGGAAATCCGCGACCTGGGATTTGAGGTCTACCTGGCAGTGGATGAGTTCTCCTGGTCCAAGAAAACCCAGCCGAGGCTGGTGCGCCGCAGAATCGTGAACATGTCCGTGGCGGACGAGTTCCATGTCAATCTGTATCCGGATACCATTCCGGTCAACATTGCCAACCCGGAGGACCTGAAGGTTCTCAGGGAATCCTTCGGAGGCAGAGAGCTTTATATGGTGGCCGGAACCGATGTGGTTGCCAACGCATCGAGCTATAAGGTGAAGGCAGTGCCGAACTCGATTCATCACCTGAATCACGTGGTGTTCCGGCGGAAGCTTTCTCCGGACACGGATCCGGGATTTAACAGAGACATTTTCAAAAACATCCGGGGCAAGGTCATCGAGGTAGAACTGCCGGAGCAGTTTGAAGATATCAGTTCCACGATGATCCGTGAGAATATCGATATGAACCGGGATATCAGCAACCTGATTGACCCGGTGGCACAGGAGTATATCTACAACAACGGTCTCTACCTGCGGGAGCCGGAATATAAGCCTCTGGCTGCCGGCAAGGTACTGTACTTTGAGGAGTGGGAAGCTCCGGAGGAAGCAGTTCTGGAGGAAGCCGCCGGTGCGGTTCTGGCCGGTGAGGAGAATCCGGAGGCGATTCTTGACGGCATCCGGAAGGCAGGAGATAAGCTGCTGGTTCTCCGGAACCTGATGAAGGATAACCGGATGGTGGGCTTTGTCTGCTTCCGGTATCTGGGCCCCAATGAGCTGTTTTCCGTTCTGCGGGATGTGGAGCTGGCCCAGCAGGTGCGGCACAGAACCTCCGGCGAGATTCTCATGATCACGGGCCTCTACATAAGGAAGGACGCCCTGATTGCCGACCCGTCCCAGTATCTGCTGTCCGAGGTGATTGCCCGTTCCTTCCCGCACAGCTGCAGCTACGCCATCTATTTCCAGGAGCATGGAGCGCTGGCTCCGGCGGTGGAAAGTGTGCTGGAGAGACAGGGATTCCTCCGTGCAGAGGAATTCCATTCGCAGATTCCGCTGTACCTGGTGGATATGCACTCTCCGCTGGTGCTTCTGAAGAATATGGAAACCACCATCAAGGAACCGCTGGCCAGTGAGCCGTCGATCCTCAGGGTTATGGAAAAGGCCCACATGCGGCTGCAGAAAGCCATGACGGCGCTCTATCCCGGAGAACTGGTTCTGTCGCTGTCCGCGGTCAGCATCTATCCGCGGCTGGTGGAGAAGGTGACGGAGACCAACGGCGTGCCGAATGAGGTGGTGACGCCCAGAAAGCTGGGAGACTGCATGTGCGTGCCCTACGGAAAGATCCTCCGCGACAAGGTAATCCCCAACACGGTGACGAAGACCCTGCACACCGACAAGGTTTACCCGGCAGACCTGGGGAAGGGCCATATCGAGGCATTCCCGAATTACGCAAGCCTCCCGGAGCAGATAAGGATGCTGCGGTCCTTTAAGCGGCCGGTTATCCTGGTGGATGACATGCTCCACTTCGGCGGACGCTTTGAGGCGTTGGAACCGATGTTCAAGAAAGAGAAGATCGACATCCGCAAGGTCATTCTGGCGGTGATTTCCGGCTACGGCCGCGACACCATGGCTGTGAAGGGCATCGATGTGGACAGCGTCTACTTCATCCCGAACATCCGGAAGTGGTTCGTGGAGTCGACCCTCTATCCCTTCATCGGCGGCGATACCGTATCGAGACCCACCCAGAAGGTGGCGGGGCTTTCCCCGTCCATCAACATGATCTTCCCCTACACCAAGCCGGCGGAGGAGATTATGGAGGCCAGTGCGGAAGCTCTGTATGAGTTCTCTGCCTGCTGCATCCGGAATTCCCGGGATATCTTCCTCGCCCTCGAGGAAGCCTACCGAACCCGTTTCGGGCGGAATCTGACGCTGGAGAGACTCTCCGAGGCGGTGATTGCGCCGCTCTGCCCGGACCGCGGCGAGTGTGTCAACTATGACCCGAATCTGTCCGCCAGCACCTACCTGGAGAACGACCTGGAGATGCTGGATCGGATCAAATAACTTTAAAAGAAAGCTGGTAAACAGAGATGAAATTTTATGAAATCGACAATGTCATCTGCTGCAGCACAAATGAGGCGCTTCCCTTCGGGGAGGCGCCTGCCGTGCGCAGAGGTGAAGTGGAAGCATTCCTTTTTGAGGCGGACTGGAAGATGCGGAGAACATCCTTCCTGGTAAATGATCCCGCCCTCCTGTCCATGCCGGAGGAGAACACCTCCTGGCTGTCCTCCCTGGCGCTCCACAAGGACCGGAAGGAGACTATCGACCTTCCCGCGGAGGTGAAAAAGGCCATCGAAGAGGAACGGCTCCGTGCCGTCAACATTTCCCATCCCCGGTTCCGGGAGATTCTTGCCGGAAATATGCCGCTGGGCCTTCCAAAGAACGGAACAAAGCCAAAAAAGAAGGTGGTTCACATCCTGGCCATCGGCGATGTGGGAAGCAACCTTCTGACGGGACTGCATCTTCTCGGCGGCGACTGCATCGCACGGATCGGCATCTGCGATATTGCCGACAAGATCACGGCCCGCTGGGAGTTTGAGGAAAACCAGATTGCCTATCCCTGGGATTACGATGCGCTGCCGGAGGTCTACGTGGTGGACAGAGAGCATCTCTTTGACTGCGATGTCTTCGTATTCATCGCTTCCGCCGGGATTCCCGCGGTGGGAAGCGGCGTGAAGGACGTGCGGATGTGGCAGCTGGAGAGAAACTCGAAGATCATCGCCGAGTACGCAAAGCAGGCGAGAAAAGAACATTTCAAGGGACTGTTCTGCGAGGTGGCGGACCCGGTGGATCCGCTGGCAAAGGCAGCCTATCTCGCCAGCAATGAAGATGAGAATGGCAATTTCGACGGCATGGGACTTCTGCCGGAACAGATCCAGGGCTTCGGCCTGGGTGTCATGAATGCGAGAGCCGCTTACTATGCAAAGAAGGATGAGCGGTTTAAGCTGTTCCTCTCGGAAGGCAGAACCTTCGGCCCCCACGGCCAGGAGCTGGTAGTGGCAAACTCCATAAAGCATTACGATGATGCCCTGAGCAGAGAACTGACGGAACTTACCGTGACGGCCAACATGAAGATGCGGGAGCTGGGCTTTAAGCCCTACGTGGCACCGGCATTCTCCTCGGGCGCCCTGTCCATCCTTCTGACCATCCGCGGCGAATGGCACTGCGGTTCCATCTTCCTGGGCGGCATTTACATGGGCGTGAAGAATCGCTATACGCCCTACGGACAGGAGCATGAGATCCTGCCGATGCCGGAGAAGCTTCTGGAGAGAATCCGGGAGGCGGAAGAACACCTTCACACGGTGAACTGACGTGACTTAGAAGCATCGGAAAATTTCGAGAGACAGGAAGTGGAGAAATGAGCACAAAAATCCTGCTGGTAAAGCCCGCAGATCCGGAACTGGAAGAGAATCCGAGACTTACACAGGTACTGGAATATGCCCTTTCGGGAAGAGAAGTGACGGTTATAGAGCAGGCATCCCTGCTTAAAAGAGAGCTTCTCACAGAAAAAGGAATCCGCATGGTTCTGTTTGCGGTGGATCTGGGAAGAGAAGGCGTCAACCTGGAGTATGAACGGCTGCTGCGGCTTCTTCGGAGGAGTACAGACCTGCTGGAGGGCTGCGTCGGTGCCGTCATTACGGATGCCCGGACCGAGCTTTACACCAAATCCACGGCGGCGGAGCTGGTATTCGCCGCGAATATGGCCGGCTGTACCTTTGTGGGAAAGCCGCTGGTGGAAGGAACCGGAAGTCTTATGAACTTCCGGGTGGCTGCCATGAACCTGGGCACCGATGATCTGATGGAGGCCTATAAAGACAGCGCAAGAAAACTGGTGGAGTCGGCGGAGACATTTTCCGGATACCGGAAGAAGAATCCGAAGATCCTGGCGCTGCACGCGTCCAGTCACCGGACCAGCAACACCTACGCGCTGTGGAACGCCGTGAAGGAAAAGCTTCTGCAGGAAGAAGAGGGCAGAGAAACCCCGGACATCCGGGAGATCGGCCTCCGGAACGGAACCCTCTATGACTGCTCCGGCTGCAGCTTCAATGCCTGCCGGCATTTCGGCGAGCAGGAGAGCTGCTTCTACGGCGGAGTCATCGTGGAGGACGTCTATCCCGCGGTGCGGGAAGCCGACGCGGTCGTCATGATCTGCCCGAATTACAACGACGCCATCTCGGCCAATATGACCGCCTTCATCAATCGGCTGACGGCGCTTTACCGCATCCGCCAGTTCTACGACAAGGCTGTCTTTGCCATCATTGTATCGGGCTATTCCGGCAACGACACCATCGCAAGACAGCTGATCTCCGCCATGAACATGAACAAAAACTTCTATCTCCCGGGGCGCTTTGCCATGCTGGAGACGGCCAACGATCCCGGCACCGCCGTAAGACTGCCGGGAATCCAAGCGCGAATCGAAAGCTTCGCCGACCGAATCCGGCAGACCCTGATCCTGTGATAGATAAAAACGAAGCTCATCTCTCCCCACCCGGAGAAGGATGAAGCAGAAGAAACAAGGAAAAGAGG
>Ga0256405_10004510_pt1 | contig 25902 bp, 24 predicted proteins | sample RumenRJG_02DNA_FD_189096 | JGI IMG/M metagenome (GOLD analysis project Ga0256405, IMG submission 189096) | Bovine rumen microbial communities from Lethbridge, Alberta, Canada - RJG_02 | ecosystem: Host-associated > Mammals > Digestive system > Stomach > Rumen | place: Canada: Alberta... | reverse complement strand
AAATCTAATAATGCAGCGAATGATATAGCTGATGCATACGAAAATAAGAAAAATGCTAAGGGTACAGAAGTAAGCAGCAGTGATTCTGTATCTTCAAAAAATAATGCAGAAAAGGATATTGAGTTTGCTAAATCATTACCAACTAATTCAAGTGCAACAGAAACAACATTGCAAGTAGGACATGGTTCTCCTAAAATTAAAGGATATTATGCAAAAAATCCTGAAACAGGTAATACAGTTTATGCAGATGAAACAGGTAGACATTATACAGAAGCTGCTTTTAAAAATTGGGAACAGTTTGCAAAAGATGGAACATTTGTTAGCTAAAAATTATATATATTTTAAATAAAAATAAAAGAGATACTGAAAATTTATTTACGTCATAGTATCTCTTTTATTTTTGTATTTATTTATCCAAAGATAAATACCAATTATAAAAATCGGTTATACCTTGTTCTAAGCTTATTTTTGGCTCCCAGCCAAGCTCTTTAATATGTGTAGCATCCATCATTTTTCTTGGAGTTCCGTTTGGTTTGGATTTATCGTATACAATTTCACCTTCAAAGCCAACAATACGTTTAACAATTTGGAATAAGTCCTTTAATTGTATATCATCACCTTTAGTAATATTTACAAGTTCACCGACTTCATTATAATCTTTATTTAAAAGTAAATATACACAAGCATCTGCTAAATCATCAGAGGACATCATTTCACGGTAAACCGAGCCGTCGCCCCAAAGAACAACTTTATCTCTGTAAGCACCTATTTCATTTAATATTTCTTCTATATTATTATCGTTTAATTTTTCATCTAAACCCCAACCGAGTTTATATCTTTTTAAATCACGTTTAATAGCTTCAAAATCATTATTTCTAAGTAATTTTGCAAGATGAAAACGCCTTAATATCATTGGTAACAAGTGAGCCGTTTCCATATTAAAATTATCACCTATTCCATATTGGTTTGTAGGCATTCCTGAAATATAGTTTGTGCCGTATTGTTCATTATAATATCTGCATAATTTTATAATGGATATTTTAGCCAATGCGTAAGCTTCATTAGTTTTTTCAAGTTCTGATGTGAGTAAACAATCTTCTTTCATTGGTTGAGGAGCCATTCTTGGATAAATACAAGAAGAACCAAGATTTAAAAGTTTTTTAACTCCAAATTTATAACTTGAATTAACAATATTTAAACCAATCATAAGGTTTTGGTATATAAATTCGGCTGGATATTTTGAGTTAGCCATAATACCACCGACTTTAGCCGCTGCAAGTATTACATATTCCGGTTTTTCTGATGCAAAAAATTCTTCTACAGCTTTTTGATTACATAAATCAAGTTCGGAATGTGTTCTTGTTATTATATTTGTAAAACCTTCTTTTTGTAATCTTCTGTATATAGCACTTCCAACAAGTCCTCTATGTCCTGTTAAAAATATTTTTGCATCTTTTTCAATCATTTTTAATGTCCTTTTACTATACTTCTTGCGGAACTAAAACTTCGTATCCGTTTTCTCTCAAAGTTTTTTCCTTCTTTGCAAGTTCTAAATCCGCATCAACCATTTCATTTACAAGTGCCTGTAAATCGTATTTTGGTTCCCATCCAAGTTCACGTCTTGCTTTAGTGCTATCACCTAAGAGTAAATCAACTTCAGCAGGTCTGAAATATCTAGGATCAACTTCAATTAATACATTACCTGTTTTAGTATCAATACCTTTTTCATCAACACCTTCGCCTCTAAATTCAATATCTATGCCTAATCTTGCAAATGCTAATTTGCAGAAATCTCTGATTGAAGTTGTTACACCTGTTGCAAGTACATAATTATCCGGCTTATCCTGTTGTAAAATTCTCCACATGCCTTCAACGTAATCTTTAGCGTGTCCCCAATCACGTTTTGAACTTAAATTACCAAGATACAATTTGTCTTGCAATCCCATTTTAATTTTTGTTGCAGCCATTGTAATTTTACGTGTAACAAATGTTTCGCCTCTGCGTGGTGATTCGTGGTTAAATAATATACCGTTTGAAGCAAATATATTAAAACTTTCTCTGTAGTTTACACAAATCCAATATGCATAAAGTTTTGCAACTGCATAAGGTGAACGAGGGTAGAATGGTGTGGTTTCTTTTTGTATCGGTTCTTGTATTAAACCGAATAATTCAGATGTTGATGCTTGATAGAATTTAGTCTTATCTTCAAGATGATTAATTCTGATTGCCTCTAATAATCTTAAAGTTCCAAGAGCATCACAATCAGCCGTATATTCAGGACAATCCCAAGATACTTTTACATGTGATTGAGCTGCAAGATTATAAATTTCATCCGGTTGAATATCATAAACTAATTTTACAAGGTTTGTTGAATCTGATAAATCTCCGTAATGAAGTATAAATTTAGAATTTTCATTATGTATATCTTGATATAAATGGTCAACTCTTTGTGTATTAAAAGATGAAGAACGTCTTTTTACACCATGAACTTCATATCCCTTTTCAAGTAATAGTTCTGATAAATATGAACCATCTTGACCTGTTACACCTGTTATTAATGCTCTTTTCATTATTCACTCCTTAAAATATCTAACTATAATATAATAGCATGAAAATAATTTTATGTTACTATGTAAAAAAGGATAAAATATGGAACAGAATTTAGTAGATAAAATTGTATACAATAACAAGCTTTTGGCAATAATAATAAGAAATGATTATTCAAAAGAGGGTGTAGAATTTTTTACCCCTAATGATTTTTCACAACAATTGGCATATATGAAACACCCTGAGGGTAAGAAAATAGATGCACATACCCATAATGTTGTTTCTAGAGAAGTTAAATATACCAAGGAAGTTCTTGTTATAAGAAAAGGAAAATTGAGAGTAGATTTTTATGACGATGACAAAAGTTATATAGAAAGTCATATTGTTAGTGCAGGAGATATAATCCTCTTGGCATTTGGCGGACATGGGTTTGAATGTCTTGAAGAAGTGGAAATGATAGAGATAAAACAAGGACCATACTTAGGTGAACAGGATAAAGTTCGCTTTAAAGGTGTGAGTGCTGAGAATATTAAATTAGTTTAGAAAATAAAATGTCTGCTAACGATAAAAATTTATTTGATATAAATAGATTTAAACAAGATAAGAAAAAAAATAAACTTCTTGAAGAAGCAAGAGAATTTATTGATAATAATGAAATAAGAAAAGCTTTAAAAATATCTCGTAAAGCATATAATTTATTTCCAAAATCAAAAGAAATAATTTTTACTTATGCTCAATCTCTCTTTTTATGTGGATATAAGAACAAAGCCACTAAATTACTTGAACAGATAGAAGATTATAAAGAGCCGTATTATACCGGTTCTTGGGTGTGGTTTTTGTTGTCGGTTTGCTATTGTTATCAAAATAAGAAATTATCAAAAGCATTAGAATACATAAATCGTGCAATAAAATCAGATGAAGAAAATTTTAGTAATGTAGTTTTAGGTAGATTTTATTTAGCAAAAGCACGAATTTTATATGCATTGGGTAATTATGATATGGCATTATCATTTTTACAAAAAACTAATGATATAGAAGAAACACTTGTATCGAAAATATATATGTCAAAAGTTTGTATAAAATTAGGTGAATATTTAAAAGCGAGGTTGTATTTTAACAAAGTTTTAAAAGAACTTTATTTGGAAGGAATAGAAATTTTTGAAAAAGAAAAAAAGGATATTTTTACATACGATGAGATAGATGTTATTTTAGATGTATTATTAAATAAATTAAAATATATAAAAATAAATTCGAAAATAAAAAAATCTATTATAGAAAACAAAGAGTTTTGTTCATTAAAATCTGCGGATTTTATTGTATATTCTGATAAATTTGCTATTGGTTTAAAATATGATAAAAAAATAAATCCTGCACCGTTTGTTGTTTATAAAAGCAATAAAGTATCAAAAACATTAATATTATCATTTATATTTAAAATAGTAATATTAAAAGATAAAATTACGGGAAGATTATATAGAAATACATTATTGTATGCAATGATTGATAAAAAATTTTTTACTCCTGTTGCAGAAATATACGCTTATGTAGATTACATAAAAAAGAAAAAATAAATTTTTAAATATTAAATTTAGTTATATGTCCGTATTTGACGTAACTTTAATTTATAATAAAAAGATGCCTTACACCAAAAAGGTATAAGGCAGAAACTTTTCGAATAATCTTACTATAGTAACGCTTCGAAAGTATTTATTGTATGCTATTATTATATAAATCAATAAATTTATTGTCAATATATGGAGGCATTATGAAAAAAATTTTAGGACTTGATATAGGTATTGCATCAGTGGGTTATTCTGTTATAAATTATGATGATGAAAAATTTGAGGGTAAGATTTTAAATGCGGGTGTAAGAGTTTTTGATGCATGTGAGGTTTCAAAAACAAAAGAATCTTTAAATGCAAAACGCAGGGAATTAAGAGGTGTAAGAAGGCGTTTGTCGAGGCGTGCTAGTAGATTAAAAGCCATACGTCAATTATTTATTGCAAATGATTATTTAAAAGAAGAAGAAATTAATAATATGTTTCATTGTGCAGAAAATAGAGTAGATGTTTGGGATTTGCGTAAAATGGCATTAGGACGACTTTTAACAATAAAAGAATTTTACAGGATTTTACATCAAATTGCAAAAAGACGTGGCTTTAAATCAATAAGAAAGAGTGAAGAAGCAAAACGAGAAGGTAATTTATTAAAAAATATAAGTAAAAATACTCAAGAGTTTGAAAATAGTGATTTTATGACTATTGGTGAAATGTTTGCAACAATATATGTTGATAAAGCAAAAAGAAATAAGCAAGATGATTATAAAAATTCTATACCAAGAGAATTATTGTTAAAAGAAGTTAAAACTATTTTTAAAATCCAAAGGAAATTTGGTGCAAATTTTGCAAATGAAGATTTTGAAAAAAAATATATAGATATTGCTTTTTACCAACGACCATTACAATCTATGAAAGGAATGATTGGAAAATGTCAATTTGAACCTAATGAAAAAAGAGCTCCAAAAGCAGCATACACATCAGAAATTTTTGTTGCAGCTCAAAAATTAGTTAATACTAAATTAATTACATCAAATAGTGATGAATTAACTTTAAACGAAGAACAAATTCATTTAATAATGGAATTAGCACATAAAAATTCAAAAGTAACATACAAACAAGTCAGGAAATTATTAAATCTTGAAGAAGGAATTATATTTAAAACCTTACAATACGGTAAAATAGAAAAAGATAAGAAAACTGGTGAGGAAAAAGAAATTAATCCTGAGGAAAATACATTAATCGAATTAAAAAAATATCAAGAGTTTAGAAATGCTATTAAGAAGAATTTAGGTGAAGAATATTTTGAAAAAATAAAATATAATAAAGAATTATTTAATAATATAGCAGAAGTGTTAACATACGAAAAATCTGATGAAGCAATAACAAAAGAATTACTTAAAAAAGAAGTTTCACAAGAGATAATTGATTGTATATTAAATATATCAGCAAGTAAAGTTATGCATTTATCAATAAAAGCAATGGATAAGATAATTCCATATTTGTTACAAGGTCTTAAATACAGTGATGCATGTTCTGAGGCAGGATACGATTTTAAAAATTCGAAAAATTCTAAAAATTTAAACTATTTACCTGTATTAACAAAAGAAGAATTGACAACAAATCCTGTTGTTAATCGTTCTATTTCACAAACAAGAAAAGTTGTTAATGCTTTATTAAGATTACATGGTAAATTTGATAGTATAATTATTGAAACTGCAAGAGATTTGGGTAAATCCGTTGAAGAACGTAATAAAATTAAATCAGGTCAAGATAATTTTCAAAAGGAAAAAGAACTTGCCAAGCAAAGATGTATTGAAAATGGTGTAAATCCTGATTCAAAAAATAATCTGTTAAGATTTAGGTTATGGGAAGAACAGGGTGGTTATTGCCCTTATTCCAAAAAACCAATTGATATAAAAAGATTAAGCGAGCCGAATTACACTGATATTGACCATATTATTCCATATTCAAGATGTTTTGACGATAGCTTGAATAACAAAGTATTGTGTTTGTCAGATGAAAACAGAATGAAAGGTAACAAAATCCCTTATGAATATTTATGTGGAAAATATGATTGGTATGAATATTCTGCATGGATAAGAGAATTACATCTTCGTTCTGCAAAAGAAAATCGACTATTAAGAAAAACGTATTCTTCTGAGGATAATAATAATTTTTCTTCTCGAAATTTAAATGATACAAGATATATAACAATATTTATAAAGGATTACATAAAAGACAATCTTGATACAAAAGTTGAAACAAGAAATGGTTCTTTGACAGCTTATTTAAGAAAGCAATGGCAAATAACAAAGGATAGAGATGAAAACGATAGACATCATGCAATTGATGCAACTGTTTTAGCTTGTTCAACTCAAGGAATGGTAAAATATGTTTCAACAATTTCAGCAAAGAGGGAAAATTATGATTTTATAAATCATTCAAAACCAAAATTTAAAAAGCCATGGGAAACTTTTAATGAAGATTTGGATAAAGCAATAAATGAAATTTTTGTATCAAGAGCACCGAAGAATAAAATACCAGGTGCATTGCATGATGCTACAATAAGAAGTTCAAAACATCTCGATGAGGGTTTTACAACTTTGAAAACACCAATTAAAAATATCAAATTAAAAGATTTAGAAAATATGTTGGATAAAAATAGAAATATAGAAGTATATAAAATATTAAAAGAACGTCTTGAAGAATTTAATGATGATCCTAAAAAGGCATTTGCAGAACCTGTTTATATGAAATTATCAGAAGTAAAAAAGGAAGCAGGTATAAAACCACATGAAATTAAATCTATTAAAATAAAAACAACAGGTACATCAGGTATGGAAGTACAAAATGGAATTGCTAATAATACTTCAATGCCAAGAGTAGATGTATTTTCAAAGAAAAACAAAAAAGGTAAAGACGAATTTTATCTTGTGCCGATTTATGTTTCAGATTTTGCAAAGGGTATTTTGCCAAATAAAGCCATTGTTGCCCATAAACCTGAAAGTGAATGGATAATAATAGATGAAACTTTTAACTTTAAATTTTCATTGTTTAATGATACATTAATTTCATTTAATAAAACAAATAATCCTGAGGATGAAACTATTTGTTATTATTGCAGTACACATAGGGCACTTGGTGGTATTATTATTGAGGCAGTTGATAATAATAAAACATTAAAAGGGGTAGAAGTAGGAGTAAAATCATTATATTCATAAAAAAAATATCAAGTTGATGTTTTGGGTAATTATCATGAAGTAAAAAACGAACAACGTCAACCAATAAAATTTAAAAATACAAACAGAAAAAGAAAAGAAAATTAATGAGTTGGAAAACGATAATTTTTACTAATTCAGGTACATTACACATAAAGAATTATCAGCTTGTATATCAAGCTGATGATTCTAATGAATCTATAACAATTCCAATGGAAGATATAGGAACAATTATATTAGAAAACCCTCAGATAACTATTACCAATTACATGCTTTCATTATGTTCAGAATATAAAATAACAGTTTTAACTTGTGATAAAAAACATAAACCAATAGGTATTTTAACACCATTCTACCAACATAGCAGAAATACTAAAATCGCATTAGCACATATAAATATAAAAGAATCCTTGAAAAAACAACTTTGGCAAAAAATTATAAAACAGAAAATCAAAAATCAGTCTGATGTAATAAAAATTTTGTTTAATGATAATCGGCTGGATAATTATATAAATAAAGTACAATCGGGCGACAACAAAAATGTTGAGGGACAAGTTTCAAAAATATATTGGCAATTATTATTTAATAATTTTAAGCGACATTCTTCTGATAAATATAACTCTGCATTAGATTACGGCTATGCAATATTAAGAAGTTCGATTTCGAAATATATTGCATCAAGTGGTCTAATCCCTTGTTTGGGAGTACATCATTGTAATGAATTAAATCCATTTAATCTAACGGAAGATTTAATAGAAGCATTTAGACCTTTTGTTGATTTGATGGTATGTAAAATGGAAATCGACAGTAATTCAGATTTGACAAAGTCGGATAAACTTTATCTTTTAAGTATTTTAACAAAACAATGTCAATATAAAGGTGAACAAATTACAATTCAAAATGCTTGTGAAAATGTGTGTAAAACATTTGTAAAAACAATATTAGAAAAAGATGTCAAATTATTAGAATTACCTGAATTTATAGAGGAAAAATGAGCATAAAAGGCGATAATATTTTTATGAGACTTTTTGTATTTTTTGATTTACCCGTAAAACAAAAAGAAGATAGGAAAATTGCAACAAAATTTAGAAAGGAACTTCTAAATGAAGGATTTACCATGTTACAATTTTCGGTATATTGTAGGATTTGTAGAGGGCAGGATATAGTAGAAAGAGAAATTAGGAGAATAAAACAAGTCCTTCCTCCTAAAGGTAATATTCGAATTTTACAAGTTACAGACAAACAATATGGTAGCATGGAGTTTTTAGTTGGCAAACCTAAAAAAGAAGAAATTATAGGTGCAGAACAACTACTTTTATTTTAAATTTTAATGAAATAAAAATGTCAAACTCATTGTTATTATTAACTTTTTGAGTTTGACATTATACAATAAATACTTTCGAAGGGAAACTATAGCCTTAACACCTCGTCATTTAATTCATAACAATATTATACAATAAATACTTTCGAAGGGAAACTATAGCTTAGATATTTTATAGATTAAACTTTCTCTTATTATACAATAAATACTTTCGAAGGGAAACTATAGCTGTACCGTTGGCTAGAAAATGACGAGATTAATTATACAATAAATACTTTCGAAGGGAAACTATAGCGCGTATGGAACGACGGCGACGACAAGACCGTTGATGTTGCGTTCTATAATAATTTTGATATTGAAAATGTTGAAATATTAGATATAAAACACCTGAAGTTTGTTGGCAAAAAGACTAAAGATATTACAAAATCAGATATAAGAGATGTTGTTTTTAAGAGTGAAGAAAAATTATATCTTCAGAACAATAAATCTAAAATCGTCGCAGGATTATCTAAAAAACACCTAAATAAAATTATATCAACCGTTTTTACTAAAGATACCGAAGGTAAATATGGTTATTTAAAGAAAGAAATTGTTTCAAATGTTGATACAATTTTTTATGCCGCAATTCCAATTTTAAAGCACCCTGAAATTAAAAAACAGGCACTTTACCATAATCAAATAATTCATAGATTAGCAGTTCCTTTAAAAATAGGCGGTTTGATATTTTTTGCAATGATAACAGTTAAAGAAAGAACTGATTTTAAAGATATACTAATTGATGAATTTACGATTTACGACTTATATTCAAAAGCGGCAGAAAATGAAAAACCGTCTGATAGTTCCTCCACGGCTTCTGCAAGAATAAATCCTGTGACCTTCCGTGGCCAATACCAAACGGTTACTTACAGTATAAACGATTTAATTGAATTTGTCAAGCACAGTATGACTAAAATCCGCTAATAGCAAGGGTTTTAAATAAAAACTGAAAATATTAACTTAGGTTCTATGCATATTAATGTAGTTATCAATAAAAATTTTTTGTGGTAGAGTGGATTTATTTAAAAAGTAAAAGTAAGTATGTATTTAAAGGATATAACATGGTAAAATCACGTATTGTGAAATATATTATTGCAGGAAGTCTAGTTATTGTATTAGGTGGAATATTTGGATTTGTCTATGGACACATTAACTCTGCAATCAAAAAGGATAGCAATCAAGAAGTAGTTGACAAAAATCAAAATACAAAAAATGCTATACCACTTGATGTAAAGACAGACTATATAGGTAATTGGGGTGATTTATATAGTCAGCGAGCTAGTTTATCTGTCGAAGATATTGGAAACAATCAATTAAAAGTTGATATTAAATGGTCAAATTCAGCAGTAAGTGGTACTAGTTGGTCTTTTACGTGTAATTATCAAAATAATTCAAATAATTTAGTTTGCAATAATGGTAAACAAATTGATACTTATGAACAGTGTAACGGAAGAAAAATGGATGATGCCGGAGAAGTCGATGAGTGTTCTAACTCTGGTGGAGATGTAAAAGAGGTTGATGAAACAGTCAAAAACAATATGTCTGCTACATTCAGCTTAATAAAAGGCAACCTAAAGCAAGCTATGGATGATGTCGGTTTCTTTGGTGATAGAGATGATGTAATAAAAAATTGTGAAGATATGACTTTATATATAAAGGATGTTTCTGATGAAGATACCAAAGCAAGTCTTAAAAAATGTGTATTTTCTAAGTATAAAAATTAGCTTTGAAAATGTCCTTTAGTATATTAGTTATTATAATATAACATACAAATATATTATAAAATAAAAATTCCTGTATCGGTAAAATTATGTAATTCTTTATGTAGTTAAAATTGAAATATTGCCGATAATATATTATAATGAATATATGAAGTATTTATCAGTAAGTGAAATTGCAAAATTATGGAATATATCGGAAAGGTCTGTGAGAAATTATTGTGCATCAGGTAGAATTCCTGAGGTCTTTTTAACGGGGAAAACTTGGAATATTCCTGAAAATGCAGTTAAACCTGATAGAAAAAATATGCATATTGATAAACCAAAAACATTTTTGGATATTTTGAAATATGAAATGAATAATAAAATTAAAGGTGGTATATATCATAAAATTCAAATAGATTTTACGTATAATTCAAATCATATAGAGGGTTCAAGATTAACTCACGAGCAAACAAGATATATTTATGAAACTAATTCAATAGGAATTGAAAAAAATACGATTAGTATAAATGATATTATGGAATCCGTTAATCATTTCAGATGTATAGACCTTGTTATTGATAGGGCAAATTTTCAACTATCCGAAAATTTTATTAAAAAATTGCATTTTATTTTAAAAACAGGTACATCAAGCAGTAATAATGAGAGATTTGTAGTAGGTGATTATAAAAAATATCCTAATATTGTAGGAAATATGGAAACCGTAAAACCAGAAAATGTTGCAAAAGAAATGCAAATGTTACTAAAAAGATATAATGAGTGCAATAAGTGTAAAACTTTAACTGATATTTTAAATTTTCATTATGAATTTGAAAAAATACATCCGTTTCAAGACGGAAACGGTAGAATAGGTCGTTTAATAATGTTTAAAGAATGTCTTAAAAATAATATAGTACCTTTTATAATATATGATGATTTAAAATTATTTTATTATAGAGGGCTGAATGAATGGAACAATGAAAAAGGTTATTTAATCGACACTTGTTTATCAGCACAAGATAGATTTAAGACATATTTAGATTACTTTAAAATAAATTATTAAAAATAAAAAGACCTTCAACCCATTTGTTGAAGGTTCTTATTCTTTTAAATGGTGGGCCATCCAAGACTTGAACTTGGGACCTCACGCTTATCAGGCGTGCGCTCTGACCACCTGAGCTAATAGCCCATTCGTGCTTACCTAAAATTTATCACAAATTTTTTTTAAAATCAAGTATTTATTCTTGAGGGTGTTTAAAAAGTCATAAAAACCAGAAAAATATGAGATGTTTCGCTGTCGCTCAACATGACTAAGTCATAATTTTAAAGTTTAAACAAAAGAATTTCAAAAATAACTTTTTAAATTTTTTTGATATTACATTATATTATGACAAATTTTATTTGCTATTTTTACCGGATTTTGCGGAATATATTGTACACCGTCATGATTTACCATATTTTCATTTATCTTTTCAAATATATAAGTTATATTTTTTATTGATTTTCCTTCATTCAATATTTCAACCAATATTTTTTTTATATCACCCAATGTTAAATAACGTATTGTATTGCATACAAGTCGTGGGTTTGAATCTTCAATATGGTTTAAATAGTTTTCTACTGTATTATTTGTTAATAGAGTATCAAAATTATTTAAAATTATTTTCTCAAGATTTTTAATTATTTCTTCCGTTGCATCTTTTGCATTTGGTATTACATATCCCTCATAAACTGTCTTACCCATTATTTTTATTACATATTGATTTTCTTGTAAATCCATATTGTGTAAAAAACGAGTTAATGGAAAAATAAAACCTGTTTTATTCATTATTTGTCTTCTTAAATCCATTAATTTCTCACTTATATCATTGTGAAATAATAATATATCATTTCCAAACTCAAGACATAAAGTTTCTTCGTCTATTTCATCAAAAAGTGTATAATAATTAGGTCTGGGGATAGTTTCTTTTGGTGGTGAAATTCTGTTTTTAATACTCGTATAAATATTTTTTAAATTAATCATAAATACCTCTTTCCCTTACCGAAAATATTTAATGATATTTCAATATAAGTCAAAATATTAACAAAATAATTTGCAAATGACTTTTAATTTTAAAAATGATATTATATAAATACTATGAAAAATAAAATCTTAATTATATTGATTATATTTGTATTTTTAGTATTCTTGACAGTAGTTAGTATATATTCAAATATAAATAAAAAAGGAGTTTATAATATGAAGGTTACATCAAATTCATTTCAAAATAATACATTAATTCCAATAGAGCATGCATATACATATTGTGGTGGTAAAAATGTTTCTCCTGATTTAAAATGGGACGACATACCTGCTGATACAAAAAGTTTTGCTATAATAGTACATGATCCTGATGCACCAAGAGCAAATGGCTGGTATCATTGGTTAGTTGTTGATATACCTGCTGATAAAACTTCTATTGAAAAAGGTGAAAAAATATCCGGTGCAAGAGAATTAAAAAATGATTTTCAACAAACAAGTTATGGAGGTCCTTGCCCGCCATCAGGACAACATAGATATAATTTTAGTATTTATGCACTTGATGTTGAAAAATTAGATGTGTCAGAAAACGATTTACCTAAAACAGTAGAACAAATTGTTATAAAACATTCTATTGGAAAAGCTGTATTAACCGGTTTATACAAACACTAAAATACAAAGTTTAAGATAATAAAAGAGGTTGACTTTTTTAGTCAGCCCCTTATTAATGATTTGTTATTACTAATTTTAAATCAGTAATTAAGAGTTTTGCATTCACATGGTTTACATTCTGTTGAATTTTCACAGTACGGTATAAAGAATAATGCAACTATAGCACTTATACCTACTAACGAATAAATTATTCTTGATAATATTGTCATATCACCAAACATTACACTGACAAGATTAATTCCGAATAATCCAACTAAACCCCAGTTAAATGCACCAATAAGAACTAATACATAAGCTGTATATCTTAGTATATTCATTTCACACCTCCTTCTTATTATATTATTACCTGATTGTAGATTTTTTAATCCGAAAAAATGCTTAATTATAAAAGAGGATTTTTATTTTTTATTTTTTATTATTTTATTATTTTGTGATATTATAAAAAAGCTATGACTAATTTAAATACACCTTATTATTGTATAGATGATATGTATGCAGTTGTTATAATGTCCATTTTTATTATTGGGACATTGATTTACAAGGTATACAAATTAAAACAGGAAAATAAAAAGTTACAGAGCTTATGTACAAGTATGAAAAAATATTGTACATTGTCTTCTCCAGATAAGGTTTTTAACTATTTTGGTGTAGACATAATTAAAATTATGTTGTCAAAAAAATTAGCAGAAAATAAAGCTATAGATGGTTTAATTCAAGCAATATTTGAATTAAGAATAAAGCTTGCTGACAGGTTAGGTTATGTTATACCTGATGTTAGAATTTTAGAAAATAAGGATTTAAAAGAAAATAATTATGAAATTTTTGTAAGAGATAAACTTTGTGATAATTATACTGTTGTAAATCATGATAATCCTATAAAAGAAATTGTTGATAATTTGGAAATGATTTCTTTAGAAAAAATTGATAAAATATTTTTGCGTGAAAATGCTGAAAAGTTAATGGAAAATGTTACAGATAAAGATTTACGTCAACGTTTAAAAAATCAATTGAGTATTGATGGGCTAAGACAAATTTTTATTACACTCATAATTTCATCATATTCTATAAAAGATATTAATTATATTGCAGAGTGCCTTGACAGATATATATATCAAACAAAATCTGTTGATGAATTGGTTATGTTATTAAAAAATGATATGCAGTAACTATTTTATATCAATGATTTATAATTTGAATATACCAAGCTTGACCAATTTTCAAAATAACTTATTTGAGTTGCGGATGCGGTTCTGATATAAACTTTGTATTGATTACCTTCTGCGATATTTAATGTTGATTTGATAGCAGATTGGATAATTGAAGGGTGAGTAACAACTATTATTCTGCCTCCGATATTTTCATTTATAATATTTTCTAATATATCTTTTACTCGGTTATTAAAACTTTCTAAAATTTCTCCATTTTCAGGATAAACCATAAGAGGATTTTTATGATATTTTTCCATTAAATCAGGATATTTTTGCTCAATTTCTTCAAAAGTTAATCCGCTCCAAATCCCGCATTTACGATTATATAGTTCCGGTAAAACATCAAAATCCATCTTTAATTCTTGAGAGATTATTTCAGCACTTTGTACACAGCATAAGGCAGGGCTTGTATATATTTTATCTGTTTTTAATCCTCTGTTTTTTATAAATTCAAGAATTTTATTTATTTCTATATATCCTGTATCATTTATTTGAGGATAATCCTGTCTGTCTGTTATTCTGTTTTCTTCTGAATATACTGTTGAACCATGTGCTATAAATGTTACTTTACATTTTCTTTTAAACATAATACCTCGTTTTATTTATTTTTCTTCTATATGTAATTTTTTATCTTCAAGTATTTTATTAATATCAAGTATTAATGTTATATCATTTTTATGTACAATTTCATATTTTATGTACGAATTGTTTGATATATTTTTTGTTGCATCATTTTCATATATACCGGATATATCATGAATATCGTCTACCATAAATCCAATCTTAAATACATCAGAATTGATAATTATTACTTTTGATTTGTTTTTGTATGTACTTGGGTTAACGTTTAAAAATGATTTAAGATTTAAAACTGTTATAAAATCTCCTCTTACTGTAATAAGTCCTGATATATAATCAGGAGTACAAGGAATTGGAATCATATTTGCAGAGGTTGTAATTTCTTTAATATTTTTAATATCTATAGAATATAGTGTTTCATTTAAATAAAATGAAACATACATGTTATTGGAAAAAGTATTTTTTATGGTTAAATCTTTTGTTTTATTATTTAGATATAATGCCCTTTCTTTTAATATTGTAATAGAATTACTATCATCAGGCATTAAACTTTGAATATCAACATTTGACTTATTTGTATTTTCTCTTAATGCTTGTTCAAGTGCATATAAATTTAAAATAGAAACATTTTCATTGTTAATGTTATATAGAGAATTTACAATTTTATTTTCAGCAGAAAATGGCAGATTTTCTATTTTTGCAGTATCAAAGTCAACAATATTTTCAACATCATCTGCTATTAATCCAAACATTGATTCATCTGTTTTTACTATTACTAACTTATTTAATATTGAGTATTTAGTTACTTTTAAACCTAAATGAAATCTTATATCTATAATATTAATTACAATATTGTTGTATTTTAATACTCCAACAATGTTATTAGGCATATTTTGCGGATAATCAAGATATGGAAGCTTCATAACCTCAATAACATTTTCAATCGGTACAGCATAGTAATTAGATGCTAAAGAAAAGTATAAATTTTTTTGTATATCATATCTAAATTTATCTGCAGTCAGTAATTCGTTCATTGTATTTTATAACCTTATTTCTTCCTGTTTCTTTTGCATTGTATAACGCTAAATCTGCAGTTTTTATTAAATCTGAACTGTCATTATATTCACTTTTCATTTCTGATACACCTATACTTACCGTAAGTGAAATGGATGTACCATTGTAACAAAAGTTGTATTGTGAAATCTTTTCTCTCAATCTTTCCAAAGGAATTATAGCGTTATCCATAGAAGTTTCAGGTAGTATAACAGATAATTCTTCTCCACCATATCTGTATACCATATCTGTTTTTCTAAATGATGATTTCATAAGATTTGACACTTCTTTTAATACATAATCACCATATTGGTGTCCGTATGTATCATTTACGGATTTGAAATGGTCTATGTCCAATATAGCAAGACTTAACATATTTTTATAGCGTTTCGCACGTAAAAATTCTCTCTCTACATTAGTTTCAAAATGACGTCTGTTGTATAATTCTGTTAATCCGTCAGTTATAGATAAAAATTCTACTTTGTTATACAAAGATTTCATATTGAAAATAGTACCAAGTTCTTTTTTTAGTGTTTCATAGAATTTTATTTTTGTATAATCAGTTTCGGTTTTAGAATAAAAACAAACACCGCCAAGTAGATTTTTTTCAAAATAAACAGGTAAGATTAATGAGGATTTAAATTCTGATACAGAACGTATTTTATTAATCTCATCATCTTTATTTTCTCTTACAACTTGATGTAAAAAGTCAATTGTATTGAATTGAGGTAAACTAGGAATAGATGCAAAAAAATCTCGCTTTATTTTTTCTAAAACAAGAGGTGAAGCGGATGTATCTTTTGTATCAATATAGAGTATATTTTTTAAGTTCATATCAGAATATTTGAAATATATTCCTGCAAAATCGTATTCTATAAATGATGATAATAAATCAAACATTTTTTGAACAAGAATATCTTCATGGTTATAATATTCTCCAAGTGTTCTAAATTCATTCAAGAAAATTGATTCCATAAGTAATTCATTCAGAATAGTATTCATTTGTTCATTAACAGATATGTTATCAATTTCATGTTTTATAATATTTTCTTTATCGCTTTGAGTTAAAATACTTTTTTCTAATACTTCATTCATTTTATCTTTAATATTTTCGAAATCGGTATCTTTTGAAATAAATGCATCTGCTCCTGCCTTTTTACCCCAAAATTTGTCAAAGCTTTTGTCTAATACCGTTAAAAGAATAATTGGTATATTTTTTAATAAATTATTGTTTTTTACTAACCTGCAAAATTGGTATCCATCCATTTCCGGCATTACAACATCGGATAAAATTATGTCAGGTGCAATTGAAAAAATTTTTCTATACCCTTCAACAGCACTTGAAGATGTTTCAACATCAAAACCTGATTTAATTAAACGAAGTTTTAATACGTCCAGCTGAGTTTTACTGTCATCTATTAATAACACCTTATAAGTCATGTTTATTATCCTTTTTTGTACTATAATAATTATACTATAAATTATTTATTAAGGAGAAATTTATGTTCAGTCAATTTAAGTTTAACATACCGGAAAAGTTTTTCATCAAGAATGTGATTGATTTATTAATAATTATATGTGATTTTTTAGTTTTTACTTTTATAATTTTATTAAAATTAAACTTAGAGAAAGCACTTATTATTTTAGCGTTATTATTAGGACTTAATTTAATATTTTATTATGTTGTAAGTTTAATATTTTCACTATCCGTAAAACGAGAATATATACAAACTAACGGTAATGTACAAATAGTAAAAAATTCAATTGAAGAATTAATTAAAAAGCATAAAATATCTTTTGATAATTATCTTAAAACGACAAAAGAGTGTATCGCAAATTTTGAAAATATAAAGAAAACAAATGCATTAACAAAACAGTTATCAAAAGAAATAAAAGCTCTTTCTGATAATTCACTCGGATATACACAGCGAGAGAGAGAAGCAATAAAACTCAATTCGGAAAAGTTAAGGGTTTTAAAAAATAGAATACAGGTTATATCAGATTTAATACTTGAATTATCGGAGTATAATAGGCAAATTGGTTCTAATGTAGGTATAGTAGAAGATATAGCAGATCAGACAAATATGCTTGCACTTAATGCGGCTGTAGAAGCTGCAAGAGCCGGAGAACATGGTAAGGGCTTTGCGGTTGTAGCAGGTGAAATAAGAAAATTGGCAGACGGTTCTAAACAGGCAACTTCAAAAATTGCTTCATTAATTAATGATATCCAAAATGTTACAAATTCTACCGTTATGGCAACTGAAGATGGAACAAAAGAAATAGAGGATGCTGTTAAGAACTCTGATTATACAGATGTAAATTTTGAAGAAATTGTTCATACTGTAAAACAAATATCTGATGATGTTAATAAAGTTTCCGGTGATAATTTGGATAATTTTTCTGTTGAATATAATAACAGCATATTAAAGTTAACGGATGAATTATCTTCATTTATACGTACATTAGAAGAAAATTTTGATAAATTAAAAAACAATTCTTATAGTGGTGATTAAAAACGGTATATTTTATGGACTTTCAAGACGAAGAACTTAATGAAATACTTAATATATTCAGGGTAGAATCGGAAGATATTATTAAAAGACTTAATAGTTCACTTCTTAATTTGGAAAAAAATCCTTCCGATATGGATTTAATAGTTCTTTTATTTAGAGATGCACATAGTTTAAAGGGTGCAGCAAGAATGATTGGATTTAATAATGTTCAAAATCTTGCTCATAAAATGGAAGATATTTTTGGTTTGGCAAAAGAGCGTAAAATTTCTTTAACTCCTGATATTGCTGATATTATGTATAAAACTGTTGATATTATAAATAATATTATCACTCAATCTATTGATGATGGTAAAGAATTTATTGATAGAAATGAAGTTAAATCACAATTGGATATAATTGAAGAAATTGTGAATAAAAATAGTAATACAACACAAACAACAGAAACAAAAAATTTTGCTCAAGAAAATAAAAATACAAAAGAATTAAACATTGAACAAGATGCTGTTAGTGAAAATCAAGTAATAGAAAAAAAGAATAATTTAAATGAGTATTTTAATGCTATTACATCTTCAATAGTATGTGGTTTAACAGCTTTGATTAAATTATCGGACAAAATTGATAATTGTAATATACAGACACTTCTTGAGAATGTATCTTTGTTATCAAAGTATTTTAAATCAATAAATGAATTTGATTTAGAAACATTATCAGAAAATATACGTGTAAAACTTGATGTTATTGAAAAATGCGAAACAGAATTGACTGCAAATGAAGTAGATGAAATTCAACAACAATTTGATATTATTATTAGCCAATTTGAAAATTTATGTTCAAGTAACAATATTGATACAATTGATTTTTACGGATATGCATTTGAAGGTAAAGTATACCAATCTGAAAATATATTACAATCAGATAGAGAATTAAATATAAAAAATGATTCTTCAAAGCAAGTTAATAAACAGATAAGATTTAATATTGAAGATGTGATAGATAAAATAAATTCATTAAACAGTTCTGCGGATAGTTGTGAAGATTTGTGCAGAATTTTTTCAGAAATTAATTCTGCATATAATAATTCTGAGTTTTACCCATTATCAAATAAAATTTATGAATTAATTTCATTTATAAAAGAAAATAATGTTAACGTTGATGATTCTTCATTAGAGATAATTGGAAACGGTGTAAGATATTGTTATGCTTGTATAAACAATAATAAACCAAAAGATAACATAAAGCTTTTGATTCAACAATTAACTGTTGCAAGACAGCTTTTAGAACTATCTAATCCTCTACAAATCTCTAATGTTCAAGATATTAACAATGAAAATGTTGAAAGTAATGTTTTACCGGATAAAAATAAAAAAGATTATAATAAGTTATTAAGTGTTGATAATGAAATAAAAACGCTCCATGTTGATTCATCACAACTTGATACAATGGTTAATCAAATAGGAGAACTTATTTCTGCGAAAATAAAAACAACAAAACAGCTTTATGAATTATATAATTTAAATATTTCATTAGAGGAATGGCAGAAAAATTTTGTTAAAATTATTAGGAATTTAAAGAATTATACAAAAAAAAGTTATATATTTGATACCGGAAATTCAATATATACGCAGCAAGTTTTAAATGCAATTTCAGAACAAAGTAAAAAGTTAAATACAATTATTTTAAATATCAATCAGGTGCAGCGTTTAAATGTCGAAGATGATATGAAAATGAAAATGCTCATAGATGACTTTGACGGAATGGTGAAAAAAATAAGGGTTTTGCCTTTAGCAACTGTTTTTCACATGTTTGGCAGAATGGTTCGAGATATTGCAAGAGAGAGCGGAAAACAAGTAGAATTAACAATTAATGGTAGTGAAACGAGTGCAGATAAAAAAATTATAGAGGAGATAAAAACACCATTAATTCATATTCTAAGAAATTCTATAGATCATGGAATAGAGCTTCCTGCTGAACGTTTAGAAAATGGAAAATCTGAGATAGGACATATACAAATAAATGCAAAACACGTTGAAAATAAAATAATTATAGAAGTAATAGATGACGGACGTGGATTTGACGTAGAAAAAATAAAAGCAAAAGCACTTGAAAAGGGTTATATAACAGTTGCAGAAGCAAATGAAATGCCTGCTGAAGAAATAATGAGTATTGTTTTTAATCCCGGTTTTTCAACGGATGATGTAGTAACTGATATTTCAGGACGCGGTGTTGGAATGGATGTTGTTAAAGCAAAAATAGCACAGTTAAACGGAACAGTAAAAATTATTTCAGAATTGAACAAGGGTAGTTGTATACGTGTAGAACTGCCTGTTACTATGGCAACGGTAACATCATTTTTAGTTCAGATAGCAAACAGAACTTATGCAATACCGATGAATGCAATCAATAATGTAATTTTAAAAAGTAATGAAGAAATTTTAAAAAAGAACGATTCTTTTGTTATTATTCATAATAATAAAAGTATACCTATATTTTATTTATCTGATTTATTGGAATTAGAAAATATTTCATCTGATAAAGAATTAAAAACAATAATAATTTTAGAATTAAACGGACGAACAATTGGTATAATTGTTGATAAATTACTTGGTGAGCAAGAAATTTTACACAAAAAATTTTCACCACCATTATACAAACTCAAGAATATATCAGGTATAACTACTCTTGCAACCGGAGAAACCTGTTTAATATTAAATGCCTCAGATTTAATAAAAAATGCATTAACATCTTTTCCTGTAATAAGTTCAAAAGCTTCTTCCGTGTCTTTAAAAGAACAAATAAAAAATAAACGTGTTTTAATTATAGATGATTCAATAACTACACGTACTTTAGAGAGCAGTATCTTAAAATCAATAGGAATAAATGTCGATGTTGAGGATAACCCAATAAAGGCATTTGCCAAATTATCTGAAGAAATTTATGATTTAATCATATCAGATTTGGAAATGCCTGATATGTCCGGACTTGAATTTTTGTCAAAAGTAAAAAATAATGAGTTATTTGCAGATATTCCTGTTGTCATAATGAGTTCTATATCGGATGACAATATAATTAAAAAAGCCAAATCATTAGGAGCAGAGGAATATATTATAAAAGGTGATTTTAATCAAAAGAAATTTGTAAAACTTGTTACTGACATGTTATTAAAGAATTAGATTTATTCATTATCAGCTTGATTATTAAATACTTCAATTTCTTCTTTTTTCAAAGGTCTGATTAAAACAACATATCTCATGTTAAGTTGTAAAAAATCGAATTTTTCTGTTTCACCTTGTCTATTGTTATAAGTTATTTCACAATCTTTAACTGCAATAAAGTTTTTATTAGCTTTATTTAATAAATCACTAAGAAATCTTTTCTTTTTCGAAAAACCTATATTAAAAACGGTTCCTCTAACTTCATAGTCTTCAGTTATAATCAATACATATTCTTGTGAAGTAGGTCTAAAGAACATTTTTTCTCCTTTTATTTTCAATTAATATTTTAATGCTGTGTAAAAATATAATCAACCGTATAAAAAGTGTATTTTATTAATTTTTTAATTCAGCATATTGTTTAGCAACTTCTTTACGTTTAATTTTTCTTGTTGCTGTTCTTGGCAGTGGTTCTTTTGAAACGTTAACAAACGCAGGACGTTTAAAGTTAGAAAGTCGTTTTGACAGTTCCTTTACTTCTTGCATCATAGCTTGATTTAATTCATTATCGTTTTGATATTGGCTTATAACTTCTTCTTTTGGAACGACGGTTATAACAACATCTTCACTGCCGTCTTTTTGTCCGCCTGATCTTTTCGCTCCAAAAACGCAAACTTCCAAAAATTTATCGCTTAGTTCCATTACGGCTTCAACTTCTTCAGGAAATACCTTTTTACCGCCGGAAAGAACAATCATATTTTTAATTCTACCTGTAATATGAATGAACCCGTCATTGTCAATAAATGCAATATCCCCTGTTTTAAGCCATCCGTCTTCTGTAAATGCTTCTTTAGTTAAATCAGGTCTGTTATAATAACCTTTCATAATATTTGGTCCCATAACTTGTAACTCACCTGTTTCAGCATCAATTCTTGCCTGAACTCCGGGAATAGGTCGACCTACAGAACCGAGTTTATTAGCTCCTTTTTTGTTTAGTGATACAACAGGGCTGGCTTCTGATAATCCATAGCCCTCAAAAACTTCCATACCTATTGTATTAAAGAATTTGGCAGTTTCAACATCAAGCGGAGCTCCTCCTGATAAAAAGCCCTTAAATTTTCCGCCCATACTTCTTTGTAAACCTCTAAACAGTATACGTCTTATGCACATAAACGGAATAAGTTTTGCAAGTCCAAATCTCAAATCGTAGAATGCTTTGTGGAATGGACTATATTTACTTATTTTTGTTTCTAAGCTCATTTTCAACATTTTCAAAAATGCAGGTACAACAATCATAAATGTAATTTTTTTAGCAAGTATAATTTCAAATAAATCATTTGGCTTTAAGCTTTTTGAGTAGTATATTGTAGTACCTAAATTTAGGAATGTTAAATATCCGACCGTAAGTTCAAATAAATGATTCATAGGCAAGATAGACAGTAATCTGTCATTACTGTTTAGTGGAAAACATTGAGATATACTTGCCACTTGTGTCATCATATTTTTATAAGTTACTTCAACACCTTTAGGAGTACCTGTAGTTCCTGAAGTGTAAATAATAATTGCGGTTTTGTTAGGACTTCTATGGCGCCATTTAACGTTATTTCCGTCTGAAATTGTATATAAGCTGTCAAAATCTTTATTTGCACCTCTATCATCAATCAAAACAATTTTTTGAATTGATGGTATTTGCTCTTTCATTTTAATTGCTGTTTCTAAATATTTGCAGGAAACCATAAGTATTTTTGGCTCACAATCAGATAAAATTGAGCTTAATTCATATTCTGTAAGTTTTATATCAAGCGGAACAACTGTTCCTCCTGCAATAACAATAGAAAAGAAAGCTGCTGTCCATTCAGGCATAGATTGGGATAATATAGAAACTCTATCACCTTTTTCAATCCCTGACTTTATGAGGTATGCCCCCATTCTTCTTGCTAAGAGTCCTACCCCTTTGTATGTAAGTTCTGTCCAACCAACATTTGAACGCATACCAAGTGCAGTATTATTCCCAAGTTCATTAGTTTTTTCTTCAAGAAACATGAGCAAATTTTTCATAAAAATAACCTCTTTCTTTTAACCTAGATAATTATAATATAAAATTGTCTAATTTCAAAATTTTTATAAAATACTTAAATAATCAAAAATTTTATGTACGGGCTTTATTAGTTCCTGTACATCTATTGTTTCGTCTAATTCAAGCGTTATTGTAGGAATACCCTTTTCCTTACCGGCATAAGTTCCAAAACTACCGGGAGTTGCATACCCTATATCTTCTTCAACGGGATAATTTATAATTTCAGCAATCTTTGTTGAAATTTCTTTTGCTTCTCCATCATAATTGACAACACAATATGGTGCATGTAGCGTTAATATGATTTTTGGCTTATAAGTATTAATTACATCAATTACAAATTTAGTTTCAATTTCACTTGCCGGTTCATTTCCACCAAAATAATTTTTATCCTCATTAATTATCCAATTTTTTGTAGGAAAATTTCTGTTCAAGTCAACGTTATTAGAATTTTGTCTTGTATTTAATGCCATACCATCAGGATTTAAACAAGGTATAAATAACAAATTTGAATTTCTGTTGAATTTCATATATTCATTTATTAAATAATCACCCTGCGGTTCATCTCCATGAAAAACTCCGATAATAAGATTTTTGTTGTTATTATCATTACCATAAAGTTCTATTTTTTTATTTTGTTTACTTAAAGTTTCTTTTAAGATTTTCATACAAAAAGCGCTTCTATAAAATCATTAGGTATAAATTCTTTTAAATCTTCCATTTTTTCACCTACACCGATTAATTTAACAGGAAGTTTTAATTCTTTAGCTATAGCAAGAACAATTGCTCCTTTAGCAGAACCGTCAAGTTTTGTAAGTGCAACAGATGTGAGATTTACGGCTTCTAAGAATATCTTTGCCTGTTGTAAACCGTTTTGTCCCGTATTTGCATCAAGTACAAGAATACATTCTTTTAAACTTTCAGGAGCTTTTTTGTCAATTACAGATTTTATTTTTGAAAGTTCTTCCATTAAATTAAACTTGTTTTGTAACCTTCCCGCAGTATCAACAAGTAAAATATCATATTTTTCGGCATTTGCCTTGTCTATTGCTTCATAAACAACTGCCGCAGCATCACCCTTATCTTTTCTAACAATATCTGCTCCTGCACGTTTTGACCATATATCAAGTTGTTCTTCCGCAGCTGCTCTAAATGTGTCTGCTGCTGCTACCAGAACCTTTTTACCGCTTCTTTTAAATTGATATGCTAATTTTCCGATTAATGTCGTCTTACCAACACCATTGACTCCTGTTATAAAAAATATATTTAAACCATCAGATAAATTTAATTTTGTACTTCCTGCATTATTTAATGTTTCAAGAAAAGATTTTTTTAAGTATTCTTTTACATCTTTTGGCTTAATTTTGTTTTGACCTCTTAAATTATCGACAAGTTCAGATGTATATTTTACTCCTAAGTCAGCACTTATCAGCAAATCTTCCATATCATCCAAAACAAAATCAGAAAATTCATCTTCTGATTTGATACTATCTACAACATTACCCACAAGGGTTTGTGCTGTTTTAGAAACTGCATTTTTAAGATTATCAAATGCGTTTGAAAATATGTTAAACATTACTTAATCCCATTTTCAAATATAACTTTTGCTAATATACCATTTATAAATGATGAACTTTCTTCTGTCGAATATTTTTTAGCCAATTCTACTGCCTCATCAACTATAACCTTGTGATTTGTTTCATTATCTTTTAAATATAACAATTCAACAATCGCAATACGTAAAATATCTTTATCAATTCTTACTAATCTGTCAAAATCCCAGCCGATAGCGTGATCTTTTATTTGCTTATCTACAATTTCATGGTTTTCTTTATACAGTTCAGAAATTTTTGTTGTATATGACAATACATCAGATTTATTTTCTAAAGTTGTAAATTCTGCAATTTCAAGTGCAGATAGTGCTTTTTCTGATATATCCAATAATTCATCTATTTTTTCAATCATATCTGATGTTAAAGGAATAGGAACCGGTTTATCTTTTACTCCTATAGGACGTTCTAAATTAGATTTGTCATTTGCTTCATAGTCTGTTATGTAATCTCTCATTTCAATCAAAGGTCTTATAACAAGTTTCAAATCGTTAGATGCGTTGTTTGTTAATATTCGTACAGATTTTAATAATATATCGTTAAAGTCCTTAGTTGAATATTTTGTTATTACTCTATCAAATTGTGAAAATAATATTAATGCCAATTCTCTAGCGGCTCTGCGTGCCTGCATAATTTATACCTC
>Ga0256405_10004509_pt1 | contig 25910 bp, 23 predicted proteins | sample RumenRJG_02DNA_FD_189096 | JGI IMG/M metagenome (GOLD analysis project Ga0256405, IMG submission 189096) | Bovine rumen microbial communities from Lethbridge, Alberta, Canada - RJG_02 | ecosystem: Host-associated > Mammals > Digestive system > Stomach > Rumen | place: Canada: Alberta... | reverse complement strand
GGCGCCAACGAAGGCGTTCTGCCTCTGACACCGTCGACCGAAGGTCTGTTCTCGGCGGACGAGAAGGAATACTTCAGAGAGAAGGGATTCGCTCTCGGGAGCCTCGACGACATAAAGATGGACGAAGAGAACTCGGCCATGTACAGGATGATGTCCAGGCCGTCCGAAAAGATATACATAAGCTGGTCGATGACCGACGCGAACGGCGGCGACGCGGGCGAGAGCCCTGTGATCGAGACGATTCGCGGCATCTTCCCGAAGACGAAAGAAAAGGGTTTTGTCAGAAAAGACATAATAAGCGAAGGCTGGGGGCTCGGACTGGTGCAGGATGCGGACGAAGCGATGCGCCATCTGATCAACCGCATAAAGGATCCGAATGCTCCTGCTGAGCCGGAGGCGCTGACAGCCGCCATGCTCAGATGGTATGCGGACAACAGAAAAGAGAGGCTCGACGCTATGCTGACGGCCGCTGATTATGACAACGATCCGAAGCCGCTTTCGCGCCTGACTGCAAAGGAACTGTATGCCGGGCGCGACGGGGCGCTCAGACTGAGCGCGTCCTCGATAGGCTGCTACGTGGACTGCCCGTTCGAATACTTCGTCGACAGGGGACTCAGGCCGAAAGAAGAAAGGGAATTCGCAAGCGATGCGCGCTCTGTGGGCGATGTATACCACGAGTGCCTGATGGCTGTAGCCAGACAGATAATGGCGGACAGCGAGCTGCCGCAGAAGATAAGGGAAGGCGACAGCGAAGAACTCGAGAGACTGGTGAGCTCCGCGCTCGATGAGCTATCGTCCGGATACAGAGGAGGGCTCTTCATCTCGACGGGGAGCGAAGAGTTCAGGATGAGCCGTATCAGGGAGATATGCGCGGCGGCGGCAAAAGCGATGGCAGAGCAGCTCAGCTCCGCGGCGGTGGATTCGGCCGACTTCGAGGAGGCCTTCGGCAGGAACGGCAGCTTCGGACCTATAGCCCTGAAGACAGGCGATGATGAAGTCTACGTAGAGGGCAGGATAGACCGCGCGGACTACCTGGACGTGGACGGCGACAGGCGCGTGAGGATAGTGGACTACAAGACCGGTTCGGATACCCTCGACCTGTGGAAGATGAGGCAGGGTCTGAAGATGCAGCTGATGATATACCTGATGTCGGCATCGGGCGAAGGCCTCGAGCCGGCGGGCATGTTCTATTTCAACATCAAGGACCCGATCGAGGCGGCCAACGACAAGGCGCCGAACAAGCTCGAAGAGATCAGCAGCAGAAGACCGGAAGACAATTTCTCCCTCAAGGGGGTGTTCATAGATGAAGAGGGCATACTCGACGCGATGCCGCCTTCAGTGCTCAGGTCGGTGAAGGACAGTATCAGCCGGGAGGAGTACGAAGAGGTAAGGTCTGATGTGCTTGCTCAGATAGAGAAGACGGCAGAGGGCATACTGAACGGAAGGATAGGCATAAATCCTCTGAAGAACGACAGCGCCCTCGTATGCAGATACTGCAGCTACAGGCCGGTCTGCAGGCGCGACAGGGGATACGCCAAAAACCGCTGGCGCAGCCTTGAACCGAAACCGAAAAAGAATGCTGCTGAAAAAAGCGGAAAGCGGAAGGAAACAGAAAAAGACAGAGAAGGACAGACAGAAGGATCCGGATGGAGATAGTATCGGCAGGGAGCAGCAGCTCCGGCAATTCATACATAATAATAGCGGGACCCGCCACCATAATACTTGACGTGGGTCTGCCGGCGAAGAAGATAAAAGGGGCGCTTGAACATCTGGGCTGCAGCCCGGAGGACGTCGGCGCGGTGCTCATCACCCACGAGCATACAGATCACGTGAAGAGCGTAAGGGCTATAAGCCGATGCTGCGTGAACGCGGGTTTTTTCGCCAGCAGGGGGACTGTCAGCAGGGCTCAGAACTTCTGCTATGTTCCCGAAGAGCGCATACATCTGATGAGCAGCGGAGACAGCGCGGTGCTGGAGTGCCCCGGCGAGGACCGCGTGGTTATTCGCTCCTTTTCGCTCAGTCACGACGCGGCGGAGCCGCTCGGCTTCTCGGTCGAAGCCGGGGGCGAGAAACTCGCCGTCGTGACAGACAGCGGCATCATAACCGGCGAGATATTCGAAGCGGTGAAGGATGCCGACCAGCTCGTCTTCGAAGCGAACCACGACGAGGAGATGCTCATGTTCGGGGAGTACCCTTACCCGGTAAAAGTGAGGATCAAAAGCGACCTGGGACACCTCTCGAACGTATATGCCGGCGATGTGCTGGCGCGCATACTCGAATACCGCAAAAGCGGCCATGGGGTCAGACCCCCCGGCCAGAAGCCGCTTCGCATCATGCTCGCGCATCTTAGCTTTCACAACAACATACCGCTCTTCGCGAAACAGACCGTCGAGGACCGGCTCGCCGAAAAAGGCTTTGTAAAGGGCGGGGACTACCTGCTCGACGTGGCCGCGAAGGAGGGACTCACATTCATGCCGGGAGACAGCGATGATTGAGATCAGGATTATCTGTGTAGGAAAACTGAAGGAGAAATACTGGGAGGCTGCGATCGCCGAGTACATGAAAAGGCTCGGCGCCTACTGCAGGGTATCGGTGACTGAGGTCAGGGAGGAGAAGCTCCCGGCCAACGCTTCGCCGGCAGATGAACGCGCGGTCATCGAAGCCGAGGGGAGAGAGCTCCTCTCGAAGACTGCGAAGGGGGACTTTGTCGTCGCGCTCGACATAGGAGGCAGGGAGCTCAGCTCGGAGGACCTTGCTGAAAAGATCCGGCAGACAGCCTTTACACATCCGGTGATAGACTTTATCATAGGGGGGAGCCTCGGGCTCAGCGGAGAAGTGAAGCAGAGAGCTGACCTCAGGATGAGCTTCGGCAGGATAACTCTGCCGCACCAGCTCGCCAGGGTCGTTCTGGCAGAACAGATATACAGGGCGTTCAAGATCAACGCAGGCGAAACATACCACAAGTAAAAAACCGGCCAGGGGTTCTGACCCCATGGCCGGAGAGAACAGAACGGAAAGAGGAAACTGATGGCTAATAAATACAGCAGGAGCAACAAATCAGCAAAAGCAGCAGAAGAGAAGACGATGCAGGACTACGAGGAGCGCAGAAAGAAGCTCAACAAGGGAGCCAGGATAATGGCACTCATACTCGTGGCGTCCATGGTGGTGTTCTACGTGATATCCGCGGGACTGTTCCTGTTCAACTGAGCACAGCCGGGGGCAAGTCCCCGCGGCCGGCTTCGTGGCTGCGGCGTTGTGAATAAGGCATTCAAAAGGAGGTCGACAATAGTGCCGGACCTCCTGTTTTTGTGCGTCAGAAGAGGTATGCAGCTGCTCCCGATTGTTTTTTTGCGCTGATATGAAAAAAAGTACAAGATGAACGCCTTGGAATTGCTGCGTTAAAAGATTATCAATTATAGAGCGCAATGTTTTGTTTGAAGAACACTCCTGCAGATACTATAATATAAACGTGTAGGACTTTGCATTTTTGGGAATGAATGACACAGCATTCAAGACATGAAGAGCGAAGGAATCGCTGATAGTTTTCGGTAAATGAAGGTGTTGATCCAGGAACAGGAGGTGCCTATGGAACTACAGATTCAAGATCTTGTTACCTCTATCCGCAAAGAAGGGGTAGAGGCGGCAAACGCCGAAGCGGAAGCCATCATTGCAGAAGCCAAAAGGAAAGCTGAATCGATCATCGGCAATGCAAAATCTGAGGCTCAGCAGTACAAGGACACGGCTGAGAAGGAAATCAGTATCCTCAGAGAGAGCGCCGAGGTGAGCGCTGACCAGGCCAGAAGGGATGCCGTACTTGCATTCAAGTCGGAGATCCAGGGTGAATTTGAAAAGATTCTCTCGGCCGGGGTCGGCAAGGAGCTTTCGGGAGTGGCTCTCGGCAAACTGATCCGCGCGGCTGTTGCCGGCGAAGATATCGCAGCATACACTGCGGAGGTATCCGAAGTGAGTGACGCTCTGAAGAGTGAACTTGCGAAGGAGATCAGGAGCGGACTGGAGATCAGACCGTCCAAGAGCGTTCAGCAGGGATTCCGCCTTGCGTCCAAGGACGGATCCGGCTATTTCGACTGCTCAGATGAGGGAATCATGGAGATGCTGATGCCATACTTCAGAGACCTGGATTTCCAGTAAAGAAGGAGGCGCAGCATGGCTTCGTATTATTATCTGATTCCAAGCCTGCCTGAACTGAGAGCGGACGGTGAAATGCCGCTGACATACAGCGAATTTCTGAACTGCTGCCAGGGCAACGTGAGCGAGACGACATACGAGCGGCTCAGAGATCTCGAGCTGTCCTCGACAGAGGGACCTCTGGTCGGGGAATGGTCGAAGTTCTACGGGATGCTCATGAAGGAGCTCAACTACCAGAGGAGCATGAACCTCGGAAAGAGCTACTCGTCGGCGTACGACAAGGACGGCATCATCGCGCAGGCAGTCGCATCCGCGCTGTCGGCAAAGAACCCGCTCGAGGCCGAGAAGATACTGCTGGAATACGAGTTCGAAAACCTCGATTCACTTGTCGGGCTGCACATGTTCGATGACTATGTGCTTTTCGGATATGCGATCAAACTGAAACTGCTGGAACGTCTTAACTGTTTCGAGCAGACTAAGGGCAAGGCTGAATTCAACTCCCTGTTCGAGGGATTACAGCAGCAAGTATACAGTTTGTAACAGGAGTGTTATATGAAGACAGAAACAGGATATGTAGCCGGAGTCAACGGAAACCTGATCAAAGTTGATTTCGATGGCTCCGTTCGAAAGAATGAAGTTGGTTACATCCTCGTTGGAGATAAACGCCTCAAGGGCGAGGTCATACGTATCAACAACGGGGAGGTAAGCATGCAGATCTACGAGATGACAGACGGCATCAAGGTCGGCGACCCTGTAGAGTTCACCGGCGAGCTCATGTCCGTAGATCTGGGTCCGGGACTGCTGACCCAGGTATTTGACGGTCTGCAGAACCCGCTGCCTGAACTTGCAGAGCAGTGCGGATTCTTCCTGGAAAGAGGCGTGTATCTCGACGCGATCCCTGACCGCGACTGGGAGTTCACGCCGGCCGTAAAGATCGGCGACCGCGTACAGGCGGGCAGCACCGTAGGCACAGTGCCTGAGGGCCTGTTCACCCACCACATCATGGTCCCGTTCACACTCAAAGGAAACGACTGGACCGTGGATTCCATCAAATCCGCGGGAACATACAACGTGCATGACACGATCTGCACCATCGTCAACGGCAAGGGCGAGAAAAAGGATCTTACCATGATCTTCACCCAGCCGGTAAAGCAGGCGGTCAAGTGCTACGCGGAGAGACTTCGTCCGAATGAACCGCTCGTAACGAAGATCCGCTGCATCGACTCCTTCCTGCCGGTAGCCAAGGGTGGGACATTCTGCACACCGGGACCGTTCGGCGCGGGCAAGACGGTACTGCAGCACATGCAGGCCAAGAACTCCGACGTCGACATCGTTATCGTAGCGGCCTGCGGAGAGCGTGCCGGCGAGGTAGTAGAAGTACTGAAGGAATTCCCTGAACTGACCGACCCTAAGACAGGCCGTTCGCTCATGGAAAGAACGATCATCATCTGCAACACCTCGTCCATGCCGGTAGCCGCCAGAGAGGCGTCCTGCTACACAGCCGTGACGCTGGCCGAATACTACAGACAGATGGGACTCGACGTGCTGCTCCTCGCTGACTCCACGAGCCGCTGGGCTCAGGCGATGCGTGAGATGTCCGGACGTCTTGAAGAGATCCCTGGCGAGGAAGCCTTCCCGGCTTACCTCGAATCGACGATCGCGACCTTCTACGAGAGAGCCGGAAAGGTCCGTCTCAACAGCGGCGAGATCGCTTCGATCACTATCGGCGGTACGGTATCCCCGGCCGGCGGTAACTTCGAAGAACCGGTGACACAGGCCACGCTGAAGGTAGTAGGAGCATTCCACGGACTTGCGAGAGAGCGTTCCGACGCGCGTAAGTACCCGGCGATCCACCCGGTGGAATCCTGGTCGAAGTACGTAGGCGTCGTAGATATGGACCGCATCCACACGGCCCGTGGCATACTCATCAGAAGCACTGAGGTCAACCAGATGATGAAGGTAGTCGGCGAGGAAGGTACTTCCAGCGATGACTACATCATCTATCAGAAGGGAGAGCTCCTGGACGCGGTATATCTGCAGCAGAACTCGTTCGACCCTATCGACCAGGCCTGCGTGCCTGAGAGACAGCGCAGGGAGTTCGATGTGCTCTACGACGCGATGATGCAGACATACGATATTACGGACAAGAAGGAGATCAGGCAGTTCTTCAACCAGCTCAGACAGGAATTCCTCGACTGGCACGGCACCGAGTTCGAGTCACAGGAATTCGAGGCTCAGCAGAAGAAGATCACTGACTTCTACATGGCGAAAGCAGTGTAGCTGAGAGGACGGTGTGATATGCAAAAAGTATATACGAAAATTGAATCGATCGTAGGCAACGTAGTCACCGTCCGTGCCGAGGGAGTCAGAAACGGCGACCTTGCGCTCGTAGGAGACAGCTATGCCAACGTCATCAAGCTTGAGAAGGACATGGTGTCCCTCCAGGTATTCGCGGGAGCTCAGGGCGTCAGCACGACAGACCCTGTACGCTTCCTCGGCAGACCGATGATGGTTTCCTTCTCGGAGCATCTGCTCGGCCGTGTATTCGACGGAGCGGGCGTACCGAGAGACAACGGTCCTGCCCTTACAGAAAACATGATCCCTATCGGCGGGCCTTCATTCAACCCGGCGAAGAGGATCCTTCCTAACAAGATGGTACGTACCGGTATCCCGATGATCGACGTGTTCAACACGCTGGTAGAGAGCCAGAAGCTCCCGATCTTCTCCATCTCCGGAGAACCATACAACCAGCTGCTGTCGAGGATCGCGATGCAGGCCGAGGTAGACATCATCATCCTCGGAGGCATGGGACTCAAGTACGACGACTACATGGAGTTCCGCGACACGCTCGAAAAGGGCGGCGCCATGAGCCACACGGTAATGTTCATCCATACCGCTGCGGACCCTATCGTAGAGTGCACGCTGGTGCCTGACATGTCGCTGGCCGTTGCCGAGCAGTTCGCTCTTGAAGGAAAGAGAGTGCTCGTGCTGCTGACCGACATGACCAACTTCGCCGATGCCCAGAAGGAAATGGCGATCACGATGGAGCAGGTACCGTCGAACCGTGGTTATCCGGGCGACCTGTACAGCTGCCTCGCCTCGCGTTACGAAAAGGCCGTGGATATCGAAGGAGCGGGCTCCATCACCATCCTCGGTGTAACGACGATGCCGGGCGACGACGTTACGCACCCGGTGCCTGACAACACAGGATACATCACAGAAGGTCAGTTCTACCTCAAGGGCGGCCACATCGAGCCGTTCGGTTCGCTGTCGCGTCTGAAACAGAACGTAAACGGCAAGACCAGAGACGACCACCGTGCTCTGATGGACGGCATGATCAAGCTCTACGCCCAGTACAAGGAATCCCTCGAAAAGAAATCCATGGGATTCAACATGACTGAGTGGGACGACAAGCTCCTGAAGTACGGCGAGCTCTTTGAAAAGAAGATGATGGACCTGTCAGTCAATATCCCGCTTGAGGACGCGCTCGATCTCGGCTGGGACATCCTCGCAGACTGCTTCGATCCTGTTGAGACGGGAATGAAGACGAGCCTGATCGAGGAGAGATGGCCGAAGAAGGAAGCGCTGGCTTAGCAAAGGAGCGTGTCCATGGCTATCAAACTTACCAAGAACGAGCTGAAGAAGCAGAAGGACAACCTTAAGCAGTTCCAGCGTTATCTCCCGACACTGCAGCTCAAGAAGCAGCAGCTCCAGTCGGTGATAATGGGCATACGCAACGAGCTGGAAAGCAAGGAAGCCGAACGCATTCAGATGATTGGTGACCTGGACGACTGGATAGCAGTATTCGCTGAGAACGAGATCTTCGACGAAGACAAGAAACTCGACCGGCTGGTGCAGCCGGACAAAGTCATCGTCAAGGACGAGAACGTGGCGGGAGTCACGATCCCGGCCTTCGAAGAGCTCACGTTCAAGGACATCAACTACGATGTGGACGATTACCCGCTTTGGGTCGACACTGCGTGCTTCAAGCTCCGCGAGATCGCCAGGCTGGACGCGATAGTCTCGACGCTCAGGAAGCAGACAGAGCTTCTTGAAAAGGAACTCCGCACGACTTCACAGAGGGTCAACCTTTTCGAAAAGGTCAAGATCCCTGAAGCCAAGGAGAACATCCGCGTCATCCAGGTATACCTGGGAGACCAGCAGACGGCTGCCGTTGTCCGCGGCAAGATCTCGAAGAAGAAATTAGTGGAGGTATAGCGATGGTAGAAAAAATGAAAATGGTTCACATCGTTACGACTGCCTCCCGTAAGGACGAGATGCTGAAAGCTCTCCGCGACGCCGGAGTGATGCATCTCGCCGAAAAGCAAAGTGCAGACCGTGAAGTATCAGAACGCTTCCAGACCCTGTCCCGCACGGCGATGGCCCTCGGTGACTACGCCGAAAAGAAGCAGAAGCCTGCGAGCGAGATACTGAGCGATAGTGAATTCAACGAAATGTATGCGGGCGTGCTCGAAGCCATCGACCGCAAGGCTGCTCTCGGCCAGGAGATAAGCAGTGCCAATACCGAGATCGACAGGATCCGGGCGTGGGGCGAATTCTCACCGGCCGATGTCGAAGCTCTCAGAGAAAAAGGCTATGACCTTCATTTCTACCGCCTGGGCGACAAGGAACTCGAGGCGGCTCTGGAGAGCGAAGACGTCAGGCTCATAAAGCTTGCTCCTGTAGACAAGCAGGCGGCTGTCGCGGTACTTGGCACGCTTCCGGCAGAGATCCCGGCGACGGAGTTCATGCTGCCGGAAAAGAGCATCAGAGAGTTCGAGGCGGACATTACGGCCGCCAGGACAGGCATTGAAGACTGCGACAGGACCCTTAAGGCTGCTTCTGTTTATGAGAAGAGCTTCAGGGACCAGCTGCTCAAGGCCGGCAACGAACTCAATTACGCGACTGCCGACGCGACATGTCAGAGCGATGACGAATTCGTCTGGCTGTCTGGGTACATCCCTGAAGTCGAGATGGACAAGTTCAGAGCGATGGCAGAGCAGACGCAGTGCGCGTGGGCTGCAGATGACGTAGAGGAAGACGACGATCAGATCCCTACAAAACTGAGATACACGAAGGTGTCGAAGCTGATAGAGCCGGTGTTCAACATCCTCGGCATACTGCCGGGATACAGAGAGCAGGATGTCTCCCTGTGGTTCCTCCTGTTCTTCACTCTGTTCTTCGCCATGATAATCGGAGACGGAGGCTACGGCGTGCTCATACTGCTCGGTACCATTGCTCTCAGAGTAAAGCAGAAAGAGGGCTCCACGGTGACCTTCCTGCTCTTCGTACTGTCGATCGCCACCATCGTGTGGGGCGCCGTGACAGGCACGTGGTTCGGCATGGAGAGCGCCATGAAAGTGCCGTTCCTCAAGGCTCTGGTCATACCGAGTCTGGCTACGTATCCTGAGTACTTCGGCCTTACAAGCGATGTGACGCAGAACGCGATAATGAAATTCTCGTTCTCGATAGGCGCGGTACAGATGGCTCTCGGATCCATCCTGGCGATCAAAGAAAAAATCGCCAAAAAGGACCTTTCATGGGTCTCGAATCTGGGATGGGCCATAGCGGTCATAGCGATGTACCTGCTGGCGCTGAATCTGGTCATACACGACCCGGTACCTCTGAAGCCGGTATTCGCCATGATAGGCGTAGCGTTCGTCCTGGTGCTGCTCTTCGGCGGCATGTCGCCGGAACTGAGCTTTGCGCAGGGACTCAAGGCGGGTCTTGCGAATGCGTTCACGGACTTCCTTGACACCATAAGCTGCTTCGGCAACGTGATGAGTTATATCAGACTGTTCGCGGTCGGCATGGCCGGCGTCGCGATCTCCCAGAGCTTCAACGGGATAGCGGCAGGCATGAGCGGTCCTCTGATCATACTCGGTGTCCTGGTCGTACTTATAGGCCACGCACTCAACATAATAATGTGTTTCCTGTCGGTAGTCGTTCACGGCGTACGTCTGAACGTACTCGAATTCTCCGGCCAGGTAGGTCTGGAGTGGACGGGACTCCCTTACGAGCCATTCAAAGAGCTTGAAAAATAACGTTACTTTGATCCCCCGTCCGTTCCGGAGATCCGGGCGAAGCGAAGGATCCGATAATTAAAAGAAAAGGAGAACTATTATGAATCTTGCACTTATAGGTATGGCTGCGGCCCTTGGTTTATCTGCTGCCGGTTCGGCATTCGGTGCCGGATTTGCCGGTATGTCTGCAGTAGGAGCATGGAAGAAATGTTATGCCAGCGGCAAGCCTGCTCCGTTCATCATGATCGCTTTCACCGGTGCGCCTCTTACACAGACGATCTACGGCTTCCTGCTGATGAACTTCATCAACGGCAGCGCTGCCAACAATCCGGGACTCGCTCTCGGCGTAGGTCTCTTCGGAGGATTTGCTATCGGAATGTCCGCCCTCTTCCAGGGCAAGTGCGCAGCGGCATCCGCTGACGCTCTCGGCGCAACAGGAAAAGGTACCGCGAACTACTTCATCGTTATCGGTATCGTAGAGACAGTAGCTCTGTTCACACTCGTATTCGGACTGCTGCTCCTCAACAGCGCCGCATAATCAAGCACATCAAACGGGGCCTGACCCCGTTAGATGTGCCTAACGGGGTCAGGCCCCGTTAAATGAGATTAACCGAAAGGGAGTCCCGCGCGGACTCCCTTTATCGTGGCGTTCAAAACATCGCCCGGCTGACTGCGTGTTCTCTCTGACCGAACATACTATATGTGTATCAAATTAGGAAAAACCGTCAGTCATACACAAAAATGCCGTCATGAGGACGTATCTAAGCTCGGGAATAGCGGGTTTTGTGTATGGCGCTTACATATTCAGAAATTGATACACAACAATTTGGCGAAAGCTGTGTATCGAATTTCATAACCGGTACACCGATACACAAATCTACTGGCTTCGACTCGCTTTTCAGAGCCGGGACCGTCAAAAATGTGTATGAAACGCAAAGAACTGATGATCCATACACAACGGGCCTCGCATTTGCTGCGCGGCAGGCCTGAAGGGTGTAATTACTGCATATGACTGACGATTATTACACCAATGAGGACTCCGGCAAGGACTACTGCGTCGGCTCACCGGTGTCCGGGTGTAAATCACGTATGCGCTATATTAGAATTACACCGTTTTCCTCAATTCCGGTGTAATCGTCTCGCGGGATGAGTATGGTTTTACACCCGGATGTATAAAACCCTCCATTATGGCAGGCTTGATTGCAGGAACGGTGTAATATGGAAAGGAGCGGGGATGATTTTACACCCGAATATGTACATAGGCGCTTATCCGGACCGTATAGTCTAAATCTGTACCATGGCATATAAAAAAACCGGCAGAATTCAGATGCTGCCGGCTGTAAATATATTATGATCATTGTCGCGATATTACTATTCGCCCGTGCTTTTCCTTCCTTTCACGCTTTTTAGCGTCTTGCGCATATTTTGCGCACGCTTTGTTATTTTTCGCTCCACGGAACCTGGTCGCGGTAGCTTCCGAAAGGTGTCACCGGCAGGTATACGTTCATGAGGAAGTTGCGGTCCTCTATGTGCTTTTCGTCGAGGCTCAGCCTGATGCATACAGACCAGCCGCCGTCGAAAGTGAACTGGATCGTGTCTCTCGAGATTTCTCCGTACTTGCCTGTTGCCATCCTCACATCCAGGAGGTCGGTAGGGAACCTGACAGGCTGGATTGTGTGGTTAGAGTTGTTAGGCATGCAGCCGAGGCCGGCGTGGGAGTTGACGCATCCTATGCGCGTGACCTCGAGCTCCGGTATAGGCTTGATGAAGTAGTAGTCATACTTGCCGTAGAAGAAGTCGAGCATCCTCTGCGGCGCCTCCGGATGGTACTTGCAGATGCGCGGGATCTCGTTGCCCAAAGCCCTCAGCATCGGTCCGATGAGCTTGCCGTACAGGAACTCGTCCTCCTGGAGGAGCTCGTGCCATGTTTCCGTATCGTAAGGCTCAAAGGACTGAAGTATCTCATTCATGTCCATGAAGTATTCGTTCGAGCAAGGAACGCGGAATATCGTCTCGCCGAAGTCATCGATCTCGTTGAATCTGCTGACGAAGTTGTCATCGCGCATGTTAGGACTGCGGTCGGCGACTTTCATCGATGAGAGAACATTGGCATCGCTCTTTACGGAGATCGAGATGTGCCAGTCAAACTCAGGACGCTCGATGAGGATCTCGCCGAAGGAGTCTTCTTCGAGTTCTCTTACAAGATAATTGAAACGGATCCTCAGAGGCTCCCCTCCCTTAAGGAAGATATACGGCTCTTTTGACGCGATGCGCCTCATGGCAGGCCTTGCCTGTCTGTCGGCGAGCTTTTTGTCAGCGCCGCGGGCCTTGTCCCAGACCTTCAGAAAATACTGGTATTCTTCGTCATCCCTGAACTCATACGGGACATCCCTGTCCTGCAGTATGCTTTCGAGTGACCATGCAGTGGCTGCTACGAGCAGTTCGTTTATCATAATGAAGTCCTCCGTACATGTAATAGATAAGGAAATCGTATGCTTTTGAAACGGCGATATTACTTTAATATTATACCACGAGCGATAAAAAAACATCAAAGAGCGGTCATTTTTAGCGGCCTTGTGCTAAAATTAAACATGGATCTCAATTCCGGAGAGGACAGACAATGACAGATATAACAAAACTCCAGAACGGAAGCGATATCAGAGGCATAGCTGCAGACGGCGTGCCGTGCGAAGAGGTGGACCTCACCAAAGAAAGAGCCGGGCAGATAGCCGGTGCGTTCTGCTACTGGCTCTCGAAGAAGGTGCAGAAGAATCCGGTCATGCTCAATATATGCGTGGGCATGGATCCGAGGATCTCGGGCCCGGAACTCAAAGAGGGCGTGCTCGAGGCGATAAGCCTCTGGGGCGCTCACGGCAGTGACGCCGGCGTAGCCACTACTCCCGCGATGTTCATGGCGACGGTCCTTCCGTATTTCGAATTCGACGGCGCCATCATGATAACGGCGAGCCATCTGCCGTACAACAGGAACGGATTCAAGTTCTTCACGGCCGAAGGCGGACTCGAAAAGGAAGACATCGCAGAGATACTGAGGCTCGCTTCACGCTACAATTTCATAGGCGGAGTCTACGACGAGGACCCGGTCAATGTGATGCCGATGTACGCGGCGTATCTGCGCCAGATGATCACTCAGGGTCTCGCCGATGTGCCGGGCTACCTCAAAGGCATGCATATCGTGGTCGACGCGGGCAACGGAGCGGCGGGATTCTTCGCGACGGAAGTCCTCGAAAAGCTCGGGGCCGACATCAGCGGAAGCCTGTACCTTGAACCGGACGGAACCTTCCCGAACCATCCGGCGAACCCGGAAGACAAAGACGCGATGGCAGCGGTCTGCAAAGCCGTAAAAGAAAACGGAGCAGACCTCGGGATCATATTCGACACGGACGGAGACAGATCGGCAGCGGTCGCTCCGGGCGGCAGGCCTATAGCAAGAAACGAGATAGTTGCCCTTGCAGCGGCCCTGGCCGCGGACGATCATCCGGGCGGGACTGTAGTCACAGACAGCGTCACATCCGATGAGCTGCACGAATTCCTCGAAAAGAAGCTCGGACTGAAGCACTACAGATACAGAAGAGGCTACAGAAACGTGATCGGCAAGGCGAAGGAGCTCCGCGAGCAGGGCGAGAATGCCTTTCTGGCGATAGAGACATCCGGCCACGCCGCATATTCGGACAACTATTTCCTCGATGACGGAGCTTTCCTCGCGGTGCAGATAGTGGTCAACGCCGCCAGGCTCAAGAGAGACGGCAAGGACATAACCGCTCTCATAAAGGGCCTGAAGTCTCCTGCGGAATCAGAGGAGTTCAGGCTGAAGATAAAAGCTGAAGACTTTGCGGTTTACGGGCGGGGAGTGCTCGAGGACTTTGAGAAATGGGCCGAATACTCGAAAAAGTTCGAGGTCGTGAAGCCGAACTACGAGGGAGTCAGGGTCAATTTCAGACTCGACGGCAGGTGCGGATGGTTCCTCCTGAGGATGTCGCTGCACGACGCGGTGATGCCTCTGAACATCGAATCGGATGAAGAGGGAGGAGTCGAAGCGGCCCTCGCAGAGATACGCGAATTCATGAAAGGATATAAAGAGATAGAACTGTAATGGCTAAGAAAGCAGGATCAAAAAACGCTAAGATCAGACGCGGCGCAGAGAATGTGATAATGGTCTGCCTTGCGCTCATAGTACTGGTGTCCGGATGGAAGATCTATACCATAATGCGCGAGTACCACAAGGGGCAGCAGGTATATAAGAAGATCGCCGAACAGACAGCCGAGAACGGCTTCACGGGCGACATAGACTGGGACAAGCTCAGAAAGATCAATCCCGAGGTGGTAGGCTGGATCTATTACAAGGACACCGTCATCGACTACCCTATAGTCAAGGGCGAAGACAACGACAGATATCTGTGGACGCTGTTCGACGGCAGTGTAGGGGGCTTCGGCACGCTCTTCGCAGACGCCGATACCGAGGCGCCGTTCAGGCAGTTTAACACCATAGTGTACGGCCATCACATGAAGGACGGATCGATGTTCGCGCCGCTCAAGCAGCTCAAGTCCAGCTCATACGCCAAAGAGCATCCGCAGCTCGAGCTCATAACGCCGGAGGGCAAGTTCCATCTGGTCATATGGGCATTCCTCAACCAGCCGGCAGACAGCCAGATATATGTTACCAACATACACGACAAGACAGAGAGAGAAGAATACCTGAAACTCATCGAAGACCTTGCCGATTACACCACCGACGTGAAGGTCACCGCGGATGACAGGCTGGTCATACTCTCGACCTGTGCTTACGAGTATCAGGACGCGCGCTACATGGTGGTCGGCAAGATGGTCCCGTGGAAAGGCCAGAAGATCAACATGAGATATGACGAGCCTGACGATGCTGAAGCAGAAGCTGACACTGAAACAGACGCAGAAGCAGGCGGAGAGGACGAATAGCCTCCGGGTGTGCAAACAGCATCGCGGATGTGATACAATCATTATGTTGTGTTGAAGGGTGGTCCGCCGCCCTGCAAGTTACTGCAAAGTGAAAGGATGGAACTATGGACTATAAGATGACTATCGCCGGACTTGAGAGACATCTGCCTCTCTGCAAGGTAACTGACGACCTTTATATCGCCGGATTCATTATGTTCAATGACGTCGAGATCACCAAAGCGTGCGCAGAGGCTCTTCTTGCCCAGGCGCCTGACTTCGATGTGATGATCACAGCCGAGAGCAAGGGCATCCCTCTGGCATACGAGATGTCGCGCCAGTCGGGCAAGCCGTACATCGTCGCCCGCAAGGGAGTCAAGCTGTACATGCGTGATGCCATCATGGTGCATGTCAAGTCCATAACCACCTCGGGCGTGCAGACTCTCTGCCTCGGAAAAGATGAGAAAGAACTCATGGAGGGCAAGAGGATACTCATCGTCGATGACGTGATCAGCACGGGAGAGTCGCTGAACGCTCTCGAGCAGCTCGTGGATGCAGTAGGCGGAAAGATCGTCGGCAAGTTCGCGGTGCTCGCTGAAGGCGAAGCCGCAGAGAGGAAGGATATAAAGTTCCTCGAATACCTGCCGCTCTTCACACCGGACGGCAAGCCGAAGTAGACAAATCGTCTTAAGCCTTGGAATTTCAGGCCTCCGCTCGCGGAGGCTTTTGATATGGCCACAAAAAAGCAGGATTGTTTTGTAATTGATACACAAATTTACATTCTGAATTTGAGTTTTTTCACAAAAAGTGTTGACACACAATCTTCACAATGTTAATATCACGCTGTACACAAAATCTGTGCACTTGTAAAGGAGACCAAATGTATTTCAGCTCAGGCGTGATCGTAATCAGCATTATCAGCGTCCTTCTGGTCGGCAGACTGGTAGAGGGCGAAATTATGCTGCAGGGCGATTGAGTACAAAGGTCACTGAATCTGATGCTTGGGAGCCCGCAGCGATGCGGGCTTATTGAATGCCCGGGCATGGACTCGCAAGTCGATTTTCAACTATCACTCAGTCAGTTATTGTTTAGGTAAAAGGAAAGGGAGAAACGAAAATGAAGAACACATGGAAAAAAGCCGTAGTTGTAGCGGTCTCCTGCATGATGGTATTCTCGTTCGCAGCCTGCGGCAAGAGCGGCGGCAGCGGCGGCAGCGGTGCAGGAGACAACGTGGTCGTACTTGGTAATACAGGACCTCTCACAGGACCTGCAGCTATCTATGGTAACGCAGTAAAGAACGGCGGACAGCTCGCTGTTGACGAGATCAACAAGGCTAATCCGGACGGCATCCAGCTTGCATGGCAGGCAGAGGACGACGAAGCTGACGGCGAAAAGGCTGTAAACGCTTACAACAAGCTCATGGACGACGGAATGGATGTATTCATCGGATCCACGACTTCCGGCTCCTGCGTAGCAGCATCCGAGAAGGCATTTGAAGACAGAGTGTTCACGCTCACACCATCCGCTTCCCAGGTAGCGGTAACAGAGGGCAAGGACAACGTATTCCAGCTCTGCTTCTCCGACCCTAACCAGGGTGTTGCGGCGGCCGACTACATCTCCGAGAAGATGCCGGATGCAAAAGTAGGCGTGATCTACAACAACGCTTCCGACTACTCAGCAGGAATCTATGACAAGTTCAAGGGTGAGATGGAGAGCAAGGGCAAGGAGCTCGCAGCAGTAGAGGCTTTCTCTGACGACGCCAACACAGACTTCCAGGCTCAGATCAACAGCATGAAGAACGCAGGCGTAGATCTGGTATTCCTGCCGATCTACTACACACCGGCTTCGAACATCCTGATCCAGGCAGATAAGATCGGATACAAGCCGACATTCTTCGGAGTTGACGGTATGGACGGAATCCTCACACTCGAGGGATTCGACACAAAGCTGGCAGAGGGCGTAATGCTTCTGACACCGTTCATCGCTACATCAGAGGACGAGGCTACTCAGAAGTTCGTAACAGCTTACAAGGAAGCTTACGGAGAAGAGCCTAACCAGTTCGCAGCTGACGCTTATGACTGCGTATACGCTGTATACGACGCTATGAACAAGGCGGGCGTTGACGCTTCCGCATCACACGAGGATCTGTGCGAGGCACTGGTCAAGACCTTCACAGGAGACTTCACATTCAGCGGAGTCACCGGCGCAGAGATGAAGTGGAACGAGGCAGGCGAAGTCAACAAGACTCCAAATGCCATGGTCATCGAGAACGGCGTATATGTACCTGTTAAGTAATACACTGACTGACTTTAGTGTATAGTTGTCGGCCGAGGGGTGCTGCATTGCATATGCGGCACCCCAAAGCCACGTTTAAAGGAAAGAAGAAACCATGAATTTTTTGACTAACATCATCTCAGGTCTCAGCCTGGGAAGCGTATATGCGATCATAGCGCTTGGATATACGATGGTCTATGGTATCTCGAAAATGCTGAACTTCGCACACGGAGACGTCATCATGATCGGCGCATACATGTCGTTCGTCATGACCCAGTACATCGGGATGAACGGCTGGCTGGGACTTCTGGTGGCGATGGCCGTGTGCACGGTGCTCGGTATCACGATAGAGAGGCTGGCGTACAGACCTCTCCGCGGCACGGGTTCTCTTGCCGTACTGATCACCGCGATAGGCGTGTCATATTTCCTGCAGAACATCGCTCTTCTGATCTGGGGAGCCAACCCTAAGATGTTCACGAGCCTGTTCAAGGGGATGAGCCCTATCCACGCTGCCGGCGGCAAGCTGACCATCACTCCTGAGTCGCTGTTCACGATCGCGGCCAATATCATAATCATGATCGCCCTGACGATCTTCGTAAGCAAAACGAAGGCCGGCAAGGCCATGAGAGCCGTTTCCGAAGACAATGGAGCGGCCCAGTTGATGGGCATCAACGTCAACCAGTCCATATCGCTCACGTTCGCGATCGGTTCCGGCCTCGCGGCTGTTGCCGGTGTGCTGATGTGCTCGGCTTATCCGGTGCTGATGCCTACGACGGGCGCCATGCCGGGCATCAAGGCCTTTACCGCTGCCGTATTCGGCGGGATCGGATCCATACCGGGCGCAATGATCGGAGGACTGATCCTCGGGATAATAGAGATATTCTCGAGAGCGTACATCTCGACAGAGCTTTCGGACGCCATCGTGTTCGCGTGCCTGATCATAGTGCTGCTTGTCAAGCCTACGGGCCTGCTCGGCAAGAAGATCAGCGAGAAAGTGTAGGTGAGCCATGGCAGATAGAATACTGAACCTGAAATCCATCAGTTCAAGAGGTCTCAAGAATGCCGTAAAGGGCAATGAGTACCGCAGGGAGGCCTCGATATCCTACGGAATCCTGATAATCGGATTTATCCTGCTGTCGCTCGGTGCGGCCACAGGCCTGATCGGACACAACCTCCAGGGACAGTTCGTCCCGATCTGTGTATACATCTCTCTGGCGGTTTCGCTGAACCTCGTGGTAGGCATATCCGGCGAGCTCTCGCTCGGACACGCGGGCTTCATGGCCGTCGGCGCGTTCAGCGGCATAATCATGGAACGCCTGCTTCTCGCTCACATGAGCTTTGAACCGGCCGTCATGATAATGTCGATGCTCTTCGGAGCCTTCATGGCAGCTATCGCGGGATTCATCATCGGCATACCTATCCTGGGACTGCGCGGCGACTACCTCGCCATCGTGACGCTCGCATTCGGAGAGATCATAAGGAACTTCATGAACGTGCTCTACTTCGGTCTCGACGATAACGGTCATCTGAAGTTCGCGTTCAACCACACCATTGACGGCATAGACAACAGCCAGAGGATCATCACCGGCGCCATCGGAGCGACGGGAACAAAGACGATAGCATCGTTCACATGGGGCATACTGCTCTGTCTCTTCACGGTCTTCGTTGTGCTCAACATGAAGAACTCAAAGCAGGGAAGAGCCATCATGGCGATCAGAGACAACCGCATCGCGGCTGAATCCATCGGACTCGATGTCAGAAAGTACAAACTCATGGCCTTCGTCGTGAGCGCGGCTCTTGCCGGAATGGCAGGCTGCCTGTTCGGACTGAACTACAGCACACTGGTGCCTCTGAAGTTCAACTTCAACACATCGGTGCTCATACTGGTGTTCGTCGTGCTCGGCGGAGTAGGAAACATCTGGGGCGGCATCATCGCAGCCACTGTTCTTACCATACTGCCTGAGGCGTTCAGACAGTTCGCAGACTACAGGATGCTCACATACGCGGTAGTGCTGATCCTCGTCATGATCTGCACGTATAACCCGACCATCAAGGCCAGGGTCACGGCCGTCTGGAACAGGATCAACCCGTTCAAAAAGAAGGGCGGAGAGAAACCGAAAAAGAAAAAGACCGGAAAGGAGGCTGCGTAAATGGCTCCAAAAGATAAAAGAGACGAGATCCGCGAGACCGAAATCTCGGAAACCGGTCATACTTATGAGAACAGACAGGAGATATACTATAACGACAACGTAGGCGGAAGGGCCGTGTTCGTTGATTCCAAAGAGCACTACAGTCCTGACGAGCCTTACAACGACCAGGTGTATCTCCCTGAGAAAGACAAGGGCAAGTCGCCTGTTCTCGAGGTCAAGAACCTCGGGATAGACTTCGGCGGCCTGACAGCGGTGGACAACTTCAACCTTACCCTCGGCAGGACCGAGATCGGCGGCCTGATCGGACCTAACGGCGCCGGCAAGACCACGATCTTCAACATGCTGACGAAGGTGTACGAGCCGACCAGGGGAGAGATCTTCTTCGACGGCAAGAGCACCAAGGGAATGACTACCGTCGACATCAACAAGGCGGGAATGGCGCGTACATTCCAGAACATCAGGCTTTTCGACAAGCTGACCGTAGAGGAGAACATAAAGGTTGCTCTCCACCACACCACGGATTACGGCCTGGTGAGCGGCATGTTCCACACGCCTAAGTACAGACACGAGGAGTTCCGCATCCGCAAGGAGGCGATGAAGTACCTCAAGATATTCGGCATGACCAAGACGGCCGACTACAGGGCGGGATCCCTGCCGTACGGCGCGCAGAGAAGACTCGAGATCATGAGAGCTCTGGCCACGAAGCCGAAGCTGCTGCTGCTCGACGAGCCGGCTGCCGGCATGAATCCGTCCGAAACAGCCGAACTGATGGAAACGATCAAGGAGATACGCGACAGGTTCCAGATCGCGATATTCCTGATCGAGCACGACATGAACCTGGTCATGAACATCTGCGAGGGCATCGTGGTGCTCAACTACGGCCGCGTCATCGCCAAGGGCAGCGCGTCCGAGATACAGAGCAACCCGAAGGTCATCGAGGCCTACCTCGGCAAGAGCAGAGGAAAGATGGAAGAGGAAGAAAAGAACGAGGATATCGAGGAGGCTCTCAGCAAGGGCAAGCTCGAATCCGCCGCTTCCGGCAGGCCTGACGCCGGGTCATCGGGGAAGGAGGTCGGATAATGGGTACTGTACTGACAGTAAAGAACATCAATGTCTACTATGGGGCCATTCACGCGATCAAGGGTATCTCCTTCGACGTAAACAGGGGCGAGATCGTTACGCTTATCGGAGCCAACGGCGCCGGCAAGTCGACCACCCTGCACACAATCTCGGGACTTCTGAGGAGCAAGACGGGAGACATCGAATTCCTCGAGGAATCGATCGCGCACACCGCCGCTCACAAGATAGTATCCAAGGGAATATCCCACGTGCCTGAAGGACGAAGGATATTCCAGGGAATGACGGTCGAAGAGAACCTCCAGATGGGGGCCTTCGTGACAAAACAGGACAGGATCGCTCACAACCTCGAGTATGTGTACGAGCAGTTCCCTAGACTCAAGGAGAGGACCTCGCAGATAGCGGGAACACTCTCGGGCGGCGAGCAGCAGATGCTTGCCATGGGAAGGGCTCTCATGTCCGACCCTGAACTGCTGATGCTCGACGAGCCTTCGATGGGACTTGCGCCTATCCTGGTAGACCAGATCTTCGAGATCATCGAGAACCTCAACAAGGCCGGCACTACCATTCTGCTGGTAGAGCAGAACGCTCAGATGGCTCTCTCGGTAGCCGACAGGGCATACGTCATCGAGACAGGAAGGATCTCGCTCACCGGCACCGGAGAAGAGCTTGCAAAGTCCGATGAAGTCCGCAAGGCGTACCTCGGAGGATAAAACTGCCTCAAACCATTTCGGGTCAGGTGTTCCCTGACCCGTTTTTTGTGCTATAATGATTCCGTCTATCATAGCGGCCTTGCCGTATTGACAGAATCATTGATCTTCGTCGGCAGGCTCCTCCGATGGAATATCTTGCAAAAAAAGAAAAAGAGGGACGAGATGAAAAAAACTATTACTCTGATAATGACCGTACTGATGATATTTACGCTGACGCTCGGCATGAGCGCGTGCAAAAAATCATCGGGAGGGGAAGACAAGGACGGTAACAAACCGGCGGCAGCCGACACGGAAAAGATCGTGACGTCGATCACGGATATCGACACCGAGGGCATGAATGATCTTCCTCTCGAGATCGAATCGGTGACGCTGTTTGAAGATGGCTCTGTCAGGATCGTCCCGACCGGAGACCTCAAAAAGAACGAGATCAAGGACGACAAGACCGATGCGATCTACCCGTTCAGGGAATTCGGCAAAGCAAAAGAGATATATCTTGTCAGATTCGGAAACAACGGCTACAGGACGGTGATCGCCCTGATGGACGACGGGACGCTGTCGGCTCTCAGCGCAAGAGAGCTCATAGAGGACAGGATAGCTGTCGTCATGCCGAACGTTTCGGGAAGGGACAACTACGTTTCGGTAGAAGAGGTAAAGGACGAAGACAGCTACAAAGTCATCGGCAAAACGGATGACGGAGAAGAGATAGAGCTCGACTTCAGCCTCAACTTCTAAAACAGAAAGGACCATACAAAGATGGATGCAACTCAGACAATCAATTCGGCAGTAGCCGGATGGTTCGAAGGCAATTTCAAGGAATCGGCTAAGATGACGACGAAGACCTCGCGTCTGCAGGACGGAAGGCTCAGTTATTCGTTTTCTGTCGTCAACGATTCCGGCTTCAATTTCGATGACTTTTCATTCAGGATCAAGGTCATCGACAAGTCGACAAACGAAGAGATAGGAACGGCTACTATAAAGGCCGGCGCGTGGAAGGCGGGCGAGAAGAAGACTTTCAGGTCGAAGCTCAGCATACCTCCTGACGTGAAGAGCCTGTCGTTCGTCATGTATTCGAATTCTCTCAGATACACCATCAGCGATGAAGACAGAAGCGTGATAGATTCGGTATTCGATGAAGCGGATGATGTAATGAGAGAAGTCGGACGCGTCTTCGGAAACACGGGCTCGGAAGGAGGGGTCTTCGGCGAGCTATTCGGGACCGGCGGTATGCCTGAGACGCGCACCACCACAACTACGCAGACGACTACGACAAGGACCGCTGACGGTACCACCACTACAACGAAGACGACTACGACCAGACCCGGCGGCTCCGGATCGGTGGACGCAGGCGGCGTCCGCACCGCTTCACACGGCAGCCAGGCCGGAGGCGTGTCCAGCTATACGCAGCGCAAGATCCAGAAGAAGCTCGACAAAATGAGACTCGGCAAATCCGGATGGACTGTCGTGGCCCTCGTGTTCGGACTCATGTTCCTGCTGTTTGCAATGGCAGCTGAAGAGATACCTGTGGCGATCGCATACGGAATATGCGGTATCATCGGACTGGGTATCGCAGCCGTTACCAAGATCAGGAACTCCAACAGGGCCAAAAGGATACGCACCTATGAGAGCAAGGTGAACTACAAAGGCAATACGTATATCGACGACCTTGCCGCGGCGGTAGGAAAGCCTTACGAAAAGACGGCCGACGAGCTGCAGCAGATGATAGCGGACGGATTCTTCCCGGGCGCCTATGTGGACTTCAAAAACAGGCTGCTTGTCATGACGAAAGACGGACAGCCTATGGAATCGGTCGAGAAGTCCGTTGCCCTCGGCAACAGGGCAAGGCGCAAGGCCGGTGACGAAACAGCGCCTGAGTCGCTCGATGATCTGATCACGATGACAGAAGACGCCGAGATCAAGAGCAAGCTCAAAAGGCTCAGGACTATCACAAAGAAGATCGATGCCAGAGTCGAAGAAGTGCCTGAACTCGGAAAGCAGGTCAAAGAATTCAGAGAGAAGTACTATCCTGAGGTCGTGCGCCTGACAGACGCATACAACGACAAGATCGCCGACCTCGCAAAGGGAAGCGACAAGCCGAAGGAGGCGGTCACGACATCGGCCGACGGCGCGCCTGTGATCAACTCGAACCCGAACTACCTCGAGGAGCAGGCGGCCGAGATAAAGAAACAGTTTATCTCGCTGATCGACTCTGTAACAGAGGCATCGGACAACCTTCTCGAAAGGCTGTACGAGGACGACATCATGGACATCACTACAGATATCCAGAGCCTGCAGACGACGCTCTCGAGCAAGGGTCTGCTCGATTCGGATTTCGATATCCAGTAAATAATTATCTTGGAATATAAGGAGGACAACCATGGCAGAATTAGAACTTACACCTGAAGCAGTAGAAGCGGTCAATGATGCAGCTGAAGCTACAACGGCTTCACTGTCCGAAGATGTACATGAAGTCGCGTCCCAGGCGGCCTCGCTCGACACTATGGCTGCGCCTGTTCTCGAGTTCGGAGCAGAGGCAGAAGCAGCAGAGAAGGAGGAGCCTCTCGCGCAGTTCACTGCCGATGAGCAGAGACAGATCAGGACAGTTGCCGACAAGATCGACATCACAGACAGCAACGCGGTCCTCGGATACGGAGCCAGCGCGCAGCGCAAGGTCTCTGACTTCGCTGACGGAGCTCTCCAGAGCGTAAGGGCGAAGGACATGGGCGAGACAGGCAAGGTTCTCACATCGCTGCTCGTCGAGCTCAAGACCAACGGCGAAGAGAAGAAGAGCGTGCTCGGCAAGCTTTTCGGAAACGCCGAGAAGAGCTTTGAGAAACTCAAAGCCCAGTACAGCACGACAGAGGCCAACATCGACAGACTCGTAGGACTCCTCGAGGATCACGAGCAGCAGCTTAGAAAAGACATCATCCAGCTCGACAAGCTCTATGACAAGAACAAGCTCTACTTCAAGGAGATTTCGATGTACATCGAGGCCGGCAAGCTGGCTATCGAGAAGGCCAGAAACGAGACTCTCCCGCAGCTTGAGGCAAAGGCAAAAGAGACGAACGCTGCAGAAGACATCCAGGCGGCTCAGGATTTCGCCGACATGATCACGAGATTCGAGAAGAAGATATACGACCTCGAGCTTTCGAGAACGGTATGTCTCCAGTCCGCGCCTGAGATCAGGATGGTACAGAACTCAGATACCATCATGTCCGAGAAGATCCGCAGCACTATCCTGAACGTCATCCCGATGTGGAAGACGCAGATGGTGCTCGCTCTCAACAACTACCATACGCAGAAGGCTATCGAGGCCCAGCAGGCAGTAACAGACGCGACAAACGAGATGCTCACAAAGAACGCCGAGGCTCTCCACCAGAGCACGGTCGACACCGCAAGGGCGAGCGAGAGAGGCATTGTGGATATCGAGACGCTGCAGCACACTAACGAGCAGCTGATCAGCGCTCTCAACGAGATCCAGCAGATCCAGGAGGACGGCAGAGTCGCAAGAGCAGCGGCAGAGCAGGAACTCGTAAAGATCGAGCAGGAGCTCAAGGACAAGATGCTCGGCATAGCGGCTACAGCAGGCAGAAGCGCCGAAGAGATCGTCGCAGCCCGCAGCAACGGCTAGCAGCTCCGGCCATTCCGCCGGACCTTATGCAGGCTGTTCAGACTATTACGGCGATGCGAGTGGTGCAAATGGTGTAATATCACGTTGGAATGACATATACATACACCATTTTGCGGATCTCAGAGCAATAAACAGTGCAAAATCATTAAAATGGTGTAAAATCCTGACGAATCTCAGAATTTTGCACCGTTTTTTCGGTAATACGGTGTAACTAAGCCGAAAAACTGAAATTATTACACCCGATGATCGTGTTTACACCCTGGTGACTGTATGAATAAAAAGGGCAGCAGCAATAATAAGAGCAGCAGCAATAGCAGCAAAAGCAGCTATAACAACGGCAGAAGACCGGTGAGCAGGCAAAACAAGACGTTTGCCGTTGTGGCGCTGATCCTCGTCTGCTGCCTGTGTTTTGCTGCGATAAAATACTGCGAAGTCAGAAACAGGGACTCCGGCGGCGCGGAGAGGCGGCAGAATGCGGCTGTTGAAGCCGGACCGTCGGCAAGTGATGACGGCGCCGGAAATGTCGCGGTGATCGACCCGGATGATCTGCCGGAATACGACGGCCATCATTACGTGACGGTAAACGGAAATGTGCCGGAGTTCCCAGATGATGTCACCGCGAAGGCTTATGATGCATCGGGCAGACCTGCCCCGTACGAGTACTACGGCAGCCTCGATGACCTGGGAAGATGCACGGCTGCATACGGCTGTCTGGGAGAGGAGACCATGCCGCACGAGGGTATGGAAAGAGGCGATATATCGCAGATACATCCGTCAGGCTGGGCAAAGGCCCAGAACTGGGAACGCTGCCACCTCATAGCCTGGGCGCTTTCGGCCGAGGACGCCAACCCGTGCAACCTCATGACCGGAACTCACTATCTGAACTACGACAGCATGAGGCCGCTGGAGGAAGAAGTCGAACACTACATCTGGAGCACCGGCAACCACGTGCTGTACATGGCGAGGCCGTGGT
>Ga0256405_10004507_pt1 | contig 25916 bp, 36 predicted proteins | sample RumenRJG_02DNA_FD_189096 | JGI IMG/M metagenome (GOLD analysis project Ga0256405, IMG submission 189096) | Bovine rumen microbial communities from Lethbridge, Alberta, Canada - RJG_02 | ecosystem: Host-associated > Mammals > Digestive system > Stomach > Rumen | place: Canada: Alberta... | reverse complement strand
GCTAATAGGAATTCACGGGGTCAAGAGTTTCGGGGACTATCTTCTTGTATCTTGTTCTGAGCCGAAGGGCTGTTTGTCTACAGTGTCTTTGGAGGACAAACCAAAAGTTACAAATTCTTTCTTGATGATTGGCTCCGGTCCTGGAGAAGTGCTTTATCGACCCTATATCTCTTGGATGAGTTTTTATGAAAAAGATGGACGACGTGAGGGAGGAGTATATGATTATACCGGGTCATTTCTTGAACTTGACATCTCTCAGGACTCTCTTTCGAATGCATATAGATACTTGTCGCGTTCTCTTCCAACAGCGTCTGGCTCCCGATATTTCTACGTTTCTCCCAACCGTTTTTTTATGCCGGCGGTCGAAGGGGGATGGCAGCGGTTTTGAAAGATTATTGGTGGATTCTTTAGGAAGAGAATGCCACATTGCATCAATGGATTACCTGAATGAGATTTCATGTTCAGAACAAAACCTCCTTTCATCCTCTATCGTCATAGATGATAAAAGCGGAACTGTAGCAGAAGCGAGCTCCTATCTTAATGTCATTCATCTATATTCATTGGATGCCTCAAGAAAAGGATTTGCGAAAACGGTGGCTCTTGGGAATAGGCTTGTAGGCATCAGAGATGTTGAGAGACAGGGCCTTGATCTAATTCCAAGGACATACTATGACGTTCATCCATACAAAGGCTTCTTTGCTGCCCTTTATGTTGGAGCAAAAATGGAAGATTTTGAGCAAGGAATCTGCCCTCATCCCGCCATTCATTTGTTCAGTTGGACAGGTGAGCCCCTGGCAAAGATTCATTTACCTGTCAATGCGTTACTATTTGATATTGACGCAGAAAACAGTACGATTTATGTGGTGGAGATGGTTTCTGAAAAAATTCTAAGATACGCTATGAAACGCCAGTCTATTTCTTCGGGATGGCGTAAATGACTTTCAGCTTCGGGGTAGGTCCTGTAGTGGAGTTAGGCCCTCTTAGCACTGCCTTGTAATAACGGTCCTTGTCCAGCTCGTAACTGTATGAAGTCGTGGTGGCAGACTGACTGGCGTATGCGGCCATCATCATGTAATTGTAGTAGTTGCTGTAATAGCTTCCGTAACTTCCATAGCCGCCATAGCCTCCATAACCATAGCCCCCATACATGTCATTGTAGTAGGAATAGTAGGCCATCTGGTTATAATAGTCGCTTAATTCCTGGGCCTGTGAGTTAGTCGAGGTATTTTGCTCTTTGGCCATATTCAGCATCCAGACATTGTAGTTGTCAAGATTCGTGGTGTCTGAGGTGCGGATTATCTCCTGTACATGATGGGTGATGTCCGGGGCATATTCGCAAAGAGACCGGTTTATGCCTCCTTGGTTTTCCGTTGACACGCTCGCATCTGTAAGTCCTGCAAAAGTCACTCTGCCTTGGCGGCTGATTCGAACCGTAGGGCTCAGCTCCGCAGGGAAGCGGAACATGGTCGTGTAATCATCAGGGAAATCGAACGGAAGCTTTATCGTAGCCTTCGTGATTACGGTAGTGAGAGGGTCCCCGCCATTCTTCAATATGTCATTCCGCACGAGAGATTTTATCTCGCTGGCCATAATGACTGGCTTCAGGCCGCTGCCGCCTTCGACAAACAGCTTATCGTCCGCCAGCCCGCCAATCCCGTCAGTCTCGTGGCTGTCAAGATTCAGGACGTACTGTGAAGGCAGGCTGTTTTTGCTGATCAGAGAGTCTAGATCCTGGAAGCCTAACGGGCTGAAATAGAACATCAGCATCGTGTCCCTTCTCTCTCCGCTGAATTCGGCGTTATAGTATAGGACGGCATAATTGTCGGTTCTATAGGTCCCGTATGATGCAGATGTCTCCAATATGTTGAATTTGAACATATTGAATCTTCCTCCATTGCCAGATGGATCGTTCGTGGCAAGATATATTCCAGGGAATTTTTTCTGGTATTCATCGAAATCCTTCAAGTCATCGTTCGTCATGGTCAGGAATTTCTTCCCATAATCTTCAGTGAAATAGAATATTAGGGAATCGCTGCCATTCAGGATAGGAACATTCTTGGAGATTCTGGTATTTGAATATTCTATCTTCGACCTGGATGCGTAAGAAGTAGAGTCAAGAGCTTTCGTAAGAGGATAGACATTTACGTATTGCAATATGTTCTTTTGCGACTCATCCTCGACGGAAATGGAATCCAGGCAAGCCTGGAAGCGCATCCTCTTGAAGACAGGGTCTGTCCCGAAGTCGATGGAGTCCAGCACCGGCACCAGCGTGACTGCGCAGCCTCTTTTGAACAGGCCGTATGTGTCATCCCTGATGGAGCCCAAATTCATTCTTCTAGAGGAATATGCCGTCAGGCTGTCGATCGGCAAGCTGTAAATCTCGCTCAGGTCGAATTCGGCCTCGTAAATTTCGAATTTTTCGTTCGTGGCGATGAAGTCGCCTGCAAGTGTCTTATCTACATTCGTGCAAGACAGGGCGCATGACAACACCGCTGCTGCGAATAGAATTTTCTTCATTGTCTACAACTGTTCGTAAAACTTGTCGTATTCGTCGATGTAGCTTCCATCCTCGAAAAGTTTCTCATCGTATTGCAGAACAGGAATCTTGAGTTTCTTGCAATACTCCGCTGTCTGCTTGCCCACGTCTTTTGAGCTGAAAATGACGCCGTCAGAATACAAAGCCGCCAATTCCGCAAGATTTATGCCACTTAACGGATCCTTGAAAGGCACGTCGGAAGTCTTTATTCCATTGATCCTGACCATATTCGCAAAACCAGAGGCGAACGTCTCTTTATCAATTTCGCCAAAGAGCGAAGACACAATCTTGCAGTTAGTGAATATCGGATCCCCATGATATGCTTTCTTAAGGTACATAGGCACGAGAGACGTAATCCATCCGCTGCAATGCACGATGTCCGGGGCCCAGCGAAGTTTTTTCACCGTCTCCAGCACGCCGCGGGCAAAGAAAATAGCCCTCTGACCGTTGTCTTCGAAGAACTTGCCGTTAGCATCGTATGTGAGCTGCTTTCTCTTGAAGTAGTCATCATTGTCGATGAAATAGACTTGTATTCTTGCTGCTGTGATGGAAGCCACCTTAATTACCAGCTGCCTGTCTACGTCCCCGATGATGATATTCATTCCGGAAAGACGTATTACTTCGTGTAGCTGGTTCTTTCTTTCGTTTATGCACCCATATCTAGGCATGAAGGTCCGAATCTCTCTTTTGCGATCCTGGATGCCCTGAGGAAGATAACGGCCTATCCTGGCGATAGGCGTCTCAGGAAGGAAAGGAACCGTTTCAGAATTAACGAACAATACTCTTTTTACGGAATCACCCATGATTAATAACTGGTTTCTAGAGGGAAGCCTCTCTAAGTATACAAAGATAAGAATTTTTTTTGATATTTTTATATTTCACTATCTTTGAACCTAATATAGAGTGTTCGAATGCTATCATGGCAGAAGGTGAGAATAAAATAATTAGGCGCAGGCTTGCTGGCGCATGGCTTTCCACGGTGATAAGCATCAGCCTGGTGCTGTTGCTCGTCGGCATTGCCAGCCTGCTTCTTGTGAATGCGAAGAATGTCTCCGACTATTTCAAGGAAAACATGCAGGTCTCGGTGATGATGAAGCAAGAGGTGGATGAGGAGGAGGCAGGGAAGTTCCAGCAGCAGCTGGACAGCATGCCATTCGTCAGGGAAACGCGGTTCGTCTCGAAGGCTCAGGGCTCGAAGGAGATGGCGGATATGTTAGGGGAGGATTTCCTGAACGTGTTCGAATCCACGCCGATTCCAGTTTCCATAGACGTTTCCCTAAAGGCAGGCTACGTTTCAGCCGACAGCCTGAAGCTGGTGGAGAAAAAGATTATGGAGTCTCCGATGGTGGACGAGGTAGCGTACCAGCAATCTCTGGTGGAGAAACTGAACACTAATCTGCAGAAGGTTTCGCTGATTCTGGGAGTTTTCATACTGCTGCTCCTGTTCATCTCGTGCGTGCTGATAAATAATACAGTGCGCCTGAACGTCTTCTCGAAGCGATTCACCATTCACGCCATGCAGCTCGTGGGTGCGTCTAAGTCCTTCATCAGAGGGCCGTTTCTGGTGCAGTCGGTTTTCCAGGGCTTGTTTTCTGCTCTCATTGCGAGCATTCTGCTGGTGGGCATATTGTTCTTCATCAGGAAGGAATTCGAGCAGCTGTTCAGCATATTCTCGCTGGACCTCCTGCTCATTGTGCTTGGAATAGTGGTGGCCGCCGGAATATTAATATGCTTCATCAGCACCTACTTCGTGGTAGGGAAGCTCCTGAGGCTGTCGAAGAATGAATTATATTATTAAATGAATATGTCAAAGTCTGAAAAAACTCAAATCCCGGATAATCCGAAGATGGCTATCACCAGCAGAGGGATATGGATGATGGTCATCGGGGTGCTCGTGATGATAGCAGGATTCCTCCTGTTGACGGGCGGCGGAATTAAGGATCCTAACGTCTTCAATTATTCGATGTTCGACTTCAGGCGCCTGGTCGCAGCGCCGATAGTTATTATCTGCGGAATCGTAATCGAAATCGTGGCCATCGTAAAGAGGCCGCGCAGTAACTCGGAGGAAAAGAAGTAATGGATTGGTGGCAGGCATTGCTGCTGGGAATCGTGCAAGGGCTTACCGAGTTCCTGCCGGTTAGTTCCAGCGGCCATCTGATGATAGCCCGCGAGCTGTTGGGCGTAGACACTGAAGGTTTCTTGGATTTCACTGTCACTGTGCATTTCGCTACGGTGCTGAGCACCATTGTCGTGTTCTGGAAAGTGATTTGCGATTTGCTGAAAGGCTTCTTTAAATTCAAGTATAACGACGAGACAGACTATATTCTTAAGATATTGGTCTCAATGATTCCAGTCGCCATAGTCGGTTTTTTCTTCAAGGATAAAGTGGAGGCTTTGTTCGGCGATAATCTGTTTACGGTGGCTGTATGCCTGATAATCACTGCCATGCTATTATACCTGTCCGATAATGCTGGCAGGCGGAGGTCTTCCGCTGAGCCTGCCGTAGTAAATAAATATAGGAACGGAATATCATATTGGCAAGCCTTCGTGGTTGGCCTTGGCCAAGCTTGCGCAGTGGCTCCTGGTTTGTCTCGCTCTGGCACCACGATCGCCACAGGACTGATCTGCGGAGTCAAGCGAGACGTAATGGCCCAGTTCTCGTTCCTCATGGTGTTGATTCCTATCATCGGTGAACAGTTGCTGGATTTGGCTAAAGGCATTTCAGGCGGATCTTTCGGCGGAGGAATCGGGACGGGAAGCATTATCTTAGGCTTCCTTGGAGCCTTTTTCGCTGGCCTGTTCGCCTGCAAGGTGATGATTGCGATAGTGAAGAAGGCAAGGCTCTCGTGGTTCGCTCTCTATTGTCTGGTCGTGGCTCTGCTGCTTCTCATATTCTTCTAAATGGCTGACCGGACGCTGACATATTTCGTCTCCGACGTGCATCTTGGCTTGGATGTGAAAGACCCTAAGGACAGGGAGCGCAGGTTCGTTAAATTCCTGCGATCCATCCCTCCGGAGAGAACGGAAGCCTTGTACATGCTTGGTGACATCTGGGATTTCTGGTACGAGTACCGGGACGTTGTTCCGAAGGGCTATGTGAGAGTTTTCTCTACCCTGATGGATCTTATGGATGCTGGCGTGAAGGTTTATTTCTTCCAAGGCAATCACGACATCTGGTGCTACTGGTATTTCAAGGAATTGGGAATGCAGATACTCCAGCAGCCATATTATATTAATATAGGAGGGAAAGCTTTCTGTCTTGGCCATGGGGATGGCCTGGGCCCCGGGCACAAGTGGTATAAGTTGATGCGCTGGGGGTTCCGTAAGCCGTTTTTTCAAAGAATATTCAGTCTGCTTCATCCGTGGCTGGCTTTCCGCTTCGGTCAGGGCTGGTCGAAGCATAGCAGGGTGGCGAAGAATGTTCCATATGCATTCAGAGGAGATGATGAACCTTTGTATGTATATTCTCTGGAATATTCCAAGAAGCGCCATGTCGATTATTTCATATTCGGACACTTCCATTGCAAGGTGGATATGACGCTTCCTTCCGGTGCGAGGCTGCTCGTGCTGAAAGACTGGATGGATGCGGGCGAGGAGGATTATTTCTTGTTCAACTCGGCAGATGCTAGTTTAGGATGCTTCGGCATTTCATAGAATATTGAATAATAGAGGGCGTCGAACTCACCTTTCTGCCATTTCTCGACGAGATATTCTGTCATCTTGTCTTCCCCTTGCGGATCGTAGTTTTTCTTCAGGTCATTCTTGAAGATCTTTGCCACTCCTTGCCAGAAGCCAGCCATGATGCCGTTCTTGTATTGCTTTATTATTTTATAAGGAGTCTTCCCTATTTCTCGGTCTATCAGCTTGACTAGCAGCCGTCCTTGAGAAAAGGTCATGTGGCGGAGCGGCTGCTCATAGGCATTGAACAGCTCTTTCTGCACGCTGTTTATGTATTTCTCCCTCTGGCGCCTGTTCAAGTGGTTGGCAGCCATGTAGTCGTCCGCTTCCTTGATCAGGTCTTTGGCAACCATGGCATACGGATAGACCTTGTTGAAATTGTAGACGAGCTTGTAATACTGTTTCAGCTCCTTAGAGCTGCCTCTGCCCTTTGGGAAAACCCATACGGGATCAATCGCATCATAATAGACTGTGTCACCTTGCTCTACCCGATAGCCCAAATACCCGGAATTTGAGCTGCCGCTTTGACGTTTGACGTCGTCCTGGGCGGCCAGGCTGATGGTCGCCATGAGCAGGAAGCATAAAGCCAATGAATATGCCAGTGCGCGTTTTTTCATCGTTTCAGCAAAGATATACAAATCCATAAATTCCATGCCATGACTTTAGGGGTCGGACGGGCGTGTCGAAAATGTGATGAAAATTTTTTCGGCTACGTTCATAATCATTTGAAAATTATAAAGTTCATCGTTTGGTTTTCGTGACGAAAAACAATAAGAATTTTTTGAAATATGTTTGTTTTACATATTTTTTTGCTAAATTTGCAGTCCCCAAAACTAAGGGTTTATAGCATATATCGCTGATTCTCAGTAGTTTAGGAAGATAAGATATTTATTAAAGTAATACAGCAATGTTACAACCAAAGAAAACCAAGTACAGAAGGGAACAAAAGAATGTGATGAAGGGTATGGCTCAGAGAGGCAACCAGCTTGCATTCGGCTCCTTCGGACTTAAGACCCTCGAGAATTGCTGGGTGACCGCTCAGCAGATCGAGTCGGCTCGTCAGGCTATTTCGCGTTACATGAATCGTGAGGGACAGATCTGGATTAGGATATTCCCAGTGAAGCCATTCACGAAGAAGCCTCTCGATACCCGTATGGGAAAAGGTAAAGGCGATGTTCAGGGCTATGTGGCTCCTGTAACTCCAGGGCGTATTCTTTTCGAGGCTGAGGGAGTTCCGCTCGCAGTGGCTAAAGAGGCTATGCGTCTTGCTGCCAACAAGCTTCCTATCGCGACGAAATTCGTCGTTCGCAGAGATTATGTTGAAGAATAATTAATGGAGAGATAAGAATATGAAACCAGCAGAAGTTCGCGAGATGTCGATTGCAGATTTGCACGACCGCATCCAGGTGGAGAAGAAGAGGCTTGACACTTTAAGGCTCAACCATTCAGTCTCTCCAGTGGAAAACACATCGGAATTTAAGAAAATCAGAAAGGATATCGCTCGTATGATCACTATCCTGGCTGAAAAAGAAAAGGCTCAGAAAAATTAAAGCTTATGGAAAGGAATCTTCGTAAGGAAAGAATCGGGACAGTGGTCAGCAACAAGATGGATAAGACCATCGTGGTTGCAGTCGAGACTAAGAAATCTCACCCTCTCTACGGGAAATTCATCAACAAGACCACCAAGTTCGTCGCGCAGGACGACAAGAACGAATGCGACGAAGGCGATAAGGTGCTCATTATGGAAACCCGCCCTCTCAGCAAGACTAAGAGATGGAGATTAGTTAAAATCGTAGAAAAAGTTAAGTAATCATGATACAGCAGGAAACACGTTTACAGGTGGCCGACAACAGCGGAGCAAAGGAAGTTCTCTGCATCCGCGTGCTTGGAGGCACACACCATAGATATGCGACAGTAGGCGACCAGATCGTCGTTGCTGTTGAGAGCGCTGTCCCTGGCGGTGACGCTAAGAAAGGCACCGTCTCTAAGGCAGTCGTAGTACGTACAAAGAAAGAGGTTCGCAGACCAGACGGTTCATACATCCGTTTCGATGACAATGCTTGTGTCCTTCTGAATAACGCAGGCGAGCTTCGCGGAACGCGTATTTTCGGTCCGGTGGCAAGGGAGCTGCGTGAGCGCTTCATGAAAATCGTTTCTCTGGCACCTGAGGTTCTTTAATATTTTGCGATTATGAAAAAGTTTCACATAAAGAAAGGCGACACGGTTTACGTAAACGCTGGAAATGACAAGGGTACAACCGGAAAAGTTCTATCCGTCCTTCGTGATAAGGATCGTGTCATCGTGGAAGGTGTCAACATGGTCAGCAAGCACACCAAACCAAATGCAAAGCAGCCTCAGGGCGGCATCATTAAACAGGAAGGCAGCATTCACATTTCAAACGTGCAGCTTCTGGATCCGGCGAAAAGCACTGCTCAGAAGCCAGTGCCTACAAGAGTTGGCTATAAGTTCGTAGACGGGAAGAAGATCCGCTACGCCAAGAAATCAGGAGAGGAGATAAAGTAATATGGCAAAGAAAGCTACAGCAAAGAAACCAGCGGCAGAACAGGTTCTGCCAAAGGGATATGTCCCAACCCTCAAGAAGGTATATAGGGAAGAGATTGTGCCGAAGCTCATGAAGCAGTTCTCTTACACTTCAGTCATGCAGTGCCCTAAGCTTGAGAAAATCACTATCAACGAGGGTATCGGCGAGGCTACTCAGGACAAGAAACTTGTCGAGGAGGCAGCAGAAGAGCTCGCGCTCATAGTAGGTCAGAAACCTATCCTGACATATTCAAAGAAAGACGTTTCTAACTTCAAGCTCCGTAAGGGCATGCCTATCGGAGTGAAAGTTACTCTCCGTAACGTGAAGATGTACGAGTTTCTTGAGAGGCTCGTCAGGGTTTCGCTCCCTCGTATCAGGGACTTCAATGGAATAGCTGAGAAGATGGACGGCCAGGGCAACTACACCCTCGGTCTGAAAGAACAGATCATCTTCCCGGAGGTTGACATAGACAAGAACCCAAGAATCCATGGCATGGAAGTCACTTTCGTGACTACTGCCAAGACTGATGAGGAGGCGCACGCTCTTCTCGCCGAGTTCGGTCTGCCATTCAAGAAACATAATAATTAAAGAATATGGCAAAAGAATCAATGAAGGCTCGCGAAGTAAAACGCGAAAAACTGGTTGCTAAATATGCCGAGAAGAGGAAAGCTCTTAAAGAGGCAGGTGACTGGGCAGCACTTGACAAGCTCCCTAAGAATTCATCAAGGGTGCGCCTGCATAATCGCTGCTCTTTGACCGGTCGTCCGAAAGGATACATGAGGGCTTTCGGCCTCAGCAGGATCCAGTTCCGTGAAATGGCCAGCAATGGCCTCATCCCGGGTGTTAAGAAAGCCAGCTGGTAGAAAATATATTAACAATCGGATATCGGGCGCCTTGGTGGCGTCGATCTACAAAAAAATTTAAAATCATGACTGATCCAATTGCAGATTATCTTACAAGAATTCGCAATGCTTATTCTGCCGGAAAGAAAGTGGTGGAAATCCCTTCTTCTAAGATGAAAGAGGCCATCACGAAGATTCTTTTCGACGAGGGTTACATCCTCAGCTACAAGATCGTTGAGGGTCACCCGTTCAACACTATCAAGATCGCTCTGAAGTATCATCCTCAGACCAAAATGGCCGCTATCAAGAAGATTGAGCGCGTGTCTACTCCTGGTCTCCGCGTTTATGCTTCTGTGGACAATATTCCACGTGTCCTGAACGGTCTGGGAATAGCTATCCTTTCTACGTCGAAAGGAGTCATCACTGACAAGGCAGCTAAGACAGAGAACGTCGGCGGCGAAGTTGTATGCTATGTATATTAATTTAAAAAGAATCAATAATGTCACGAATTGGTAAATTGCCTGTAAGCCTTCCGGACAAGGTGAGCGTAGAGCTTCTCCCTGGCAACGTTGTGAAGGTTAAAGGACCTCTTGGCGAACTGTCCCAGAAAGTAGATCCGGACATCAAAGTCACCATCGAGGATAATGAAATTAAATTCGAGCGTCCTACTAATCAGCCAAGGCATCGTTCCATGCATGGCCTGTACCGCGCGCTCGTGCATAACATGGTCGTAGGCGTTTCAAAAGGCTACGAGAAAAAACAGGAACTGGTCGGCGTCGGCTATCGCGTGTCCGTTCAGGGTCAGATTCTTACCTTCTCCCTGGGATATTCGCATGACATTCAGCTGATGCTCGCTCCTGAGATTAAGGCAGAAGTTCCTGATGTGAAGAAGGGAGAGAATCCTGTCCTGGTGCTGAAGAGCATCGACAAGCAGCTTCTTGGTGAGGTTGCAGCAAAGATTCGTTCATTCCGCAGGCCTGAACCTTACAAGGGCAAGGGTATTAAGTTCGCTGGCGAGCAGCTTCGCCGCAAGGCTGGCAAGACGGCTGCGGCTAAATAATGGAGGACCTAGATTATGGCATTGAATAAAACAGAAAGAAGACAAAGAATCCACTACCGCATTCGCAAGCATGTGAATGGGACTGCCGAGAGACCAAGAATGGTCGTATTCCGCAGCAACAAGTACATCTATGTGCAGGTCGTGGATGATGTGAAAGGAGTAACCCTCGTTGCAGCTGCATCCAATGATAAAAGTCTTGCCGCTGAATGCAAAGGCAAGAATGGGATCGATGCTGCTGCTATCGTGGGAAAAGCTATTGCGGAGCGCGCGAAAGAGAAAGGCATCACTACCGTATCTTTCGACCGCGGAGGCTATCTCTATCATGGCAGAGTTAAAAGTTTGGCAGATGCCGCCCGTGAAGGTGGCCTTATTTTCTAAAGACTATGGCAAATACGAACGTAAAAAGAGTTAAGACATCTGATCTTGAATTAAAAGACAGACTGGTCGCCATTGAAAGGGTGACCAAGGTCACCAAAGGAGGACGTCACTTCCGTTTTGCAGCCATCGTGGTCGTAGGAGATGAGAATGGCGTTGTAGGTTATGGTCTTGGAAAAGCAAATGAGGTCACGGCCGCAATCGCTAAGGGAGTTGAGGATGCTAAGAAGAATCTGGTTAAGATTCCTATCATCAACACCACTATCCCTCACGAGCAGGAGACTAAATTCGGAGGTTCCGTCGTGTTCATGAAGCCGGCCGCTCCCGGTACCGGCGTTAAGGCCGGTGGCGCTATGCGTGCTGTGTTCGAGTCAGCGGGCATACAGAATGTGCTAGCTAAATCCAAGGGTTCATCCAACCCTCACAACCTGGTTAAAGCCACTGTCAAAGCTCTGACCGAGATGAGGGACGCATACACTGTGGCTGGGCTTCGCGGAGTTCCTATGAGCAAGGTATTTAACGGATAGGAGGCACAGATATGACAAAACTAAGAATCACTCAGATAAAGAGCAGAAGCGGACTGGATAAGAGGCAGATCGCAAATCTTAGGTCTCTCGGTCTTCGTCGTATCAGGCATACCGTTGAGGTAGAAAAGACGCCTGTTTCAGAAGGCATGGTAAGAAAAGTCCAGCATGTGGTTGTAGTTGAAGAAATAAATTAGGAGGACTAAGAAATGAAATTGCATAACTTAAAGCCAGCAAAAGGCGCTACGCATTCAAGAAAACGCGTAGGGCGTGGTGAGGGTTCAGGCCACGGCGGGACATCGACCCGTGGAATGAACGGCGCCAAGCAGCGTTCAGGATACGAGCACAAGATAGGATTTGAAGGAGGCCAGATGCCTATTCAGAGGCGTCTTCCTAAATTCGGGTTCAAGAATCCAACAAGAATCGAATATCAGCCAGTGAACGTTTCTGCCCTGCAGGCTCTTTCAGAGAAGATCGGTAAAACCGAACTTGGTCTCGAGGACATCAAGGCTGCAGGTCTCGCTGACAAGAAGAGCCTCGTGAAGGTTCTAGGCAACGGCGAGGTGAATGCAGCTCTCAACGTGACGGCTGATGCCTTCAGCGCTTCGGCTATCTCGAAACTTGAGGCAGCAGGCGGAAAGGCTAACGTAATCGGCAAGTAACGATGAAGAAATTTATAGAGACTATAAAGAATATATTCAAGATAGAAGAGCTCCGCAAGAGGCTCGGCTACACCTTGGCGCTAATCCTTGTCTACAGGCTCGGATGCTTCATCGTGATGCCTGGCATCGACACGCAGATGCTTGCTCAGCTCCAGACGACGACTCAGGAAGGTCTCGTCGGTCTCTTGAATATGTTCTCCGGAGGTGCGTTCGGTAACGCCTCAGTGTTCGCGCTGGGCGTCATGCCGTACATCTCCGCATCCATCGTCATCCAGCTTCTAGGAATGTTCGTTCCGTACTTCAAGAAGCTGCAGTACGAAGGTGAGAGCGGCCGTAGGAAGATGAATCAGATCACAAGGTACTTGACTGTGCTGATTCTCTGCATCCAGGGCCCTGCTTACATAGCATCTATTCACAGCCAGATCCCAGGAGCGGCATTCACGGCCGTGACTCAGCTGGGCTGGAGCAACTTCACGTTCAACTTGGTCGCTACCATCATTCTGATGGCCGGCTCTATGTTCGTGATGTGGCTGGGCGAAAGAATCACCGACAGAGGAATCGGGAATGGTATTTCCCTCCTCATCATGATTGGCATCGTCGCTCGCCTGCCTTTCGCTCTTGTTGCTGAAATGGGTACGAAACTCAACTCTACGACAGGTGGTGGCGCGATAGCCCTCATCGTGGAGTTGATACTCTGGTTCTTCGTCATCGTCGCTACGATTGCCCTCGTGCAGGGTGTCAGGAAAGTTCCTGTGCAGTACGCAAAGAGAGTGGTCGGCAACAGGCAATACGGCGGAGTTCGTCAGTATATTCCTTTGAAAATCAATGCCGCTGGCGTGATGCCTATCATCTTCGCCCAGGCGCTGATGCTCTTCCCGCTCCTCTTCTCTCGCTTCGATGCGACCAGAGGTCTTGCGGCTACGTTAAGTAACTACACCGGATTCTGGTATAACTTCATATTCGGCATGTTAGTCATCATATTCACTTACTTCTACACGGCTGTCACCGTGAATCCGCAGATGATGGCAGAGGATATGAAGAAGAACGGTGGTTTCATTCCTGGCGTAAAGCCTGGCAAGGCCACGATGAATTATCTTGATTCCATCATGTCGAAAGTTACTCTTCCAGGCTCTATATTCCTGGCCATCATCGCCATCCTTCCTGCGTTCGCAAGAATTCTTGGAGTGAATGACCAGTTCGCAAGTTTCTTCGGCGGCACTTCGCTGTTGATCCTTGTTGGCGTGCTGCTTGATACTCTTCAGCAGATTGAGAGTTACCTCCTGATGCGTCACTACGACGGCCTCATGAAGACTGGCCGCCTGAGCGGACGTTCTGGAATGTAATATATTAATATATTGATAATTTAAGATTGATGGTCAAACCAAAAACAGAAGAAGAGATAGCGCTGCTGCGCGAAAATGCCATTCTTGTATCGAAGACGCTGGCAGAAGTCGGTAAGGCAGTCGCTCCTGGTGTGACAACCGCGAGGTTGAATGAGGTGGCTGAGACTTTCATCCGCGACCACGGCGCTGTTCCAAGCTTCTTAGGTTTTGAAGGTTTTCCCGCAGCTATCTGTGCTTCGGTAAACGATGTCGTGGTGCACGGTTTTCCGTCAGACTACGTCCTGAAAGAAGGGGACATCGTAACTGCCGACATAGGAACGTTATACAAGGGGTACAACGGTGACTCCGCCTACACATTCCCTGTCGGGGAGGTGGATCCGGAGACCCGCAAGCTTCTGGATGTGACGAAGGCTTCGCTCTACAAAGGAATTGAAGCGGCTGTGGCAGGCAATCGTACTGGCGATATCGGATACGCGGTGCAGTCGTATGCTGAATCTTTCGGATTCTCCGTCGTTCGCGAGCTGGAAGGCCACGGACTCGGCAAGGAGATGCACGAAGAGCCTGGCGTTCCCAATTACGGGCGCAGGAGTCATGGGTGCAGGCTTGTCGATGGGATGGTGATCTGCATAGAGCCGATGATCAACGCTGGCGGCAGAGGGGTTTACCTGGCTAGGAATGGCTGGGCAGTCCACACTGCAGACCATAAGAATTCGGCGCATTTTGAGCTTACGGTTGTTGTCCGTAAAGGCAGAGCCGAGCAACTGTCAACCTTTGATTATATAGAAAAAAGTACTGTTAATTTTTAAAGCGAGGTTTCAATGTCCAAGCAAGTAGCAATCGAACAAGACGGAAAGGTCATAGAGACTCTTCCAAATGCCATGTTCAAGGTGGAGCTTGATAACGGTCACGTTCTGCTCTGCAACATTTCCGGAAAGATGAGAATGAATTTCATTCACATCCTCCTCGGTGACAAGGTGAGGGTTGAGATCTCACCTTACGATTTAACAAAGGGTAGGATATCCTTCAGGTACAAATAAAATTTTCGAGATATGAAAGTCAAGACATCCATCAAAAAGCGTAGCGATGATTGCAAGATCGTCCGTCGCAAAGGACATCTCTACGTAATCTGCAAGAAGACTCCTAAATTCAAGATGCGTCAGGGATAATAGTTTTAAAACAAAAAACAAAAGATAAATTATGGCAAGAATAGCCGGTGTTGATTTACCAAACAACAAACATGGAGAGATAGGTTTGACCTATATCTATGGAATCGGCCGCAACTTGGCGAGACGAATTCTCGACAAATGCGGGATCGATTACGACATCAAAGTCGGGGACTGGAACGATGAACAGATCGCTGCCATCCGTAACGTGATCGCCGAAGATTGCAAGATCGAGGGCGAGCTTCGTTCTGCCGTGCAGATGAACATCAAGCGTCTCATGGATATCGGCTGCTACAGGGGCATCCGCCATCGTGTCGGACTTCCTGTGCGCGGGCAGAGCACCAAGAACAACGCTCGTACGAGAAAGGGCAAGAAGAAGACCGTTGCTAACAAGAAGAAGGCAACTAAGTAAAACCAGGTGAATTATGGCAAAAAAAGCAACATCATCAAAAAGAGTTGTAAAGGTTGAGGCAACGGGTGAGGCCCATATTTCATCAACCTTCAATAACGTGATCATCTCTCTCACGAACAATCAGGGACAGGTGATCAGCTGGTCCTCTGCCGGAAAGAGTGGTTTCAGAGGTTCAAAGAAAAACACTCCGTATGCTGCCCAGGTAGCCGCAGAAGATGCAGCAAAGTCGGCTTACGATGCTGGGCTTCGTAAGGTTAAGGTATTCGTCAAGGGGCCTGGCGCTGGCCGTGAGTCAGCCATCAGGACCATCAATAACGCAGGCATCGTCGTTACCGAAATCGTCGATGTGACGCCTATGCCTCACAACGGATGCAGACCAAAAGGCCGTCGTAAAGTTTAGTTTAACGTGTTAAAAAGAAATTACCATGGCAAGATATACTGGTCCTAGTACAAAAATCGCCCGTAAATTCGGCGAGCCTATATTTGGCGGCGATAAGTATTTCGAGAAAAGGAATTATCCTCCGGGACAGCATGGATTGGCTGCAAAGCGCAAGAAGATGCGTGAATATGGCATCCAGCTGAAGGAGAAGCAGAAAGTAAGATACATGTACGGCCTGCTGGAAAGGCAGTTCCACAACACTTACCTGAAGGCTTCCCGCATGGCTGGCCAGAAAGGTGAGAATCTTCTGTTCCTGCTTGAGTCCAGGCTTGACAATGTTGTCTACAGAATGGGCATTGCTCCTACCAGAGCAGCCGCAAGACAGCTTGTGAGCCATGCGCACATCACCCTTAACGGTGAGGTTGCCACTATTCCGTCCATGCGGGTAAAACCAGGCGACACTGTTGCAGTAAGAGAGCGTTCCAAGAGCCTCGAGGTAATCCAGAAGAGCGTGGCTTCCGCTACGAAATATTCTTGGATTGAATTCGATCCAAAGGCTCTCTCAGGCAAATTCCTGAATATTCCTACAAGGGCTGACATTCCAGAGACCATTAATGAGCAGCTCATCGTCGATCTTTACTCCAAGTAATAATTAAACACCCAAAAATTATGGCAATCTTAGCGTTTCAAAAACCAGATAAGGTTATAATGCTCGAAGGAACCGCTACTGTCGGCCGTTTCGAGTTCAGGCCTCTGGAGCCTGGCTACGGACAGACGATTGGCAATGCGCTCCGTCGAATTCTATTAGCCTCTCTCGAAGGTTTCGCTATCAGTCAGATCAAGATCTCAGGCGTGGATCAGGAATTCGCTACCATACCTGGCGTGATCGAAGGCATGCAGGATATCATTCTTAACTTGAAACAAGTAAGATTCAAGAGAATGGTTGACAGCGTGGACACGGAGACAGCGAACATCGTGATAAGCGGGAAAAACGAGTTTACCGCAGAGGATATCTCAAAAGGATTGTCTTCTTTCCAGGTGTTGAATCCAGAGCAGCATATATGTTCGCTGGAGCCTTCAGTTACAATTGAAATGTCCGTTACCGTGACAAAAGGCCGTGGTTTCGTTCCTGCAGAAGAATTGAGGGACGAAAACACCCCGATAGGCACGATTCCGATCGATGCGGTCTACACTCCTATCAGGAAAGTGAACTGGACCGTAGACAACTGGCGCGTTGAGCAGAAGACAGATTATGAGAAGCTCAATCTCGAGATCGTAACTGATGGGTCAATTTCTCCGAGCGCTGCTCTTCAGGATGCCGCGAATATTCTCATCTATCACTTCAAGCTGTTCACTGACGACAAGAAGATGGCTTTGGAAAACACTTTTGAAGCCGATTCCAAAGAACTTGACGAGGAGAGTCTCAGAATGAGGCATCTGCTTCTCACCAAGCTTTCCGACGTCGGTCTGTCAGTGAGGGCATACAACTGCCTGAAAGCTGCTGACATCGATAATTTCGCTGACTTGGTTTCTTATTCCAGGAACGAGCTCATGAAGTTCAGGAATTTCGGTAAGAAATCGCTCAACGAGATTGATCAGCTCGTGGAGAAGATGAAGCTGCAGTTCGGCATGGATGTAAGGAAATATAATATTGAACCTAAGAAAAAGAACGTTTAGAAATGAGGCACAATAAAGCAATCAATCATCTTGGCCGTAAGAGCAGCCACAGAAAGGCGATGCTCGCCAACATGTCCTGCTCTATCATTAAGTATAAGAGAATCAACACGACGGTCGCCAAGGCTAAGGCTCTGAAAATGTATCTTGAGCCTCTGGTGACCAAGAGCAAAGAGGATACTACCCATTCTCGCAGAATGGTGTTCAGCTACCTCAAGGACAAAGAGGCTATCAAGGAGCTCTTCGGAACGATCGCTCCAAAGATCGCCGACCGTCCAGGAGGATACCTCCGCGTATTGCACAACGGCTTCCGTCAGGGAGATGGAGCTGACATGGCTATCGTAGAGTTCGTTGACTTCAACGAAGCTGCTCTTGCATCTAAGCCAGAGAAGAAAGAGGAGAAGAAGACAACCCGCCGCAGCCGCTCTAAGAAAGCTGCTGCTCCAAAGGCTGAAGAGGCTGCTCCGGAAGCTGAGGCTCCTGCAGAGGAGGCTCCGAAAGCAGAGGAAGTTGCTCCAGAGGCTCCGAAGGCTGAAGAAGCACCAAAAGCTGAATAAGATATATTCAATGAATATTTTGAAGGCGGTCTTTGCGGGCCGCCTTTTTCATGCCAGAATTTAGTTTATTTTATGCATATTCAGAACTGATGTTCTGACTTTGGGATTTTTAGGTTTATTTTGCTGTGCGATGAAGAAGCTGGACAATAACATAGTGCTGACAATCACTGGTTCGGACAGTACCGGAGAATCTGGAGAGCAGGCGGATGTCAGGACGATAACGAGTCTTGGCGGGAGGCCAGTCTCTGCAATCACCTCTGTGACGGTGCAGAATACGGTCGGAATCCAACAGTTTTACGACCTGCCTGCATCGATCGTCATGGGTCAGATAGAGGCTATAATGAATGACGTAGAACCTTCTGTGCTGAAGATTGGAATGATTCGCCGCCCTGAGCTGGTGGAAATGCTTGCGCAGGCTATTGTCCGTTACCAGCCGAACTATGTGGTTTTCCACCCTGTTCTCACGTCCTCAAGGGGGGAACGACTAATGGATGGCGATCTTGCGATGAGGATTCGTAACCAGCTGATGCCGCTCTGCTCCCTCATTGTCGTACGTAGAGACGAAGCCGGATGGCTGATCCAGAATGGGAATGACCCAAGAATCGTCCTGCTGGACGAAGGCCTATCCCTGCATGGTCAGGCGAATGCCTTCTCGTCTGCCTTGGCAACATTCCTCAGCCAAGGCTCTGGCAACGCAGATGCCATTAGGAAGGCCAATGAATATGCCGCAAGGCTGATCATGAAGGCGGACAATCTGCAAGGGCGCAGCCAGCAGCTCTACAACGACTTTCTGAATCAGCTGGAACGCCATCTTTGTGAAAGGACGGACGTGCAGTTCTATGCCGACTTGCTGAATGTCAGCAGCCGCTATCTTTCGCAGGTCTGCCGAAGGGCTGCGGGACGGGCACCTAAGTCAATCATAGACGAGAAAATGGCCGCCTACATCACAATGCAGCTGGACAGCACCAGCAAGACTGTCCAAGAGATAGCATACGGCGCAGGCTTTTCTTCACAGGCGCACTTGTCTCGCTTTTTCAGGAAGATGTCAGGGCTTTCGCCAAGCGAGCACAGGGCAGGAAAGAAATAAATCTAATAATATCATGAATATGAAAAATCAAGACAGACAGACTCTTAATCGTAATCTCGCCCAGATGCTGAAGGGCGGAGTGATCATGGACGTGACGACTCCTGAGCAGGCTAAAATCGCCGAAGAGGCGGGGGCTTGCGCAGTCATGGCGTTGGAACATATTCCGGCAGACATTCGCGCCGCTGGCGGAGTTTCCAGGATGAGCGATCCGAAGATGATAAAGAGCATCCAGCAGGCCGTCTCTATCCCTGTCATGGCGAAATGCAGGATTGGGCATTTCGTTGAGGCGCAAATACTTCAGGCAATCGAAATAGACTACATAGACGAGAGTGAGGTGCTGTCGCCGGCCGATGATGTCTATCACATCGACAAGACGAAATTCGACGTGCCTTTCGTGTGTGGGGCAAGGGATCTTGGCGAGGCCTTGCGCAGGATTGCGGAAGGTGCGACGATGATTCGCACGAAAGGGGAGCCAGGAACTGGCGACGTGATTCAGGCCGTCAAACACATGCGGCTGATGCAGAGCGAGATACGCAGGATAGTTTCGCTCGGCGAAGACGAAATATTCGAGAAAGCAAAGGAACTTCAGGTTCCGCTCGACCTCGTGAAATACGTCCATGAGAACGGCAAGCTGCCTGTTGTGAATTTTGCGGCTGGCGGAATAGCTACCCCTGCCGACGCTGCCCTAATGATGCAGCTTGGTGCTGAGGGAGTGTTCGTGGGAAGCGGAATATTCAAGAGCGGAAACCCTCAAAAGCGTGCTGCTGCCATCGTGCAGGCTGTCACGAATTTCCACGATGCCAAGAAGCTCGCCGAGCTCAGTGAGGATCTCGGAGAGGCGATGGTTGGCATCAACGAGCAGGAAATAAAGGTTCTCATGGCCGAAAGAGGGAAATAGCTTCCAGATATTCATAAAGACTATGGGCAAACGCATTGCGGTGCTTTCGTTGCAAGGGGCTTTCGCCGAGCATGAGAAGATGCTTGGGGAGGTGGGAATAGCTTGTTTCGAAGTTCGTCAGAGAAAAGATTGGGACCAGCCAAAGGATGGGCTTATCATCCCTGGGGGAGAGAGTACGACGCAGTCCAAGCTGCTTGTGGATCTTGGGCTGATGGATCCTATAAAAGACGAGATTATTGGCGGCTTGCCTGTCTTCGGCACTTGCGCTGGGCTGATTCTATTAGCTAAGAATATGGAGGGGGAGCCTTTCAAACGCCTTTCCACGATGAATATATCAGTGCGGCGCAACGCTTATGGCAGGCAGCTCGGCAGCTTCCATGCTCGTGGCTCTTTCGCAGGGCAGGATATTCCTATGACCTTCATTCGCGCCCCTTACATAGAAAGCGTTGGTGCTGGGGTTGAAGTGCTGTCGGTAGTGGATGGGCATATAGTCGCCGCCCGCGAAGGGAACCAGTTAGTTACGGCCTTCCATCCGGAACTCGACGATTGCCAGGTGGTCTATGAATATTTCGCCAGAATGTTCGGTTAGGGTGCTTTGCGGCATGCGTATTTCTTGGCCTGGCGAATTAAAATTTTATTAAAATTTTAGCGTGATGGACATTTTTGATAGGCATAATATCAAAAATTAGTATTGCAGTAACAATCTATTTGCATATATTTGCATTTGCAAGGGTTCTGAAAGGAATCCTTTTTAAACACGACCTGCTTAAATCGTTTCAAGAATTTCACTAATTATTAAATATTTATGGACCCATTATTTTATTTGGTACCTGTCGCGTCAATCGTAGCTCTGTTCTTCGCATGGCTTTTTTACCATCAGATGAAGAAGGAGAGCGAAGGTACCCCGACGATGAAAGAGATTGCCCAGTACGTGAGAGAGGGGGCAATGGCATACCTTAAGCAGCAATATAAGGTAGTTCTCATCGTTTTCATTATCTTGGCAATCTTTTTTGCTATTCTGGCATACGGTTTCCATGTTCAGAACCCTTGGGTTCCGTTTGCTTTCCTGACCGGTGGCTTCTTTTCGGGGCTAGCTGGCTATATAGGAATGAGGACTGCGACGTATGCATCTGCAAGAACTGCAAACGCAGTGAGCAAGTCGCTTAATTCTGGCTTGAAACTCGCATTTCGTTCTGGCGCCGTGATGGGACTGACGGTCGTGGGCCTTGGCTTGCTCGACATTTCAATATGGTTCTTCGTGCTTCAAGCATTTTACGATCCTGATGTCTCGCAAAATCTGGTGGTTATCACTACTACGATGCTTACATTCGGAATGGGTGCTTCCACTCAGGCTTTGTTTGCGAGAGTCGGCGGTGGCATCTACACCAAGGCTGCTGATGTCGGAGCTGACATCGTCGGCAAGGTGGAGAATGACATCCCTGAGGACGACCCTCGCAATCCTGCGACCATCGCCGACAATGTCGGAGATAATGTCGGCGACGTGGCTGGCATGGGCGCTGACCTCTATGAGTCCTACTGCGGTTCCATTCTTGCGACCATGGCATTGGGGGCTTCCACATTCTTCGGTGACACAGCAATGCAGATGAAGGCCATTCTAGCTCCTATGACCATTGCTGCCGTGGGAGTTGTGCTTTCTATATTAGGAATATATTCAGTGCGTACGAAAGAAGATGCGGGGCTGCAGCAACTGCTGAAATCGCTGAGCGTCGGCACCAATCTTTCCGCAATTCTCATTGCCATCGCTACATTCTTTATATTCAAACTTTTAGGCTTTGCTAACTGGTGGCAGCTCAGTTTGTCTGTCATTTCCGGACTGCTGGCAGGAGTGGTTATAGGAAAGGCGACTGAATATTACACGTCGCACTCTTATAAGCCTACTCAGAAACTTGCTGAGAGTTCCCAGACTGGTCCTGCTACAGTAATCATCAATGGAATCGGCTTAGGAATGATTTCTACTGCTGTCCCTGTAGTGACGATAGTGCTGGCAATACTAGCTTCTTATCTTTGTGCCTCTGGCTTCTCGTTCAATCCTGAGTATCTGAGCAGCGGACTTTACGGAATAAGCATATCTGCTGTCGGGATGCTGTCGACGCTTGGCATTACTCTCGCTACTGACGCATACGGCCCTATTGCCGACAATGCCGGCGGGAATGCCCAGATGAGTGAATTGGACCCGGAAGTTCGTCATCGTACGGACATCCTTGATGCTCTGGGAAACACTACTGCTGCTACCGGAAAGGGTTTTGCGATTGGTTCTGCGGCTCTTACTGCACTGGCTCTGCTGGCTTCTTACATCGAGGAAATCAAGATTGGGCTGCAGCATGTGGGTACAGAGATGATTACTGTCGGCGATGAAGTGGTCGAAGTCGCTAAGGCAACCCTCGTGGATCTGGTGAACTACTACAATGTGACGCTGATGAATCCTAAGGTTCTCTCTGGGGTTTTCCTTGGGGCGATGATGGCATTCTTGTTCTGTGGGCTCACGATGAATGCCGTCGGTCGTGCTGCTCAAAAAATGGTGCTGGAAGTTCGTCGTCAGTTCAGGGAGATTGCTGGAATCCTTGAGGGCAAGCAGCGTCCTGATTACAAACGTTGTGTAGAGATATCAACAAAGGCGGCTCAGCACGAAATGGTGGGTCCTGCTCTTACGGCAATCATAGTTCCTGTGCTTGTAGGCATCATTCTTGGAGCAGCAGGAGTGATGGGATTGCTCATCGGAGGCTTGGGCGCAGGTTTCATACTTGCTATATTCCTGGCGAACTCGGGCGGGGCATGGGACAATGCCAAGAAATATGTTGAGGATGGTCATTTCGGCGGTAAGAATTCCGTAAATCATCATGCTACAGTTGTTGGAGACACGGTGGGGGATCCTTTCAAAGACACGTCAGGTCCTTCGCTGAACATACTCATAAAGCTGATGAGCATGGTTTCCATTGTGATGGCTGGCCTTACGGTGATGATTCAGGGTTGATTTGTGGGTGGCCTAAATGTTAATTTATTAATATAATGAAGAAAGTAACAATCAGAGATGTTGCGAAGGAAGCAGGGGTTTCGGTGACTTTGGTGTCCTTCGTGATGAATGCTAAAATGGGGAAAGACGGGCGGTTGGATTGTCCTGTGAATCCAAACACGGCCCGCAGGGTACTTGAAGTCGCCAAGAGACTTGGCTACAGAAGAAACAATGCGGCGGCTTCGCTGAGAAGCGGGCGCTCGCATACTATTGCAGTGATTGTGTCTGACATTTCAAATTCGTTCTTTTCGGACATTTGCAGACATATTGAGAATACTGCTTATAATATGGGCACGACTGTGATTTTCGCTAGTTCTGATGAGAATCCAGATAAGCTTTCTAATTTAATAGATACTGTCATCGGGTACAATGTCGAGGGAATGATAATAGCTCCTTGCCTTGGAAGTGAGGCTGCTCTTAAAAAGGCAGTGGATTATAACATTCCTACTGTGCTGATTGACAGGGATATGCCGGGTGAGGATTTCGGCAGGGTCTTGGTAGACAATGTCGATGCGGGATTCATCGCCACGAAATATCTCATTCATCAGGGTTTTGGCAAGATTGAGATGGTTTCTTACAAGAGCGGAGTCACTTCGCTGACAGATCGTGAGAGGGGATACGAGAAAGCGATGGAAGAGGCTGGGCTGCAGGATTATATTAATATCCATAAGATTGAGTATGAGGCTGTGGCTGCGAAGAAAATGGTGCGCGAGACGTTCAAGGATGCTTCGAAACGTGGCACTGAGGCATTCATTCTGCCTACGAAGAAGATAGCTCTTTATGGTTTCAATGCTTTGAACGTGCTAGGGCTCAATCTTCCGAAAGATTTCTCGTTTGTTTGTTTCGATGAGAGCGACATCTATGACTTGAATAAGCCAGTAGTGCCGCATGTTATTCAGCCGCTTCAGGAAATCGCTGAGAAATCTGTGGAGCTTTTGAATGACATGGTCGAGGGAGAAACAAAAAATAAGAATATTTCTCTTAAAGCTAAGCTTGTGGTTGGCGGCCGCCTCGGCTCCGAACCCATTGCCGCGACCTTCTAGCCATTGTAATCCAGAACGGCCTGTCCGTCCCGAACGCCCCCAGCCGTCATCCAGGGGCGACCCACCCCGTCATCCTGAACTTGATTCAGGATCTGCCCTCTGCGAACCCACATTCCGAGTCAAGCTCGGAATGATTGGAAGGAAAGTTGATGTGCAGGTTGGATAACAGTGGATAGCCCGGATGACGGAAGAAGGATTAACTCGTTTTCCGTCATCGTTAAATGTGGGGCCGTCGGTGAGGCAGTGGTCGCAAAGAATACATCCATGTCCTCGCTTAGAAGGACGAGAACGGGGGTTGGCAGTGGGAATATGTATTCTTGGCACTTGAAATGAATATCACCGTTGCCTACGATTGTGAATAAGCACAACCTATCTTCAAGGTTTCACAAAACCTTGTCGATGATGCGAATAAATAATTGCATACGTATATTCAAACCGTTCGGAAGAAGCGTCTCGCAAAACGCTGTCGAGGCAGGCTGCACAGAAGTGCGTAGGGAAGGGCATGTCTCGACATCGAGGCCACCCAAGAGCCACGTTGTCGACCAACGCCTCTTTGCTGAGCCTCCGGAAGGACATACTCCGACAGCACTTTGCGAAATCTCTCTCCATCATCCCGAACGACTCCATCCCATCATCCTGAACGGCTCTCTCCATCATCCAGCACGACTCACTACGTTCATCCTGTACGACCCACCACGTCATTGCGAACCCGATCATCCTGAACTTGTTTCAGGATCTAGGCCTTCGATAATATAGATTCTGACTTTCGTCAGGATGCCGGTGGCGGAAATCGTACTCTTTTCCCTCTCACCTAATTTCCGGCTTTCCCTCCCGTCATGCTTCAGGCAATCGCCTCCGAATGCCGCTCAGGGCGAACTTCCGTTCGGATGCGGATAGTAGAACACAGCGCCCTCTCACAAGTTGCGTTCACGCGACCGGCGGAGGCCGGGCATTCGCGAGGCGAGCAGCCAAGCGAATGCCAGAAGGCCGTGAGCCGCGGGGGATAGTAGGGGGCAGCGCCCCCTAAAATAAGCCACCATCGTTTCGTTCATGAGTTGGAATGCCTATTGATTGTTCACTTTGTCTGGCGGCATTGCGCGCAAGGCACTAATCCGCTCTACGCTCAGCCCGGTGGCCCTGGAGACAACCTCGATGTCTATGCCGAGCTTTAGTAAGTTGGAAGCATCTTCCTCCTTGCCTTGTTGAATGCCCTGCTCAACCCCTTGGTTTCTGGCGGTCAGAATCTGGTTGCGTATGTCTCGCTCCGTCGTCATGTCGTGTACGTATTTGATTCGTTCATCCGGCCTGAATTTACTAATTTCCGCAGAATCGAACAAGACCCTGAACAGATCTTCCTTCAGTCCCTCGGGTCGTTCGCTCATCTCGGGGAAATTGCGCATCACGTAACTGAACGCCTGCAGAACGCTCGAAGCTCCCTTCAGGTCCCCCTTGTAGTTCGGCATCTCGAGGTACACGAAGTTCAGCCTGTCCGTCATCCTGTCGTGCAAGTCTTTCTCCAGCAGCTGGTAGGTGAACAGTACCTTATCCGTGTTCTCGTGCATGCTGAAGTTCAGCAGCGCCACGACGTAGACCGGAGGATAATCGTAGAAGCTGGCCGTGTCCTTTCCGTCGCCTCCCTTCCGAAGTTCCTCGAGGAGCGCCGCTGCGGAGTAGTACACCATTCGCTCGCTGAAGAAGGCCTGATAATGCAGCTGCATCTCCACGATGTACTTTGCCCCCTCCTCGTCGGTGCACTCTACGTCAACGACAATGTCTTTCATGCCCGGGATGGGGTTGGTGTGTTCAGTGGGAAGGAACCTGATTTCCTTGAGGGTTCGCTCTGGGATCAGCTCCCTGAGGAGCAGCTTTGTCAGCATCCCGTCCTGCCACTGGACGAAGGCTCTCTTGAAGGAGCTGTCCGTCATGAGGCTCGCATATCGCTGCCCTGGCGGTATCTGATATTCTTGCGTCATAGTGATTGAATTATATCCTGCATTCCCGTCAATTACCTAACGAGTTAAATATAATTTGCTGATTTTTAAGAAAATAGTTGCAAATATCATCGTTATGTATTATATTTGTACACATAACGATGACGTAGTATGGCAAT